>WPCK01052633.1_pt1 | contig 15408 bp, 8 predicted proteins | sample 5399851 | NCBI WGS metagenome assembly WPCK01 (sample SAMN12869471, study PRJNA574797) | sludge metagenome | isolation source: wastewater treatment of pH11 | place: China:Beijing | collected 2019-05-20
TGAGGCGGCGTTCGAGGCGTTGTGGCGCCGGCTTGGGCTGTCGGTCGACTGGGCCGTGTCCTATCGCACCATCGACGATCACTCCCGAGCCACGTGCCAGCGAGCCTTCTTGGATCACCTCGCCGCCGGGCAGGCCTACCAGGCCGAGGCGCCAGGGCTGTGGGATGTCACCTTCCAGACCGCGGTCGCCCAAGCGGAACTTGAAGCACGCGACTACCCCGGTCACTACCACCGGGTGGCGTTCCACCCGACCGCCGGCGGAGATCCGATCTACATCGAAACCACTCGTCCGGAATTGCTCGCCGCCTGTGTCGCACTGATCGCTCATCCGAATGACGAGCGCTATCAGCACCTTTTCGGCACCACGGTCCGTTCCCCGCTGTTCGATGTCGAACTCCCCGTTCTTGCCCACGGCGCTGCCGAGATGGACAAGGGCGCTGGAATCGCCATGTGCTGTACCTTCGGTGACCTGACCGACGTGCAGTGGTGGCGCGAACTGCAGCTCCCGACTCGATCCGTCATTCGCCGCGATGGTCGCATTGCAGCCGATATTCCCGAATGGATCGAATCGGACCGCGGCCGGGCACTGTACGAGGAGCTCGCCAACAAGACCACGTTCACCGCGCGCAAGCTCGTGGTCGATGCGTTGCGAGCCTCCGGTGACCTCGACGGTGAGCCAAGTTCGACCACTCGTAAGACCAACTTCTTTGAAAAGGGCGACAAGCCGCTCGAGATCGTGACCTCCCGGCAGTGGTACCTGCGCAACGGTGGCCGCGACTGGCTGAAGGACGATGGCTCCACTCGTGACCTTCGTGCTGAACTGCTTGGACGCGGGGACGAGTTGGCTTTCCACCCGGACTTCATGCGGGTGCGCTACGCGAACTGGGTCGGCGGCCTCAACGGTGACTGGCTGATTTCTCGGCAGCGGTTCTTCGGCGTGCCGTTCCCGGTCTGGTACCCCATCGACGGCGCTGGCGAGGTCAAGTGGAACGAGCCCATCGTGCCGTCTGAAGCTGAGCTGCCCATTGACCCGTCGAGTCATGTTCCGGCGGGTTATGACGAGAGCCAGCGCGGTGAGCCGGGCGGATTCTTCGGAGACCCCGACATCATGGACACCTGGGCCACCAGCTCGCTCACGCCGCAGATCGCCGGTGGCTGGCTGGATGATGAGGACTTGTTTGCTCGCGTCTACCCGATGAATCTGCGTCCGCAGGGACAGGACATCATCCGCACCTGGTTGTTCTCGACCGTGGTGCGCGCACACCTGGAATTCGATGCACTCCCCTGGTCGCATGCGGCGATCTCGGGCTGGATCCTCGACCCGGACCGCAAGAAGATGTCCAAGTCCAAGGGCAATGTGGTGACCCCCATGGGGCTGCTTGAGGAGCACGGTTCGGACGCAGTGCGTTACTGGGCGGCATCCGCGCGTCTCGGTACCGACGCAGCATTCGAGGTCGGCCAGATGAAGATCGGCCGACGGCTGGCCATCAAGGTGCTCAACGCCTCGAAATTGGCGCTCAGTTTCGGCGCCCAGGAAGGCCAAGCACAGACTATCGTGCTCGATCCGACCTCGGTCACGGTGGATTTGGATCGCTCGATGCTCGCTGGGTTGGCCAAGGTTGTGGACGAGGCCACCGCTGCGCTCGAATCGTACGATCACACCAAGGCTTTGGAAGTCACCGAGACCTTCTTCTGGACCTTCTGTGACGACTACATCGAGCTCGTCAAGGATCGTGCCTATGGCGATGGGGCCGATGACGCCTCAGTAGAGGTTGTCTCGGCTCGTACCGCCCTGGCCCTGGCCGTCGACACGCTGCTGCGGTTGCTCGCGCCGGTGCTGCCGTTCGCCACCGAGGAAGTCTGGTCGTGGTGGCGTGAAGGCTCGATCCACCGTGCCCCGTGGCCGGTGGCAGAACCGCTGCACACTGCATCTGGCGGAGTTGACCCTGAATTGTTGACGATCGCGGGTCACACGTTGGCTGTGCTGCGCAAGACCAAGTCGGAAGCCAAAGTGTCGATGCGCACCCCGATCGAAGACGTCACCGTCGCCGTGCCCGCTGCGATGCAGTCTCATGTTGAGTCAGCGCTGAGCGATGTTCGCAATGCTGGCCGGGTCACCGGACCGCTGACCGTGGTGACTCCCGACGAAAACGAGATCGACTCTGCGGTACAAGGCGGCATCGCGGTGCGTGAGGTCACTCTGGGCGAGGCACCGCCGCGTAAGAAGGGCTAGTTGCCACTGATGATCGAAATACTCTCACCCCCTCAGATCGATCGAGCACGCGCGACCGGTGCCCTTGTCGCGACCATCTTGCGCACGCTGAAAGAGCGCGCGACTGTCGGAACCAACCTGCTGGACATCGATCGATGGGCCAAGGAGATGATCCTCCAGGGCGGTGCCGAGTCATGCTACGTGGACTACGCCCCGTCGTTCGGGCGCGGTCCGTTCGGTCATTACATCTGCACGGCGGTCAACGATGCGGTGCTCCATGGCCTCCCCCACGACTACAGCCTGCGGGACGGGGATCTGCTCACCCTGGACCTTGCGGTGCTCAAAAACGGCGTGGCAGCAGACTCCGCGATCAGCTTCATCGTGGGAGAGGCTCGTCCAGCTCAGAGTGTTGAGCTCATCGAGGCGACCGAGCGTGCTCTGGCCGCGGGCATCGCCGCGGCGGGACCGCAGGCGCGCATCGGAGATATCGCTCATGCGATCGAGACCGTGCTGACCGAAGCCGGGTATCCGATCAACACGGAGTTCGGCGGGCACGGCATCGGTTCGACGATGCATCAAGACCCGCACGTTCCCAACACTGGCCGACCCGGCCGCGGCTACGCGTTGCGCCCAGGTCTGCTCTTGGCGCTTGAGCCCTGGGTCATGGCCGATACCGATGAACTGGCGATCGACGAAGACGGCTGGACCCTGCGCAGTTCCACCGGATGCCGCACCGCACACAGCGAGCACACCATCGCCATCACCGATGACGGCGCGGAGATCCTCACTCTGCCACTGTGACCTTCGGCTCTGATTCGAAAGACGGCCGCTGACTGGAGAATGTATCCAGTCAGCGGCCGTCTCGCTTCCTTGCGCACGAGTCAGCGACGAACTCGCACTGTCACGGTCTTCTTCGCCTTCTTGAGGTTCTTCGTCGCCTTGTAGTTGACGCGGATCTTGGCCTTGCCAAGGCGATTGACCTTGATACGAGTTGTCGCCTTCCCGTTCTTCTTCACCTTGACGGTCTTGACCTTCTTACCGCCGACCCGGATGACAGCCTTGCCCTTGGCAGGGACACCCTTAGGTCGCTTCACATTGATCCGCACCCGCATCCGGTCACCACGCTGAGCACGCTTAGCCACCTTGACCTTCACCTTCGGCTTCGCCTTACGAACCTTCACCACAGCAGACACACTAGAACCAGCCAACCGCGACGAACCACCAAAAGTCGCAGAGATCGTCCGGTTGCGTGCCTTGACCAATCGAGGCAGTTTGACTTGGGTTCTTCCGGAAGCAGGCACGTTGACCACGTGGTTACCGCGCCACCCGGTGATCCGCACTGCACCGCCGGTCCATTTGCCTGGAGTTGACACGGTCACCGTGGCGGTTGTGGCGGATCCAACCGTGGTGCGAGCCACCGCAAGCGAGAACGTCACTGGTGCCGGTACGACCTGCAAAGACGCCGTCGACGATTGTCCATCGAGCCAAGTATCCGAATCGGCGCTGTGGTACTGGGCGACGATCGAGTGGTTGCCCACCGCGAGGCTCGAGGCAATGTCGAAGACTGCCGAGCCGTCGGCAACCGGCTGCTGCGCCAAGGTCACACCATTGCTGACCAGCCGAACCGTTCCTTGCGGCGGCAGCACCGAGTCAGCGCCGACGGTAACGGTGGCTTTGGCGGTGTTTGAACTATCCGCGACGAGCGACTCTGGAGCAATATTCAACGTCACCGAGGTGGTCACCGCTCCTGGCTCCTCTGCCACCGTCAGGTTGATAGTCCGGATCACGCCCGACTGCACCCCTTCGACAGTGATCGCGTAGTCACCCGGCTCGTAAGGCACAGTTATCGAAACTTCGAAGGCACCGTCATCGTCGGCCGTGGCTGCGATCGACTCCCCGGCCACGGAGATATTCACTGTTTCACCGGGCTGGAAGCCTCGTCCGCTCAGCGCAAGCGCGTCTCCCGGTTCCACTGAGCGCTCGTCGATAAAGACATCGCCTTCACGGGTCACTCCCTCACGGGCGTTCACTTCCAGGCTCCACATTGAATAGGCCCAGCTGGTGCCACGCTCGTCACCCCACCAGCGCAGATAACGGTATGCGTCCTGCTCGCCCTCATCGAGCGACAGAACTTCGTAACCACCCGATCCATTGGTACGAGTAAAAACGTCCTCCCAAGTCTCACCATCATTCGAGACCTGGATACGGTACGCCTTACCGTACGCACCCTCCCAATCAATTTTGACTGTGCCGAGCGGTTGCGCTGATCCGAGGTCGATCTCGGCCCATTGATCGTGAGCCGTGCGCGATTCCCAACGAGTTTGGTCTGATCCGTCAGTCAAGGACGAGGGCGTGTTGAACACGTTGTTCACTCCGCCGCTGGTGGTCACTCCACCAACCGTGACCGGCTTGGAACGGGCTAGATCAGCAATCCGCGCTTCCATCGAACGCAGTTCAAAACCGCCGGAACCTTCGGCAATCGTCACCCGAATCCGCTGGGCGTCCCGCGCGGCAAAGTGAACAGTCTCGATACCGCCTTTGGACTGGACCGTGGCGGCATCCGACCAAGACTGGCCATCAAGCGAAGTGGCGACGGTGTATTCGTCTGGGAAGGTCTTGCCCCAAGCCAGCGTGACCGAACCCAGTTCGTGACTACGTCCCAGATCGACAATGACGCTCCGGCCGTTCGCAGCCTCGGCGCTCCAGGCCGTCGCCTCGTCACCGTCAGTCACCGCTACGACTGCTTCATCGCTTGGCGTTGCCGCCACTTCGGCGTTGCGTGCTAGATCACGGTGCGGGTCAGTGATGTAGGCGACGGGTGATGCGTCGGCGTAGACGATAGAACCATGGCGAACCAGTTCGACGCCGACAGGCAATTCGACGACTACGACTGACCCGGATGCCGGTACTGGAACTGTCACGGTCCCCTCGGCGTCACGCACCAGATACGTACCGGTTACCGCGTCATAGAGGTCGGTTTTGGCGCTGACTTCATAGTCGACGTCGGCCACTGCCCCAGTCGGGTTGTAGATCAGCCAGGTCGGATAGTCGTTCTTGCCGTAACTGTCCAGGGCGTTGAGGTCCGTCTTGAGCACATTCTCGACATTGGTGGGTTTGATGACTGACATAAAACCGATCCACCCTGATCCATACAGTCCCAGGCCTCGCGCATCCGGTCCGGTGCCCCAGTTGCCGGAGCGTTCTGGCACATCTGAGGTGGCCAGAATCCCACGAGTGGAATGCGGCTGCAGTCCCTCATAGGCGATCGCTGCTGCCCGGTCGTCCTTGTCCCAACCGGTAGATGAGCCCGGTTGACCGGTTGAGACGTCATCGATGAAATCGGTGCCGTGAGTCTGTTCATTGGCAGTCATCTGATCCGCGAAGAACCATCTGGAGGCATTGTTGACGTTGAGCAGCCACTTTCCGATGGTGTCCGCGTATTGCGTGTCGTATTTGGCAGTTGCCGCCAACCAGGTGGTTGCGAAACTGTTCATCGCGAAGGCGTAACCCGTCGTGTTGTCGTCACCGTCGAAACCTTTGTCAGTCAGGCTTCCGGAGAGTCCAGCGACCTGTTTGCCGCCCCAGGTGCTGATGCCGTCGTTGTAGCGGTTCTTGCCGCCGACGGTCCCCCAGCCGTTACGGGTCTCGGAGTCGTGCATCAGCCACCGAATGTATTTGTGGATGTCATAGTCGGTGCCGTGCAGCGCGTTCATCCGTGCAGCGAGGTAAGGCAGCAGCAGCGGGATCATCTCATAGTACGTGTTCTTGTCGGAGCGCTCTGCAGCGTCCATGGTCCATTTGGCACCGGTCAGGTACTTCTCGTCGCCGAACCGCTCATGAGCCCAGAGCAGGACCGCGGCAGTCGCCGCCGCAAGTTCTACAGCTTGATCACGACTCGTCAGGTACTTCGCCTTTGCCTCAAAGTCGTAATCTTGCATCTGGAAGTCAGCGCTGGGGCCACCGATGTCCACGACCATGTCGTAGTAGTTGTCTGCGATTCGGCGCAGCATCGTGTCCATGTTGGTCGCGTCCGGATACATGTCGCCGACCATGTAGTACAAGACGTTCGGCAGGAATTGATACCAGCCGTCTTGCGACCCAGGAAGCCCTTGACCGTCTCCCGCCTTGCCCAGCAGCGGGGTGTTTCCCGCGACGCCGATGTCCTGGTGGAAGTAGGTCTGCAACATGTCCACGTAGTTGCAGGTGGTCAGATCGCCAAGGGTGCATTCCTGACTCGACTTATCGATTCCGGCCAACGTGGCCGAGATGATCGAGGAGAACTGCGTCACCGACTCCTGGTAGCCGTCGCCGTCGTTCTCGCCCAGCCGCTGAACTCGGGTGTCGCCGTAGTAGGCGGGCATCTTGAAGGTGATCTCGCCATCCGGCATATTGTGAGCAGTCTCATCGGGCAGGATGGTCGTGTAGGACCCACGATCCGTGGCGTCGTATGCGAAGGCATCAAAGGCCCGGGCTCGCTCTACCCAGTCAATAGCAGGGTCATTGCTAGTACCGAATCCTGGTGTCGGAGCATCAGAGAACCCATAGACGCCAGCCGCCATGATTTGGTCGGGCGCTATGGCGTGGGCACTGGTAGGAAGCACGAGCGCTCCCGTGCAGACAAGGGCAGTGGTCGAGATTATGCGCCGAAGACGCCGATTCTGAGACATCGATGCTCCTGGTTTATTGCGGCGAACATCACCGTTGGTGTTCTGCAAGTACAACTACTTCGTATAGCGATAATGCTATACGAAGCGTTTCGGTAATCTCACCGTAGCACGGCTACTAAACCGGTCCAATAAATGCACCGATGTGAGAACTCGGCTCTACTAGTAAAGCGCTGCTACGCCGATTTCTCGCGCGGTTCGCGTTTGCGGGTCTTGGGGACGATCGTCGGGTAGACGTTCTCCAGCACTGTCTGCTCAGTGATGACGACCCGCTCAATGTCGTCACGGCTCGGCACTTCGAACATCACCTGCTGCAGTACCTCTTCGAGGATTGAGCGCAGTCCTCGCGCACCGGTGCTGCGCAACAGGGCCTGATCCGCAATCGCGGCGATGGCCTCGTCCGTGAACTCAAGTTCAACGCCGTCGAGTTCAAACATCCGCTCATACTGACGAACAAGCGCATTGCGCGGCACTGTCAAAATGTTGACCAGAGCCTGCTGGTCGAGTTTTTCGACGTTCGTCACGACCGGGAGGCGACCGATGAACTCAGGGATCAGCCCAAACTTGTGCAGGTCCTCGGGTTTGACCTCAGAGAAGATATCGCCCTCGTCCTTGGAGTGCATCGGCGCATCGAATCCGATACCACGCTTGCGTGCGCGCTGCGCGACAATGTCCTCGAGACCGGCAAAGGCACCAGCGCAAATGAACAGCACCGACGATGTGTCGATCTCGATGAACTCTTGGTGCGGGTGCTTGCGCCCGCCGCTCGGTGGAACCGAGGCGACTGTGCCTTCGATGATCTTCAGCAGTGCCTGCTGCACACCCTCGCCTGACACGTCGCGGGTGATCGATGGGTTCTCTGCCTTACGAGCGATCTTGTCAATCTCGTCGATATAGATAATCCCGCGCTCAGCGCGCTTGACGTCATAGTCGGCTGCCTGCAGGAGCTTGACCAGGATGTTCTCAACGTCTTCGCCCACGTAGCCGGCCTCGGTGAGCGCCGTGGCATCGGCAATGGCAAACGGGACGTTGAGCAACTTCGCGAGTGTCTGCGCTAGGTAAGTCTTGCCAGTGCCGGTCGGGCCGAGAAGAAGAATATTCGACTTAGCGATCTCGACCCGTTCGCTCTCGTCATGAGCTAACTGGTCGCCGTGCTCGGCGCGCACTCTCTTGTAGTGGTTGTAGACGGCAACAGAAAGCGTCTTCTTCGCCGCTTCTTGTCCGACGATGTACTGCTCGAGGAAACTGTAGATCTCTTGCGGTTTAGGAAGCTCGAGCTCCTCGCCTGCCGCTGCCTCGTTGGCCTCTTCCGCGACGATCTCGTTGCAGAGTTCGATGCACTCGTCACAGATATAGACACCCGGACCAGCGATGAGACGTTTGACCTGCTTCTGCGTCTTGCCACAGAACGAGCATTTCAGCAGGTCCGAACTGTCGGACATTCGGTTCATCACGTCCCTTCCTTACGCCAACTCGAAATCGCGGTGCGTTCTCTATTGCACACTACCGTGAAAGAAATGTCAGTGTGCCGCCCCGAGGGACGGCACACTGACATTTCGATTACACCTTGACGGCAACCGGCTTGCGGCTCTCGAGAACCTGGTCGACCAGACCGTAGTCCTTCGCCTGCTGGGCCGAGAGGATCTTGTCGCGTTCGATGTCCCGACGCACTTGCTCGACGTCCTGTTCGCAGTGCGCGGCAAGCGTAGTCTCCAACCAGGTACGCATCCGGTCCAGTTCGTTCGCCTGAATCTCGATGTCTGTAGCCTGCGCGTAAGAGCCTTCGTAGATCGCCGGCTGGTGAATCAGGACTCGTGCGTTCGGCAATGCCAAGCGCAGACCTGGGTGGCCGGCTGCCAGCAATACTGCAGCAGCTGATGCTGCCTGGCCCAGGCATACGGTCTGGATCCGCGACTTGACGAACTGCATCGTGTCGTAGATCGCTGTCATCGCGGTGAACGAGCCACCGGGCGAGTTGATGTACATCTTGATGTCTAGGTCAGGGTCCTGGCTTTCAAGCACCAGCATCTGCGCCATCACGTCATCCGCCGATGCATCGTCGACCTGCACCCCCAGGAAGATGATGCGGTCTTCAAAAAGCTTGGTGTACGGGTCCAAACGCTTCATGCCATAGGCGGTGCGCTCTTCAAACTGAGGCAGAACATAACGCGCTGCCGGCATCGCCAATCCGCGGTCGCCAGCAAGGCGGCGCGCTGTGGCGGCAAACTGAGATTCGATACTCACTATTGGTCTCCTCGGCAAATAGTCGATGACGGCAATCAGGATTCACGTGTGGTGCCGCCGCCACCGGCAACCGAGTGCGCACTGGCAACGACATGGTCGATGAAGCCGTATTCCTTGGCCTCTTCGGCAGTGAACCAACTATCGCGGTCGTTGTCCTTCAAAATCTTCTCCAACGGCTGTCCGGTCTGTTCAGCGGTGAGTTCAGACAGCACTTGCTTCATGTGCAGGATCAGCTGAGCATTGATTCGCACGTCCGTTGCGGTACCGGCCACACCACCGGACGGCTGGTGCATCATGATGCGCGCGTGCGTTGTGGCATAGCGCTTGCCCTTCGCTCCCGACGAGAGCAGGAACTGTCCCATGGATGCGGCCAGCCCGACTGCTACCGTGGCGACATCCGGCTGAATGAACTGCATGGTGTCGTAGATCGCCATACCCGCGGTGATCGAACCACCCGGGGAGTTGATGTACAAGAAGATGTCTTTGTCAGGGTCTTCGGCTGCGAGCAGCATCAGCTGAGCACAGATAGCGTTGGCGTTCTCGTCACGCACTTCCGAGCCGAGCCAGATGATGCGGTCCTTGAGCAACCGGTTATAGATGCTGTCATTCAATCCGAATGTGGCACCGTCACCGCGTGCGGCTTGTGGCAATGAATCGTTCACACCGTCTCCTCAACTCTCGTGCGTAGCCGCATCGGGCGCGGCATCGTGTGACTCACTTGATTCTGTGACCTAGTGGTCCTCGTGCGTTGACATTAGCGCGCTGACAGCTTCGAATCGTGCCCTCACGCTACTGTTTCGCTGTCGGCGCATACTGGCCCGCCAATGTTCACGCATGGCGATACGCCGAAGGCCCGATCCGCGGATACGGCTCGGGCCTTCGGATGGATCTTGGAGCGCATTTGGGTCTAACTCAGGCTGGCGTGCCAGTCGGAGCGGACGAGTCCAACCAACGCGGCGTTGATCAGTCGTTGCTGTCCTCGTCGCCGTCTTCCTCGTCTTCTTCGGCCTGGTCCTCAGGCACGACGAGGTACTGCGACAAATCGACCTCAGTGCCTGACGGGTCAACCACAGTGACCTCGCGCAACGCCAGGACGACACTCTTGGAGCGCGCGACCTCGGCGACGATCGCCGGAATCTGACCGTTCGCGTCAACGCTCTGGATGAACTGGTTCGGGTCCTGACCGTACTGGCGCGCAGCGTTAAGCAGGAACTCCAGGAGTTCGCCCTGCCCGACCTTGACCGCCAACTTCTCGGCAAGGGTGTCCAGCACGATCTGACGACGCAGCCCTTCAGTGACCTCTTCGGTGACCTCCGCGCGGTGCGCATCGTCCTCGAGGCGGCCTTCGCCTTCGAGGTGGCGGCGCACCTCTTCCTCGATGACGCCCTGCGGTAGCGGGGTGTCAATCTTGTCGAGTTCTTCGAGCAGTGCGTCACGAGCCTGGGTGGCCTGCTGCTGTTCCTTCTGCGTCGCGGCTTGGGTCCGCAGGTCCTCCAAGAGCTCGTCCAGCGTGTCGAACTCGCTTGCGAGTTGGGCGAAGTCGTCATCTGAGTCTGGGAGTTGACGCTCCTTGACCTGCTCGACTGTGACCGTGATCTCAGATTCGGTACCAGCGTTTTCGCCGGCGACAAGAGCCGACGTGAAAGTGGTTGACTCTCCGGCGGAAAGATCCAGGAGTGCATCGTCCAGACCGTCGAGCATCGAGTTCGAGCCGATCTGGTAGCTCACGCCCTTGACGGAGTCGAGGACCTCGTCACCAGCCTTCGCGGTCAGGTCAATCACGACGAAATCGGTGTCAGCGGCGGGCCGGTCAACGCCTACGAGGGTTCCGAAACGCTCGCGCAGTGCGTCGAGGCGCTCGTTGACATCCTCGTCCGTGACCTCAATGCTCTCGACGGAAAGCTTCAGTTCGGACAGTTCCGGAAGCTCGATCTCCGGGCGGACCTCAACCTCCGCGACAAAGTGCAGTTCACCAGTGGGGTCATCCGTGTCAGGAACGCGGGTGACCTCAACGTCGGGGCGGCCCAGCGGACGCAGTTCGGCCTCACGGGCAGCATCCGAGTAGAAGCCGCTCAGCGACTCGTTGACTGCGTGCTCCAGCACAGCAGCACGTCCGACACGCTGGTCAATGATGCGTGGCGGGACTTTGCCCTTGCGGAAGCCGGGCACTTGGATCTGTTCGGCGATGTGCTTGTACGCGTGGTCGATGCTCGGCTTGAGCTCGTCGTACGTCACCTCCACAGTCAGCTTGACCTTGGTGGGTTCCAGGGACTCGACAGAACTCTTCACTTCGATGATCTCCAACTGAAATCGGCGCATGTAGATCACTGCGCGCGGGGATGGTCCAGGACAACCTCACCAGTTTAGAGCACTTACTGAGTTAGTGCTGAAACCTGTGCCAGTTGTGTGCATCGCCACATCTAGCACACCCCAACCTGCTATTGTAATGATTCTCATTCTCAATTAATGGAAAGGGAGACTGTGAAAATAGGAACACTGACCCGGGCGACGCTGAGCAGTGCGACGATTGCTGCACTGTCCGCAACGGCATTGATCGCGCCGACGGCGATGGCAGCCGACCACGATGACCATCACGGCCATATCGCCGCTGCATACACCTTGGAGTTGCTCGCCCCCGCCGCAACTGACACCTCTGCCACCGCACTGGGAATCAACGACACGGGCGATGTCGTGGGGCTCATCCGCCCCGGCGCCGCGGCACAGCCGCAATTCACCGCGATCTGGGAGCGGCACGGCGATCACTTCCACCGCCACCAGTTGAACAACCTCGAAGGTTCCCAGTTTTCACGCGGCTTTGACATCGCAGCTGACGGGGCCGTCGTCGGTGAGGCATTCGACTCGTCCGGAAACACCATTCCCATTCGCTGGTCAGCCGACGGCACCCCGAACCACGTCACCAATCTGAACGAGTCAGGCTCAGGGATTCTCAATGACATATCCGAGGGCGGCACCGCCGTCGGAACGGCTTCGGGAACCGGCGTCACCTTGAGTTCGACCGGTGTGGTCACCGCCTTGCCCACTCCGACACCGACCGTTACCGGAGCAACGGTGTCCAGTTACTCCGCGACCAGTGTCTCAGGCGACACCATCGCGGGCCGCGCGGTGGTATCCGAACCGCACGGGGATCACTCCCACGATTACAGCCATCCGGTCGTGTGGCGGGCTGGAACGGTCGCACTGCTGCCACGCGCCGCCGGTGCTAGTAACACCACGGTCAGTGGCGTGGCAGCCAGCGGAATCGTGGTGGGAAGTTCGACTATCTCAGGCAGCGAGACAGCTCTGATCTGGGATACTGCGGGCGAGGTGTCGTCCCTGCCTCATCCCGGCCTCACTGATTTCCCCCACACCGTAGCCAAGGCGATCAACAATTCACAGCTGGCCGTCGGATACGCGTCGAAATTCGCTGGTAACACCAGCTTCGGCGGTGCGGCGCTGATCTGGGATGCGCATAGTGTCGCAGACCTCAATGCCCTGGTGCCCGATCTTCCCGAAACCGTGACGTTGCAGTCTGCCTCCGACATCAACGAGGCAGGGCAAATCGTGGGAACAGCGACCACGTCTGACGGTCAGCGCGGGTTCGTCCTGACTCCGGTCTCGCACGAGCCTGTCGACACGACGCTGACAATCGCCGGAATCGCGGACCACTACCACCCCGGAGACGTTGTCACCCTCACGGCACAACAGGATCCGCAAACTGATCTCGACCACTACCACTGGTTCACTCGCCCGAACGCTTCGACTGACTGGTCCCTGGCACCAGAACCCGGGATTTCGGGAACTTTCACGTTCACGGCGCAACTGGAACAAGACGGCTATGAAGTGTTGGTGCGACTCTATGACGACAACCACTCGGTCGTTGCCGAGTCGGCGCCCGTGACACTGCATGTCACCGATCACGGTGGCCTCGACGGACCAGGTCCGGGCGATCCTGCGGTTCCCCTCGCGACAATCGCCGCCAGCGATACCTCGTCCCGCTTCGGCAAGCGCGCCACGATCTCGGTCCGGGTCAGTGCGGCAGGCCGCGCCGCAACGGGCACCGTCCGCGTTAGCGGCACCGCCATCAAGCCGGTGAACTCAACCCTGGTCAACGGCGTGGCCACGGTACGGTTGCCGAAGAAACTGGCGGTCGGACGTCACAAAGTCACGGTGAGTTATCTCGGATCGGCATCCGCCGAGCCAGCATCGCGGGCTGTCGCCGTGCGCGTTGACAAGGCGCGCACCAAGGTCAAGGCCTCCGTCAAACCCAAGCAGGTTCGAGCTGGCGGGAAACGACCACAGGTCAAGATCCGGGTCCAGACCCCGGGCATCTCGCTGAAAGCCAAGGGCAAAGTACGGATCCAGGTGAACGGCAAGAAAGCCCGCACTGTGAAGTTGATTCAAGGCAAAGCCACTGTTCGGCTGCCGCGTGTCACGAAAGCTCGTACGCTTCGCGTCAGGGCCGACTACATCGGTACCAAGAACTTCGCTCAAGCAAAGTCGAAGGTCATCAAGATGAAGGTGCGTCGCTAGCACCGCGACAGCGCACTGCTAGCGCCTTCGATGGGCGGCCCGTGCTCCGCAACGAGCGCGGGCCACGTCATTTTGCGCGCCCCACACCATCGAGTTCCGCCTGGATCAATCTCGGGTGCGATGTTCGGGTTGAGTGTTCCATATACGGGTGGGGCAACCCGGATATGGTGCCCGCAACCGCTCGTGACCGGAACGGTGCGGGCGAATTGAGCTGAGTGCCAAGTACTGACCGTGCTGCAATGAAAATGATGAGGGCCCAGCGAATGCTGGGCCCTCATCACATGGTCGGGGTGACAGTGTGTGGTTTCAGGACATCGTTCCGGTATGTATCTGGTCATCGTTCCGGTTGATGTCTCAGGACATGCTTCCGCTGTTGTCTCGCGTCATTGTTCCGGTATGACACAGACCAATAGAAACCGTGCGATCGTGCTGGCTATCACCGAAGGCGGGCTCACTGCGACTCAGGCAGCCGAACGGTTTGGCGTCTCGACTCGTTGGATCCGCACACTACTGGCCCGTTACAGCAACGCAGGCCTCGACGCGCTCGACCCGCGATCACGACGCCCGCACACCAACCCGAACGCTACCGACGAAAACACGGTCAACCAGATTCTTCAATTACGAGATACCCTGACCGGCACCGGCCTCGACGCCGGTGCTGAGTCCATCTGGGACCGACTTCCCCCAACACACAGGCCCAGCACGGCCACGATCTGGCGTATCTTGCGCCGCCACGCCAAGATCACCGATCAACCTCAGAAACGACCCCGCTCCTCCTGGCGCCGGTTCGAAGCCACCCAACCAAACGAAACCTGGCAATCCGACTTCACCCACTGGCCCCTAACAGATGGAACCGACACAAAAATTCTCTCCTGGCTCGATGACCACTCACGCACGCTCCTACACACCAGCGCCCACCTCGAGATCACTGGTGTCATCGTCATCGATTCGTTCACCACCACCATGGATGAACACGGACCACCCGCATCAACCTTGACCGATAACGGAATGGTCTACACCACCAGATTCGCCCGCGGTAACGACGGCCGAAGATTCCAACCCAACGGGTTCGAACAACTCCTCGCTGACATGGGCATCACCCAAAAGAACGGCGGCCCAAACAAACCCACCACCCAAGGCAAAATCGAGCGATTCCACCAAACACTCAAACAATGGCTCAGCGCTGACGGACTCGTTGAAACCCTGGACGAACTCAACACCCAACTGGCCCGATTCGCGCACATCTACAACACCGAGCGCCCTCACCGGGCCATCGGCAGACGCACCCCGCAAACGGCCTACACCGCCACCGACAAAGCCTTCCCAACCATTGAAGCCGGCAACAAAATCTGGAGAGTCCGCTACGACAAAGTCGGCACCACCGGAACAATCAGCATCCGCTACGCCGGAAAACTAAGACACCTAGGCATCGGACGAGCCTGGGCCAACACACGAGTACTACTACTCATCTGCTCCAACCAAACAATGGTCATCGACCGCACCGCCGGTGAAATCATCGCTGAACACACCATCGACCCGAACAAAAACTACCAACCCAAAACCCGCATACAACAGGAACGATGACCCGACACATCCCCGAGCCAAAAACGACAAATGTGGGTTATAGGCCAAATCGTGTGGATGGGATCGGCTAGGAGCGTTGGGATGTAGGGGCTGCGGGGGTGTTGTTATGCCCGTGGACCCTTGGGTGTGACTAGTGCTTCAAATTCGACGCGTTGTGGTGTATGTGGTGTGGGC
>WPCK01058162.1_pt1 | contig 15383 bp, 13 predicted proteins | sample 5399851 | NCBI WGS metagenome assembly WPCK01 (sample SAMN12869471, study PRJNA574797) | sludge metagenome | isolation source: wastewater treatment of pH11 | place: China:Beijing | collected 2019-05-20
ATCCTAGCATTTTATAAAAACTTAGATTCCAAGGATATTAAAATTGAGGGACTTTATGAGAAACTCAATAGTTTATACGATACCTACAAAAAACATCAGTTATCTGATGCTTTTTTTCAAGGATCAATTGAAGATATTAAAAATAGAATCCAAGCCAAAGAAAAACCGATGTTAGATGATAATGATGTAAAGTGGGTTAATATGATTTTAAACTTTGAAATCTTTCGAATCGGTACTTTACGCTTCCAATTATTTCCCATGGACCATGAAGAAATCGAAAGAAATGGCCAGGATTTCATGCATATTGATAAAACCCGTTTTCATAAAGGACGTCCTTTAATCAACATTCATATCGAAGATGGTGCCGATATCAGTCCACAAGCAGTGGATGCATCCATCAATCAAGCCCGTATTTTCTTTACAAGGATTTTTCCCCAATACTCTTTTGATGGCTTTGTGATCCGGTCTTGGTTAATTCACCCAAATTTGGTATCACTTTTAAATCCCAACAGTAAGATTGCGCAGTTTGCGAAACGATTTGAGATGGTATCAATGAACCATGCTTTCCCTCAAACCTTAAAAAGAATCTATGGGACTGAGGATTTAGAAGTCATTAAAGACCACGTACCCCATACCACCCTTGAGAAATTAGTGTATCCAAATTATCAAAAATTAGGGAACGCTTTTGGCTATTTTCCATTTGGTGAAATTGTGTGAAGCCAACATATTTTCTACAAGCTTATGTATAATATAAGATGTTTTAAGGGAGATTTTAGACTATGAATAAAAACGCTAAATTTATGATGAAAATGGGTGCAATTGGAATTGCTGTTTTTTTAGTTTACTTAGCCATCCCAAAAATCAATGTAGTCCAATCAGCAGTACAGTTAGAATTGGAAAGATACGAATATTACATCCCCTTAGAAATATTAGAAACATATGTATTGGAAGATTCAGAACTCTATATTCAAAATAACTTGGGATTTAGAAAAATTGCGATGGATGAACCCTTCGCACTTGAAAATGACACCACTTTAAAAATTGTTCAAAAAACGAATTTTTATAAATCGGAAGCCATTACTTTTGAAATCAAAGCCATTGATACCATCCCTCCCATCATCGTTTCAGATGACAGTGTTGTTTTGGGCGGTGGCATCAATTTAAGAGATATCTTAAATGTCCAAGTTTTGGATTATCGCTATGGAGAATTTGACTTTGAGCTTAAAAACCCTTCGATTGATTTTGTCAGTATTATTTTAGGTAATTTTGAATACATTATTAATAGCGAAGATTTAGCAGGCAATATCATAACGAAAACCATTCAAATTGAAGTGGTCCCCTATACCATCAAACAAAGTGAACTCAGTAAAATTGATATTTGGGTCAATCAAGCCCGTATCTTACCTGAAGACTTTGTGCCTGAATTGGTCGCAATGGATGCAACCTACAGTTTGAATCATGAAACTTTTTTACTTCAAGAGCCAGTACGGAATGCGTTTGATTTATTAACAGAAGCACTCTTCAGTGATCTTGAACTGGAACTCTATATTGAAAATGCCTACCTTTCATTTGAAAGTGCCGTGACCTCACCTGAATACCAAAGTGGTTTGAGTTTGGATGTTGTGAATAATGATGAAGTAGATTTCAAAGACACCCAACAGTATCAGTGGTTAATGGAACACGCACATGAACATGGATTTATTCTACGGTATCCTGAAGGTAAGGAATCTGTCACAGGATATCCATACAATCCGCAAACCCTTCGTTATGTGGGCCAAGAAGTTGCTTCATATCTTTACCAAAATAAACTCACCTTTGATGAGTATAAATTGATGAATCTAAAATAATTATGGTATTTATCACATGTTTTAGCAATCCTCTTATCAGTGTGCTAAAATATAGCAAGGTGATAAAAATGAATAACATAAAACAGAAACTACAACGCTTTATGCAAGGACGCTATGGCATCGATATCCTGTCCAGAGACCTGTCTTACTTGTCTTTAGGATTGTTTATGCTGAATCTCTTTGTAAGAAATACTTGGTTATACGCAATTGCGTTAATACTCTTATTGATCAGTTACTTGAGAATGTTCTCAAAAAAGTACACGAAACGTTATAACGAAAATAGAGTTTACGCAAACTTAACCAACAATATGAGAAAGAAAATTAAACGTTTCTTTACGCGTATTAAGGATTATCCAAAATATAAATATATTCGTTGTACACATTGTAACAAACAATTGCGTTTACCCCGTGGTAAGAAGGAAATTGTGGTTACATGCCCTGTATGTCGACAAAAATTTGATGCAAAAACGTAATCGAAGGAGGCATGATTGATGTCAGATTACTATCAGATTCTGGGTGTCAGTCATGATGCTACCCAGGACCAAATAAAGAAGGCTTATCGTAAACAAGCCCAAACTTACCATCCAGATGTCAATAAAACACCTGAAGCCGAATCCATGATGAAACAGGTTAACCAAGCCTATGATGTATTGGGAGATGCGAATAAACGCGCACAATACGATCAATACCGGTCTAACCCCTATTCACAAGGACAACCCTTTACAGGTCAACAACAAAGACAATATCGCTCACAAGAAGAAATGTTTGAAGAAATGTTCAGACAGTTCTATCAGGGCCAAAACACACAAAACAGGCAATCACGCCGTGTGGTCATCAATCCTATCGGTTTCTTCTTTAGAGTTATGTTTGGCTGGTATATCTTCAATGCGATTGTCAATTTCATTTTTAGATTAATTTTCTAACCATTCAATAATCCCGAGCCTTGATGGCTCTTTTTTTATGTCTATTACAACAAGAAAAGATCGCACTCATTGATGCGATCTTTCTTATATTTATTCGTTTATGACAATGTCACCCAACACAGATGCGCCTGCATCTTCTTTATTCAAGTCACTGGAGTCATGGTATTCTTGGTTGCCAAAGATAATATTGCCTTCAACAACTGTACCTTGTAGGGCAAAGCCATTTGCGTTAACATAGACATCCCCTTTGATGGTTCCATAGAATACGGTGAAGTTTTCTGACTCAACCACCACTGAAGGTGCTGTTAAGGTAAAGTTATCAATAATGTTGTAACTTTCATCTTGAGTATGTAAGGCCAATTTACGGTATACAGCATTGGCAGTATCGCCTTTATCATTAAAAGCTCCCGTAACAACAACTTCACTATCAAATGTGATATCTGCAGTCGCAGCAGTAATCCAATTACCCTCTTTTCCTAAAGATTCACGAATTACACTCGCATCCCCACTGATTGAGGCCACAGTATTCACATCAGGTTCTTGATTGTCGTTGCCATCATTGTTTGATCCGCAAGCAACAAGCGCTAAGAGTAACGCCAACATAAGTGTTATTTTTTTCATAAAAACACTCCTTCCTTCAAAATAAAACTACTCCAATCATGAAGGAAAATCAATTCATATGAACTTATTTTGATATATAATTAACGATTGCACTGATGCCACCATATAAAACGCCACCAATCGCAAAGATAATCCAGGACATATGCCAGGCACTATAAACAAAGCTTACCAGTAAGTAAATCGCAGTCACCAATGTCCAATAGACAGACGCAACCGTCCCTGATAAATCTTTTTGGTCATTGGCTTTTGGACTGTAGTCCCCTACTTGAAGTAATTTCTCATAGGCACCATTTCTCATGCCAACGATAATAAAGATATGAATGGCCAAAGATAGTATTAAGAGTAACATGGGAATGCCCAATACCTCCAGTACTGGAAATACTGAAGACAAGATCACCGGAATCGCACACAGAATCGTGAGGGATACCCCCACCACAAGCCCTTTGGTATAAGTTTCTTTATAATTGGCTTTGGCTTCATTTAAAACCCCTTCAACCCCATATTCAAGTTCAAATGCGTCTTTCTCTAAATACCAATACTGTTCCACTTTTGAACTCGCTAAAATAAGGTTTGCGACACCCAACACAACAAGTAGCAATAAAAACACAACACCCAATATAATGAATCGATCATCCATTTCATTTAAGGCCAATATCACAAGCACAAAAGGTGATAGAATAAACATCGAAACAGAACGCGCTACTTTCTTAGAATAAATCACCGTGTCCTCAATAAAGGTATGCGCATATTCTAATGAAATTTTACGGTAATCTTTTGAAGTGTCCTCCACATAATCACTTTCTGAAAGTTCATCTTTGATTAAGTAATCAACACTGACTTCAAATATACGACTCATCAATAACAGTTTGTCAATATCTGGAATGGATTGTGCCCCTTCCCATTTTGATACAGCTTGACGTGATACATTCATCTTTTCAGCAAACTCTTCTTGCGTCCAGTTTTGTTTTTTACGCAGTTCAATAATTTTATCTCCTAGTATCATTTTGATTCCTCCTTTTTCTACTTAAATTATAGGTTTATACCAAGTTGCAAACCATAAAGTAGACATTGAAATTTGTTAACCAGCAGTTGCATTCTCATTATAAATGGTTTTTAAGTAAATAAAAAGGAATGAATCCATCCCTATTCTACTTTATTTTCTTTCAAAAGATTTAATGACAACAAATCGTTCATATCGTATTCATAAATCAGTGCATCATCACCCACACTCACATTGACCTCTAGAAGATAGACTTCATCTTGTGCTGATAATAACCAATGTTCAATAATGGCTGCATCTTCATACCTTTGGATTAAATGCGATTCAAGGGTTAGGACATCCTCCAACATCGAAACTTGAATATCCGATGTTTCACTAAAGTTAATATAGTCTCTAACCTTGGTTTCATGCATATAATGGGAGTGTGCATCAATTTCTACAATCAGTTCCAAACCAGAAATATATCCATGAATGGTATAGATAGATTCAGATAGATTATATTCCACATCTAAAACAGCCCAGCCTTCATACTTATCTTTAAACATCTCATAAGCTTCGATGGCTGATAAAGGTTGCACAGCATTCTTAGATAAATCCTCTGCATCAGAGCTGAAGTTAAAACTACAACCCGTCAAAATTAATACTAATATCCATATATATTTTTTCACATGATTCACCACTCATATTATAACATAGGTCAGCCTTTCTTTTGTGCATTTAAGCCAATTTTTATCAATCATGATGACGCATAAAATAAGTTTGTACAAGACGGGGAGATTCACCGACCACCTTTTTAAAAACTTGATTGAAATACTTATAGTCCGCAAAGCCCACCCTTTGTGCAACCTCATATAAATGAAGTTCTTTGTTTGCCATCAAGTCGATGGCTTTTTGAATTCTAAGACGGGTTAAGTATTCATTGAAGGTCATCCCAAAATCGCGTTGAAATCTATTGTTAATTGAAGTGACTGAACGCTTCGTATATTCAACCAAATTATCCATCAAAATCTTTTGACCTATATTGTCTTCAATATATTGAATGGCTTTAATCAAAGTTACTGAGTCAGTGTCTTTATAATTTCTAAATATTTCATAGGGATCTTTTTTCCGTTCAGAAATATAGCGACGCTTCATTTCTAAAACATCAATTGCCTTTTCAATACTTTCCTTTAAAGATTTCGCGTCAATGGGTTTCAACAAATAAGAAACCACATCGTACTGAATGGCTTTTTTTGCATATTCAAATTCAGATTGCCCGCTGATCACAATGGTCGAAAATAAGTTTTGAGGCAAAGCCTCCAACATTTCTAAGCCATTCATAATGGGCATATTTAAGTCCAATAAAACAATATCCGGTTTGCTGGACTCAATCACCTTAATGCCTTCTTTACCATTACGCGCTTCAGCCACAACACGACAATGATCCATGAGTTCATGCACCATTTGAATCAAACCATTTCGAATAATATCTTCATCTTCAATAATTACAATTTTATACATGATTGCCTCCGTTGGGTATTTTAATCACAATATTGGTACCCTCATTTGAACTGGTGATACGCAGTTCAGAAGTATCGCCATAAATCAATGTCAACCTTTGTTTCAAATTATAAAGGCCAAAGTTATTGCCCATATTCTGTTTTTGTTTAAAGCTGTTGATAATCTCATCCAATCTTCTTTTCTCAATACCACTCCCACTATCATGAACACCAATATAGATTGAATTCTCATAAAGAAACCCATATATCGCAATTTCTAAGCGATCTTTATCTTTAAAACCATGTTTGATGGAGTTTTCTATTAAGGGTTGGATCAAGAGTCTTGGAACTTTTGTATTTAAAACTTCAGATTCAATCTCTACCAAATAGGAAAAACGATCATTTAACCGTGTCTTAATAATATCCAAATACTTATAAACATAATCCAAGTCCTCTTTAAATAAAATTTCTTCTTTTGTCACATCAAGACTGTATCGCAAAAGATAGGTCACATTATAAATCATCTCTGTTGCTTTTTTAGGGTCTTGCAGGATTAAGAAACGAATGGTATCCAGTGAATTATACAAAAAATGAGGGTTAAACTGTGCTTCCAACTGTTTAATTTGCGCTTGATTTGTAAGCGCAATGAGTGATTCATTTTTCTTGACTAAGACATCCAATGATTTTGACATTTCGTTGAATTCATCAATCAAATAACCCAACTCATCATGGGCAGTATAATCAGAAGTATATCCAAGTTGTCCTTGTTTAATATAGTCAATCAATCGAACCAATTCTTTAATAGCAGCGCTGGACTCTTCCCCCACCTTCTTTCCAATCATATCATTGGTATACTTCAACACCCAGAAGGCCAAAATCATAAATACAATCAAAAGTCCCTGTGTATAAAATAAGGGTTGTTTAACATTGAGCACATGAATTACGATTTGGTTTCCAAAGTGATGGGAGATATAATCCACAAAGTTAATGTTTTCAACGGTTAGATTTCGAGTGAGGTTGGGATTAAAGCGATTTAATTTATCTTTAAAAATTTCAGAAGAACTACTTAAAATATAACCAAAACGATCGGTAATCACCACTTGGTCCACATGGTACTGATCAATGAGATGGGAAAGGGAATCTGGATTGATATAAATTAAAATAGCATAAGAATCATCCCCAAATACCAACTGTTTGCCCAGAACAAGCATATTATACTTAGTGGGGGCATCAATGCGGTTCACTGACTCAATCATGATATCGTCAGTATAATCTGTTTTGAGTCTACTTAAAAACAAGCGATTGAAGTTTGTGATATAGAGTGTTTTATCAATGATGTTTTGGGTACTATACAATAATGAACCAGAATCATTATAGATGGAATAATCCAATTCAAACCCAGTGGTTTGGGTTAAACGATAATATATTAAATTATACTGATGACTGCTAACACTTTCATGCTTCAGTGTTTCTATTAGATATTCTGATTCTTTTAAACTTTCAAAATACGCATCCAAATCATCCAAAGACCGACTGAATTTTTTACTGATTTGACTTGTGGCTTGTTTGGGTTTTATAACGCTCTGATTGACATAAACGCCCAAAATTACCACCACAAAAAAACCCACCAATACCAAGAGGGGTAAACGACTGTATTTTCCAAAGAGTGCTTTTATCTTTTGTTCAAATGATGTATATTCTTTCTTCATATCTATATTATACCAAAAAAAGGTAAGTGACTAAATCGTCATTTCCTTACCTTTTGAAAATTTCATAAAGATTAAGAGTGCACTTAAGGTTAAGATTGATAACATGGTGGCCAGTGCCGCCGCAATACCATAGTTACCACGAATGACTTGCGTATAAATCGCAACCGTCATGGTTTCTGTGCGCGAAGTATATAGTAAGATACTGGTAGATAACTCCGTAATCATGGTTATCCAGGATAAAAGGGCACCGGATATAATACCTGCCGTCATCATCGGCACCGTGATAAAAGCAAATGTTTTTACCTCACTGGCTCCCAATGAAATTGCCGCTTCTTCTGTACTGATTGAAATTTGCGACAAAGTCGCTGCCGATGATCGAATCGTATAAGGCAATCTTCGAATAATCATGGCCACAATCATAATCGTCATGGTTCCTGTTAATACAAGTGGACCACTTGAGAATCTGGATACAAGCGCAATCCCCATGACTGAACCAGGAATAACATAGGGAATCATAGATACAGCATCCAAAGTTGTGGTGGCTGCATTTCTTCTTCTTACTACCAAGTAAGAAATAATAACCGCCAATACCACCGTAATCACAATGGCGATCCCTGGTATCAAGAATGTGTTTCTAATGGAATTACCCATTCTAGAAAATGCTTGACGGTAACTGTCCAATGAATAACCTTTCACAAAGATAAGACCGGATGTCTTTAAAAATGAAGTGTAGAATACATAGAGTTGTGGCATAAACGCCAATCCCACAAATCCATAAATAAAGGTATGGACCAAGATGGATTGACCCTTTTTCATTTCCTTGGGTTGAATTGAATGCAAGGCAGACATTGAGAATTGTTTTCGATTCGACAAATAGCGTTGAACCAAGAAAACAACGGTAGTTACAGATATTGCGATAACTGAGATTGCAGCCGCAAATCCTGAATCACCTGAAACCTCACCCAAGAAGGCATCAAAGATCAAGCGTGAAAATGTACGATAACCTTCTCCAATCAACATTGGAGTTCCAAAGTCTGCAAAGGCGTTCATAAAGACCAACAAGCCACTCGCAAATACCGTAGGACGTATCAGTGGTAAAACAATTTTAAAGAATCGCTTTATCCCTGTTACCCCCATTGATTCACTGGCTTCAAATAATGTATTATCCACATTGGAAAGCGCCCCTTGTGTATAAAGATAAACCAGTGGGAATAGTTGTAAGGTAAAGACCAGTAAGATTCCATTGAACCCATAAATATCGGGCACGGTAATGTTTAAAACATTTTGGAAAAACTTAGTAATCAATCCATTACGGCCTAAAAGTAAAATCCATGAGTAGGCACCGATGAAGGGTGCAGACATAGAGGCCATAATAATCACCAAATTGATAAAGCGTTTCCCTTTTATCTTATATATACTGGTGAGATACGCCAAAGGCACGCCAATGGCCAAAGTGAAAACAGTTGCCAAAGTGGTTACCTTAAATGAATTGATAATTGTTTGTGAATAGTATTTACGTTCGAAAAACTTCGCAAAGTGTTCAATTGTAAACATCTTTGTGGTGGGTGAATAAACCGCTTCTTTAAGCAGGGTTCCGATGGGGCTGACAAAAAATATCAGGTAAAATCCCAAGGAGAAAACCGTCATTAACACCCAAAAATTAAATACTTTAGATTTGTTGCGCATGATCGTTAACAACTCCTTTAATGAGGTTCAATGAACCATCATGGTTGAATACATTAATACGACCTTGACGTACTGTGACATACACAGTTTCATCTTTACTATAGAGGTGTGCAATATTTGATTCCTCAACAATATCAACAGCGATGCCATTTTCTAATTGAACTGTATAATGCGTATTTAACCCCAAGAACTCAGTAGTTCTCACAATCCCCTTCATCGCATTATCAACCTCATTTTTATGAATCTTGAATTCTTCTGGACGAATGGAAATCTGAACCTCTCCTTGATAGTTTTCGTTGAAGTCATCTTCACTGTACATCAATTTCAAACTACCATTAATATTAAGGATATTGTCTTGTAAAGTACCCTCTAAAATATTAGACCTTCCGATAAAGGTTGCAACAAATAAGTTAGCAGGTCTTTGATAGATGTTTTGAGGTGTACCCACATGTTGAATATAACCATCTTTCATGACTGCGATGCGATCTGAAACACTCATGGCCTCTTCTTGGTCATGGGTGACATACACGGTTGTGATATTCACATTTTGTTGAATTTCTTTAATGGCCGTACGCATATCAATACGCAACTTTGCATCCAAATTACTCAAAGGCTCATCCATTAAAAGCACATTGGGTTTGATAACCACAGCACGCGCTAAAGCAACACGTTGTTGTTGCCCACCTGATAGTTTTTCAGGCATTCTTTCTGCATACTCGGAAATTTGCATGGTCTTAAGCATTTCAACCACACGTTCATTGATTTCTGTTTTCTTTAGTTTTCTTTGTTTTAAACCAAAAGCAACATTTTCTTCCACTGTTAAATGCGGAAAGATAGCATAGTTTTGAAACACCATTCCGATATTACGTTGTGATGGTTCAACATTGTTGATTAAGGTATCATTGAAGTAAAATTCACCACCTTCAATGGAGTTAAATCCAGCAATCATACGTAAGAGCGTGGTCTTACCGCATCCAGATGGACCAAGGAGGGTGAAAAACTCACCCTCCTTAATTTCCAATGAAAGTCCTTCAATGACTGTATTATTACCATATCGCTTAATGGCGTCTTTTATTGATATATTTACACTCATGTTAGTACTCCCTTTATTGCTATTAATCTTGGCTTCTTGTGAAGATATCCATGTAACGATCGATGATGGTGTCTCTGTTATTATGTACATAATCCATATCTTCGTAGATTAATTTAATTTGTTCAAATGGTTTCAAATGAGATCCCACTTCAGCTCCGATTCTAACGGGTCTGTTGGTGAGTTCTGTACCAAAGATATTTTGAACTTCTTCTGATAATAGGAAATCCACAAACTTCTTCGCATTATCTAAGTTCTTCGCATCTTTAACAATACCTGTTCCAGCAGGCAAGAAAACTGCGCCTTCTTCTGGATATACGATTTCAACATTGTCTGCACCTGATTTTAAGAGGGTTGAAACTGGATCTTCGTAAGTTAATCCAACATACATTTCTCCATCCACCACTGACTTATAAACACCTGAGGAACCGGATTGAATCTTGCCATCCCATTGGGTAACCAAGGATTCAACATATCCCCAAGCTGCATCAGACTCATAACCGCCCATCGCCAATAGGATATTGGCAAGTTGTGCAAAGGCACTGGATGAGTTTGCAGGATCGGCAGTCGCAATTTTTCCTTTTAAATCTGGATTGAGTAGATCTGCATAAGAAGTAATGTTCATGCCTTCTGTAAGTTCTTTATTAACAATCAAGACTGAACCATCTAAAACTGTGTAGGTTACATAGCCTTCTGTATTGCGATAGGCTTCAACAACATTTTCATTTTCAGGCGAGACATATTCTTGGAATAAATCTTTATTGGGGATATATTGTGTATACCCACCACCAAATAAAACGTCCGCATTGGGGTTTGCTTTTTCTGATTCAATACGCTTCATAAGCTCACCAGTACCACCTGAGATTAACTCAACTTTAATACCGGTTTGTTGTTCAAAAAGTGGCACAACGGCTTGAATCATTCCTTCACTATTGGGTGAATAGACTACAAGTTTTTGATCATCACTGGAACTATTGCCACAGCCAACCAAAACGATAAACGCTGTCAATAAAACTGCTAATTTCTTAAAAGTCTTCATATTTCCTCCTTAAGACCTTCGTCTATCCATATTATTGCATGGATAAAAAACCTTTGGCATCCGAATATTTCAATAAAAAAGGAAAAAAATAACACCCCGAAGGATGCTATATCTCAATATCATTATCGTGAATCAATAAAGCCTCATAAAGTGGGACTAAAAATGAACACACAACACCAATCGCAAAGCCAGTATTATATAGGTTCAAACCCCCATGTAGAAATCCTGTATTCAAGAAAACCGAGGAGGTAATATAAGACGCAATTAAACCCGGAATAAATCCAAACTCACCCACCAAAGGGGCCAGTCCTGTCGCAAAGAGCGCGCCTATAATAACTGAAGGCGTGGTCAGCGACCATATTTTGGTTAGAGAACCCAAATACACGCCTAAGAAGATGGGAATGATATTTCGAATGTGTTTACCAGAAGCCGCAAAACCAACAATCGTCAAGACCCCACCCAAAGTGGGACCATTAAGGGGTGCTTGAATCAAGTTTAAGAATAATAAAGAAACAATCCCCGTCGTGCCTATATTAATTAAGACCGCTTCAAAACCAAAGTCTTTAATATAATCTGCTTTATGACCCGATGTTTTTAGTAAGAAGAGATATTTTTTTATTGACGTATTATCTTTATAGACTGCATAAACAATACACAGTATAAACAATATATAAAACACCCCATACAAACCCATACGAATTTCAGAATACCAAAGCACATGGGTCGTAACCGACAATCCAAATGACCTCAAAAGTGAAACATAAAGGGTGCTGATAAAACCAATTGAGAATCCAACATTATATAAATTATAACCCTTATGTACCTTATACATATGACTTGAAAAAAATACAATAATAAATCCAATACTGATCCCCATCGCCAAAGCCATGATGATCCGAAGTAAAACATGCACATGATAAACATATAACAATTCAGAAATCAAAGGCGAAATACTGGTCGCATAGAAAGCAACCGGTAATAAGGGACCAAATTCTATTTTCTTATAACGAGAATAAAGATAGGTTCCAAAAATAATGGGCCAAACATTGAGCAAGTTTTTCCCAAAAAAAGCGAAGCCACTCATCAACATCATAGCTGGAAAGGAAGCGTTGATTTCTAAAGCATCGAAGCGATATAACAAATAAATAGAAAACAATCCCACCAATCCGGCATTTAAAAAGGCACTTCCAATACTTCCTTTAATAAAGTAGTCCGTAATTAAAGTGTCGCTGCCGATTATGAGATGATAAAAATTTGTAAAAATTGATAAAGAGGGTTCTAATATGAAGCCCATTAGAACCAAAAGGACATTAAAATAGATTAAAAAATCTTTTGCTTTCATATTATATTTCTCCTCACCCTATACAATATATTTTATAAGATTTAGAGAGCGCATTCAAGTTATATTCATGAAATATATTTGAACTGGTCACACACGTGTCACAATTAATATGGTATGATATGTATCGTTAAGTTGAAGGAGTTAAATTATGAAATTATTACTGACCCTGGTCTTAAGTGCCCTCTTTGTCATTCCAAATAATACACAACTACAAGATGATTTTGAAAAACTCAATTTATCCAGTGAAAACTATCTTTTATATTCAATCAATGCGGATGAAATTTTAATTGAGAAAAATGCCAACAAAGAAGTTAAAATTGCTTCGATGCAAAAGTTACTCACAACCATCACCGCCATTGAGTTACTTGAGGATACCGATCTAAATACATATATAACTGCAGAACCCATCGTCTTTCAAGGCATCTCCAATGCATCCCTTGCTGATTTGAGAGTCCATGAACAGTATCGCATCATTGATGTGCTCTATGGCATTCTTTTACCATCAGGTGCAGATGCAACCCGTCTTATCTCTTTATATCTAACTGGAACTCCTGAAGGTCTGGTTGATGCGATGAATCAAAAAGCCCAAGAGATTGGGATGCTTGATACCCATATTGTAAACACATCTGGACTCGATGCCCAGGGTCAACATGCTACCCTCCATGATTTATTGCGTTTGGTGCAATATGTCCAAAACAATGAATTATTCATGGAAATATTCTCTACACAATCCTATACTTTTGTAGAAAATGGCATCCGTTATGAATACGAAAACGCCATTCTTACTGAAGCCAGCGACAAAAATTTTAACTATATTCACAGTGCCAAATCAGGATATACCACGCTTGCTGGTTTTAACCTCATCAGTATTGCTGGTAAAGATGATTTGGAGTATATCTTTATTTCATCTAAAGCAGAGGTAAACTACATTGAACACACGTCTTTAACCGACGCCATTAAAGTCTATGACTACCTCTTTAATACTTACAGTCTAACAACATATCCCTCTGAAATCTTTGATGTTTCTGTCAATATTAAGAACAGATTCGCTGATTATACCTTAACTTTCGATGAAAGTATGGAAGCCATTATTCACGAAGAGTTTGACTTAAATAAACTGACTGTGGATTATGTATTTGATGAATCGGCACTGGTCGCTCCCATTGATAAGGATACGAAGATAGGGGTACGAAACATTTACTATAATGAAATATTACTTGAAACGACCGATGTTTACACCCAAGAAGACATCCCCAAAGACTTACTCTTTAAAACATTGGATGTCTTAAGATGGGTCTTCCTAGTATTTGTTGGGATGGTGGGTGTGCTTGTCATCTATCGTAAATCACAAACAAGAAAACATAGAAAACACTACCGTTATTAATGATAAACCTGTGAAAATATACGTCTTCAACTTAAATGTGTTGTATAATGACTCTAGAGGCTGGGGTAATTGATGCAAGATTTAAAGGAGGCGTATATTTTTGTCTAACATCATTTATCATCCAATCACAGGAAAAAAAGTTAATATCAACACCCTTAAACCCGATGAAATTCGCTCACCCAATCGTTTATATAAACCCAAAGAATGGCAATCATTTTATAATCCCAATGAAGATCAAGTTACCACAAGACTCTACGGGCTTGAGTTTGAATTTAATGCACTTAAGGGACGCGACGATATTGACTTCAGTGAAATTGGAAAGTCTTTTTTAAAAGCCATGAACCATCACGGTCAACACATTCATATTTTGGAGGATCACTCTGTACGCAATGGTATTGAAGTAATTTTTCAACCGATGAGTTTTAATTACATCAAAGATAATATTGACTTTGAAACTTTTTTTACGTTAACTCAAAAATATGATCTCAAAGCCTCCCATGATACGGGCTTTCACATTCATGTTGATTTTAAACCAACTTTAAGAGAACGCAATTTATTATTAAGACTCTTTTCGATATCCTATCCCTTATGGTTGATTTTATCGGAAAGGAAAATCATCAGACTTCAAAACCGCTATGTTTCAACAGAATTTTTCATGATGACTGATAAAATTAGAACCCGCCATCGCAAAAATTTAATAAAAGTTTTAGAGACTGGCACTTCCCATGTTTCTTTTGGCGACTTAAATTTTGATAACTACAACATCCAAAACAGGTATGATGCCATCAATTTTACCAACCCAAAAACAACTGAATTTAGACTTTTTGGGGGTACTGATGATTTTAAACACTTCATCAATGTCTTTAATTTCGTTAAACAATTTATCAATTTGATTGATGAAATCAGTGAAACTCGCGTAGATGATGTATTTACTTTGGATACATTTGTGAAAAGAACCCAAACTGAATATCTATTGAAGAATACACATAAGCTACTAAAAAAGGCCGAGGTCTTAATAAGACACAACCGCCTTTATTACAATAATTTCTATCTACTAGATACTTATTGGTATGAAAGTACCTTTAAGCATGCTACATTGCATGACTACATTATTTCGAAGGAAAACTATCGTGATTACAGAAAAATGTTAAAGGGGCTTTTGGGTTTAACATCCCTAACCCATTACCAAAAACACAAGATTCAAGAAGATATCAATGACTTCCTATTGGGTTCGGTTTATGAAGTGCTTTCCAATAATGGTAAA
>WPCK01196933.1_pt1 | contig 15374 bp, 10 predicted proteins | sample 5399851 | NCBI WGS metagenome assembly WPCK01 (sample SAMN12869471, study PRJNA574797) | sludge metagenome | isolation source: wastewater treatment of pH11 | place: China:Beijing | collected 2019-05-20
ACTGACTGCTTCCTTGTTTTTTCCACTGATCGGTCAGGGGTTCTTCAACTTTCTACAGCAATACCTATATATTCCAGAGTGGATCATTAGTACGTGGAATCGACTCCGCTGGATTGCTACCCCTTTGATTATGATGTCAACGCTAGCACTTATCTACAAAATCATCCCCTACACCCCATATAAACAATCGATATGGCCTGGGACAGTGTTTGCGGTCGTTGGCTGGTCTTTAGCGTCTTTTGCATTCTCTATCTATGTCAATCAGTTTGCCAACTACAGTGCTGTCTATGGGTCGATTGGAGCCATAATCGCCATGATGGTATGGTTATTTATTACCGGTATTGTCATCATCCTTGGAGCTGAGCTAAATGACATCCTCGATCAGTTGAAACAAATTAAATCTGAATAAATAAAAACGTGTCCTAAATTAAAAGACACGTTTTGATTATCTGCTATTTCGATTTTTTGGTTTTAACTACAATAAACAATCCAGACAATAAGAGTATGAAACCTGCAAATGTCATCCATCGAGAGCTTTCACTTGTATCAGGTAATTCTTCATCGTCAAGATCAATTTGTACAGCTTCTTTATATTCGTTTGTAATCGTTGTCATTGTTGTTTGATTGGCCATAACTTGAACTGCACCTTCACCACTGACTGTCCATTCACTTCCTAAAAAGCTATGGTTTTCAGTAACTGTGTATTCGCCAGCAGCTAGATCTGTCCATGTATACGACTCATCGTGTACAAATAGACGTGTGGCAGTAAAGCCATTTGGACCATTAACGGTAATTTCAAAGTTTGGATGTAACAGATTAGTGGTGTTTCCCGTTACAATCTTAGTTACTGTTAACGAACCTAAGACAGATTCCACGACTCCTTTTGTATAGGTATTTGTGATAGTCACATCTGTAGTAGAACCTACTTCGACTTGATATTCTTCGGTTCCTTCAACTGTCCATTCAACACCTAATTCATTTTCAGAAACTGTATATGTACCAGCTGATAAGCCATACCATACATAGTTTTCTCCAGCACCGATGACTTGTGTGTCACTATAATCATTTGGCCCTACCAATGTAATCTCGAAAGCTGGAAGAGTTATACCATCGGTAGACCCATGAACTTCTTTGCTTACACGAAGTGAGCCGTATGATGTACATGCATCATTGGTAATGTTTGTTGTGTCGAGTGTTACTGCACCATTGATAGCCAATAACTGACCTGAAACTTCGGTACCCGTTGTTGCAGTGATGGATTCCATGGCCATCAAATGACCTATGAAGGTTGATCCTGTTCCAAGTGTTACTGAACTTCCGATTTGCCAGAATACGTTACACACTTGTGCTCCATTAATTAGCTCAATGCTACTGTTGGAAGCGGTTGTTAGTGTAGATCCTGCTTGGAAGATAAAGACGGCATTTGGATCGCCTGCCGCATCCAAAGTTAGCTTTCCTGTTAGAAGGAGGCTTGATTCAGAAGAGTAAACTCCTGGAAGTAATGTACTTCCACCAAGATCTGCTGCGATTGTTTCATCGGAGGTTCTACCAGCCGCATCGTTGTATGCTGCTAACAAATCCACCTTCGCTTGTTGTGCAACTTCATCAAACAGATGTACGATACCTCCAAGAGTTACATCTTCTTGTCCAGGAAAAGTTTCGATGGTTGGATCATCACCTGGATGTAATCCAATATCACTACCTGCTGAACCATTAAGTACAGAGGATCCTGTATTTGTAATGGCTGATCCGGCAAGGATAGCAAAGCTGGAGGCGGATCTAAAATTGACCAAAGGCTGATCTGCAGCTACTGTGGTCGGGATGGCAAGCGTTGCTAAGGTCAATATCATTAACAAGGCATGCGCAAATGGTTTGAGTATACGATTTTTTTCTTTTTTCATTGTCTATGTTCTCCATTTCTTTTGAGTTCAGTGTGATTCACTGAGTCATAGCTACACAAATAATTCAATCGTTGTGTTTGACAGAATCCAAGAAAATATAATCTATTTCTACATCAGATTACTTTTCTATTGAAGTATGTCAAGTAGCATCAAGAGTTGAAAGTAATAGCTGATTTAGTGAACATTACTTACTCCTTAGTGACAAAAGGAATGATTGCATCCTGATAAACAGTACAGATCAATAAATGATTGTAGTGATGTTCATAAACAAGACACTTTTTTAGATGCTCCACTATGGTTATTGTATGCTTTTGGTAAAACAATATGTCATATTATAGGAAAAATGATAGCGAAAATATTTATTCTAATAAAATGTCCACTATACAAAGGGGTTTATTATCAGTAGTAACTATTCTAAAGAAATAATATAATTCGTAATTTTTCGTAATAATCGTTATAATGAAGCTGTGAGGTGAACTTATGAGACTTTCTAAAACGAAATCGAAAACATCTACATCTTATTTTGTGATAGAAGATGTGTTTATTGATGGCAAGCGAACAACACGTACCGTTGAAAAACTTGGCAATGATGAGTACATCAAACTAACATTTAACACAGAGAATCCTGAAGAATGGGCACGGGCATATGTCAACGAATTAAAGAAAGAGAAAAAGTCAAAGGATTCCATCATGCGCATCCCTTTTTCAGCTGAAAAGCAATTACCTCGACATTCTACACAACTTGTCAATGGTGGTTATCTGTTTTTGCAAGCCATCTACTATGAATTACAGATTCATAAAATCTGTTCTTCGTTCACTCATCTTCGCGAAATCGAATTTGATATCAACCAGATTCTTTCCAGATTGATCTATTCCAGAGTTCTGTATCCCCAAAGCACTCAAAGTGTTGTTTCACTCTCAAAGCAATTCATTGAATCTTCATCTTTTGAGTTGCATCAAATGTATCGGGCATTAGAAATCATTACAAAAAACTTTCATGCATTTGTAAGTAATGTGTATCAAATTAAGCTTGATAATTCGACTGACACAAAGAAAACTCTTTACTATGATTTTGCGAACTATTACTTTGAAGTTGAATCAGAAGAAGGAATGTTAAAATATGGTGCAACCATCGATAATCTACCGAGCCCTGTAGTGCAGATGGGTTTATTTATGGATGAAAATGGCATGCCTTTAGCCATGAATCTGAATTTCAATCCAGCAAGAAAGCATACTATTCCAACCTCCATTCAGCAACGATTATCAAAGGACTTTCAGTCGAGTCAACTTATTTGCTTCTCAGACACTCCTATTGATAACACGTTTGCCACTTCCCTTACTCCCCAATCCAAAACCTTATATTTATATACTCAACCCTTAAAAACTCTTTCCAACTACCTAAAAGAATGGACAATGGAAATGAGTGGATGGAAGTTTGTGTATTCTAGCAAAATGTATCATCTAAGAGAAATCCTTGATACCATCGACAATCCTTCTGTTTATTACAAGGAACGGTGGATTGATAATCATGGTATGATGCAACGGCTTGTGGTTACTTTTTCCCCTGTATCTAAAAACTATCATCGAAGTCTACGTCAGTCGCAAATATTGCATACTGAAAAATTTTCGAAAGTTCTTAAACACTATCAACATCCAGAGACATCTACTAAAAATTTGCAGGAAAACAGACGAGCTGATGACTTTGCAAATCTAAACTATCTAGAAAGTATCATCGAGGAAGAAAGTTATCATGGATTCTATGCTGTTATCACCAACCTCAATGACGATATTTCAGAAATTCTAAAACTCACCCGGCGTCGCTGGGACATCGAAGAGAATTTCAGAGTCATGCAAAACGAACTTCGAACTCATCCAGTATATCTTAAGCGTGAAGATCGGATTCGAGCACATTTTATTACCTGCTATCTCTCTTTGCTCATTCAACGATCTTTGGAATACAAACTAAGACATCAGTATTCTTGTCAGGAAATTGTCAGTACGCTTGAATCTATGAACTTCGTTTTACTTAAAGGACATGGATACCTTCCTCTATATCAACGAACCTCGCTAACCGACTCGCTTCATCAACTTATGGGGTTCAACACTGATACCGAAATCATCCCCGTTAAAAAGATGAACGATATCATCCTCACGACCAAGAGCTCAAAAAAAGGACCGGAATAAAATCGGTCCTTTCGAATGTCAACTCATACAAGATTATGTCATTTCTTCCACAAAGTTAACGCCTTCTACAGTAAGTATCTGATTTATCGTTGCATCGTGCGTTAAATTGTTCGGAAGTTTAACCGTAATGTAAACCATGGACTCATCTGTACCTTTACTGCTTATCCGCTCAATTTCTCCCACTGAACAGCCCAGCTCATGGATACTCTTTAATATTTTGGATAAATTGATTAGGTTAGAGTATTCTATGTATAAATCCATAATATAGCTTGTACGATGTAAATAAGTGTCATATACCGAGAAGAACTTAATTATAATAAACAAGACTAGAATGGCTGCAAACACTCCTGAGTAGAATCCACTTCCAATAGCTAATCCTAAACATGCAGAAAACCATAAACCGGCAGCTGTTGTCAGTCCTTTGATTTGGTTTTTCCCGGTCACTAGAATGGTACCAGCACCAAGAAATCCAACGCCACTGATAACCTGTGCAGCTAGTCTTGCAACATCTGTTGATCCGCCGTAAGTAATGTTTAAGTGCTCACCGGTAAGCATTACCAAAGTTGCACCTACACATACAAGAGCATGTGTTTTAATTCCGGCTGGACGTCTTTTCTTCACTCGATCAGAACCGATAAGCGCCCCCAATAAAGCTGCAAGGATCATTCGAAAAAATACTGATACGACAAGATTGGTTTCTATGCTAGTAATGATAAACTCAATCATTTTCTTTGAATATCCCGATGACTCGAGTTCGTCTGAAATTCAATACTCTTATAATGTTCATCAAGCAGATGAGCAAAAGTAACAGACCGATGTTTACCACCCGTACACCCAACACCAACAACGAGTTGTGACTTTCCTTCGTTAATATAAAGTGGAATCGAATAATCCAAATAGGACTTAATTTGCCCCATCAATCCCTGAGCTTTATCATGACTCATGACAAAATCTCGTACTTCCTGAGTTTCTCCTGTCTTCTCTCTTAGCCCTTCCACATAATATGGGTTTGGTAAGCATCTTAAATCAAACACTACATCCGCATCCACAAGGATTCCATACTTAAACCCAAATGAAACAAACTGAACTTTCATCTCATCTGTTTTACCCTCACCAAAAAGATCAAGAATATTTGACTTCAGTTGGGAGGTCGACAACATCGACGTGTCAATCAGATAATCGCAGTTCATTCGTATGGAACTTAAAATCTTCTTTTCAGATTCAATCGCAGTCTCTAGTTTATCCGAAACTGACTTCATTAGCGGATGATTTCTTCTACTCTCTTTATATCTTTTTAAAAGTACATTCGAATCACATTCAAGAAACAGAGTTGAAAACTCAATGTCTCTTTCTTTTAATGAATCAAAAACACTTTGTATTGACAAAAACATGGATTGACTTCTTGAATCAATCGTTATAGCAATTTTCCCGGAAATATCATTCATTTCACTTCTAAATTCAGCAAAATTTAATAATAGTTTGGGTGGAAGGTTATCAATACAGTAATATCCAATATCTTCAAGGGCATTTAGCACCTGCGATTTTCCTGACCCACTCATTCCGGTGACAATAAGTAATTTCACTTTACACTCTCCTTTATTACTGGTAATTTAATGATAAAAGTTGAACCTTGATTAAACTTACTGTCAACTTCTATAGTACCATTCATTAATGTAACAACATCCTTCACAATCGATAAACCAATCCCACTTCCACCCGTTTTCGAACTTCTGTGTTCATCAACACGGTAAAAACGATCAAAAATCCGATCCAGGTGATGTTCCTGCATTCCAACTCCATTATCTTCAATCTTTATGTAGCAGAATTGATCATCCGCATAAGAGACTAATGAAACCCAACCACACTCGCTTGTATATTTTATTGCATTATCCAAAACATTCGAGATAGCCTGATAAAAGAATTCTTCATTTCCTTCAACTAACGGATACGATAACTGAATATCATGAAGTAGAGTTATCCCTTTCTTATTGGCCATCGGTGTAAACATTTCAATCATATCCAATAAAATTTCTTCAACATCAATAATCATCTGATCATTCTGCTGTATTCTTCCTTCGATCTCCGAAAGTGTCAACAGCTCAGAAATTAGTCGTTTTAATCGATTGGTTTGAATGTCAATAATATCAAGGGCTTTATTTCGATCCTCAACGTCGATATTGTCCCACATCTTTAACATCTCAATCACACCAGATATCAGGGTCATAGGTGTTCTAAACTCGTGTGAAACATTCTCGACAAATTCTTTCCTAATCTTCTCTACTCTTCTTTTTTCAGTTACATCCACAATCGCAATTAACACACCCAACTTATCATCCTTACGATATTTATTATCAATAATTGATGAAAAAACTTCATATGAGTACTCGTTATCATTATAAAAAATAACTTGAGTTTCATTGGTAACCGAAGTTTTGTGAACCATTTCCTTAAGAAACAGGTAAAATTGATTTTGATTATGATCGAGTGAATCAAAGAAAACACTTTGATTCATCTTTAAGTATGTTTGAGCACTTGGATTCATCAGAATAATACGTTGACTTTGATTAAACACCACAATGCCATCTTTCATTGTCATAAAAACAGAATTTATATAATTGAAGCGTCGATTATTCGAATCAGAGATATCAACTAAACGTTTGCTTCTTTCTTCAAGTTTATCAGAAAGTTCCTGAACTTTTTCCAAATGCACTTTATCTTTTTGCCACTGACTTTTCCAGTTTACAATCATCGTAACAATCAATAAAATTATAAGAACTGTTTCGACAATCAGAATGATCATCAGCCAGTATAACTGATCAAATGTAAAGGTAAAAATATCAAGGTTAATCATGCACTATGTAGCCAACTCCTCGTATGGTCTCAACTACTTTTTCAAAACCATCACTGCAGTTTATTTTCTTCCGAAGATTTCTGATATGAACATCCAACGCTCGACTATCATTTGATTCCTTGCCCATCTCCAAAACATCCAGCAACTCCTCACGAGTTACTACACGATTCAGATTAGAAGCCAACTTTGAAAGAATGGTAAACTCATTGGGAGTTAAATCGATTTTTTCTTTGCCTTTTCTAAACGTATGACCTTTAACATCTATTGTATAATCTTTAAATGTAATCATATCTTGTTTCGAAGATACAATGACATCATTGTATCTTCGAAGAACAACTTCAATTCTTGCAAACAATTCTCGTAAGCCAAAAGGCTTGGTAATATAATCGTCAGCTCCTAATCCCAGCCCAATCACCTTATCACTCTCTTCACTTTTTGCGGTAAGCATAATGACTGGAATATTTTTAGTCATAGGGTCACTTTTCAATCTTCTGCACGTTTCCAAACCGTTCATGACGGGTAGCATAAGATCCAGAAGAATACAGTCAGGTAATTCGCTTTTCGCTTTGGTAAAAGCTTGCGCTCCATCATAAGCAGCGATTGATTCATACCCATTCTGCCTTAAATTCATGCGCAGTAAATCGACAATATGCTCTTCATCATCGACAACAAGAATTCTTTTCTTCATATGTGACCTCCCCTAAATTAGATAACTGTGATTCGACCCTGAGCCAAGAGCTCTTTAGTTTCAATATCAAACAAGGAACACCTTTCACCAGTAAAGTCTAGAACAACTTCTGAGTCAACTTCAAAGTCAACTCCTCCAAAGACAACCGAAGTAATCAGTTCCTCATGAATGGTAACTTTAACGATCGTTTCCATTCCTGAAGGTAATGTGGAGTAAACTTTTGCTTTGATTTTTCCTTCTGAAGAAATTTTAACATATTCAGGGCGAATACCCAACATTACTTTTTGATTATCTGACAATGTAAGGCTTCCTGTTGTCGGAGTAAACAATAAGTTCAAGTTATTCATAACCACTTTCACTTCGTCCAGATTGATATTCGAAACACTCACTGGAATAAAGTTCATAGTTGGACTTCCAACAAAGTCTGCCACAAACGTATTTGAAGGTGCATTATACACTTCAAGAGGTGGCATGTACTGCTGAAGAACACCCTCATTCATAAGACATACTTTCGTTGACAACGTCATTGCTTCAAGCTGATCATGAGTAACATAGACAAATGTTGAGTTTGTATCCAAGTGCAACCTTTTCAACTCAGTTCTCATGTCCATTCGCAACTTTGCATCAAGGTTGCTTAGCGGCTCATCCATAAATAGAACTTTAGGTCCTGGAGCTAGTGTACGTGCGATGGCAACACGCTGCTGTTGACCACCTGACAATTCACTTGGGTAGCGCTTTTCAAACTGCTCGATTTTAAGCATTTTCATGATCTCATCGCAGCGCTGACGAATGGCTTCTTTTTTCCACTTCATGTTTTCCAATCCAAAACTTATGTTCTGATAGACGGTCATATGTGGCCATAGTGCATAGTTTTGAAATAAAAAACCTACATTTCTTTTATCAGGTGGTATATTGACACCTTTTTCTGCTGAGAATACAAGATCCCCATCGATAAATATTTCACCCTCAGTAGGGGTTTCCAAACCAGCAATCATTCGAAGGGTTGTTGTTTTTCCACATCCGGATGGACCTAGCAAAGTAATAAAATCCCCATCGTTGATATGCATATTCAGATTATCCACCGCAACAGCTTTTCCAAATCTTTTAGTTATATTTTTAAGTACGATTTCTGGCATAAATTATCCTCCAATTCCTTTGTCAATGGATGCTCCAGTGACCTTATTAATTAATGTATTAAACGCTAGTACAATGACAATAATCATTAGATTAATTGCATTTGCGTACTGATACCAGCCTTTTTCATTGTATTGAAACAGCATGGTAGTCAACACTCGATTCGCTGGTGTGATTAACAGAATGAATAATGACAATTCTCTCATTGCCGAAATAAATGGCAATAGATATCCAGATAAGAAGCTTGATTTTTGAATCGGGAAGATAATTCTTGTCATTCTCTTCGGCCAACTAATCCCTTGAATGATTGCGGCTTCCTCAATCTCATTGCTTAGCTGAAGCATCGCATTGACACCTGCTCTTGAAGCAAATGGCAGGTACTTGATTGAACCCACGAGTACTAGCAGGAAGAAACTTCCATAAAGTGATGGAATGAATAGATTCGGTTTAGCAAACATGGACAGGTAAATTGCACCGAAAGCCATTGACGGCATTAAGTATGGGAAGAAAGCCAAGTTATTGACAACTCCAGATAACTTACTACCACGATTTTTAACAATAGCATAGCCTGCAAGTATACCTACAGTCCCAGCAACGAATGCTGCCAAAGAGGATAGTTTGATACTGTTCCATAATCCTAAATAGATATTCTTGTTAAGTAAGATTCCTGGTTCTCCACCACCAATATCTGTTCTACCTTCACCAATCCAGAATAATGTTGTGAAGTTCGACCAGCTATAATCACCTGGTGCCAAAATAAATGACTCGACTGCAAAGGTTATGAGTGGCAACACTGCGACCAGACCTAAGAATCCGACAATTACGACTGATATAGGAGTTCTTAAGGATCTTAGATTGACTAAAGCAATTTGAGAACTCTTACCTGTGATCGTTGTAAAGGATTTTCTTCTTCCAACAAACCACTGGTTCACCGCAAGAATTACAACACCAATCACAATCATAACCACCGCAATAATATACCCATATCCGGGATTCAGTCCATTGAGAGTTCTAAATAACTGAGTTGTCAATACTTGATATCTTACAGGTGTTCCAAGGAAAGCAGGAACAGCAAATGCACTCATTGAACTTGAGAACGTTAACAGAAACGTTGATAATACAGCTGGCATAATAATCGGCAATGTAATTTTACGAATAATCTTAGCTCTTGAAGCCTTCAGAATCGTTGCGGCTTCTTCAAGATTCGCATCCATATTACGTAGAATACCACCAATCAAAATATAAGCAAATGGGGCATAGTGCAATCCTAAAACGACCGTGATCGGAAAGGCACCATAAGCAAACCAGTTTGGTGTTTGAATCCCGGTTAGTGCTGTAAACAATCCCGGAGAACCACCGATATGTGTGTTTCTGAAAAAGTTCAGCCATGCCATCGCCAATGTCCATGATGGCATGATATAAGGAAATACAAAGGCTACACTGATAAAAGATTTAAAACGAATGTTCGAACGGGTAACCAGCCACCCTACGGTTCCACCTAAGCCAATCGCAATAATACATGCACCTAAAGAAACGACGATTGTATTATATAGAGGCTTATAGAATAGAACCTGGCTGTTTTCTCCATCAAAGAATACTTTCATCCAGTGAAATAAAGTGAAATCATTTACCTGTGCATCAGGAATACTCATCAGTTCAGATGGATGGACAATTAACGTATCTCGGATTAACGAGAGTAACGGAACCATCGTAAGAAAGGATAAAACTCCAAACAACACAAGTAAGATGATGTTTTGGGGTTTTGAGAAATAAGACTTTAAACTATTTTTCCAAGACATACTTACCTCCTAATAGAGAAAGCGTCGTTTGACGCTTTCAGATTAATTATTAATTACGCGGTTAACAAACTCTTCTACTTTTGAACGATTTCTGAAGATAAACTCTGGATCTTCCGGTACAAGTCTTTCTTCCCAGAACGCTACAGGATGATCTCCATCATTAACTGGAACATTTGGATTACTTGAGTATGAACCAACGTCACTTGACCACGGAGCAAATCCTTCTGCCGTTAACAGATATTCAATAAATAGTTTAGCCGCATTTGGGTTTTTCGCATTCTTTGTCATTTGAGCAAAGATTGGATAGTAGAACCCAGCAAATGGCTCGATTTCTGTCATAGGTTGAAGTGCTAAGTTCTTAGCAGCATCAAAGCGAGTTTTTGAATAAACGAACAGCCCTAAAGTTGTGTTTGGTTGACCTTTAATTCCGATATTTTCGGAGATGGTTGTGTCACTGTTTCCAAGAACAACACCATTGTCAAAGAAACGCTTAATCCATTCATAACCTGCATTGTCTGTTGTAAGCTCAATATCTGTGCCATAAAGGTTTTTATAGGATTGAGCAAGTTTCGCTGACCACTCATCATTTGTAATCATCGTTAAGAAGTTAAAGTTAACTCCCTCTTGGTTAGGATCTTTAAACTGAACAAGACCTTTCCATTGTGGTTCTGTAAGTTCCCACACATTGGTAATTACAGGTGTCTGTGTCTTTTCATTGTTAAATGTAAACACTTTATTAACTAATTGAAAATGCAAAGGCTGTTGATAATGCTCAGGAATCACATTTTTCATGCTTTCAGGAACGTAGTTTACCAAATATCCTGTGTTGATCAACTGACCGAATACACGACCACTGTCTTGTGCAAGAACAAAATCCGCACCAGCTATATTACCGCTAACTTCACGGCTAACTTTTTCAATCAATTCACCATCTTTTAGATTTGATGCTTCAACTTCAATACCATACAATTTTGTAAACTCTTCAGCTGCACGAGAGATACGTGATGTTGTTGAGTAAATAACAACTTTGCCCTCAGCCTTAGCAGCTTCAATGAGTTCTTCTCGTGTCATTGGCGTTTCATCTTTCGGATCATTATCTTCACCGTTGTTGGAGCAAGCTCCAAGCAATGATAATGAAAGAAGTGCAGTAATACTTACCAGAATCAATTTTTTCAAATTCATTTTCCTTCTCCTCTTTCTGTTACGTTAACATATTCTTAACATTTTCTTAACATAACTCGATTTTAACAGTTGATGAAAGCGCTGTCAATAGTTTCGTTGTAAAAAACCGAAATTATCCTTCTACTTCCATGCATCAAGCATGATATCTTGATTCAATGCAAAAAAAGACTGCCCTAAGGCAGTCCGCAAGTTTAACCGACAACGATATTCACAATCTTATTTTTGATGGCAATCATCTTTCGGATAGTCTTACCTTCAAGGTGGACTGCCACAGTATCTACTTGTTGAGCCAATGTCTTTAGTGTATCTTCATCTGTATCCAACGCTACCACAATCTTACCACGAATCTTACCATTCACCTGAACAACAACTTCAACTTCATCATCAATCAGTTTGGATTCATCATAGGTTGGCCAGCTTACATACGCAATGGATTCTGAATTTCCTAGCAATTGCCACAGTTCCTCACCGAGATGAGGCGCAAAGGTACTAAACAGTTTTACAAATCCCAAAGCATACTCCTTATAGATTGACTCTACCCGGTAGCACTCATTGATAAAAATCATCATTTGAGAAATCGCGGTATTAAGATTCAGTGTATCAATGTCATGACTCACCTTCTTCACCGTCGCATGATACACCTTATCAAGGCTACCATCATTATGATCGCTTAGTTTATCATACTCAGTGAATAGACGCCAAACGCGATCCAACCAGCGACGTGTGCCGTCCATGCCACTATCGCTCCAAGGTAATGCGGCTTCAAGTGGTCCCATAAACATTTCATAGACCCGAAGAGTATCTGCACCGTGAGATTCCAGGTAATCATCCGGATTCTTTACATTCCCACGTGATTTACTCATCTTCTCACCATTTTCACCAAGAATCATTCCTTGATGGAACAGTTTGGAGAATGGTTCTTTCGTTGAAACCACCCCAATATCATAAAGTACCTTATGCCAGAAACGGGCATATAGTAAGTGAAGAACGGCATGTTCTGCACCACCCACATATAAATCTACTGGCAACCAATGATCCAAAAGTTTCTTATCTGCGATAGCATCCGGGTTTTTTGGATCAATAAAGCGCAGGTAGTACCAGCAGGAACCTGCCCATTGAGGCATTGTATTTGTTTCACGACGTCCTTTAACGCCATCAATTTCAACCGCAAGCCACTGATGGGCATGTGACAATGGAGATTCTCCATGATTACTTGGACGATAGTTATCCGTTTCAGGCAACTCAAGTGGTAACTGATCAATCTCAACCGTACGTTGTGTTCCATCTTCCATGAAGATAATTGGAATCGGCTCACCCCAGTAACGTTGACGCGAAAATAACCAATCACGCAGTTTGTATGTAACCTTCGCCTCACCTAGACCACGCTCTTTAAGCCAGGTATTCATCGTTGAAATGGCATCTTCCTTGTTCAATCCATCCAAAAAGTCAGAGTTGATGTGCGATCCATCCCCTACAAAAGCTTCAACGGTAATATCTCCGCCTTCAAGTACTGGAATAATTTCAATATCATACTTGCGTGCAAATTCCCAGTCACGCTGATCGTGTCCCGGAACCGCCATAATAGCACCTGTGCCATAAGCCGCAAGGACATAGTCCGCAATCCAGATAGGCACTTTCTTTCCATTCACAGGATTGATTGCATACGCTCCCGTAAAGACACCGGATTTTTCCTTGTTTAACTCAGTTCTTTCCAAATCAGACTTTGTCTTTATGGAATCAATGTATCTGATCACTGCTTCTTTTTGCTCTTCACTCGTAATTTCCAGCACAAATGGATGTCCCGGAGCCAACACACAGTAAGTAGCCCCAAATAAGGTATCACTCCGTGTTGTAAAGACCGTAAACTCCTTTGGATGACCATCTACCTTAAAGATAACATGTGCCCCTTCAGATCGGCCGATCCAGTTAATCTGCATTTCCTTAGTACTGTTTGGCCACTCAACCAAATCAAGATCCTCTAACAAACGCTCCGCATATTCAGTAATACGTAAAACCCATTGACGCATCGGAACACGATACACAGGGAAGTTTCCACGTTCAGATTTCCCATCGATGACCTCTTCGTTGGCAAGAACGGTGCCCAACTCAGGACACCAGTTGACAGGGATCTCGTCCACATAAGCCAAACCCTTGTTATAAAGTTGGATAAAAATCCATTGCGTCCACTTGTAATAATCCGGATCTGTGGTAGACAGCTCACGATCCCAGTCATAGGAAAGCCCAAGAGCCTGGATTTGTCTACGGAAATTCTCAATATTCTCCTTTGTAAATCCAGCTGGATGATTACCTGTGTTCAGTGCAAACTGCTCTGCAGGTAATCCAAAGGCATCCCAGCCCATCGGATGCAACACATTAAACCCTTCCATCCGCTTCTTGCGACTCACAATGTCCGTTGCTGTATACCCTTCCGGATGACCAACATGCAACCCGCTTCCTGATGGATACGGAAACATGTCCAGTACGTAGTATTTTGGCCGGCCAAAATCCCATACATCCGTCTTGAATGTCTTTTGCTCAGCCCAGAAATCTTGCCACTTCTTCTCAATTTGTTTGTGATTAAACGCCATATCGCTCATCCTTTCCAATAAAAAAACGCCCTATGCTAAGGACGTAAAAACGCGGTACCACCTTAGTTCATGGAAAATCCATGCCCTCAAAACGTTAACGCCGTTCTACGATACACCTTTTGTGATGCCTTGCTCCAAGGCGAGTTCAATGTTGATTGCTCCCGATTTCCACCATTCATCGAGTCTCTTTAAGCCATCATGCATCTACTATTCCTTTTCATCGCTATTCTTATACATGATACTCAAACTGAACGTTGATGTCAATGTTAGTCATCAATTATTCACAAAAATCCGTAGAAACTAAAGAAGTCTACGGTACATCGTTTGTGACAAATAGGGTACAAAACCGCAGGACTCATATAAATGACCTGCCCATCGGTTCCACTTCACATATCCAATATAAGGCACGATTCCTTTCTTTTTTGCCACAGCGACCAGATCATACACAATCTCTCTTCCAAATCCGTGATTTTGAAACTCTGGTAAAACGAAAATATCATCAATATCTTCGCCCGTAAGCAATCAACTGCCAACCCACTTCCCATCTTTTTTGTACATAAATGTATTTTCTTGATTTTCCATCCATCCTTCATACGTTTCTTTCTGTTTCTCTTCCATATGAAAAAACATATCTGTAACATTGTACGGACGAATATCCATGGCTTCGCGCATCGGAACAAAACACAAGCCCATCACATCGCAATAAGCCTGAAAATCTTCCGGCTGAATCACTCTTTTGTCAAGTGAACATTCTGGAAGATCTCTTCCATCATGTTTCAACTGATGTGCATACTTTTGGATAGATGCTATCACATCTAAACTCTTTTCACAGCTGATGGTCATTGATGCACTTGGACCATGAATAAAACTATTCCACGTAGAATACTCAATGACACCCCGAATATAACCTTGCTCATCCTGATGGATCATGATTTTCTCATCATCGATCAGTGATTTCAATCTTTCACTCTTTTCTTGTTCACTATACGACCTCTGCTTCTGTAGCCAACTAAAAATCTGATATGCCTCTTTACTTGTTCTCATAAT
>WPCK01160156.1_pt1 | contig 15338 bp, 12 predicted proteins | sample 5399851 | NCBI WGS metagenome assembly WPCK01 (sample SAMN12869471, study PRJNA574797) | sludge metagenome | isolation source: wastewater treatment of pH11 | place: China:Beijing | collected 2019-05-20
TCTTTGTCGGTCAACCCGCCGAGGAGCGGGGATCCGGGGCCAATGCAATGATCGATTCGGGCTTGTTCGAGAAATTCCCCAAACCCCAGGCAGCTCTGGCACTTCACGTGTCGCCGGAGATTCCGGCCGGCAAGATTGGCACGGCCGAAGGTTTCATGATGGCCAACGTGGACAGTGTGGATATTCGCTTTCGCGGTAAAGGGGGACATGGAGCCTACCCCCATCAGACGATCGATCCGATTGTGATCGCCGCACGCTTTGTTCTCGATGTTCAGACGCTCGCCAGCCGTGAAATCGATCCGGCAGAAGCCGTGGTTGTGACCGTGGGTGCGATTCGCGGTGGCACCAAACACAATATCATTCCGGATGAGTGCGATTTGCAACTGACTGTGCGGAGCTATTCCGATGAAGTTCGCAATCGTCTGCTGGAAGGAATTCGTCGCAAGGCCGTGGCCTGCGCCGCCAGTGCGGGCGCGAGCGAGCCGGAAATCAAGGTCTCCGAGGGAACGCCCTCGCTTTTCAATGACATCGAACTGACGGCCCGCCTGACAGCGAGCCTGAAAAAATCCCTCGGTGATGAGCGGGTCACGACGGCGGTACCCGTCATGGGCGGTGAGGACTTCAGCCAGTTCGGCCGCCGTGGAAAAATCCCCGTCATGTTGTTCTGGCTGGGGACCGTTGAGCAGGAACGGCTGAATCGCTATACCAATATGCAACTGCCGCCTCCGGGACTGCACTCCGCCGAATACTACCCGGATCCGGAGTTGTCGATTGCAACCGGAATTGCTGCGATGTGCCAGGCGGTCATGGACCTTGCCCGCTAGCTCTGGCCACTGGGGCACCCTGTACCGCATGCCGCCAGACAAACCGGAAACAAAACACTTCCTCTGGAGTTACTGTGTCGAAGAACGTGGCCGTAAGTGGCTGGTCGAAAGAACAAATGGCGGACGAGATCATCGCCATGCTGGCCGATGGTTCAACATTGAATCTTGGAATCGGCATGCCGACGATTATCGCCGAACGGATGCCCGCTTCAAAGAACGTTGTGATTCATTCTGAAAACGGAGTCCTCGGTGTTTCCGGTCGACCCACGCGGGCAACTGTATCGCCCACGTTGATCAATGCCGGCAAGGAGACAATCGCGGTTTGTACGGGTGCAAGCTATTTCGACAGCGCAACCAGTTTCGGCATGATTCGCGGTGGACATGTCGACTGTTGCGTGCTGGGCGGCATGGAAGTCGACGTCGAAGGCGGGCTTGCCAACTGGATGGTGCCGGGGAAAAAAATCACCGGAATGGGGGGAGCCATGGACCTGGTGAACGGAGCGCGGAAGGTCATCGTCATGCTGACGCATTTCGCCAAGGACGGTTCGTGCAAGCTTCGCCGGCGCTGTGAACTCCCGCTCACCGGGCAGAATGTGGTCGATGTCGCCGTCACTGAACTCGGTGTTTTTGTTCCGACGGGATCGGCATTCACGGTCGTCAAACTCTTTCCGGGCATTCAGCGCGACGACCTTGGTATCGATGCAGGACTCCTGAATTGATCAACCGGTGATCGCACCGGATTCACTCCCTGTGCCGGCGACCGGCCCCGGAAAGGCTGAAGGAAATCATGATGAACAAGGCTGTTTTTACCGCCGGATTGCGAACACCTTTTGGTCGGGCATTCAAGGGCGCCTATGCCGAAACGCGCCCCGACGATCTGCTCGTCGAACTGCTTCATGCCAGCCGCAAACGCCACTCCAGCCTGTGGGAGTTGCCCATTGAGGACCTGTTCGTCGGCTGTGCCTATCCGGAAGGCGAACAGGGTTACAACATCGCCAGAATGGTCGCATTGGGAGCCGGCCTCGACATCCCGGCGGCAACCGTCAACCGGCTGTGCGCTTCTTCCCTCGAAGCGGTTGCCAACGCGGCTGCAAGGATCCGTGCCGGCTGGGGTGACTGCTTTCTCGTGGGTGGCGTCGAATCCATGAGCCGGATTCCCAGACGCGGTGCGAACTTCTCGACCTCTGACAAGATCTCGGCAGTCTGTCCAGCGGCCTATATCGCCAATGGAGACACTGCCGAAAATGTTGCCCGCGACTATCCAGGTATTTCCCGTTCAGCTCAGGAGGCCTTTTCGGCGGCAAGTCACGAAAAGGCCGATGCGGCCTGGAACGAAGGTCTCTACGCGGGACAAGTCCATCCCTTTCTGTGCAAGCGCGACGAGTTCATTCGCGTCCCGGTCGATCGCGGCAAGATGGCCAGCCTGGAACCGGCATTTCGCCCGTCGGGTGTCGTCACTGCAGCGACAAGCAGCCCGCTGACCGACGGCGCGACGTGCGGATTCGTCATTTCGGCATCCGTTGCCACGCAGGCCGGGATCGGGCACGGGATCGAAATTCTCGATGTGGCGACAGCTCATGTACCGGCGGACGTCATGGGACTGGGCCCGGTGCCGGCGACGGAAAAGCTGCTGCGGAGAAACAACCTGAGCGTCGTCGATATCGCGGCCTGGGAAATCAATGAAGCTTTTGCCATCCAGGTTCTGGCTTCGATGGAAGCACTCGGCATCCCGGATTCAAAAGTCAATAACTGGGGAGGAGCCATCGCGCTGGGACATCCCCTTGGGGCAAGTGGATTGCGGCTGCTGATGACGCTGCACGACCGTATGATGTGCGAACATGATCCCGGCAGCCTCGGCATCGCGACGCTTTGTGTCGGTGGCGGTCAGGGGCTTTCCATGCTGGTGCGGAGTTTTTGACAAACGGATTCCGCCATGAGCGAATCGAAGCAATACGCTGACGCCTTGTTGATGATCCGGCCAGCCGGCTTTGGGTTCAATCCGGAAACAGCCCTTTCCAATTCCTTCCAAAAGGCCGCCGATCCTGGCGGTGAACCGGAAATCCAGGCCGCTGCACGCGTCGAGTTCGATCGCGCCGTCGACAAATTGAAGGGAGCAGGCGTGGAAGTTCTCGTCGTCGAGGACACATCGGAACCGGTGAAGCCCGATGCCGTTTTTCCCAATAACTGGATCAGCACCCATGGCGATGGAACCGTTATCACTTACCCGATGATGTCGCCGATCAGGCGACGTGAAGTCCGCGAAGATGTGATCGCATCCATTGGAGAACGTTTTCGCATCGGCCAGCGATGGTCGCTGGAAGGCCATGCGGCATCGGGAAGGTTTCTGGAAGGAACCGGAAGCCTGGTTCTCGATCGGGTCAACAGGCTCGCCTTTAATTGCCGTAGCCCGCGAACGGATGAAAGCCTGGTCGGCGAATTCTGCCGCCGCATGGGTTACTCGGCAGTCGTATTTGATGCGTTGGACGGGACCGGAAAGCCGATCTACCACACGAATGTGATGATGTCCGTGCTGGAGAATTCTGTCGTCATCTGCACGGATTCCGTTCCCCGCCCGGAAGAGAAGGCTCGTTTGCAGGAGGTGATCGAGTCCTGTGGTCGGGGGATCATCGATGTCAGCTTTACTCAAATGGAAGAATTCTCCTGCAATCTGTTGCAGTTCGGTCGTGCAGGGCAATCGCCGGTGATCGCTCTTTCTGCAAGAGCGGAAGCGGCATTGAATCGGAGTCAGCGCCGCTTGCTGGAGCGAGACTCCGAGCTGCTGCCACTTGAAATCCCGGTCATCGAGAGATGCGGCGGAGGAAGTGTTCGCTGCATGTTGTGCGAGATCTTTTTGCCCCCACGGGAATAATCCGAACCTTGGACGCGATTTGAAGTCGCGTTCCTGGTTCCCCCCAGGCGATTTGTAATCTTTTCACTTGTGCTGGCACTGCGCTATTCATAGTCTGCCGGCCTTCCCGACTCTCCTCCCGAAGCCAGGAACCCGCCCATGCACCCATGCCGCAGTCTGACGAAACAGCTAGCGTTGGTGCCCTGCGCCCTTGTCATCGCGATAGTGTACTTTTGTTCACATTCCTCCGCGGGTCAACAGGAATTCGATGAATCGGGAATGGAGTATCTGGAGCCTGAAACGAGCCCCCGATATTTTTCGTCAGACATCTGGGATGGTTCCATTGCGTTGGGACTAAATGGTCGCACGGGAAACAGTGAAACCATGGACCTGAGTCTGAATGCCGACGCCAAACGGGCCGATGGTCCCAACACTACCGACCTGTTGTTGACCTATTTTCGCAGCACCAACCAGATTGCGACGGTCGCCGACCGGCTGTTTTTCCAGGCGCGGCAAGACCGGCAATTGGCCAATGAGAACTTCAGCTGGTACGGCAGCTTTCAATATGAATGGGACCGGTTTCGCGGCTTTGACTACCGCGTCGCACTTCATTCCGGTCTGGGAATATTGCTTTACGAGGCCGATGACCGTTTTCTGAAAAGCCGGCTCGGTGCCGGTGCTTCCCGGGAAGTCGGCGGCGCCCAGGACGAGTGGAAGCCGGAGTTGCAATGCGGACTCGATTGGGAACGCCGCCTTACTGAATCGACGAAATTCTTTGCAACGTTCGATGTCTTCCCGAATGTCGAGGACTTTTCCGATTATCGCGCCAACACCAGGGCAGGATTCGAAACGGTGATCGACCCGGCATTGGCGATGAGCCTGAAAACGTTTGTATTCAACCGCTACGACAGTACGCCGGACCCCGGATTCCGGAGCAACGACATCGATTATGGCGTGGCACTTTCATTCGGCTTCTGAAATCAGGATCCGGGCAAACAGTCCGGATTGAATTCACGCAGCTACTCCCGCAGTGTCCGGGTCGGGACGACTGCATGCTTTGAAGACCGGCCCAACAAGCTGTTCCGCACAAAGTCCTCATTGACCTGCGCAAACGCCGATTGCCAACCGAGCTCCTGTTCGAGGAAATCGGCAGATTTCTGCTTGCGATCAAGCCATATTGTACTATAATTAGTACACAAAAGCCACTTTTTGTACAATCCGTAGTACGTTATGCCAACAAGCAAACAGGCATTCCTGCCCAAACACAAACGAATTCTAAAGCAAGTCGGAGGGCAGATCCGACTGGCAAGGCTGCGCCGCCAACTGTCAGCTGAGCAGGTCGCGGAGCGCGCTGGCATCAGCCGAAATACGCTCTACCTGTTGGAAAAGGGGAGTTCCAGTTCGTCAATCGCGACATTATTCAGAATCCTCATCGTGCTTGGTTTGGACGACGACTACCTTCAAATCGCGAAAGACGACGAATTAGGGCGTCGGCTTTCTGATGCAAAGCTCACAAACACTCGCCATCGGGCACCCAGGCGGAAGCAATCGAAGAAATGAAAACTTGAGCCAGTAATCACAACCGCAACAACAGCATTGTTGATGGCAGTAACCGAAACGCATCATGACACGCGAAATCCATGTTTTCGGAGATTGGCGAGCGTTGGGTGGGGTGCAGCGGATTGGATTGTTGCGCGCGAACCAGGTCCACGGAACCGAGACTTTTTCTTTCGAATACGATCCGGATTGGCTGCGAAATAACCAAACGCTCGTACTGGACCCGGAACTCCAGTTGTTCCAGGGCCCCCAATACCTGGGCGACCGGCGAAAACCAAACTTTGGCATTTTTATGGATTCAAGCCCGGATCGCTGGGGCCGTTTGATCATGAAACGGCGAGAGGCAATGCTCGCCCGCCTGGAAAAACGGGCAACGCGTACGCTTTTTGAATCGGATTATCTGCTGGGAGTCCACGATCAGCAGCGCATGGGCGGTCTTCGATTCAAGGAATCGCTCGATGGTGAGTTTCTTTCTGACCACGAAGGAAACGACGCGCCGCCGTGGACGCGATTGCGGGAATTGGAGAATGCGGCCTGGCAGATTCAAGACGAGGATCGCCAGGACAGCCCTGAACTACACGGGTGGATTCAGTTGCTCATGGCACCAGGATCGTCGATTGGCGGGGCGCGACCCAAAGCCGGTGTTTGTGACGAGCAGAACAACTTGTGGATTGCCAAATTTCCAGGACGCAATGATGATTTTGATGCCGGCGCCTGGGAAATGGTCGTCTATCAACTCGCCATTCGGGCTGGGGTAAACATGGCAGAATCGCGCGCCGAAAAATTCGGCCGGCCGGATCACACTTTCATGACCAGACGATTCGACCGTTTGGTGGAAAATGGCGTGCGTTATCGTCGCCATTTCGCGTCGGCTATGAACCTGCTGGGTTACTCCGATGGAACGGACCATTCTGACGGAGCGAGCTACCTCGAGCTTGTCGAATTCCTGATGCAGCACGGCTCGGACGTTGAAGTCGATCTGCAGGAGCTTTGGCGGCGGATCGTGTTTTCAATCTGCGTATCCAACACAGATGATCATCTGCGCAATCATGGGTTCTTGCTGGAGCCGGAAGGCTGGAAACTTTCACCGGCGTACGACATCAATCCGAACCCGTATGGAACTGGTTTGAACTTGAATATTTCGGAAGATGACAATTCGCTCAACCTGGACCTGGCCCGCGAAGTTGCCGAGTATTTTCGACTGGATCAGAAACAGAGGGAGGCGATCATGGTTCAGGTCACGGCATCCGTTGGCGGGTGGCGTGAGGCGGCCGATGCATCAGGCATATCTCGCGGTGAGCAGGAACGAATGTCGCGCGCATTCAAATTCTTGCGCGATTGAGCCGGTCACGCATGGCCGCGGGCTGACGCCAAACGGCGGATCGTTCGGATCCTGCCTACGCGGGAGAAAGCGCACTCAATGCCGCCGACTGATCCGGAAAGGTATCGATGATCGTATCGAGGCGAACCAGGCCGATGGCCTCGGCGACCTTTTCGTTCATGGAACAAAGTGAGAAACGGATGTCCCGGTCCCGGCACTGGTTTCGAACCAGACAGAGCTTGCCGATCATGGCCGACGCCATGAAATTCACATTTTCCAGGTTGAGAAGCAGTGACTTGCCGGGCATGCTTCCAATAACCGAGCTGAGTTCGCGGGCGATTTCGAGACTGAGATCTTCACTCAGAATCCTCGATTCACCGATGGTGGCGATACAGACATCGCGAACCGTGTTACAGGTTACTATCGACAAGGAAACTCTCCTGTTCAGATTGGCAGGCCATTTCGAAACGGCTGGAAAACGGGCCGAAAACAGATTAACAGGGGGCACTTTCCTTGTAAATCACCTGAGGCAAGTCTGGCCATTGACCGGCCATTATCCAAACCGGATCCCCTGGGCGAGAGGCAGTTCTCGCGACCAGTTGATTGTATTGGTTTGGCGGCGCATATAGGCCTTCCACGCATCGGAGCCGGACTCTCGCCCGCCTCCGGTGTCTTTTTCCCCTCCGAAGGCCCCGCCAATTTCCGCGCCGCTGGTGCCGATATTCACGTTGGCGATCCCGCAATCGGATCCGGCAGCCGACAAGAACTGCTCCGCCTTGCGCAGGTCAGTAGTGAAAATCGAGCTGGAAAGACCTTGCGGAACGTCGTTCTGGATCGCGATTGCCTCGTCAAGTGTGTCGTAACCGATGACATACAGGATGGGCGCAAATGTTTCGGTCCTGACCTGGCGGGTTTGCGACGGCATCCTGACGATTGCCGGGCGCACAAAATGACCCTTGAGTCCGGACACGGGGTTCGCTCCTTCATTGCCACCCCATACAAGCGTCCCCCCCTCGGCAATGGCCTGTTTCAGGGCAGCATTCATCGTCTCGACCGCCCTGGCATTCACCAACGGTCCGAGAAGCGTATCGGGATCGAGTGGATCTCCCGCCGGGACCTGCTTCCACGCCGCAACCAGCCGCCCCAGCAATGTATCGATTATGGAGTTATGGACGAGCAGCCGGCGAGTTGTCGTGCAGCGCTGGCCTGTGGTCCCGACCGCGCCGAACAGAATTGCCCTGACAGCAAGGTCGAGGTCGGCATCGTCTTCGATAATCATGGCATTGTTGCCGCCAAGTTCCAGCAAGACCTTTCCCAGTCGGCGGGAGACCTTCTCGGCAACCTGCCGGCCGACCTCGCAGGAACCAGTGAAGCTCACCAGCGCGATGCGGCGGTCATTCACAAGACGCTCGCCAACCGTCTCGTTGGCACCGATCGCCAGATTGAAAACTCCCGGCTCGCCATGCTGATCCATGGCGGCATTGCAAATATGTTGTACGGCAATTGCCGCCAGCGGCGTTTGCGGCGATGGTTTCCAGATCATCGTGTTGCCGCAAACGGCGGCGAGTGCTGCATTCCAGGCCCAGACCGCGACCGGAAAATTGAATGCACTGATGATTCCCGTCACACCCAGCGGATGCCATTGTTCATACATCCTGTGCCCGGGCCGTTCCGAGTGCATCGTCGAACCGCAAAGTTGCCTGGACAATCCGACCGCAAAATCGCAGATGTCGATCATTTCCTGCACTTCTCCGATGCCCTCGGGGCGGATTTTTCCCATCTCAAGGGAGACCAGCTCGCCAAGCGGCTCGGCAAATTCGCGCAGACGGTTACCCAGTGCGCGAACGAGCTGGCCGCGGCGCGGCGCTGGTACCTGCCGCCAGCGCAGGAAGGCCGCTTGCGCATGCTGCACAATCGCCTCATATTCCACGTCCGAGACCATGGCGACGCGCGCTATCGGATCTCCCGTTGCCGGAGAGCAGCTGACGAGATGATCAAGCGCATGTTCCGCGACCCATTGCCCGGGCCCCAGGCATCCGCCTTCATTGACTTCCCTGATTCCAAGTGCTGCGAGCAGGTCCCGAATTTTTTCCGGGTTCTGAACGATTCTGGTCATTGATGATTCAACCAATAAAAAGATTGCATGGGATCGATTCAGCGCTTGTCCGTCTGCTGCCGGTAAGTGCTTTCGAAAATTCGATCGGCATTTGCAGCCTCAAATCCGTCGCGCCGATGTTCGCGACCGATCTTTTCCGGGGGAAGCCCTGAATGTTCGGGCAGCACCCGCCGTTCGGCAAATTCGACGTATGAACCAGGAATTGCGTGAACTTCCGTTCCGCCACGACCGTCATCGAAAGTCGCATCCACGCGGCGGGCCACCGTTGAACTTTGCAGCAAAAGGCCGTCTCGACTTGTCTTCACCAATCCACCCGAGTCGTTGAGGCGGAAGCCTCCTTCTAGCAGGAATTCGTTGAATCTCGCCACCGTGTTCCAGGGTGCCGGGAGATTGTGGACGCTGATGGTGAAGTGGTTCAGGTAATAGCGGTTGTAGATGACCCAGGCGGCATACTCGCTTTCCCCGGAAAGGCGCTGCCAATCCGCCCAGGTTGGAGTTCGCCAAAGTCCGCGGTGCAGGAACTCGACGACGGCTTCCGCCCGGTCGAGATCAATTTCGTCGACCGGGTCGGAAGAAACCTCATCCGTATAGGATCGAATGATCCGGGCACAATCCGGGGTCAACAAATCAACTTTCAATTCGCTGATAAAAATCCTCGGAAGCCGCGGAGTTGGGGGCGAATACCACCAGGCGTCCAGTTTTTTTTCAGGAAAATGGTAAAAATCGCGGCGAACCCAGCCGAGATGAAGGAATACCTTTTCCAGCGATCGAATCCCCAGATGGGGAACGCCCATCGTTCGAAACGCAATATGATCGTTCTCAATGTCGGCTGCCGACCGGATCAGGCCCTGCGAAATCATCCGGTCAATGATGGCCTGGACGTCGGGAACGCGCTCCCGATAGCGTTCCATGAGCCCATCAATTATTTTGTTGGCAGCGCTGGAAGACATTTCGCAATCGGCTTTTTGGCGTGTGTGCATTGCCCCGGCAGAGACCCGTTCGAGGCCCGTGCGGCGGAATCATTGGAAGAGATTGTGCTTGTCGTAACCGGCGGCTGCAACACCGGTCCTGATTGCTGTTCACTGATTTGAACGCCACATCCTGGATGCCCCGTGGCTGAATCCCCGATAAACGCCGATCTGAACCGCTTGTCCGAAGTCCTCGCAGGCGAAATTTTCACGGACAACCTGACGCGTCACGCATGGGCTACCGATGCGTCGGTTTATCAGGAAACACCGATCGCCGTTGTCTTCCCGAGGGAAGACGAGGATCTCCGCAAAGTCCTGGAATTCGCCCGCTCGTCGGGGACATCGCTGATTCCCCGAACGGCGGGAACGTCCCTTGCCGGTCAGGTGGTCGGCAAGGGAATCGTGATCGACTTTTCCCGACACATGAATCGGCTTCTCGAGCTGAACCTTTCGGAACGGACGGTTTGGGTCCAGCCCGGCCTGATCCGCGACGAACTTAACCGCGACCTGGCGGAACATGGCCTGTTTTTTGCCCCCGAGACGTCGACCTCCAATCGGGCGATGATCGGCGGCATGTTCGGAAACAATTCCTGCGGCGCCAACTCGATCGTCTACGGCACGACGCGGGAAAACGTCATCGCCACAAGAGGATTTCTCGCCGACGGCACACCCGCCACGTTTGGGCCGACAAGCGACGAACAACTGCGGTTCATCTCCGCTGGCGCAATGGACTCGCCCGAAGGGAGAATCACAAGGACATTGATCGACTGGCTGAACGACCCGGCCGTCCGGGGCCCGATCGAAGCCGGTTTTCCCAAACCATCGGTGACACGTCGAAACACAGGTTATGCGGTCGATCGACTCCTCGAATGCCGGCCGTTTTCAGCGACCGGACCTTCCTTCAATCTCTGCAAGTTGCTTGCCGGATCGGAAGGGACATTGTTTCTCTCAACAGCGATCAAATTACAGCTTCATCCCCTTCCCGGCAAACATTCTGCTCTCTGCCTGCTCCATTTTGATAATCTCCGCGCGGCGATGCTTGCGACACGAATCGTGATGCGGCACCGGCCGTTCAATTGCGAGCTGGTCGACCGGTTGTTGCTGGCCGGCGCGTCCAGAAACCCGGACCAGCGGCGGAACCTTGTGCATTTCGTCGACGATCCGGCGGCCGTTCTGATTGTCGAAGTTCGCGATGACAATGCCGTGGATGTTCAACAAAAGCTCGAAGCCATACGCAATGATGTGCAAAAGGAAAATCTCTCCTTCGCAGCGCCGATCGTGGCGGGAGCGGCAGCGGCGGCTGTGCACGCGGTTCGCCGGGCCGGTGTCGGAGTCGTCAATAATCTGCCGGGCGACGCAAAACCAACGACGGTGATCGAGGACACTGCCGTCGCCGTTGAGGATTTGCCGGACTACGTCGCCGCAATCGACGATTTGTTGCGAAACCGGTTTCAATGCGAGTGCGTCTACTATGGCCATGCCGGCGCGGGCGAATTGCATTTGCGACCCGTGCTCAATTTGCGCGATCCGGCGGACCTTGAACGGTTTCAGGCGATCGCCGCGGAAGTCGCCGGCATCGTTCGCCAATTCCGCGGTTCATTGAGCGGTGAACATGGCGATGGCCGTTTGCGCGGACCCTTTCTTGAGAGCATGATCGGATCGGAAAACTATCAATTGCTCAAGCGTATCAAGAAACTGTTTGACCCCGCGAATATCCTCAATCCGGGAAAAATTCTCGATTCGCCCCCGATCACTTCCTCGTTGAGGTATGGACCGGCCCGTCCATCGCAACCCGAGACGATTCAGGACTTCACGGCAACCAACGGCTTGCTGGGGGCAGCCGAAATGTGCAACGGTGTCGGCGAATGCCGAAAGACGCACCGGGCGGGCGGGACGATGTGTCCCAGCTACATGGCCACCCTCGATGAAATTCACACGACACGGGGCCGGGCCAATATTCTTCGGCAAGTCCTCGCGGGCCAGTACCCTGGTGCGAAAGAGGGCAAGTCGCTGCTCGACAATCCCGATCTCGCCCGCGCCATGAGCCTTTGTCTGTCGTGCAAGGCCTGTAAAAGTGAATGCCCTTCCAATGTCGATGTCGCGAGGATGAAAAGCGAGTTTTTGCAGGCATGGCACGACTCGCACGGTGTTCCGCTCCGCGCCAAACTGGTTGCCAATCTGGATACCATCAACCAATGGACGGCATGGGCCGCTCCATTGCGGAATCTCTTCTCGCGATTGCCTTTGACCGGAACCGTCGTTCGTCGTTTCGCCGGATTACACCCCGCGCGGCCATTGCCGGATCTCCATCGGACCAGCTTGCGAAGATGGTTCAATCGCCGGACTTTGCCGGGCGACGGCCGATCGGGCGATATCGAGAAGGGCAAGGCCGCTGTCTTTCTTTTTTGCGATGAGTTCACCAACTGGCTGGATGTCCCTGTCGGAATTGCGGCGATAGAGCTGCTGGAGCGGCTTGGCTATCCCGTCGCCATTCCCGAACACGCGGAAAGTGGCCGGGCGGCCATCTCCGAAGGACTGCTGCGCAAGGCGCGGGTCATCGTCGATCGAAACATCGAGTCGCTCGGGAATGCCATCGAATCCAGCGACTTGCCAATCGTGGGAATCGAGCCCTCTGCGATACTCACGTTGCGCGACGAGTACCCGGACCTTGCAAGTCCACCCCTCCGATCAAGGGCTCGTGCGATTGCCGACCGCGTCCTGACGATCGATGAGTTTCTGTCCCGCGAACTCGACGCCGGACGGGTGGGTCCGGAATCATTCACGAAAGAACACGCGACGATCCGTCTCCATGGACACTGTCATCAGACGGCTTTGTCCTCGATCCGCGATACCATGCGGATGCTGCAGATTCCCGCCAATTACAGTGTCTCCAGAATTCCTTCCGGTTGTTGCGGCATGGCAGGTTCATTCGGCTATGAACGGGAGCACTACGAGCTGTCGATGAAAATCGGCGAACTGGTCCTGTTTCCGGCCATTCGCCGCGAACCGGCATCGACCTTGATTGCGGCGGCGGGTACCAGTTGTCGCCATCAAATTCTTGCCGGGACCGGTCGAGTCGCGCTACATCCGGTCCAGATTCTTCGAGACGCCCTCATCGTGGGCTGAAGCCCGCGCTACAGAGCTTAATGTAGGGGTGGCTTCAGCCGCCCGCATCAATCCTGCCCCTCGTAGCGGGTGCTTCAGCCGCCCGCATCAATCCTGCCCTTCGTAGGGGTGGCTTCAGCCGCCCGCATCGATCCTGTCCTTCGTAGGGGTGGCTTCAGCCGCCCGCATCGATCCTGCCCTTCGTAGGGGTGGCTTCAGCCGCCCGCATCGATACTGTCCTTCGTAGCGGGTGCTTCAGCTCCCGCATCGATCCTGCCCTTCGTAGGGGTGGCTTCAGCCGCCCGCATCAATCATGCCCCTCGTAGCGGGTGCTTCAGCTCCCGTACCCATCCTGCCCGTCGTTTCGGTTGGGTCGTCAGTCTGCAAGCAAGGATGCTCGCCCCAATCGCTACACTTCCGCTCACCGCCGGGTTTATTCCGGCGGGTGCATGATTGGCGGCTACATTCGGTCGTTGCGGCCTCGGCAATCCGCCATGTAAATGTGAGCCTTCCTCCTCGGCCGCGGGAAGAGTCTTGTTGCCTTGTTTGTAGCTGTCAATCATCGCCCCATCGGGATGAACCCGATCGTGGCGGCGTGAAGACCGTGGCAACACTGCACCAAGACCCGATAACCGTGTGGCGCGTGGGGTTTCTGGACCATGCCCGCTTGAATACCACCCAGATCTTCAGCCACGTCAGCATCAAGCGCTTGCAGGAAGTCCACCGCCGCACTCACCCCGCCAAACCGGATTTTGAACAACCGAATTGACGGCCCCTCAGTTGTGCGCAGCTCGTTTACCGTTCTACTGGTTCCCTCTCCACCGCGCTTCGTGGGGGAGAGGGTCAGGGTGAGGGGGCCGATGTTCGCATGTTTTCGCGATTTATTTGGACTCATTTCGATCTCCAATTTCGAAGCCAAACGCCGTATAATGGACTAGACCAGCACCAATCCCCAAGAACGATCATCGCGCGCGGGAAACCGATGGCCTGAACATGGTCGCCGCATCAAAAACGCGTTTTCGTAACAAGCCCCAGGCTCTAACTGCGCACTTTGCCTGCCAGAATCCAGCTCCCGCGGACCCTTCTGCCTGCACTCCCTCACAGCCATTGCAACGCGCCAGATGCTACGACCCCTCCACCGGCGAATTCACCAGCAGGGACCCGCTGGAGTATGTGGATGGGATGAGTGTGTACAGGGGGTATTTGTTAATCGCGGGAATTGATCCGGAAGGTACTGTGTGTGTTTGTCATTGTGAAGTCACAGATTTCACGAATGGACCTTCCCGTAGAACCTATCATCAATTTATGTTGGGGCCGGGAATAACAAAGGATGAGGCACGCCTCAGGTGCGACAGGATATGCACGAGAAACAACCGAAAATACAAGGGTTCCTACTCCTCAAAGTTCCACGCGTTGGAAGGCTGCGAGGCCAACGCAACCCTTACCTCCTACGGAAAATACTGTGGCCCTCTTCGCAAGGTGCCAATCACTAGTTGCTGCCATGACGCGGCCATTCTCGAAAAAGTGGAACCAATCGATGAACTCGACCTGGCTTGTGCCCATCACGATTGTTGCGTCGCCATTAAAGAGAAGTGGTTTGATCGTTCACATCATTTTTTCTGCAATAGGCAGTTTTGTTCCAGACTATTTGATGTCGATTGCAATCGTTCCTTCAATCCACGCATTTGCCGAACGTACAGATTTGATGCCATGGTGCTAGTGTGCGGATTGAATGCTCTTGGGATTTGGCCTTTGCCATAGCAGATGGTGGAGCAAAGTCTAATTCGCCGGATTGAAATTGGTGATTTAATCGCTCGTCGTTTTTGAATTTGGTTGACCATGAACTGGAATGTTGCAGTTTGGAGGCGGTACATACAAAGTCTGCCGACTCACATTTATCTGGTTTTTCTTTTGTCTGGTTGTTTGTTAGGTTGTATTTTGGGCATTGCAGCTGGACTCGTATCCATTGAATTGATTGATGCGCGGGTAATTGAGTTTTGGGTCCGGCCAAATGCGCCGTGCATTCCCTATGGGTCATCAATTGGCTTGATACTGCTCCCGACTTGTGCCGCATCTGGGGCAATCGCAATAGTCTCGATCACGATAGCTGCTTGCCTTCCACGATACGATGGTTTGGTCATTTTGGGATTAGCAATCTTGGCGTTGGGTTTGGTTGAATGGCATGTTGTCAATAACGTTGTCAATTTTTTTTATTGGGATTTGGATAGACGCACTGCCGAAGTCGGGATCCTGTTTATCGATGGCTCAATGTCCATTACTGTTGGCATTTTCCTCATCTCAACAGTAATGACGTTTCTCGCGAAAATGATTTTGGCAAGTTACCCTCTTGGACCAACTGGACGATCCCAGACACACGGGCCTTAGATCTTTTCGTTTGTCCTAAGATTGCTCTCCTCGACGATTGACTGGTTGCAAGCGCGCGGAGGGGCGGTGTTGCGTATGCGTATTGAATGGGGGTTTGGCGGCTCAAAGGGTTGAGCGCCGCGGTGCTGAAGCGGAAAGAAGGCGAGATTTTTGTGTCAAGGGTGAGCATGATTGGCGGCTACATACGGTCGTTGCGGCCTCGGCAATCCGCCAT
>WPCK01231069.1_pt1 | contig 15278 bp, 6 predicted proteins | sample 5399851 | NCBI WGS metagenome assembly WPCK01 (sample SAMN12869471, study PRJNA574797) | sludge metagenome | isolation source: wastewater treatment of pH11 | place: China:Beijing | collected 2019-05-20
TTTCGAAATCGACGGCTACGGCACCCCTTCCGGCCCCTCCACATTTGGCAGCGGTGGAACCACGTTATCAGACAGTACAACTGGTGACCAATTTGGAATGATTGGAGGCAACGTTTTGGCAGTGCCCAATGGTTACGTATCCAATACTCCCCTCTTTGGGACTTCGACGTATAACGGCGCATCATTCAATTCGCTGGGGATGGTGCCAGGTACGTATGTCTGGACGTGGGGACAGGGCGAGTCGTTTACCTTGTTCATCGGCGCCGCCATCCCGGAACCGGCCACCGCAAGTATTTGCACGGCACTTTCTCTTGCGGGTTTGCTGTTGAGCCGAAGACGGCGATAAAGGACCGATGGAAAAGATAAAGTCAGCTTCGGAATCGTGTTCTGGCTGACATTAGCGAGGCGAACCGGCTCTTGTCCCCTTGAATCGGAGTATCGGCAATGAATTTGAAAGTGCGCGGCACGTTTTTGGTCGTATTCGCTGGTTTGACAAGCCTGCTTGTTTTGCCAGGGACTACAGCTGCCCAGGTCAAGATATCGTGCAAGGAAGTGGACTTTTTCCACGAGGCAGTAACAGGTCGCATCAGCGGCACACTCGAGCTGATCGATGGCAAGCCGGCCGGATCGCTTCACGTCGAGTTTGAGGGGTCCAGCATCCGGTCGATCGCCCTGACATCTGCCACATTCCTGCATTACGTGCAAGGATCGGCCTTGTTCGAAGGCGATGCGATCATGACGATTGTGGAGGGAGGGACCGCGCGAGAAATTGTCGGAACATTCGGTGGCTATATTGAAGACATTAATTCAACTTTTCCCGAGCGCCAGGATTCTGTAATTTTTCTGTTTGATGAAAAAGACGGCGAGCGCCTGTTCTCTTCTTCGGGCCTCGTGTTGCGTGGCGATATCCTCGTCATCGACCAATAGCGGCCGCCACCTGACAGGCCAATGCTTTGTGCCAGTCGGATCTTGCGGTAGGATGGTGTCCTGCCCACGTTGTCAGATTCCAGAATCCGGAAAAGCGACTGAGACGATGAAATCACAAGCCGCGCAATCGACTCCTGTGGTTGCCATCGTTTACGCATCGATGCACCATCAGAACACGCGTCAGGTAGCGGATGCGATGGCGCACGCATTGGGGGCTTCCCTGCTACAGGTTGACCAGGCTGCCGGCTTCGGCCTGACCAATTACGATCTTGTCGGGCTGGGCTCCGGAATCTACTTCGGGCGCCATCATCATTCCCTGCTGGAGCTTGTCGCTGCCTGGAAAACAGCTCCGAAGAATGTCTTCCTGTTTTCCACAGCCGGTCTTTCGTTCATGAAGTGGGCCCAGCATTCAGCGCTCCGGTCTGCGGTCCGCAAGAAAGGGTCCAGGATTCTTGGCGAATTTTGTTGCCGTGGCTGGGATACTGTCGGGCCATTGCGCTTTCTCGGCGGAATTAACCGGAAACGGCCTGACGAAAAGGACCTGGCGAGAGCCAGGGAGTTCGCCAGCCGCATGTTGCAGGAATCCCTTGCTCGCCAGGCCAGGTGATGCCCTGTGCCATGGCGGTTGTCCGACATCCGGCGATCTAATAAGTTGGCAGTTGCTATCCATTGCCTTTTCCATCTCTTTCCCGGCCGAGAATCATGTTTCGCCGCTTGCCTTGGACGATTGCTGTGTGCACAGCCGCCTGGTGCTGGCACGCCAACGGGATGGCCGCGGCCAAAATGCCGCAAGCCGATCAGGAACCGACCGCCGTCGAGGCAAAAGTCGAACTGACCGTCGAACGCCTGCAACAGCTGATCGACGAGACTAAATCCAATGCCGGCCTGGACGAAGCAAACAGGACCGGGGTCGTAGAGACTTTGACCCAGGCGATCGGGGAGATCAAGCGTCGCGATGAACGGGTGTTGGAAGCGGCACTTTACAAGTCGTGGCTGGACAGCGCTACGGCAGACCTGAAACAGGCTGAACAGGAAAAAGTTGCTCCGCCTGCAGGATTCGATTTTTCAAAGGTCGGGTCGCAGGATCTCAATGCCCTTGGTCAACAGCTTTCGGCGCTGGAAGAAGAACTCGCGCAGGCGACGCGGGCATTTTCCGAGGCCCAGGCCGAGCCGCAACGTCGCGTCAATCGAAAGTCGGCTTTTGCCGAACTGGCCAACCAGTTCCAGATCGAGCTGGAGGAAGTCGAACGCAGCCTTTCCGCCGGGCCGGTCGAGGGCGAGTTGCCGGAGTTGCAACAGGCGCGGCGGACATTGCTGGAAGCCCGCGGGGAGGCACTAAAAGCCGAACTTGCCGCGATCGAGAATGAACGGCGGGCGTACGAAGCCCAGGGTGAGCTTCCCCGACTGAGAATCGATATCGCCACAGCGCGAGTCAATCAGCTGCAGGCGGATTTTCAACGACTGCAAAGGATCATCACCGAACGACGCCAGCGCGATGCGGCCGAGCAACTGCAAATGGCGAGGGCTGTCTTTCAATCAGCCCCGGATCCGCTCAAATCGCTGGCCCAACGAAGTCTCAATCTGGTCTACATGCGGATGGCCCTGGCCAGTGCGCAGGCCGTAACTCCGGAAGTTCCCGACGATGTTGGCGATGTTATCGAGTTGTGCCGGAGGGTGTCCGGCCTGAGCGATGAACGTCCTGCAGCGTCCAGTCAACTCAAGCGGTGGAACGAAGACCTTGCCCGGATGGAGAAGCGTGCCGAGTCCGCGCATACCGCCACACTGGGACGCTTGCTCGTGGAGAAGATGAACCAGCTCCCGGCGCTTCACGGGATTCGGGCCGACATCGATCGGGTTGAGAATCTGCATCGCGAGTTTCAGGGCGAATTGTTTCAACTTGAGGAACAGCGCGCTGATTTGTCCGATATGGATCAGGCAGTTGCGGCCGAGTCCGACCATTTGCGAAATCAGGGCATTGTCCTGGATTCCGGCACGGAAGAGACGATTCGCCAGATTTTGCTGAATGAATCGCAAATCCTTGACACCTTGTTGAACGATGCCAATCGTCAATATGAAGCGCTACTGGCGCTGGCGGCAGATTATGTTTCGTTGTATTCGACCGTCAACAAGTACTCGCTGTTCATTAACGAGCATGTGTTATGGGTGCGAAGCACCGACCCGATTGAGACGAGCGATGTGTATTTGGCAGGTGAAGCCCTGTTGTGGCTGGGTAACGCGGAGTCCTGGCGCGCGGCAGGAACCCATGTGATTGATCGTCTCGGAGATCATCCGGTCACGGCGGGCTTGCTGGCGATCGCTGTCCTGTTGTCGCTTTACTATCGCCGGCGAACCTGGCGATATCTCCAGCAGACAGGAACGGTCGCCGAGCGCGCTTTGTGCCGCACCATGAAGGAAACCCTGCAGGGTTTCGGCTACACCGTGCTACTTGCCCTGACCTGGCCCCTTTTGATCTGGAGTCTCGGATGGCTTCTCAGCGGTTCCGACAATTCGTTGCTCAATGCCGCGGCGATTTCATTCAGGAAGATCGCCATCGCCGTGTTTTTTGTCGAGTTCATCCGGCTGGCCTGTGCCGAGGGAGGACTGGGGGATTGCCATCTCGACTGGTCGGATCATGCGATCGGAAAAGTACGTCGCAATCTCGGTACGCTGGAGTTCGTGGGTTTGCCACTGGCGTATTTTGCCGTGTTGTTTGAGAACCAGCCAAATACGCAATATCGAGAGACATTGGGCCGGTTCTTTCTCATCGCGGCGCTCGCCGTGTTCACGTACGTGTTTTGGAGGCTGTTGCGACCAAGAGATGGCGTGTTTGCCAGGCCCGGAAATGATCAGGAACCCAGCCCGGGTGCGTTTGTCCTCTCGGTCTTTCTCGTTTTTCTGTTGATTCTGCCAGCGGTCCTGATCGCCATTACCCTGGAAGGCTATCAGTATACGGCGTATCGGGTCGGTGGAGAGCTGCTGCTGAGTTTCTTTGCGGCGGGATGCCTGATCATCCTGTTGTCCATGATCTTTCGCTGGATATTGGTGAAGCGAAGGCAGATTCGCTGGCAGCAGCTGATGGAATCGCGCAGCCGGGTGCAGCAAAACGAGCCGGGAGAGAGCAGCGACCTGGAAGCCCTGGCGGCCAAGGCCGAGATGGTCAACGTGACGACAATGGATCAGCAAGCCCGGCGCGCTATTGTGATCCTGTTTGTGGTTCTGTCATTTATCGGTTTTTCGGCACTGTGGTCGGATTACCTTCCGGCGCTGACCCCTGTTTTCCTCACCGAGTTGTGGTCGGTGAACGCCGCGGGAGGCACGGTGATTCCGGTCACTGTTGGCAAGCTCTTGTTGGCGATTTTTGTACTTGTCGTTGCCTTGATGGCCTCCCGCGATATTCCAGGCCTGATCGACGCAATGTTCCTTGGACGGATCGGCGTCGATTCGGCCTCACGTTATGTCATTAGCACGTTGACCCGCTACGTCCTGGTAATTGTCGGCCTGCTGGTCAGTTGTTACATGATTGGAATCAGCTGGCAATCGGCGCAGTGGCTCGTCGCCGCTTTGGGGGTCGGAATCGGGTTCGGCCTGCAAGAAATTGTTGCCAATTTCATTTGCGGGATCCTGTTGTTGTTCGAACGCCCGATTCGCGTCGGCGACATCGTCACACTGGGCGAAACCACCGGGATGGTGACCCGAATTCGAAGTCGGGCCACAACGGTTCGAAACTGGGACCGCCAGGAAGTGGTGATCCCCAATCGCGAGTTGATCACCGGGCGGATTGTCAACTGGACGCTCGAGGACTCGATCAATCGCCTGACGTTTGTGGTCGGAATTGCCTATGGTTCGGACACGGAAAAGGCCCGGTCAATTATTGTCGATGTTCTGGCGAACAATCCCAACGTCATGAATGACCCTGCGCCGATGGTATCGTTCGACCAGTTCGGCGACAGTACATTGAACTTCACCATCCGGGCGTTTCTCACCAGAATCGACGACCGGCTGGAAACGCGTCATCAGTTGCATAGCGAGATTCATCGCGCGTTCAATCAGGCCGGTATCGAACTCGCTTTTCCGCAACGCGACTTGCACATTCGCTCGATCGATCCGTCAGTATTGGCTCTCCGGACAGGTCTTCCCGGGCAGCCGGGCGAATCCGGGCGTTAAAAGTAGCTGAATTCGCAAGAATTCAGGGAACTCCGGAATCCTCTGATGGCTGAATTCTTGCGAATCCAGCTACTTGGTGGCGGCTGAATTCTTGCGAATCCAGCTACCTGGTGGCGGCTGAATTCTTCCGAATCCATCCATAACATCGCCGTGACGTTGCGCAGTTGTCCTAGGCAGCCTTGGTAATACTCCCCGTTTCGGGCTCGATTTCCAGCACGGGAAGAGAACGGCACATATCGTGTTCGCGGATCAGTTTCAGTACCTGCCGGTCCGTCCAGTAATTGAGATGGCCAAGCCGCTCCACGGCCTGGTTTTCATACATCTTGCCGGTATTCATCGCCGCCACCTTGCTGAAGTCGATGGCGGTCCCGACATAGTCGTCGATGCGAAAGATATTCAGCCACTTGCTGACACGCGAGACGAGCAGCGACCATTTCGCGTCATCCAGTGAAGGGTAAAAACGCGGGAAATAGTGCTGGTAGATATGCCCGAACGGCGAACCCATCGTCACAATATTGACATGCCGGAACTTTGTTTTCAGCCAGTCGAGTTCCTCATCGTTCAGGACCTCGATGGCCACCATGGTCCCCTGAGAGTGGCCGACCAGGGTCAAGGAAGGATTGCCTGGCAGGTTCACTCGATAATAGTCGAGGATTCTCTTCAGCCGGCGGTGGATCGCGTCGCGGCGGTAAAAGTAGAACTCGCCGCCATTGAAGGTGACCTCGTCCAGGTCAAAGTCCTCATTTCGCATGGACAGGCGGTCGTCGAGGGTTGTCGCGCGGAAATGAAAATGGTTGATGACATCGAGAACGATATCGAGGGCCGGACGAAGATATCGAATGCTGATGACCGCGACACCGGCGATCGGAAAGATGAAACCAATGGCGTACTTGTTCGCCTCCCGCATCATCTGACAGACCGGATCTTTCTCGGTGTCAAAGCCCAGATACTCCATGCCGGTCACGTAAAGGATCAGGAAGATCACAATCACGGCACAAGCCAGCACCAGTGCCTGGACGGCTTCGTTGACGATCAGCCGCGGGCCGCGCCGCCCGCGCTGGAAGTCCTCGACCGTTGTTCGTTCGGCCCAGCGCATAAAACGGGCAAACTGGACAATCATTGCCACACCCAGAACGATAGAACCCAGAAACTGGATCCCCATCAGCGGCACGGCATTGCTGAACATCCGCTTCATCTGATAGCGAACCGGCGCGGACTTGTCGTCAGCAGACAGGAAGCTCTCCAGAGTCCGCGCTGACGACCCCCGCTGCGCGCCGGGAGCAGCCATGCCGCTTCGCCCGCCGACAGCGTCCTCCTGAAGGCCTTTGTAGAACACTTTTGCCAGTTGTTCGGAATTGACTTCTCCCGGCGACAACACACCCATCACTGTCGTCGAGCCGGTAATCCAGATCAGGGGCAACATCTGGCCCCAGATACCCACGGCAATCGCCGGAACGATGAACGCGAGGTGGATTCCGCGCCGGTCATTTCCCTTTTCAAACAACGCAATGGCCCACAAAGCCGTCATCGTGAGCAACACGACAACCAGGGTCACCCATTGGGTACCCAGCATCATCACCATCACATTGCAGTATGTAACAAGCGGAAACGGTTTTCCAAGGAAAACTCCCGCCAACATCATGGCGTTCAGGAACAGGGCCGACAGCATGACCCAGAACCAGAACCTCCCGCTCAGATTGCGGATACTGAAGCGGTATCCGAGCGCGCTGGCGGTGAGGCAGATCAGCACACAACCAATCATCAGGCCACTGGCCCATCGCGGGTTCTGCGATGATCCCGGCCACATCGCTTCGGTGGCCGATATGGTCAACAACAACATGGCCAGCACGAAATTGACCGCCAGTACGGGGCCGTGCACCAGCCTCGAACAGATCACGCCCAGCGCCTGCAGGCCCTTGGCAGCGATTCCCGCCTGCTCGCCGGCAACAAACGCAATATAGCGAAGACCAAAAATGATGGAGACAAGTCCGGAAACGACACCGATCCAGCCTCGCTTCACGCGCGACAGATCCGCCCAATAAACTTCGGCCAGCCGCGCCCGATTGCCGCCCGCCAGCAGGTATCTCGTATGACAGGGGAATGTGGCGACATCCCGTTCCGTCGAATCGCCATTTTCGTCCGACAGCCAGAGTATTTCTTCCTGCTCCGACAACGGGTGTTGTGCTTCGGCAACGCTTCGCGCGAAAACACTTAACGTCTCGCCCGGCTCGGGATCGCCCACTCCATGAATGACCAGCACAAGTTCGTCTACGGGCCGTTCACGAAACCGCATCGGTCGTTCGATTGTGTCGGGCCGGACGGACATCCCTGAATTCGCCCCTTGCTATCCTGCGCTGGTTCTTTTCTTTATTCCTCAAACTGCGGCTGATAGCACGACCCGCTTGCCGCTGTCCAGAGAAATAGTTACCTGGATCGGGAATTCGGCGGACGGGGGGCGATTGGCGGTCGGTGTTTTGCGTCGTGGGCTAAAGCCCACGCTACGGTGAGTGTCTTGCGTCGTGGGCTAAAGCCCACGCTACGGTGGGTGCCCGGCGACCGGTGGGAGGTGTTTTCTCTCGTGGGCTAAAGCCCACGCTACGGTGGGTGCCAGCAATTGCAATGGCAGCATGGAATAAATCCACGGCCACAAAAACCCGAGCCCGAATCAGGATTCGATCTTGTTTCGGGAGCGGCTACCCCAAAGTGCCATTCGGATGGCTTCCACGAGCATCACGGCCGCAAGCACCAGCAGAAAAACGCCGGCATAGGCACTCGGATCGGTCGCCCACGAGAATTTGCCGTCGCGATAAAAACGGGGAAGTGTCATCGAGGCCAGAGCCCAGTTGCTCATCGCGTACATCCAGGCCATGGGAAGTGCAACAACGGGCCACACCCACCAGGCGCGGCGGGTTCGCCAGATCCACATGGTCACGGCAAGTAACGTCAAGGCGGCGAGCAACTGGTTACTCGCTCCGAACATCGGCCAGAATTCCCGCCAGACTTCCTTTTTTGCATCTCCGGGATGCCGCAGCAAAAGATAAAGGGGAATACCGGCCGTCAAAGCAGTACCCAGCCAGCGTCCCGCGTTGCCCCGAAGGCCGGTCAATTCCTGGATGATGTAGCGTCCCAGTCGAGTGCATACGTCGAGTGTGTCGTAGATAAATGTTGTGAAAGCCATCAGGGCAAACGCAATGGCGTAGGTTTTGTTGACTCCGATAGTCCCCATGAATTGGCCCACTCCGGCAGCGTAGATCTGATTCGGGCTCTTGTTTGCCAGTTCCGATGCCCCTTCGGCAAACATCATGACACAGCAAAGGCTCGTGACAGCCACCAATCCTTCCAGCAACATCGCACCGTAACCAATTTTCCGTGCGTCGGCCGTGCAGGCGAGTTGTTTCGAGGTGGTTCCGGAGGCGATCAACGAATGGAAGCCCGAGCAGGCACCGCAAGCGACGGTTATGAACAACATCGGAAACAGAAACAGTGTCGATCCGTCTGTATTGACTGTCTCGAAACCGCGAAACGCCGGATATTGGACTTTGAGTCCTCCGAGAAGAATTCCCAACGCCGCCGTCGCCAGGGCCGCGTACAGGAAATAGCCTCCCAGCTGGCCGCGCGGCTGCAGCAACAGCCAAACGGGCAACACGCCCGCAACCAGGCAATAAACCAGAATCAGGACATCCCAAACCTTGCGGGTTACGACGAGACCTGTTGCCGCATCGTCGATCCCCAGCATGGACTGGACGTCAATGGGCACCAGCCGGCCGCAGCCGATCGAGATGGCGACAAGCACAACAAACACCAGCGTCACCGGAAGCGCAGGCAGCTTCGTGAAGCGAAGCAGACATCCCATGACGAGCGTCAACGCCAGGTACATGACCGAACTCGATGCAATTGCCGCTCCACTGACTCCGCCGTTCTCTTCCGTGGCAGGTCCTGTGAACGACCCGGCGGTGATGTCGGTGAAGGCAACAATGATGTAGACCAGCGAGATCCAGATAAATGTCAGAAAAAGGAGCCATGACAAGGGACTCATATGGATTCTGACAATTTCGGCAATGCTCCGTGCCTTGTGGTGTATCGAGGCGACCAGCGAGGCAAAATCGTGCACTCCGCCAATCAGGATCGCTCCGGCGATGATCCAGGCAAGGGTCGGGATCCAGCCGAACTGCACGCCGGCAATGATCGGTCCCACAATCGGACCAGCCGCCGCTATCGCCGAAAAGTGCTGGGGGAACAGCGATGCTGCCCGTACCGGCTGGAAGTCGACATCGTCCCGCATTGCAACTGCGGGGACCTGGCCTATCGAGTCGACACGAAACAGTTTTTCAAGGAATCTGCCGTAGGTCCAATAGGCCGCCGCCAGAACCAGTGCCGATGCAAGTACGATCAGGTAGAGAGCCATCCGCGTGTCGACCCGTTGGGTATCTCAAGTCACGATCTCCGCAGAGAGATCATGAATGTACCGTAAAATCTGGCGCGATGGAACGATGGTCATGAGCGCGGAGCGAATTCGGGGCGATCAGGCGGGTTCGTCTTCGTGGGCTAAAGCCCACGCTACGAGGAAAGGAAAATCCCTCGCGCCGCGAGTCGCGTACGCGAAATGGATCAGCGGGTGGTATTGCGGTGCCCCATTCCCAGGCTCAAAGGCGTGCGATCGAGAACCGATTTCAACATGCCATGGGACCTGAGCGAGCCGTCAGATGACATTTCAAGGTCCTGGTCGCCAATGATTCCTTCCGTCTCACCCGGTGTGAACTGAAGATCGGGCTGGCTTCCGGCGGCAGGCTCGCCAAACTGGACCATGACTTTCTGCTGTCGGCCATTTCGTATGACGGTGAATTCCATTTCATCGCCTTGCTGAATCACGTTCATGATTCCCTGGAATTCGCCTTCCTGCGATGTCGGGATCCCGCCGATGTTGACAATTACATCGCCCCGTTTGAGACCTGAGTCGGCACAAAGCCCTCCCCTGGCAATGTTCCGGATCCGGAGGCCGACAGGAGCATCTTCCGGACCCTCGGGCTCGACGACGATTCCATGATTCAAGGTATTGCGGGATTGAGGAATCTCGACCGTTTCCGGCGCCGCATTCACCGGGGCCGGCACCGAGCGGATCATGAAATCGGCGTTCTCCGGTTTTGGAGGCTCGGGAACCGGAGCAAACCGGGCCGGCGGATTCATTGGAGATGATTCCGCAGGCTGTTGCACGGCCTGACTTTGCGCTCTCTGGTCTTGCGGTGAAGGGATGTAATAAGAGGGTTGAGTTCCATTGCCTTCGCTACGGCTTCTGTTTCCGGCCTGGTTTTGGCTATTGCGATTCCCCTGGCCATTCGGCTGGATGCCCGGGTTGTAATAGGCATTTGCCGATCCAGGACGCTGGGGTTGCCAGTTCGGATTGGCCTGCGTACCAGACTTGCCGTTTCGGCCTTGCTGGATTCCGTTTCGCGGTGTCGATCTTTGTCCGGATGCCTGGGAATTGCGGCCTCCATTCCCCGGGTTCTGAGCCTGTTGGGATTGCAGATACCGCTGTTGCATTTGCAATTGCTGCTGACGCCAAAGCGATTCCGCTCGTTGCTGGTCCGAATTGCCTCGCGAATCTTCCTCGGAGTTCTTATCAGGAGTGTCTGACTCCTCCTCGCCAAAGATCTTTTTGAGAATCTCCCCCCTCGGGCGCAAATCATCGAGGGCCTTGCCGAACTTTTCAAAAGGACGTTGCGCCAGGGCTTCCGAAGCAAAGCCTGTCACTATCAAAACAGCTGCCATCGATGTGCAGAAACGGGCCATCGTGTGTTTGCTCATGAGCATCCCTGATCCGGCTGGAATTCGAAAGGAGAAAGGCCAATCCGTCCGGCCTTGTCGCCTTATTGATTTCGACCGGAATAACTGAAAAGACAACTGTTCAAGAAACATCCGCTACAGGAATCACACCGGGAAGAACCCGGCGAAGCGAGAAAGTTCCCTTGCGCGGTCGAACAGAAAAATCCGGCCGTCTTTCGGCAACCGTCAAGGTTTGCCTCACCCGTCGGCATGCAGGGATGCCTGCAAATTGCCAAACCGAACGGGTTCGTCGCCGAAAAGCACTTCAAATCCGTGTTTGTTGGCCGCATCCCCCAGCTGCCGGATCAGTCGCGTATCCAGTCTGTCAACCGCCGACGGAAGTCCCAATTCCGGTTCAAGCACCCAAAGAGCCGATTCGGCCACACAGGCATACAGGGCATCGGAGCGGGGACCGGCAAATAGCTGGCAGCTAAAAGGTACAACGGGGCGGATCAATCCGCCTTCAATCAGGCGAACGTCCTCGCGTTGGGCGCGGACGTCGGGCAACACATTGGCTGGCCGCGAGAGATCGCAAACGATGGCATTCAGCTTCAGGTGTTCCGTTCCGATGAACGGCACCACGGCACTCGATGCGGCGACGACGACATCGGCGGCAGCAATGTCTTCCACGCCGGCTCCCAGGACGATCTTGCCCGATCGAACACAATCGCTGGCAAGGCTCCGAACCACCGATTGCAGCTGATGCCGGGTCCGGCGTTCGTTGCCCGGGCGTCCGATCAGGATCAGCGTGGCACCCTTTGCAAGAAGCAATTCCGTCATCGCCCTTCCGATTTGTCCGCCGGCACCAATGACAGCCACGGTGGCTTCTGCGAGATTCATACCTGAGCAGCGGCATGCATGTTCGATCGCTTGCATCGATGCCGCTACCGTGAGGGCATTTCCCGACGTCAGGCAAGGCAAACGCCCTGAATCGAGTGCCAGGCCACCGGCCGAAAGGATCGACGTGAACCCGCCAAGTCCGATCAACCGGACATTTTCCTCCATGGCGCGGATTGCCGCACTTTCAACGAGTTGCAGGGACCTGTTCCGTGGCATCGCCATCAATTCTGCGGGAGTAAAGGGTACGAGAACGAACTTCCCTCGTGCTACCCGTCCGGTTGTCGAGCGGAAAAGGTCCTCACCCACCAGAACAGGCTCGGCGGAGCCCGAGAAGCGTCGCTTCAGTTCAACCAATTGTTGGCGATTGAAAATTCCGAGCGAGGAATCGAACCTGACCAGGTCATCGACATCCGACAAATGAACCAGGAAGCCGAACTCTCCGTCGGCTTCGACAGGATCCCGTGCCGTTTCCATGCGCTGTTTTCGCCAATTCACCGTCGTTCCTTGCCTGTCCAACTGCCGAATCTGATGGCCGCGCGCTCCGGTCATGGGCGATACCAGCAGGCCGCAATCGCCACGGTCGAGAACACCGAGCACATCGTGCAGGCCCTTTATCAGCAATTCGGATTCGGTCTTTCCGAAAGTCAACGGAGGCTCGATTCGCAATGTGGTCCTGCCATTGAAAGCCGGCGCCACGCGAATGCCACTTTGGTGCAGCAGGTAGCTGACGACCAGATGCATCAACAACTGTTCCTGAACCAGTACAGGCATCAATCCGTCGCGGTGACGAAGTGACCGGAAATCAAATTCCAGAGCGAGCATCAATCCCCGGCCACGAACTTCGGCGATCAAATCGGGAAAGCGATAGCGAAGATCCTGCATTCTTGCGAGCAAATATTCTCCGGTGTTCCGGACATGTTCGACAAGCTCGCGCCCGTCTCTTTCCAGCAGATCCAGTGTCGCAATTCCACAAGCGCTGGCCATGGCGTTGCCGGCAAAGGTGGAAGAATGGCGAAGACCAAATCTCGTCGTCCAGGCGGCGGGCTGGCAGGCAACAGCACCGCAAGGGATCAGTCCACCGCCAAGTGCCTTGGCGATCATCACGACATCCGGAATCGCCGAGTCGTGTTCGAATCCAAACATCTTCCCCGTTCGACCCAGTCCGGTTTGCACTTCGTCGACCACCATCAGGACGCCAAAAGCGTCGCAAAGTTTCCGCACGCGCGAGAGATAACCGTCCGGCGGCAGCAGGATTCCCGCTTCCCCCTGTACAGGCTCCACGACAAAAGCCGCATAGAAACCCGCACGCCGGTCGAGTTCCCGTTCCAGGCCCACATCATCGCCGAACGGCACATGGGAAAAATCAGGGGAGTCGGTAAGGAACCCGTCGCGAAACCCGGGACTGCCGGTAACCGGCAACGCGCCCGAGGTGAGTCCATGGAAACCCGTCTTCGTCGACAGAATGCCGCGACGGCCTGTTGCGGCACGACAGAGCTTGATGGCAACTTCGGTTGCCTCGGCGCCACTGTTACAAAAAACGACGTGTTTGAATGAACCGGGGAGCACGCCAAGCAATCGTTGTGCCAATTCGCCCGCCGTATCCAGCATCGACTGGGTTGCCACATTGGGAACTTGTCGCGATCTAACAGATTCCAGGGCACTCCAGATTTGGGGAGGATTGGAACCGAACGGCAGTCCTCCGTATTGTGCGATGCAGTCGAGATAACGATTGCCCTCTGCGTCCTCGAGGTACAGTCCCTCGCCACGAACGAAGGCCATATCGAGCCCGACTCTGGCAAGCAATCGGCTCTTTACCGGCTCCACATACATTGCGTAGGGATGCCTATTGGCAGGTTCATCGGGCTCGGCTTCCAGTGCCCGGGTAAGATGATCAAAACCGCTCGAAGTGTCCGGCTCGTCCTGTTCCTGTTGGCTGCCGATATCTGCATCATCGGCTTCTGGCTCGCAGTCCGGACCGCCAGCGGATTGCATGGGTGCCGGTGCGACGTCAACTGGCGCAAGCGGGATTCCCAATGCGTCGTGCAACGTCTTGCGAATCAGGGCGTTTGAAAACAGGTCGGCGACAGCGATTGAGATTCCAAGAGATTTCTCTGCCCTTACGACAAGGCCGGCAACGTCGAGAGAGTGAATCTCCAGATCGGACCAGGATCCTTCCAGCGGCAATGCCTCCAGATGAAGCTCTTCCTGGACAAGTTCGACAAGCTGATTCAGGCGTTGCAGATCCCAGCCCGATCCGCCGGAATCATGGGCTCGTTGAAAACATTGTGGCGTTGGACCGGAGTCGCTGCCCGATGGGTCAGCATCGCCGGAGCGCGAAGCCAGCTTTTTCAACTCCTGCCGGTCGGCCTTGCCGGAGGAAAGAAGCGGGATCGCCTCGACCAACCGGAAATACGAAGGGACCATCGCGGCCGGAAGTTGCGAGCCGAGGAAACGTCGCAATTCATCGAGATCCAAACCGGAACTTGCAACGACAAAAGTCCACAGCCTCGGGCCCGATTCCCGGTCAACCAGCACGGTTGCCGCCTGGCGTACGCCGGGAAAGGCGAGACATTTCGCGTCGATGTCAGCAGGTTCGATCCTGTGACCATGCAACTTGATCTGCTCGTCGGACCTTCCAACGAAGACCAGATTCCCATCCGGCTTCAGTTGAACGAGATCGCCCGTCCGAAAAAGGGGGCCGTAGACGGGATGATTGATGAATTTCTCGCGGGTCAGTTCCGCGTCGTCGAAATATCCCCTGGCCACCGAGTCGCCGCCAATAAACAACTCTCCGGTCAGATTGAAGGGCAACGGTCGCAGGAAAGGATCGAGAACGAGGATTCCCTGACCCGCCAGAGGCCGGCCGATACTTACCGGCTGTTGCGACCGAACCTGACAACTCGTCGACCAGACCGTCGTTTCCGTGGGGCCGTACATGTTGAAGACCTGGCAGGCCAGGCCCGAAACAAGATCGGCCAGGGGTTGAGGCAACGCTTCGCCTCCGATGTAAACCCGTTCAAGTCTCGCGAGGGAATCAAGGTTCCCGGGCGCGCTTACGAGCATTTGCATCAAGGATGGCGTGCACTGAAAATGTGTGATCTTCCTTTCGCGAACGATCCCCGAAAAGTCGCTCAGCACAATTCCGCGATCGGCAACGTGAATTTCCGACCCGCGCGTCAACGGCCAGAGAAGTTCCAGAAGCGAGATGTCGAACGAAATACTCGTTGCCGCAAGCCATCGGGAACGACCTGCGTCGTGGTCGAGTGCATTGATTCCGTGGAAAAAATTGAGCAGGTTTCGGTGCGTGACCTCAACTCCCTTCGGCTTTCCCGTCGATCCTGACGTGAAGATCACATAAGCCGTGTCGTCAAGGCTGCGCAGTGCGGGAAGGCCCTGCACGCGCGCCTCCGGACCGCTGCCGGCATTTTCATCGTCCACGACCAGGGTCAATTCCCGGGGGCCTGGCGCACGGGAAGAAAGTTTCCGTGTGGTCAACAGTTTGCCCAGAAGGGCTCTGTCGACGACCT
>WPCK01001075.1_pt1 | contig 15273 bp, 12 predicted proteins | sample 5399851 | NCBI WGS metagenome assembly WPCK01 (sample SAMN12869471, study PRJNA574797) | sludge metagenome | isolation source: wastewater treatment of pH11 | place: China:Beijing | collected 2019-05-20
ACCTCGTCGACATAGTCGCGGTACGCCTCGTAAAAAGGCACTTTGCCACATCCGAGATCGATCAACCGACCTCGAAAGTGAATTGGAATATACTGTTGGTAGAGACGGGCCGTTGCATCCGTGATCAGGCGTGATCCGATACCAAGCTCGCGGGCGTCTCGATTACCGATGAGCCGGCCGCGACGGAACTTGAGTTTCGTTGGAACCCAATTTTCGATATTCTTCAAGTTCGTAACCTCATGTCACCGGTCCATCAGGCGCAATATTTGCGCGGCGAGTTGAACAGCCTGCCCATCCGAAATTCAACGCTTCGCATAGATGTAAAAATCTGCAAAAGACGTCGCGTCGGCGTTGTTCGTATCGTAAGGATGCGGGTTGGGGATGTGGCTGTGGAGTTTCCAATCGGTAAACTGCTGGTCGACCATAGCCGTAAACTTTCGGTGCCGGACGTGAGGCGAATGCGTTCCAGACTCAAAATTCGATGCGTAGATGATGACAAACCTCTTTGCTGAATTGAAAAGGTGCGATAGATAGGTTTGGAAGACGCGATCTTCGACCAAGTGGTACAACACGTCTAGCGACATTGCGGCATCGGCTGACACGACTCGATCACGGTCGACGAACGCATCGCAATCGTACAGAAAGAAGCTCTTCGTCGAATCGCCCGAATACCGAGCGATGCATGACTTGAGTATGGTTCGCGAAATATCCAATCCGATATAGCTCGGTACCTTGAGCAACGACAATTGATTGCCATCGCCGCAACCGAATTCAATGACCGATTGCACCTGGTGGTCTAGTACAAACTGGTTAATCGTATCGGCCTTGAAGGCTGCCAATGGACCATAAGAACCGCTTCCCGAATTACCTCCGCTGGCGTATCGCGACTCCCAGTAGTCGCTCGATCCACGGAAGGTGATGGTGCGAATGACCTTTGCGGCCCAATTCGCTACGGGAACGTTGGACATTCCTTTACCGGTGTCTCGATTTGTCATAGGAGGCGGTATCCTGTCAATTGGTCGATCGAATCTCTAACGGTGTCTTAATTCAGTGGATATACCTTGATAATGTAAGCGGAACCATGAATTCTTTCAATTTTGGATCCACTAGCCCTTCCAAAACAACAGCGAAAAAGGCTGAAACCCCAAATGTTGCTTGACGTACCAGGACGATACGACATTCATGGCGATGATCGCAGCGGTTGACGACAAGGCCGCTCCGGTCGTCCCATAGTACTTTGTCAAAGGCCATCCGGCGAGAATCGCTACTGCGCCGGAAACGAGTACCGCATTCCTCATCGACCGTTCGTGATCGCACATCGTCAACAAGAAACTGCTGATCCCTACGGCCGTCATCATGAACTGTCCGATGGCCGCAATCTGAAGCAGAGCAGCTCCTTCTTTGGCCGTTTGCGAAAAAATGCCAAGGACGAGTTTTGGAAACAGCAGCATGGGCAAGAGCATGGGCGTTGCGAGCAGCAGGGCTGTTCGTGACGTTCGAGCTGCAGCCGACTTGATTGCTTTCATGTCTTCTCGCCTCCAGAACTCAGCGAACACCGGTGCTGCTCCATAGGTGGCTGCCGTTATGGCGATCGTGGAGGTCATAGCGACACGCTGCGAAATCACAAGTTGTGCGACCTCGGCCGGTGCTGCATAACGGCCCGCGAACATCTGTCCCGCCAGCTTGGTCAGCGTCTCGACTGCCACCATGATCCACACAAGCCACGCCGACCGAAGGATCATTTTGAGTGAAGTGGTTCCAGGTCCAGGCTTCGCGACCGACGCCAGCATTATCAACCCAACTGCGACCGATAGCAGGGCTGATAGGCTGAAATACCAACTGGCCACAGCGCCGCTGGTTGGCCGCAACAGGAGTATGGCAATGGAGAACCAGAGACCTGCGGAAACGTAAAGGATGAACACAGAAAGGTTAATCCTTCGCCATCCTTGTAGACTTCGCGAGATGATCAAAAAGGCTGGCAGCCCGACTATTGAAGGGCTAATCGCTCTCAATGAATCCGCAAACTCTGGCTTATCGAAGAGTCGACTACTGAGGGGCTCCGCAAAAAGGTAAACCAGGATTGCCACGCCGGTTGATACGAGCATTGCGATAGCAAGGCTTTTTAGGAAAGCAGAGTTGGCTTCACCCCAAGACTCGTGAGCTGCCGCAGCGGCTGTTTGCCTAAGAACGATCAACTCGACGCCACATCCAGTGATGGCAGCGATGAACACGACGGTCGTATAGGCCAACAGGAAATAGCCTGTCTGGACGTCTCCCATCGTTCGAAATAGCAAGAACGTAAACAGCAATGAGATTCCACTGCCCAGGACTCGCACCAAGAAAGTCCATAGTACAGGCAGACGCTGAATGCTGAAAACACGCTTTCCAAGGGTCGTGAGGTAGTTCAATGGTCCTCCTGCCACGAGCCAGCGTGATGCATGTTCGAATTCAATTTCGGCGTGGCGGTTCTGGCGCCACGGGCCGATTGCAATGATCCCAGGATGTCTTTCAAAAGGACTTCTTCGCGTGCAAGCGAAAAAAACTGGACTGCCCGTTCATAGCCGGCGCGTCCCATCGTCGTTCGCAGCGGCTCGTCGGTCGCAAAATGCAACAAGGCCATCGCGTGCTGCTTGATGTTGCCGGGTTCGAACAAGATACCCGTTTGACCATCGACGACAGTTTCGCAGACTCCGCCGTTTCTTCCGGTCACGACTGGGATTCCTTCGGCCATGGCTTCCAGGATGCTAACGCCAAGGGCTTCCTCTTGTCCGGTTCGAGGCGAACGCTGATTATGGGCTGTAAAAAGATGCGATTGAGCCAGCAACTCCTTGGCGCGCATGGCGTTGACGGGCCCGAGCAGATTGATTTGGTCCGCGAACTGGCTCTTGTCGACTTCTTTCTCACAAGCCTTGTGTTGTGGTCCCGTTCCGGCAATCTGGAGTCGGCCTTTCAGGCCCATTTTGCACGCCAAGTCGAAAGCTCGAATCGTCTCCACCGGTCCTTTGAAGTCGGTCAGCCTGCCCAGATAGAGGATCGCCAAACCTGCATCCGAGATCGGTGGCCGACTCGGCAGACTTTCGGGTACCGGAACGCCGATGTATTTGAGTTGGATTCGATCTTCTGGCAGACCAATCGATAGGAGCTTCTCGATGGTTGCCTTCGAGTTGGCGATCAGCGTGATCCGATCGGCCAGGCGGCGCACCCTGGAAACATAATCTCGCGAATGGGCACGCAAAAACGGAAGCGATTCGATTCGCAGGTTCCAATTGATGTCTTGACCGTGGCAATGAACGGCAGTCGGAATATCGCATTGAGTCAAGGCGTGTTCTAAGTAAACTGCGTGGTTCAGATAGTGAATCAAGAGTCGGGAGTTGGGTGATGTGTTACTCAGTAATTGGACGAGTCGATGATTGAACGTCCGACGGCCAAGTGCCAATGCGACACGACGCGGAAGTCGGTCCATCCATCGTGGCAGCAGCGCATGGCTGCGGCATCCGCCCGATTGAGCGCCTGCGGATAGGCCACCTTGGAAATAAGCGGCTTCGACATTGGGTTGCAACATTTCCGTCATGCGACGCATCCAGGTCTCGGAAAACCTAGGTGGATTGCTGTTGATAACGATGGTGTGGATATCCATTTCAATCGTCCGTCAGTTGACCATCGTCGTCTGAAGAGTGCTTTGCGAAGGATAAGCACGCTCCGGCCGCGATCGCGGTCCAATCCGATGCTCCCATGGTGAACGTGCCAGTCGAAAGCTGTGTCTCGCCGACTTGTTGAATTAGAATCGCACCAAAAAAACTCAGCGCCAATCGTCCAGTCGGATTGTCGGCTCTGGCGACATAGGACCAGATCATCCAAAAATAGAGCATCAATGCGGAGAACCCGACAACTCCCACTTCGTGTAAGATTGCCCAATAGTAATTATGCACCGAGAGCTTGATCACCTCGCCGCTGGGCAGATAGTGAGTCCAAGCATCATGTGCCGCAGTCCCTCTGCCAAACCAAGGGTGTTCGATAAAGTCGGCATAGGCATTGACCCACATTTTACCGCGCCCCGTATCGAGAGGCTTGTTGATCGTGTATTCGAGTAGCCTACTCATGTCGTCGAAAAGAGTGGTTTGCGTTGCTGCACTGAACTGAAACGTAATAAGCAAACAAGCTGTCAGGATGAGCGGAAACGCAGCGACTCGCATTCGATAACCTGGCCGCCAAAACCATTGAACCGCATAGATACAAACTACGAAGATCAAACACGCCATCGATCCTCGGCTGACAGATGCGGGCAACGCGATCAACCCGGCTACGATCGGTAATATCGTGTCCCAGGACCAGCCACGATCCAGTGAAAACAACACGCCATAGTAGATTGCAATGACACTCATGATTCCGAGAATATTGCTGTGCAGGTCCATCACGACATAGCCTGTCTCGAATCCGTTGAGCGAGTGGAGCGAAGCCAGAACCAAGAGTGCGATCGCGAATAGCACACAGACCGTTGCCTGAAACCATCGCGGTCGCCAATTCGTCATGTAAGCAAACAGGAACGTGCATGGAACCAAACTCAATCGTCCAAGGGTCTTTAGAAATTCGACGTCGATTAGACTGATCCTTCCGCGTTCAGCAAAAATGACACAAGCTGCGTAAATGATTCCCAGTATCAAAGCCCCCAAGCATAGAGCTGTGACACCTTGAGGCAGCGACTTGAATCGCAACGCGTACATGCCCAATTGAGCGACAGCGCACAGCGCAATCATGGGTAACAGAGCCTGTACGGCTATCGACTCGCTCGCCAATCCGAACACGATGCCGCTTAAGGCCAAGCCCACGATTATCAAGTTGCTCAACATGTTCAAATCGCTCTCTTATGGCGGAGTTGAATACCGACCGCTGGCGAGTGGTTGCGTTGACCCATTCGTTCCGAAACCAGTTCTAACATGGAATTTATGTTTTTCGTGCAATCGCCCATTGGCAGTCATCGTTGGATGCATAAACGAGCTGATAATCCGATTTGTCGCAGAATTCCTTGACCGCCCGCAATACGCCATGATGGCGATGGTTTGAGTCATGTTGCCAATCGTCTCCGGCGATGATTCCCGATGGACGCATCTTCGACGATGCGGCAGAAAGCTCGGTACATGTATGTTCGTATTCGTGCGAAGAATCGATGTACACCCAGTCGAGTGAATTAGGCTCGCATCCATTGAGAAATTCCACACTGCCGGACACGTGAATCGATATCTTGCCCGATGGTAAGTCGTCCTTCATTTTGCGGAGCGTCACAATAAGTCCGTCAACCGTGGATCGCGTCCCAGGGCCCCAATGCCAGTGCGACGTGAGCAGGTACCACGGATCGACTAGGTGCAGGTGCGACGGCTGCGTTTCCCGAAAGAGAAGCGGCGAAAAATCGCCACGAAATACGCCTAACTCGGCACCCACACCATGCTTGGGAAGGTACTTCTGCACGAACGGGACGCGAACGACGTTTTTTCGGCGCTGATGAAGGTCGAACAAATAAGTGGATCGGGAGGCAAGCTGTTTTAGCATGATCGAATCTCTAACTTGATTCCAAGGTGGGCTACGTTTGAGTCAGCGCTCAATGGGTCGTCGGTTTCCAAGTCGTCGTGCGGCTACCCAAGGCGACTTTGACGATAGCTGCAAAAGCTGCCAAATGGATATAGGTAAAATAATAAAAAAAATAGGGCAGCTTCCAACGCCGGTGCTTTCGCTCTGACCAATAGCCGACGAGCGCCAATGCTCCCCATGCCAGCTCCAGTGCAACAATGATCCACGCCAGCATGCTCTTTTCCAACAGCGGGTATATCAAGAACAAATTAGCCACAATAGCGATGGGAATGGTCAACCATCGGAGCAGACGACTTGAGATCAGATGTAGTCCGAAATGTCGGAAGCGGCTGAGGGTCAATGCACGAGGGTAGCAACAGATAGAATAGAAAGCTCGTGAAATGGTCCGAACGCGGCGAGCAAAATCTGCGCCCGTCGAGATATCGTAGGGTTCCACGGAAACAGCGTCGGCCGCATAAGCGACTCGCTTGCCGGACAAGACGCAATGAAAGGCGATCGCACCATCCTGAGTGGCTCCGGCTGGAATATCCGGCGGATACAAATCCTTCCACATGGCGAATACTCCTCCCTGAATATATGTCAGCGATGAGAGTTCACCCAACATCGATTTAATGAACGTTTCGTATCGGTAAAATGCGCCTTGTCCCGAACCGGCCCCGGTGCCCTCTTGAAATTGATGTACCTCGCGCCCGCAGACTACTCCGACACCGTCTTGCAGCAGGGCAGCCACGAGATGCTCAAGAGCCTGAGGGGCAAGTTGAGCATCAGCGTCGGAGAATAGCAGCACCGGCCCGGCTAGATTTGGCATGGCATTGCGAATGGCCGCTTCTTTTCCCTGTCGACGAGCGTTGTGCCAAATGGATACGGGGAAACGAAACCCATCGCGGATCGATTGCTGAATCGTCTCTTCCGTTTGATCCGTACAACCGTCCAGCACAAAATTCACGCTCAGGGGTCCACGATAGTCGATGGCTTCCAAGTTAGCCAACTTGGTTCGAACAAGTTGTTGGCCATTGTGCATGGTTAGAACGACTGATACAGCCGGCCAATCTTCGTCCTTGGTAGGTGGGTTGATACCCGCTCGACTTCGTCGACCATACACCCATACCATTAGCCGCAGAAGTAGCGGATAACCAACATAGGTATAGAGGATCAAACAGAAGATCAAAATGGCGATTGCAAGCAGCATCCTAGCCTCTGCAGGCGTATAGATATCGTCCCCCAAGCGACTCCATTCCAATTCAATCCGTTCAAATCCATTCGAAGCAATTGTTCGGCGAGCCAGCAATTGCCCGCGATTTCAAACTATAACCCCGGATAAGGCAGTGTCAACTTGTGCCAAAGAAGTAACCGGTATTGGCCGCTCCGATCGTATGAGTTAGATGGGCTGTAAAGAGAGGTCACGGGGTGCAAACACTACGAGCGATCGCTTGAGAGTCGCCGAGCTAAGTGCCGTTGGATTGCATCGCACCTGAAATGCTTCCGATCTCCCTCAAACCCAGCGTAGGTCACTATTTGAGCGTTGCCTGCATGATAACGATTATTCTATGCAGTCGATAATAACGTCCCCTCTGGACCACCTAGGGAATTTCTTCGATCGGAGGCTACAATACTACGAGCGACACTTGGCGCTCACCTTCCCGCAAACTGTAATTTCAGATATGTCTACTGCTCCACTGCGAATTGCCAAAGAATCGATCAGCCGCCCCGTAGCTGTGATCGATATCGGCGCAACCAGCATTCGAATGGCGATCGCGGATATCAACGAAAGCGGTGCCGTGAACCGGCTTGAGGAATTATCTCAAGCCGTAACTCTTGGCAAAGACACTTTTACGACTGGAACCATCTGCAAGGGTTCCATTGAACAAAGCGTGCGTGTATTGCGGAGCTATTCCAAGGCGATGCGAGAATACGGTATCACGCGGCCTGATCAAGTACGTGTTGTGGCCACGAGTGCTGTCCGTGAAGCCGACAATCGCCTAGCATTTCTCGATCGTGTTTTCATTGCGACTGGCCTAGAAGTCGAGCCGCTGGATGAATCGGAGGTCAATCGAATGACCTACATGGCGATCCAACCACAGCTCAGGGCAGACCCGCGAATGGCGGACAAACGCGTGATGGTGGTCGAATTCGGTGGTGGTAGTACCGAGGTGCTCGTTGTTCAGTCGGGCGACGTTCTTTTCTCAAATACGTATCGCCTCGGGTCATTGCGGCTACTCGAGATGATGGAGCTTGTTTCTACGACACCCGGCAAGCACCATTTGATCATGCAACTACAAATCTTGCGTCAAGTAGCCATGATTCGCGAAGAAATCGAGAACGATTTACCGCTGGAGATTGTAGCCATTGGTGGCGATGTTCGATTCGCAGTCAATCAATTGATCGAGGATTGGGACGTCAACGATCTGACCTATTTGCCGGTCGACGACTTGAATGAATTCACCCGTCGATTGTCAAATCTCAGTAGCGACGAAATTGCCCAGCGTTACAGCTTGAAATTTCAAGATGCGGAAACCATCGTGCCGGCGCTGATGTGTTACGTTTTGCTGGCTCGGCATTTCGAACAGAAAGTGATCGCGGTCTCAGATACGAATTTGCGTGAAGGATTGCTTCAGAGCATGGCAATCAGCGATGCTTGGACGGAGGACTATCGCCGACAAGCTATTCGTTCGGCCGCGTCGTTGTGTGAACAATTCGATGTGGACGAAAAACACAGCCGGCATGTAGCCGAATTGTCCTCAAAAATGTTCACCGATTTGCAAGCTGAGCACGGACTTGAACCAAAAATGAGTTTGATTCTATACCTGGCTGCAATGCTCTATGACGTCGGTTCATACATTAACTCTCGTAGCGCTCACAAGCATTCGATGTACATCATTCGAAATAGCGAGCTGTTTGGCTTGAGTCGCAAAGATGTGTTGTTGGTTTCTCTCGTGGCACGCTACTACCGTCGCAGTAGCCCGCAGCCTCAACACGAAGGCTATTCAACGCTCGACCGTCGCGATCGAGTTGCGGTGGCAAAGCTCTCTGCAATGCTTCGATTGGCCATTGCACTGGACGACTCACGCAGCCAGCGAATCAGCCAGATACGCTGCCGAGTTGATGACAAACGTATGATCGTTTGGGCGGTGGGCGTCGAAGATGTCTCACTGGAACAATTGGCCTTTCGGGAGAAAAGCAGTTTATTTGAAGAAGTTTTCGGGTTGCCCTGCCAATTGCGGGCAGGAACTTAGGGAACGAATTCAGGTTTCGGATTCAAGAACGGAGTTAGTCCTGGGGTGCGTCAGAATAGATCGGGTTCAGCCAACCTTCTGAAAGTCGTCGACTACTTCGAAGTCCTATTTGTGTTGTTTAGGCCAACGAGCAAAGTTCGCATGCTATCAACATCGTAACGATCTAGCGCAGCTACGGAAAGCAGTTCCTTTGTCCATTCCACGACGCGGCCTGGAGGCATTTGTTCCAGCGCAAAGGCGTGCTTACCTGGAACGCCAAGTGTGAACTCCTTTGCGTCCACGTGAATCATCCGGTCTTCGATCCGATCGGTCTGCAACCACCGTGGAAGCTCCGACTCGACGACGGCCAGCGAAGCCGATTTGCTTTTCTCCAGCAGCCAGATTAGCGCATGCACGGTACCTGTTTGACCGTCGATCCAAACTAAATGCCGCATCACAAAATCTTTGTGAATGCCATTGCGATTGAGAATCGCTGGTACATCGAACATTAAATGAGTGGCTGTCCGAGCAACGCTGCGAATCTCTTCAAAATGTTGCCCGCTCTGCGACAGAAACTGCCGCTCAATGAACGACAAATCGACACCATGCGATTTGTAATTGCCCGGCTCGATCGCAACCAACTGTTTGCCAACCTGTACGCTATGCCCGATGCCGACCTCAGCCAATCGATAGCGAGTCGCAGAACTTCCCTGAGTAGACGCGGTCACTGTCGACGTTGCATCAGGCGTCGATGAATCGAGTGCCGTAACGGGTCGGCTAACGGGTAATGCCGCAGGTACAGGTTCCACCGTCGCCATGATCGTGACGATAAACTTTGGAACGATGTCGTGGAACATGTTAGGGACGGAATCGGTATCCCCGGTTGCTAGGCGCGGTTTGGCAAGAAATACTACGCGATTCCAGCGACCTTGTTGGCTGTTGCTGACGGGCGTGCCTGCGCCGATGTGTTCAATTGTTGAGCTGAGACGAGAATGAGAATCTTGTCCCAGGGCGACGCTCTGCACAAATGTTGCGAGGATTGCTGCCAAGTTAATGCAAACAAGTTTGCATGTTCGGTTTTTCGAGACGCGAAGCATAAAGATCGTCCATGCCTTAGTTATTTGATGCCCACTATTAGTATAGGCAATCGCCAAAAAATGAATACCAAATAGCTCGCCCAACTTCAAGCTCCCATTGAGTCCGACGGGTCAAGGGATCATGAATCCGTAGCTCAGAATAAATTCTGCAGAACGCGTCCGGCGTATGTCGCATTTGTTGCTAGCGTTCTCGGTACCTTTAGGGTAATTGTCATCGAGCCAGCCCATTGATAAAGATGCTGTCGCGGCGCTGCCACAAATTTCATAGCTCCCGACGTTCCAATCTTCGCGGGTATGATCGGGTATCCCGGCAGAATTGGCCAGTTTGCATGGGCACATTGATGCGATTCAGCCTCCGTGTCAAATACGGCCCATTCCGCATTTGGAAGACCGTCCTTGGGATCCGTTGCTGCTTGTTCATGGCGAATGCCTTTGATACACTGGCGGGTTCGGCGAATTGGCTTCATGCCTTTGAAATGTCGGGTGATTTCGAAAAAACTGGGAGTGTTCTTGAATGTCCGTTTGGCCAATTGGAGTTTTCACGAGTATCGATGCTGGGCTTGGAGTTCGGTTGGAAGTTGCTCATGAGTTGCGAATCCCTACCATCCAGTTGCATGCACCCCATGGGGAAACCCGGACGAGAGACAATGCCCAGAAATTCTTGACTAGGATTCGGCAGCTTGAAATCGAATTAACCTGTGTATTCGGGGGGTTCAACGGCGAAAGCTATGCCGACATACCGACCGTTGAGCAAACAGTGGGATTGGTTCCCATCGGAACGCGGGTCGAGCGACTGAACGAGATGAAGGAAATCAGCGACTTTGCGAAACTTTTGAGCTGCTCGGCGATTGGCTTGCATTTAGGCTTTGTCCCGCACGATACCGCTTCCAGCGATTACCGAGCGATCGTTGGGGTAACGCAAGAGCTTTGCGATCATGCGGCCAGGAATGGGCAGTCCGTTCATTTGGAAACAGGACAGGAGACGGCCGATGCTTTATTAGGATTTTTGAGGATGGTTGATCGCGAAAATTTAGGTATCAACTTCGACCCAGCGAACATGATTCTCTATGGAACTGGCCAGCCCATTGAAGCCCTTAAAAAGGTAGGGCATTTTGTACGAAGCGTTCATTGCAAGGACGCTCTGTGGAGCGACCAGCCGGGAGTGACTTGGGGGCGTGAAGTTCCTCTGGGTGAGGGGCAAGTGGACATCGAAGCGTATTTAGGAGCGCTCAACGCAATCGGCTATAGGGGTCCACTGACGATTGAACGTGAAATCCCCCAGGAGCCTGAGCGGCAAAAGGCCGAAATCAGCCACGCTCAGCGGTTGCTGGTTGAACTGCGCGAAAAAATCTTTGCTTAGAGCTATTTGCTCGAAGGCATGTTGATCAGCTCACGGTACATTTGCAGTCCGGCAGGGCCAACGAGGACCACAAAGATTCCCGGAAAAATGAACAACACCAAGGGGAAGATCATTTTCACAGCGGTCTTAGCCGCCTTTTCCTCAGCAATTTGCTGACGCCGCACACGCATCGAGTCGCTTTGGACACGCAGGGCGTTGGCGATGCTCGAGCCGAATTTGTCGGCCTGGATCAAGATACTGGCTAGCGCTCGCAATTCGTCGACGCCGGTCCGAACTCCCAGATCTTGCAAGACTTGATTTCGTGCACGCCCCATCTGGAGTTGCAAATTGCACAGTCCGAATTCGTCGGCGATGATTCGAAAGCTCTTCTGCATTTCGGTAGCGACTTTTCGCATGGCCTGGTCGAGACCTAGGCCAGCCTCAACGCACACAACCATCAAGTCGAGCGCATCGGGAAGGCCGAGAAAAATCTGTTGCTTGCGACGCTTCTGAAGATACTTAAGACCCAAGATCGGCAAATAGAATCCAACTCCTGCGACGGCGAATGCCCGCATGGCGGCCGCCGACGTAATCCCATAGAAGAACAACGACAATCCGCCGCCCAAGACCAAAAAGATCAAGGCAATGATGGCCCTTAAGGCCAGAAAAGTCATCGGGGCCGTTTCAGAACGGAAGCCGGCTTCGATCAAGGTTTGTCGCAGCTTGCCCATTTCCGCTTCGCTCTTCGGCTGCAGCGGTTTAGCAAGCGTCGGTGATGCCTTTTCGAGCATCTTCGCAAGAGCATCGCTCTTCTTCTCAGAAGTTCGACGCTTACCTTTGCGAGATTCGTTGAGCATCTCCAATCGCGCTTCGGTGCGGTCGTCTTGAGGGTTGAAAAAGAACCCAAGAACAACCCACGTAAGTGCACCGCAGGCCACGAAAATTGCGGCCCCCGCAATGAGGACTGAAGTGTCGATACCTTCGAGCATTTTTAGACCTTAATGTTGATAATCTTGCGAATCACTAATGCCCCGACGAGCTGGGTAACAAGCGCGAATGCTAATAATTTCTTGCCGTCAGGGTCGCGGAACAGCGTCATTGCGTAGTCGTAGTTGAGGTACAACATTACGACAAATAGGACCGGAGGCAGTGCGAGCAGCACAATACCCGACAAACGTCCTTCCCCCGTCAGAGCTTGAATCTGGCCGGCCAATTTGAATCGTTCGCGAATCAGGCGACCAATTTTGTCGAGAATTTCCGACAGGTCACCGCCGGTTTGGCGCTGAAGCAAGACTGCGGTAACGAAGAATCGAAGGTCCATGTTGGGCACGCGAACCGTCATTTGTTCGAGTGCCTCTTCCAACGTCAGACCCAAATTCTGTTCTTCGAATACTCGGGCGAACTCCGAACCGATCGGATCGATCATTTCCGAGCCAACAAGACCAAAGCCTGAAGCCAAGGAATGGCCTGCCCGTAGCGATCGACCCAGCAATTCCATCGCCTCCGGCAATTGTTTGGTAAATGCGTTCATGCGTTTTTTGCGTTTAAGCATCAACCAGAATATCGGCAGCCCTCCAAAGGTAATGGCGAACAACGGGAATAGGAAGTTGGGAATGGGTGCTGCGATGCACGCGGCCGACCCGATTGCTGCCAAGAGTACGCAAATTGACAAGAACTGCGAGGCCGTCAATTTGACGTCAGCTTGTTCCATGATCGCGCTGATGTTGCCAAACTTCTTCAACAAGTTATCAGCGAATGATTTCGTGTCGTCCAGCGGTGACCGCGTAAGTAATCCCGGTTTTTCACCGTCCACCGTAGAAATTCCGCGCGAGCGCGCAGTCATGGCTGTCAATCGATCCTCCGCCGCATTCTCGCCCGCCGGACGCAATGCAAAAGCAAGACCAGCGATCAGCGACGTAACGCCTACTCCAACTGATATGATTAGGATGATCGGAAGCACTTTGAACTCTTTCGACTGAGATCGGGAAATGAACAATCCACGCGGGGTTGGGATATTCCGGCTTAGGCTTTCATGATGACTCGTTCACGGAAGGTCGTGACCGGCAATCTCACACCGGCAGACTCGAGCCGGTGCATAAAGCTCGGGCGAACACCCGTGCTTACGAAGTGACCGTGTGCTTTACCATCTTCGCCGACGCCTTCTTGCACGAAACGGAAAATGTCTTGCATGACCACCGTGTCGCCTTCCATGCCGGTGATTTCAGTAATGTGAGTCACACGTCGAGGTCCACCTTGTAAGCGATTGGCCTGGATGATCAGGTTGACCGCGCTGGAAATCTGTTGGCGAATGGCTTTCATTGGCAGCTCAAATCCACTCATCATCACCAGAGTTTCCATACGAGCCACACCGTCGCGAGGGTTGTTCGCGTGGATCGTAGTCAGCGATCCGTCGTGGCCGGTGTTCATGGCTTGAAGCATATCCAACGTTTCGCCACCTCGACACTCGCCGATTATGATTCGTTCAGGCCGCATCCGCAGGGCATTCTTTACTAGGTCCGTGGCGGTCACTGCGCCTGTGCCTTCGATATTTGGCGGTCGAGTCTCCAGCCGCACGACGTGATCTTGCTGCAATTGCAATTCGGCCGCGTCTTCGATCGTAATGATTCGCTGGTCATTCGGAATGAAGCTGCTGAGTGTATTGAGCAAAGTCGTCTTACCGGAACCGGTACCGCCGCAGATCACCATGTTGAGTCGCGCCTTGATGGCGCCTTCCAACAACATGACCATCTCCGGTGTGAGAGCCTTGTAGTTCAGCAGGTCTTCCAGTTTGAGCGGGTTTGATCCAAATCGACGAATGGACACTGCAGCTCCATCCAGCGCCAAAGGTGGGATAATGGCGTTGACTCGCGAACCGTCTTCCAAGCGCGCGTCTACCATCGGACAAGTCTCATCTACGCGGCGACCGACTTTTGACACGATGCGGTCGATGATTTGCATCAAGTGAGGATTGTCGCGGAACTCAACGCCCGTGAGCTGAAGTTGGCCACTCTTTTCAACGTAAATTTGCTTTGGGCCGTTGATCATGATGTCGCTTACGTGCGGATCTTTCAGGATCAACTCAAGCGGTCCAAGTCCGAACGTCTCGTCGAGCACTTCTTCGATGATTCGATCGCGCTCGGCCCGGTTGAGCAACGTGTTTTCAGCGTCGCACAAATGCTCGACGACCATACGAATTTCGCGGCGAAGCTGCTCGCCTTTCAAGTCACCAACGCGGCTTAAGTCCAATTTGTCGACCAGCTTATTGTGAATTCGCCGCTTGATCTGTTCGAATTCTTCGGCTTTACTTTGCTGCGGTGAACGCAAGGGTGTAGACGGCAATGCCATCGTTGAGTTCCTGTGACTGCTAAAGAGAATTGCTCGAAATGGGCTATAAATACTGCTTTGGAAATGTACTTCGCGCTTTGAAATCGGATCGACTACGGCTGAGTCTTTGGCTCAAAACGACGCTCACAAGTCGCTGCGATCGCTCCAAACGCTACAATCCTTTTTTAAGCCGAGCCAATAGATCAGAGATCAAACGATGAATCACCGATTGCTTATTCGCGATGCACAGGTTGTATTTCCTGATCAGGTTGTAGGAGCCAATGTGCTCATCGAAAACGGGAAAATCTTAGCAGTCGATGCGGCTCGAACCGATCGAGCGGATGAGGTCATCGAAGCTGATGGATTGACACTGCTTCCAGGCGTGATCGACGACCAAGTCCATTTTCGAGAGCCAGGCGCGACGCATAAGGAAGACATCCAGTCGGGTAGTCGCGCCTGTGCGGTCGGCGGCGTCACCACGTTTCTCGAAATGCCCAACACCAACCCATCCGCGACAACTGTCGAAGCATTGCAATGGAAATACGACCGCGCAGCTCAAGTTAGTCACGTCAACTTCGGCTTCTATATCGGAGCGACAACCAACAACATCAGCGAATTGCAGAAAGCCACATTTGCGCCAGGAATTAAGATATTCATCGGGTCGAGCACCGGTGATTTATTGGTCGACGTTCAAGATGCACTTGAAAGGATCTTCGCT
>WPCK01391136.1_pt1 | contig 15252 bp, 14 predicted proteins | sample 5399851 | NCBI WGS metagenome assembly WPCK01 (sample SAMN12869471, study PRJNA574797) | sludge metagenome | isolation source: wastewater treatment of pH11 | place: China:Beijing | collected 2019-05-20
GGATGCCCGCCAGTCCGGTACGCGCTTCGATGTGATCTGGTCAAATCCTCCGATACGCATTGGTAAGACCTCTCTGCAGAGTCTCCTCCTTGAATGGTTGGATCTCCTGGCGGAACAAGGCGTTGCATACCTTGTTGTCAATCGTCATCTTGGCGCAGATAGCCTGGCAAAGTGGCTCGGCGACCAGGGATTTGTCGTTTCAAGGCTCGCATCCCGCAAGGGCTTCAGGATCCTTGAAGTCTCACGCGGCAGGGACAGAACTTAGGATTTCCCGCGCGCGCCCCGCCACATCACCCTGGCGATCCACGTCAATCCACGTGATCCGCGGGTCTCGACGAAACCACTTCATCTGGCGACGGGCCAACTGTCTTGTCGCGATTGCCGTTGCCGAAATGGCCTCATCAACCGTCAACACGCCGTCGAGGACGCCCAGCGCCTGCGCGTATCCTGTGGCGCGTCGGGCAGTCTTGCCCTTGCGGAGCCCAAGGCCTTCTAGGCGCCGCACCTCCTCAAGAAGACCCCCGTCGAACATGGACTGTGCACGCCTCGCGATGCGCTCATCAAGGAATTCTTTACCCGCGCGCAGCCCGATCTGAACGGCGGGAAGCGCATAGGTATACCGCGGCAGAGACGATGAGTACGGGCGGCCAGTAAGCCTGATGACCTCCAAAGCACGAACGATCCTGCGTCCATTCGCACTGCCAATCGACTCGGCTGCCTGTGGGTCTAGCGCCATCAGCGTTCTGTGGAGCTGAGCCGGGCCCTGAGCCTCCAGCTCAGTCTCAAGTTGAGCACGAACAATCGTGTCCGTCGGGGGAAACTGCATTTCGTCAAGAAGTGCGCGTAGATACAGGCCCGATCCACCCACGACGATCGCTTGCTTCTCACCCTCTGCGATCCGTTCGAGAATATCGCGAGTCGCCTCCTGGTAGGCGGCAACCGAAGCATCCTCAGTCACGTCGAGGACGTCCAATTGGTGGTGAAGAAAACCCCTGCGGTGCTCTAGAGGCAGTTTTGCCGTCCCAATATCCATCCCGCGATAAAACTGCATGGAGTCAGCGTTGACAATCTCCACACGCTGGGGGCCACCGAACGACTCTGCAAGGTCGAGGGCGAGGTCGCTCTTTCCCGTGGCAGTTGGGCCAACAATTGCGACAACAGGCTGACTACTCACTGCGGTGACGCACCTTTAGCGGGTGCGCAGAACAGGAATACCCAGTGAGACGCCCACTGGATCTGCATCAACGCTGTCTTGCTTTTCCTGCCAGACATCACCTGCCCTTGTTGGACGAACCGTGTACAGTCCCCCATCACTCAGCGCCGAGTCAGCCAACAGGTGGTAGGGGGCTCCGTGAGTCACTTCCACATCGACAAAGTCGCCTGGCCGTGGCTTGGTGGCACCATCAGGCACAGCGAAGTGGATCAGGCGCCCGTCGCGGGCGCGTCCTGACAGCCTGTGACTCTCTCCGGACTTGCGACCTTCGCCCTCGGCCACCAGCACCTCGACCCGCGTACCTACCAGAGCAACATTCTCTTCCAACGAAATCCGGTTTTGCAGATCAAGGAGCCGCGCATACCGCTCAGCTACGACTTCGGGCGGCACGGAGTCCGTTCGGGCGCCAGCAGGTGTCCCAGGACGTGGAGAGTACTGAAATGTGAATGCCGATGCGAATCGAGACTCCTCCACAACATCTAGTGTTGCCTGAAAATCCTCTTCAGTTTCGCCCGGGAAGCCAACGATTATGTCCGTAGTGATTGCGGCATCGGGAATCGCAATGCGCACCTTCTCTAGGATGGAAGCAAATCTCTTGGCCCTATAGGAACGCCTCATGTCCTTGAGAACCCTGTCGGAACCAGACTGGAGCGGCATGTGTAAAGAGGGCATTATGGCGGGTGTTTCAGCCATTGCTTCAATGACGTCATCCGTGAAGGCCGCGGGGTGAGGAGACGTGAACCTAAGCCTTTCAAGGCCGGGGGTTGCTCCAACCTCCCGAAGCAGCTTTGCGAATGCCCCCCGATCACGGAACGAAGCGCCGTAAGAGTTCACATTCTGCCCCAGCAACGTCACTTCGATAGCGCCTTCGGAGACAACGGCTGCGACCTCGTCGAGGACTTCGGTTGGGAGGCGGTCACGTTCACGGCCACGAAGCCGCGGAACAATGCAGAAAGTACAGGTGTTGTTGCACCCCACCGAGATGGACACCCATGCCGCGTAGGCAGACTCCCTGACTGAGGGCAGAGTCGAAGGAAAGACTTTGAGTGACTCTTCGATTTCCACTGCAGCTGCCTGGTTGTGCTCGGATCTGCGAAGCAACGCAGGCAAGACATCCAAGTTGTGGGTTCCAAACACCGCATCAACCCAGGGTGCGCGCTCCACAATGCCATCACGCATCTGCTGGGCTAGGCACCCGCCGACGGCGATCTGCATGCCCGGTCGTTCACGCTTCACAGAGGCGAGCTGCCCGAGGTTACCGAACAGGCGGTTTGCAGCGTTCTCACGAACGGAGCACGTGTTCACCACGACAACGTCAGCGCCGCCGTCGCCGGCATCGGTTGCCCTCAACATTGCACTGGGCACACTCTCAACTGGCACCAGTCCGGAATCCTCAAGAAGTCCGGCAATACGCTCAGAGTCGTGTTGGTTCATCTGGCACCCGAGAGTTCGAACCAAGTATGTGCGTGGCACATCGGCAGACCCCAGGAGGGACATGGGCTCGTTTGGAGCAGTTTTATCATTCATCGCCAAGCCAGCCTAGTACGGTCCGGCGACCATCCCAAGAACGCCATCGCAAACACCTGCGAGTCTGATCAGGTTGAAGAGTGAGTCCCACGTTCATCAACTTCGCACTCCACTACCTCTCCAAGAAGAGTAAGAGCCTCTGCCACGGTGGCTGAGCGCACCGCTGATCTGCCACCAGAAAGGTTCAGCTCGCGTACCGTGATCTGCGAAGGGCCGACGACAGCGATATAGACGAGCCCTTCCGGCCCGTCCTCAGAGTCGCCGGGACCGGCAACCCCGGTGGTTGCCAACCCGTAGTCTGCGCGGCAAAGTCCGCGTACACCTGCGGCCATCTGTCGTGCGACCTCAGCTGTAACAGGGCCGTGCCTGGCAAGGAGGTCCTTATCAACACCAAGAAGTGAGCCTTTCAGATCAGTTGCATAAGCGACGATCCCGCCCCGCACAACCTCACTTGCACCAGGCATGTCTATCAGCCTGGCGCACAGGTCACCGCCGGTTAGCGATTCAGCCGTTGCCACAGTCCACTCGTTGCTCTTAAGAATGTCTGCAATTGTTTCAACGAGGCTCTTGTTTTCACTCAAGCGACACCTCAGCTCCGTGCGCAAGCTCATCTTCAATCTGCCGACACACAGTCAAAACGACCCCCGTCGAGAAGCCTCGACGGGCTAGGAATGACGATAGCCGCCTCTGCCACGTTTCGCGATCAAGTGAGGAGATCTTGCTGATCGGACTATGTTTCCTAGCCGCAGCCAGCGCCCGAGCCAGCTCTTCATCTTCATCTATCTGCTCTACGAGCGCTTCGCTGATTTGCGACGTGACACCCTTCTGCGCCATCTTCCTAGCGAGGCCGCGCCGTCCCAAACCTCGGTTTGATCGCGCCAATAAAACTGCAAACCGCTCGTCGTCCAAGTATCCGTAGCCTTGCAGCCTCCCCAGTGTCTCCTGAACCTCTGCTTCATCAAAGCCACGGCTAAGCAGCTTCTGTTCCATCTCGAAGCAGGAATGATCCCTGACGCCGAGGACGCGCAAGGCTACGTCCATGCTGCTTCCAGCTGCGGCTGCTCCCTTATTCGAAGTCTGGCTCTTCACTTACAGCCGCCTCTGCCTCAGCAACAGGTTCACCAATGCCTAAAGCTGCGAGGATCTTTCCCTCAATCTCATCTGCAAGGTCTGGATTATCGACCAAGAATTGGCGAACGTTCTCTTTGCCTTGCCCCAATTGGTCATTGTCGTAGGTGAACCACGATCCAGACTTGCGCACAATCCCCGCTTCAACGCCCATATCTATGATCGAGCCTTCACGCGAGACACCCTTGCCATAAATGATGTCGAACTCTGCCTGCTTGAACGGAGGAGCCATCTTGTTCTTGACGATCTTCGCGCGGGTGCGGTTGCCGACAGGGGCTCCCGCTTCCTTCAGAGTCTCGATGCGTCGAACGTCGATACGCACTGAAGAATAGAACTTGAGCGCCTTTCCACCAGTGGTGGTCTCTGGGGAGCCAAAGAAGACTCCGATCTTTTCGCGGAGCTGATTGATAAAGATTGCTGTCGTACCGGTCGCAGATAATGCACCAGTAATCTTTCGAAGCGCCTGGCTCATCAAACGTGCCTGGAGGCCCACGTGAGAATCACCCATCTCACCCTCAATTTCTGCCTTAGGTACCAGGGCAGCAACTGAGTCAATGACGATAATGTCAATGCCGCCCGAGCGGATGAGCATGTCAGTAATTTCGAGTGCCTGCTCCCCCGTGTCCGGCTGTGAGACGAGGAGGTTATCCGTGTCAACACCAAGCGCACGGGCATAGATCGGGTCGAGCGCATGCTCTGCGTCGATAAAGGCAGCATTGCCGCCGCCACGTTGAGCGCTTGCAACTGCGTGAAGTGCAACAGTTGTCTTCCCTGAGGACTCAGGACCGTAGATCTCGACAACCCGGCCTCGCGGGAGCCCGCCGATCCCAAGTGCCACATCAAGTGCCAACGACCCAGTGGGAATCACCTTGACTGGTGGGCGCGCATCATCACCTAGACGCATCACCGACCCCTTGCCGAACTGGCGATCAATCTGACTGAGTGCCAGGTCCAGCGCCTTATCCCGATCGCCTCCTGGGGCTATGGTTACTTTCGAACTGGCTGCACGCGCCATAAGTCTTCCCTTCGTCAACAGCCTCTCCGGCTGAGTTACATGCCGGTCTTTGGATTCAGGAACCCTCACCGAGACCTGATACGCAACGATATGCCCGACCACCGACATAATCGGGTCGGTGATTTCCAAGCTGTGGAAAACGCCGACCCGCGCTACCTGGGGATAACCTTACTCGAACATGCGTTCGATTCAAGTTCGACACGCGTCCACGCCTACCTCTTCTTGACAGGGCGTCTGTGGACCCAGCGGGCGTCCTCGCCCATCCCAGTCTCATCAATCAAGGCATGCCATATGACGTCGTGCTTGGTGCCTCTCTCAAGTGCTTCCTCAGCGGTTTCGCCCAGCTTTGACAAGTGCAGATCGTGAGCAAGAGAACGCCCTAGAGCGGTTCCAAAACCCTGCTCTAGGGCGTTCCAAAACTCAGATTTATTCACCTGTTAGAAACCAGAGAACCTGCAAGCAGGTCATCCGGAACAGTATCGGGCACAGTGGCCGTATCGAGAACCATCATGCGGTCTGCGACCTCGCGAAGCACGAACCAAAGTGGAACTCCCAGAGCGGAGCAAATCGACTCGAGTAGTTCGGAGGAAGCTTCCTTCTGTCCGCGCTCCACCTCACTCAAATAGCCGAGGGAGACTTGCGCTTGAGAGGAAACCTCACGCAGAGTACGCTCTTGCAAGGTGCGAAGCGAACGCAATACATCACCCAACTCGCTTCGCAATAGTGGTGGCTTTGCGGAAATGACACTCATCATCCCGCTACTGTAGCTCGTCTTGACTCCAGGACGGATAACCTGTCCGTTGCGAGCGCCTGCCCGGGGGCGTGACGGCACGCCCGGCGGGCGGCGAAGTTGATTTTCAGTGTTCATGCACACTAGAACGATGTTCGGCCATGGATTATTGCGTTATCCGCATCACATGCAGACGCCCCGCCCACCCCGAGCCAGACAGGACTTAGCGCGCCCACTAGGCTCACATAACAGTGTCATGTCCAGTGAAGTCGGGCCAACCCGGCTCGCTACGGTGTCGCGGTAAAGCTTGAGCACTTAGGAGCGGCGGTGCTTAGCGAATAGTTCAAGACTGGGCGGCTCCCAAAGGAGCCCGTGTGCCGAGTGGGTCCTTACTCCGAGTGCACCTAGCCTCTGTGTCAGGTAGTTGACTAGGCCCTCAACATCTCTTGCTTGTTGATAGGTGATGTTCACAATGTGCCACCCTAAGTCTTCGAGGTCCTGCTGTCGCTTCACGGCAGCTGCAGCGACCTGGTGTGCCGGGGATTCAATGCCCGGGTCACTCGCATCCAATACAGCAAGTGCGCGGCCAAACCCGTGGACTCTCTTGTCTCGACCTGCGCGTAAGTCACACAGTTCATTGCGGAGATCCTGCTTTATGTGAGCCGCTTGAGCCTGTGAACGTTCCAGCTCCCACCTGTCAAAACGGGAGTGATAACGAAGTAGCACACTTACGTCGTGGAAAGCCTGAAGCGGATGGGCTGATCTAACGAGGTCAAGAACCAGGATTGGAAGCGGACTTATCGGCAGTCCACGTTTCGTGAACAACGACGTGTCCAGGGAGTTGGCGAATGCGTCGGTCTGTTTGATCCGGGTCTCGGAAACCGTTGTACTACCGACGTGCATTTCCCACATGCCGGTCCTGGTCCCCGAGCGTACCCTGCGCCGTACGCTGACGTCCGGGTTGTTCCACCAGGGATCCAGTCCGAGGACGACCAACGCAGACTCACCTGTAAATGCAAAGCCCTCGGAACCAAAGGCGCCAGCCTTGAGAGCAAGCAATCTCGCTTCGGCAACGCGGGCCCGTACGCTCCAAGATGCAGGGTCCGCCGCAAGCTTGTCGACACCGATATAGACTCCTCGGTCTACGTGCAGAAGGCGCTCTTCAGTTACGCGGTGCGGTCGAACACGCACACCATTGGCATTGAGAACCAGATCGCTTTCAGATAGGAGCATCCTCCAAGGATGACGCAGTGGATGCTCCCGACGACGGAGCAAATTATCATTTCTGTGGAAAACGCCAGAATCGCAGCACTGTGGAAACTGACGCCGCCTGCAACGGTCTCTGAGGTTTTGGAGCTCGCAATGCCGATGAAGGCCGCATTTCCCGATAGGCCTTTGCACGTTCAGAGGTCCGCCAGGATTCTTCTGCGTTCAGCGTTCCGCCAGGATTGGCGAGCCACATCGGTCATAGCGAGCCCGCCCGGCCCCACAAACGATCCCAAACGGTGTTATGCAAGCCGGGCTGGCTCCCTAAGACCTAGACGGCGCGCTACGGCCAGGACGGCGGAGTACAGGCCGACGCGCGGCCCAAGCCAGTGGGCACGACGCCACGGAGGAGGGAGAGCCACGTGCGAGCCTGTGGCGCGTCGCCGGACGCGGGGCGCGCAGCCCGAGCCTTTCAGCCCCTACGCCTAATCCCCGTTCTGCTTCTTCATAGCGTGCACCGCCACGACCGCGTACTGCACCCCGGACCACACCGTTACCACCAGCGCTGCCAGGGCGATTATCCAAATCACGATGAGGAGCAGCTGCAGAATCAGTGCATTTGAGAACGCATCCCAGGGGACGATCAACATCATGATCAACACCATCTGCAAGACGGTCTTGAGCTTCCCACCAGATGACGCCGCCACGATGGTGCCCCGTCTGCGTAGCACCTCCCGCAGGATCGTAATCCCAATCTCTCTCACAGCAACAATGATGGTAAACCACCAGGTCAGGTCGCCAAGGATTGACAGAGCAATGAAGGCGCCCAGGGTGAGGAACTTGTCTGCCAGCGGATCAGCAAGCTTCCCAAAGTTAGTAATGATGTTGTGCTTACGCGCAATCTCACCATCGAGATGATCCGTGTACGCAGCAATCGCAAATACGGCCAGCGCCCACCAGCGTGATCCCGTCGTGTTCTCAAGCAAGAGCCACAAAAAGACAGGGACAAGCACAAGGCGGAGGACCGTCAGCGCATTGGGTACGTTCACCGCAGAAGGAGCCTTGTTCTCCCCTTTTCCTTCACCACCGGACATAATGATGCACCCCTAATCCCTGACTCAAAAGCTCCGCGATCCTCATGATATGCCACTTCCGCCACTGAACTCTGGAGTGATACGGATCGGCTTCGTTGCAGCCTCAGCAAACGCCCCCGTGCCCGGACCTTCCCGCTCATCACGGTATGCACTGCCGCGCTCAACCGCGTGCGACCGGAGTGCATCTTCATCGCTCCACCGCGGAGACAGTTCGGTGACTTCCTCGACTGCCGCTCCCTCGTCATCCCAGTCGTCCCCAGCTTGCGAACCGGCATTGCCATCATCAGCAGTAGTATCCGGCAGACTCTGTGCTTCCCCACGAAGAAGTGCGAGGACGGAAGGCAGTTCCTCGGGAGCCACCAGCACCTCCCGGGCTTTGGAGCCCTGCGAAGGTCCAACGACGTCGCGTGATTCAAGCAGGTCCATCAGACGGCCAGCACGTGCAAACCCAATCCGCAGCTTCCTCTGTAGCATTGAAGTCGACCCCAGCTGGGTGTTAACCACAAGTTCTGCAGCCGACAGGAGGTCATTGAGGTCATCGCCGATGTCGTCCGCAACCTTCGCGGTGCTCTGCTGAGTCATCACGGTTTCGTCATACTGAGGGTCTGCTTGGGTGCGGCAGTACTCCACGGCAGCGCTTATCTCATCCTCATCCACCCACGCGCCCTGAACGCGCATCGGCTTAGCAGCTCCCGCCGGCAGATAGAGAGCATCACCCTGCCCAATCAGCTTCTCTGCTCCCGGCTGATCGAGGATTACTCGCGAGTCCGCAAGTGCGGAGGTTGCGAAGGCAAGCCTCGAGGGAACATTTGCTTTGATGAGGCCCGTAACAACATCAACTGAAGGCCTTTGTGTGGCGAGCACCAGGTGAATGCCAGCAGCCCGCGCCAGCTGGGTAATCCTCTGAACTGAGGACTCAACATCGCGCGGTGCAATCATCATCAGGTCCGCCAGCTCATCTACGACCACCAAGAGATATGGGTACGGTTTCAGGCGACGCTTGGATCCGGGCGGAGGACTAACCCTTCCTTCACGGATGGCGGCGTTGAAGTCGTCAATGTGTTTGAACCCGTACTCCGCAAGATCGTCATAGCGTGCATCCATCTCCCGAACCACCCATTCAAGGGCTTCGGAAGCCTTCTTCGGGTTGGTGATAATGGGTGTCACCAGGTGTGGAATGCCTTCGTAAATCGATAGTTCCACACGTTTAGGATCGATCAGAATCAGTTTGACTTGGTCGGGGGTCGCCCTCATCAAAATGGAGACAATCATCGAGTTGATGAATGAAGATTTGCCGGACCCAGTTTGCCCCGCCACCAAGAGGTGCGGGGTGCGGGCAAGGTTCGTAACGACGTAACCGCCCTCGACGTCCTTTCCAACACCGACGAGCAGAGGGTGATGGTTCTTCTGGGCTTGTCCGCAGCGTAGAACATCGCCGAGGACGACCGTCTCTCGATCTGTGTTGGGAATCTCTACGCCGATCGCAGACTTACCGGGAATCGGAGCAAGTATCCGCACGTCCGCACTGGCAACAGCATAGGAAATATTTCCTGCGAGGGCGGTGATCCGATCGACCTTCACCCCGGATCCAAGAGTCACCTCGTAGCGGGTCACTGTTGGCCCCCGCGAGAACCCTGATACATGAGCATCCACGCTAAACTCATCAAGGACGCCCTGCAGGGTCTCTATCACCTGATCATTGACAGCCGAGCGTGTTTTATGGGGCCTTCCACGCTTGAGTAGATTCGGCATGGGCAACTTGTACTCACGCGCTGGCTGAGGCGGTTCAAGCCACTCATCATCCGTTCGCGGGACATCTGTGACGTCGAGGGCGACGGTGGCACGCTCATCCTGCGGGGAACGCGGGTCCACAGCGGTCTGGTCGAAGGCTGGCGCGGACTGCACGAGCGTCATATCCTCTTCCCCCGTGATGGGAAGTGGGAAAGAGTCATCGAGCGGATCGAGAGGATCAAACGAGTCTCTCTCGGTTTGGGCGACCTCGGCTTCCAGGTCGTAGAGCGTTTCCCCAGTCTGGGCGCCCCGCCCGATTCGTTTGTTGCGCTTCTGCGTGACTCTGTTGTCTTCCAGCCACTGATCGCCGTCGGTCGCGAGGACGACTGCCTCTTCCTCACTCTGGCCACTACCCTGCCTGCTGCGGCGGATACGCCCCCCCAGGTCCTTCGCTCGCGGCGCGACCTCACGTAGCGGAGTCTTGGTTCCCAGAAGCACCGAGTAGATCAGCAGGAGGACCAGTAGAATTCCCGCGACGACCGGCGAAAGAAGACGTGCCATGGGAGACGCGATAAACCAACCCAGCACCCCGCCGGCTGCCTCAATTGCGGGGAAGTCGGCGATGGGAGGGTTGCCACGGAAAAGCTGCACCAAACCGGTCAGGGATGCCACGACACCCAGGGTTCCAGCAGCGCGGTATGGCAACATCTCAATGTTGCGACGACGACGGAAAAGCGCGGCCCCGCAGAGGGCCAAAACGACTGGAACCAGGACCGCGAAGACACCGACAGCCCCAGCGACACCATGGTGAATGGCTGAACCAAGGGTTCCCGCAACGCCAAACCACTCCCGGACAGCAACAACCACGGCCAGCGCAACAAGAATGAATCCAAGCCCGTCACGCTTCATCTGTGGGTCAACTGCGCGCCATGAGGCAGCCAATGAGGATCCCATCCTCGCCAGAGCACCCGGTGTCTTCTGGCTCTCATCTTCATCAGTGACAGCTGCGCGCGGCGTCCTAGAGGATCCTCCCCCCTTTCGGGTTGAGGATCCGGGGCTGGCAGCTGTTGCTCCCTGCTTCGAAGGCCCGTTTGAACGGGTTTTCTTTGATGTAGCCATAACAAATTGACGCTACAAGAATCACGTGGGTGAACCCCTGCGGCGCGCCGCCTCTCCCCTACTCAGCGTCCATTATGCCAACGACCGCCGGGGTCGCTCGGGTCGGAACAATGTCGTGATGTCCGGCCTCAATCAATGCATCCACATCCTCGAGTGTGGGAACCGGGAATGCCGTGGAGTGGTTAATCTCAACCGTCGCTGCCGCGTTAGCACGGAGACAAGCTTGCACCAGCGTGTTTCCAGCCAGGAGTGAAGCACACATTACTGCCACGTGTATGTCGCCCACGCCCGTTGTGTCGACGGGGGTCGCGGTGAAGGCCGGGATAGCGGTTACCCGCGTCCCACAGTCTTCTATCACCTCACACCCCAGGGGACCCATCCTCCGAACAATGCTCGCAGTTGGCCGCAAAACGCCCTGGAACCACTCACCTGTTGTGTGAGGTTTGAGGTTCAGCGTGAAAACTGCGGCCTCCCTGATGTTCATGGTGACAATGTCGGCCAAACCCAAAACTTCCAACCAAACCTCTGTGGAAACCAGTGCGACAGCAGGAGAAGCGGCCACAACCAGTGTCACGCCTTCAGGGAGGCTCTTGAGCCATGTGATGATCGACTGGGCGCCTGCCTCTGAGACGAGGTCGGCCCCACTGACATGAACGACGTCACCCGGTTCCACATGGACGCGTTCAAGCAGCTCCTGGGAGGACTCTGCTTCAACACCGGGCGCCACCACCTGCGCCATCTTGCCGTCCTCTTCGACCATGGTGACTGCGACACCAATGTCTCCAACGAGGGCGGTCTCAAAGGTCTCGATACCTGCACTGAGCAGGCTCCTGCGGATGGAGTGCGAGTTCGGCCCGGTTCCCAGTGGTGAGGCCAAGAAGGTTGCCACCTCTTGAGCACGCGCACCGGCGGCCACAATGTACCCACCACCGGGCGAAGAAACCGCCCGGCTCGCCCGCACCTGATCCCCCTCTGAGGGAACTTGCTGCACATTAAGCGTCACAGCGAGGTGTACGGCAGCTGTCGTGATGAATCTGTGGCGTGAGCGCAACGATTCTTTAGGCGCGGTATGCCTCAGGTACCCGGAGAACTGCCGTCCCTGGTCATCGACGAATCCGTACGGTCCGCTTCCTCTCACTGCTGCACCACAATCGGGACGATCACGGGGCGCCGACGCAGCCGACGCGCAACCCAGCGACCCAACGTGCGCCGCAGCGTTTGCTGCAATTTGTGGGTAGATACATTCCCGGGAGCAGCCGCATCCTTGAGGGCCTTTACCAGTTCGGGACGGATCTCATCAAAGATCTCGTCCTCCTCAGCAACTCCGACCGCCCGTACCACAGGGTCGGACAGCACCATTCCCGATTCTTTGTCGACAACCGCATAGACGGTGACCAAACCTTCTGAGCCGAGGACTATCCTCTCGGCCAACTCATCTTCCGACAGGTCGCCGATTGATGAACCATCAACGTAGACCAGTTCATTAGGAACGACTCCCGCAATGCGAGCACGTCCGTCCTCGAGATCAACAACCACTCCGCCCTCGGCCAACACCACGTTATCCGGGTCAACGCCGGTCCTCACAGCAAGTTGCCCATTGGCGACCAGGTGGCGGATTTCGCCGTGAACGGGCATGACGTTCTTGGGCTGGATGATGTTGTAGCAGTACAGCAACTCCCCCGCGGAGGCATGTCCAGAGACATGCACTTTCGCATTCCCCTGGTGAACAACCTTGGCACCCAGCCCTGTCAGATCATTGATAACCCGATAGATCGAGCTTTCGTTACCCGGAATCAAACTCGAAGCAAACACAACGGTGTCGCCGGGTCCCACCTCAATACTGTTGTGGTCGCCCCGGGCAATTCTCCCGAGAGCAGCCATCGGTTCACCCTGGGATCCTGTCACCATGTAGACGCGCTCACGGCGCGGGATGCTATTCATTTCAGACAGCGGGACCACGATGTTCTCTCCCGTGTCCAGATACCCCAAATCCGCGGCAATGCGCATATTCCGTTCCATTGAACGTCCAACGAACACGACCTTGCGGCCGGTCTGCGCAGCCGCTTGGAGGACCTGCTGCACCCGATGAATGTGGGAGGCGAAGGACGCAACAATGACGGCACCGGAAGTCTCAGCAAATGCCCGCTCTAGCGCCGGCGCGATCTCGATTTCGGAAGTTACGAACCCGGGTACTTCAGCATTCGTCGAATCGACGAGGAACAGGTCCACGCCCTCGGCCCCGAACCGTCCAAATGACCGAAGGTCGGTGAGGCGGCCGTCTATGGGGAGCTGATCCATCTTGAAGTCACCGGTAGCAAGAACTGTCCCGGCAGCCGTGCGAACGAACACTGCAAGTGCGTCAGGAATCGAGTGGTTTACCGAGACGAACTCAACGTCAAATGGCTTCAGCGCAACGCTTTCGCCCTCAGCGACAACGTGGAGGTTCTTGGTCGGGAGGCGGTGCTCAGCAAGCTTCGCTTCAACCAGCGCCAAGGTAAGTCGGGAGCCATAGATGGGAATGTCTGAACGCAACTTCAGGAGGTAGGGAACCGCGCCAATGTGGTCTTCATGCCCGTGGGTCAGTACGAGGGCGGTAACGTCCTGGAGCCGGTCCGCAATGTAGCCGAAGTCCGGCAGAATCAGGTCAACTCCGGGCTGGTGCTCAGAGGGAAAAAGCACCCCGCAATCGATGAGGAGGATTTTCCCTTTAGTTTCCAGAACCGTCATGTTGCGGCCAACTTCGCCGAGTCCCCCCAGTGGGACCACTCGCAACACATTCTTGCCCACGGGGCCCGGTTCGGAAAGGTTCTCGTAAAGATTGTTCATACCCACAGCTTGCCACGTCCGCGACCCTTACCGCGCCACCAACTCGGGGCGGCCTAGTCGGTAAGCGCAGCGAACCAGAGGTGCTCCACAACCTCACCCACACCGGTATCGACACTTCGCCGAAGACCAACCGGGGCGAATCCGGCCTTCTCAAAGAAGCGAACGCGCGCCTGATCATCACCGACAATCCAAATCACCAGTCCGGGGCATCCAGATGGCCGAAGAGAATCTGCGATAGCGGCCAACAGTCGGGAGCCGTGACCACTACGTCGACTCTCTGCCTCGACCTCGAATGCCAAGATCTGCGCCGAGGAGGTGGGAACGTCAAATGGTAAGCCAGGAACTGAGGCAGGCCCGATCCCGCCGACCTCGTCCGAAGCGGTGCCCGTGACGTAGGCGGCAAAGCCAACGACTTCCTCGCCGTTGCGTGCAACAAGGACCCCGCGGCTCGCATCACCCTCCTGACTGATCGTGGTGGACCAGATTTCTTCAATGTCATCAACCGAGAGTTGGGAAGCGACCTGATCTCTGTACTGCTGCCCAACGACATTAACGACCGAATCCACAAGGGACGCAACCTGGATCGACGCTACGGCTCCAGCATCCTGCGACGTAGCGCTGCGTACTGTCAGGGGAGGTGTTCGCTCAGTCATTGGAACTCACAATCGCACTGGCACTGTTGGTTTCTAGCATCAGGCGGGCCACCGCCTGAACGTCCTCGCCGTGAACGGCATCAATCCGGGCGAGGGCGTCTGATACAGAGGTAAGTTCGCCGACCAACTCTGCGCGGGCCAACCGTGACATTCGTGAGCCGGTGTCCTCAAGATTCAAGGTCACACCACCCCTGATCTGCCCTTTCGACCTCGACAACTCCTTATCGGATGGGCCTTTTTCGGCGAGCTTCTCAAGTTCTCCCCACATGACCTTCTGCACTTCGGAGAGATTGCGCGGAGCGCACCCCGCATACATGGCGAAGCTTCCCGAATCCGAATAGGCCGAGGAGAAGGCATAGGTCGAGTACGCAAGGCCCCTCTTCTCACGGATCTCCTGGAAGAGACGCGAGGACATTCCACCGCCGAGTAGGTTCAGTGCCACACCGCTGGCCGGACCCGCAGGATCCAGTGCTGCGAGCCATGGGCCCCCCACAATGACGTGAGCCTGCTCGATGTCACGCTTGAGGACGAGGTGCCGCTCGTGATCTGTGCTTGCGGCGGGTCCCGGCTTGCTCGGAGTGCGCCTTCTGGGCAGGTTGTTGGTTGCCAGTTGCTCTGACCACGGCGAACCAGCAAGCGCGGCCTGGAGACGGTCTGCCAGCTCGTCATGATCAACTGCGCCGGCAACGCTGACGATCAAGTCGTCGGTACCATACTTGCGATGGTAGAGGTCACGGATCTTGCCCGGATCCATTGCCTCCACCGACTGGCGCGTTCCACCAATGGGGCGGCCCAGTTGTGACCCGCCGTAGATTGCCCGCGCGAAGGCCTCGCCGACAACATCGGGAGGGGAGTCCTCTCCCATTGCGAGCTCATCGAGAATCACGCCCCGTTCGACCTCGACGTCGTGATCAGAGATAACCGAATCGGTGACCATGTCCGTGAGAACCGGCAGAAGAGCAGGGAGGTCATCGGCAACCATGTGGGCCCAGTAGTATGTGGCTTCCTTG
>WPCK01258848.1_pt1 | contig 15237 bp, 17 predicted proteins | sample 5399851 | NCBI WGS metagenome assembly WPCK01 (sample SAMN12869471, study PRJNA574797) | sludge metagenome | isolation source: wastewater treatment of pH11 | place: China:Beijing | collected 2019-05-20
CTTGCTCCCGCCGGATCGACGGCGGCAGTTCTGAACGTCACCGTGGTCGGCCCCGCCGGTGCCGGCTTCTGGACCGTCTGGCCGCACGGCAAGACCCGTCCGGAGGCCTCGAACCTCAACATCGACGAGCTCCAGATGCTGAGCGGCGCCTCGCTCGCCGTGCCCAACCTGGTCACGGTGCCGCTCCCGACCGCGGGGGCGGTCGACGTCTACTCCTCCGCCGGTGGTCAGGTGATCGTCGACCTGCTCGGTTACTACGCCCCGGCCGCGAGCGCAGGACCGGGTCGGTTCCAGCCGCTGGCCTCGCCAAAGCGCGTCCTCGACACACGCGCCGGTGCCCTGGTGGGCGCCAACTCCAAGCGAGAGGTGCGCATCCCCGGTGCCGCCGGCGCCAGCGCCGTCGCGCTGAACGTCACCGCCGTCTCCGTCACACCCGGCTTCTGGCAGCTCTACCCCGCCGGGTCGCCGGCCCCCGAGACGTCGAACCTCAACTCGCCCCCCGGCTGGGGCGCCGTCGTCGCGAACCAAGTGATCGTGCCCGTCGACGCCGACGGCGACCTGGTGGTGTGGTCGCAATCGGGCGGCCACCTGATCATCGACCTCATCGGCACGTACACGGGGGCCACGGCACCCGTCACGAGCGGAGGGCTGTTCGTCGCCGCGGCGACACCGACGCGCGTGCTCGACACCCGAGTGCCTTCGCTGAACCCGCTGCCCGGCGATACCCGCCCGCTTCCGGGCTGGTCGCTAGAGGTCGGCGTCGCCTCGAGCCCCGTGCTCGCCGGCGCGTCGGCATCGGCAGTGGTGCTGAACGTCACCATCAACGAAGCGCTCCTGCAGGGATACGTGGCCGTCACCACGGCCGGCGCGAATCCACCCGCGGCCACCGACCGGCCCACCTCAACGCTCAACGTCCAACGCTCCGCCCAGACCGTGGCGAACCACGCCATCGTGCCCGTGTCGAGCCGCGGTTTCGACGTGTACACCCAAGGCGGCGGTCACCTCATCGCCGACCTCGCCGGCTACTTCACCGGCGGGGCCGCCTCGGCACAGCACGGCCAGCGCACCAACGTCGACCCGACGCCGGCGGGGTGCATCGGCTACCCGAAGATGGCCGTCGGCCAGGTGGTGTTGGGGTCGAGCGCCGACGCTGTCCGTCGCGTGCAGGTACGCCTGCTCGAGCTCGGCTTCTGGCACCTCGGCGCCGACGGCGGGTATGGGCTCAGCACCACACAGGCGGTGATGGCGTTCCAGAAGTGGAAGGGCCTGCCGGCGACCACGGTCGTCGACGACGCCACGGCGGCGGCCCTGACGACCAGCCTCTGCCGGCCCCGCCCCGGCCGCACGGACGGCGACTGGTTCGAAGTGGACAAGCGCAAGCAGATCGCGTACGTGATCCGCGGCGGCCAGGCGCTGTACATCTTCAACGTCTCCACCGGCAACGGCTTGACCTACGACGAGGAAGACCAGAAGAACGCCGGGTCGCGGGTGATCGGTACGGCGGTGACGCCGAACGGCGAGTTCCGCACGTACCGCGAGCACGACGTCGCTCGTTACGAGGGCAGCCTCGGCACTCTCTACCGGCCGAAGTTCGTCGTCGGCGGGGTCGCCGTGCACGGAGCCAGCAAGGTGCCCAACTACCCCGCATCGCACGGTTGCATCCGCGTCGCCAACCCGGTGATGGACCTCATCTGGGGAGCGAACCTGCTGCCTCTGCGATCACGGGTCTGGATCCACGAGTAGACGAGGGGGCTCGCGGGTGGGCGCCGACCACGGTCACTCCGAGGGCCATAGCCACGCTCACGGCATGTCGCTGGCACGCGCCGGCGAGCGGCACCGCACCCGGCTGACCATCGCGTTCGCCCTCATCGCCACGTTCTTTGTGGTGGAGGCCGTCGCCGGGGTGCTCACGAACTCGCTCGCGCTCCTCTCCGACGCCGGGCACATGCTCACCGACGTCATCGGGCTCGGCATGGCGTTGGCCGCCATCCAGCTCGCCACCCGGCACGCCCTCGCTGCCCGAGAGCGCGACGACCCGAGCAGCCACACGTTCGGGCTCTACCGGCTGGAGATCCTCGCCGCCTTCGTGAACTCCTTGCTCCTGATCGGTGTCGCCGCGTACGTGCTCGTCGAGGCGGTGCGGCGCCTGGCCGACGAACCCGAAGTGCTCGGCGGGCCGATGCTGGTCGTCGCCGTACTCGGCCTGGCCGTCAACCTGGTCGCGTTCGCGTTGCTGCGCGACGGCGCGAACGAGTCGCTGAACGTAGAGGGCGCGTACCTCGAGGTGGTCGCCGACACGATCGGGTCGCTCGGCGTGATCGTCGCGGCGCTCGGGATGAAGGTGTTCGGGTGGGGATGGATCGACCCAGTGATCGGCGCGCTGATCGGGCTGTGGATCCTGCCACGCGCGTGGCGGCTGGGCCGCCAGGCGGTGCGGATCCTGTTGCAGTCCGCGCCCCCGCACGTCGACATCGCCCGGATGCGCCATGACCTGCTCGCCATCCCGGGCGTGGCCGACGTGCACGACCTGCACGTGTGGACGCTGACGTCGGAGATGGAGTCGGTTTCGGCGCACCTGGTGACGAGCAGCTCGGTCGACCACCACGGAGTGCTCGACCAGGCGCGGGTCCTGATGGCCGAGACCTACGGCATCGAGCACGGCACGTTCCAGGTGGAACCGGACTCGCACACAGGCTGCACCGACGTCGACTGGTGACACCGCGCCACGACACGGCCGGCTCGCTAGCCTCGCCGCCGGAACGGTGGCAGAGCGGACAAATGCACCCGCCTTGAAAGCGGGAGGCCTGCAAGGGCCCGGGGGTTCGAATCCCTCCCGTTCCGCCAACAGGTCCAACGCGTGCCGAAGCCGAGGTCAGCCGACGTGAAGCCGTGGAGGGGTTGGTAGGCCGCTCGGTCATCGACAACCGCGAACTGCTGCATGGGCGCGCCAGTGCGATTGGAACGAAACTCGACCTTCTCCTTGATCCACTCCGCACACTCCCGGGCGATCGCCCGCTGGGTCAGCTTGTTGCGAAGGCGGATCTCGAACTCTGAGCCGTACAGGCTCGACTCTCGCTGCGCCTGGGGGATGAAGAACTCCCGACGCTCCTTGCGGAGCTTGTCGGTCGCGTTCGACGCGACGAACGCCGGCGCGGTGAAGATGAACTGCAGCCGCTCTACGCCGGCCAGCTCATCCTTCAGCGCCTCGAAGGCAAAGATCGAAAACGTCGCCGCCGCGATCCGCACACGCGAACCGCGATCGACCATGGAGCGGAGGTCATCCCCCAGCAACCGGTTGACGTGTCGATGATCTCCACGGTCCCTATCCCTCGGCACAGACGGAGGAAGCGTTGAGCCCTTCGTTCCCGCCGGGTCCGCCGGCGATGCCCAGACCTAGCCTCCAAGCCATAGCCCGCCAGCGGAAGTGTTCGGAGCTGCGACCCGAGGAGCAACTCGTAGCGCAAGTGCTTCCGCGCGTGTTCGACGGCGTAACGGTGGAGCAGCACGACGACGGGAGCACCGACGGGATGTACGACCTGTTGATGTCCGGCGCGATCCAGGGTGCGGTCGAGGTCGGGCAAGTCACGGACGAGGAGACCCGACGCGCGAGGGCCCACTGGGCGAAGAACCTCAAGCACCATCAGACCAGCGACCTGACGCTGACTTGGCCGCTGGCAACCGACCCACTTCATCGGCAGGACGCGCCGCCGGTTTCCTCGTACTGCTTGACGAGCTTGTAGGCGGTCGACCGGCCGATCCGCACGATGCGCGCGGCTTCCTCGACCGTCAACGTGTCGGGCGGTACGTCCGTCGGTGTCGTCTGTCGGCGTGTCATGGCGATTCACCCCTCCCATGCCCACGGTCAGCCCCGCGCGTCACGGAAGTTCTTCGATGTCCTCCATTGCCCGCGCACCACGGCGCGCGTTACGAGGTACATGCCTCTGCAGCGAGCACTTCGTGACGGCAAGGGCGGAACAATCTGCGTCCACACCTCCCCATGACCGCCGGGCGGCCGACCTTGTGACATCCGGGCCGAGCCTTGGCAGCGCCCGACCTGTCAGATATAGTCGACACATGATCGAGGTCGTCAGAACCGACGAGTTCGATCAGTGGATCACGAGACTGAAAGACCGAGCCGGTCGGCTGCGCATCCTCAAGCGCATCGACCGAGTCGCCAACGGCAATCCCGGCGACAAGAAGGCCGTCGGCAACGGCGTGTTGGAGCTACGGCTCGACGTCGGACCCGGCTACCGCGTCTACTACCTCCAGGACGGCGACACGCTGATCCTGCTCCTGTGCGGTGGCGACAAATCGTCCCAGCAGAACGACATCGACAAGGCGCACAAACTGGCAGCCGAGTGGCATGCCGACAAGCAGAAGGCGAGCGATGAGCAGCAACAGTGAAAAGTACAAGCCGTTCGATGTCGCCGACTACCTCGTCGACCTCGACGACATCGCCGGCTACCTCGAACTCGCGATCGAGGAGTCAGCCGAAGACCCCTCAGCCGTTCCGCGCGCCCTCGGTGTGATCGCCCGCACGCAGAACATGAGCGAACTGGCGCGACGGGTCGGCATGAGCCGCGACGGGCTCTACAAGGCGCTGTCGGCCGACGGCAACCCGACCTGGTCCACCATCCTGAAGGTCACCAACGCGCTCGGCCTGCGCTTCGAGTTGCACCCGGTCGCCTAAGGAGCGCTGCGTTACTCCCGGGGTTACTCCCGGCCGACCTCGTCGCACTGCCACCTACCAGGGACTTCGCTGCTCTCACCCTCAATCGGCGGAACCCCTCCCGTTCCGCTGGTGGACGTAGTACGGCACCAAGCTGGGCTGAGTCAAGAAAAGCTCGCCCAACGGGCCGGCACGTCACGACCGACGATCTCCGCGTGGGCGGGCGCCGTGGCGCTGGCGAGCATCCGTCGTCGTCTTGCCCGTGGCCCAGGGCCCGACTTGGTCAGGCGTAGGCGTGGGACTTGTACATGTCGCGTTCCCGATCTATGTCGAAACGACGGGTCAAGCCCAGTGACTCGATCGTCGCGATCTGGTGGTCGAGGTGCTCGTTGGTCATGATCGCTGCGCGCCCGAACGACCAGACGTCGCGTAGCCAGGCCAGCACCGCGTCGAGCAAGATGCGCTCGAACCCGGCCTCCCAGGTGGAGGGACGAACCCAGAACCACACGGTGGCGTCGACCGACGACAGGTCGGTGCCGTCGTGGGTCGTCAACTCGGCTGACCTGTACATGCGATCATCGCCCGGCAGCAGGTAGATGCATCCGAGCACCTGGGATTCCTCGGCGTTCATGACGGTGTAGGTGTATCGAGCCCCGCCGCGATGGGCGTCGTCCATCTGCACCAGATCCTCGAGGTTGTCCTCGACCGAGAAGTCCGGAGGTGGATACGGAGGGTCCTGCTCCCAGTGGTACAGGAACTCGCGGCTCGCCATCACGGCTTCATGATCGAGCACCGCGTCGGACGGTACGAGCGCCCGGACGACGAACCCGTCTCCGGTGAATCCGTCCGCTGGCTCGACCCCCCACTCCCGGAAGCTCACTCCGGGATCCTCGCATTCGAGAAACAGCACCGGCACTCCTTCCTGATCGAGCAGCCGGGCTGCGCGCGTACGTTCGATCCTGTTCGAGCTTTCGGCTACGCTCGGGAGTCATCGAGGAGGGGAAGGTGAGAGCACGACGAAAGACGACCACCTCCAACTTCGGCGTGAGCGCCCGGGAGGCCCACGACTCGACGCCGTTCTACGAGCGGTTCCGTGAACCGGAGCTCTCCGACGACGAGGACGTCCCGCCGCCGTTGCCGGTTGACGAGCCCTTCGTTCACGGCGATGCGCGGCACATGGATCGCATCGCCGATGGATCGGTAGCGCTGGTCGTCACGTCGCCGCCCTACTTCGCCGGCAAGCAGTACGAGGAGGAGCTCGAGCGAGAGGGCATACCCGCTTCCTACCTCGAGTACCTCGAGATGCTGACCGACGTCTTCGCCGAGTGCGTACGCAAGCTCGAGCCCGGAGGCCGTATCGCCGTGAATGTGGCCAACCTCGGCCGCAGGCCATATCGAAGCCTTTCGGCCGACGTGATCCGCATCCTCGAACACGACCTCGGTCTGCTGCTTCGCGGGGAGCTCATCTGGCAGAAGGGTGAGGGCGCCAGCGGTTCATGTGCCTGGGGCTCCTTCCGCAGCGCGGCCAATCCGGTGCTGCGCGACATCAGCGAGCGCGTCATCGTGGCCAGCAAGGGGCGATTCGACCGTGCTCGCTCCGTGAAGCAGCGCGCAGCAGCAGGCCTGCCGCACGAGAGCACGCTGATGACCGAGGACTTCATGGCCATGACCTTGGACATCTGGTCGATCCCCCCTGAGAGTGCGCGCCGGGTCGGTCACCCCGCGCCGTTCCCCGTGGAGTTGCCCGAGCAGCTCATCCGCCTCTACACGTTCAAGGACGATCTCGTGCTCGACCCGTTCATGGGAAGTGGGTCGGCACTTGTCGCGGCCGCCCGTCTCGGACGGCGCTACGTCGGCTACGACCTCGATGTCACCTACGTCGAGATCGCTCGTCGCCGTGTCCAGGAAGCACTGGAACCGAGCGACGACGCCGAGGACTTCCAGAGTCGAGCGACGAAGGAAGGCCGGCCCGCGCAGAAGCTCGCCGAGCGGCTCATCGAAGAGGCCCGGTTCACGATCGCGGAGCGCAATCGACGTATCCGCAAGACCGGCGTGACCGTGAACTTCGTTGCCACCGACGCTGACGGGGCAACCTGGTTCTTCGACGTGCCGGGCGCGTTCACGAGTCACCGCGGTGGCCTGCTGCGCACCGACACCGTGTGGAAGTCGCTCGGACGTGCATATGCGCTGAAGGGTGCCCGCGGCGAGGTGCCGTTGGTCTTCTTGACCAGCCACCTCCCGAAACGGCCGAGTGAGGGCGACACCGCGCTTCGAGCGGCCGGACCCGACGCGTTCTTCGATGCGATCGAGATGCTCTCGCCGGACGGCCTCGAACGGCTCGAGCGCTACGCGAAGGGTGGGTTCACGAAGACCCCGCAACCGGGGTTCTGGACCGCTCAAGACCTCGCCCGAAGAACCCCGTAGGGATGCCGGTCGGACTCACCGAGATCACCGAGATCGCTACCGCGCTCGGAATGCTGTCACCGAGTCTCGACAGCGCGATGGCACGTCGGCCATTCCAACTCGTCAACGTGTCTGACGACGTCTGGGAGCAGCTTCGCGAGCTGCACAAGAGCGCCGAGCACGCCGCTTCGTTTTGCACGGCCTTCGACAACGGGCGAGCGTTCTTGACCGCCGCGGACGGTCTCCGTGGTCGGCCGCCCCTCCGGGTCGAATGGAAGGGGCCACACCGGCCGCCTGGCGACGACGTGATCCCGGCTGACCTCCGCGTCGACCATGTATTCCTGATCAGCTGCAAGTACCTGTCCAAGGTGCTCTTGAACCCCGGCCCACCGCGCTTGTTCGACCGACTGCTCGTCGGTGAGGAGCGGTCGACGGTGAACTGGTTCGCCGAGACTGCGCCCGACGAGTTCCAGGCTCTCTACGCGGCGGCGAGATCCCATACGGCACTGCCTGGTCTGCCCTCGTCCGTCGGCGACCTGAGGCGCGAGCAGCAGCGTGCCCTCAAGACAGCGCTGAACTCCCGAGCCTGGCCGCAGCCCTTGCAGCTGCCCTGGGCCAACCTGTGCAGCGCGGTTGCGCTGGAGTCGGCACGGCGATGGCGGTCGGCGGTATCGGGCCCACGCGACAGGTTGCGTCTCCTCTGGCGGATGCTGCGCGTCACCACCGCCACCTACTTCGTGCTCGGCACCGACAAGACGGCTCACCTCCGGCTGCGGATCGACTCGGCGTGGGACTGGATGCAGAGCTACGAGCTGCGCGCCTTCGAGGTGGCCGCGCGCCACGCCGGCCAGCCGGAGGTCGCGTGGCAGGCGACGGTCAGGCGTCGGTCCGATGGCCATGACCTCACGGTGACGGGCCACGTCGAGATCCGCTGGAGCCACGGCCGCTTTCTCGGCTTCCCCGAGTCCAAGGTGTATCTCGATACCCGTCACAACGACGTACCCGGCTACAACCTGCTGACCTAGTTCGATGTGGAGCGTGTTCAGGTGTCGTTGGCGCTCGTCGGTAGGGTCGCGGCGATGAAGGTGGCCGTGATCGCACACCCCGGCAAGGTCGGAGATCGCGCTGGCGCGAAGTCGATGGTCGGCGACCTGGCGAAGGCTCATGGCCACGGCGCTCCACGCTGGATGGAGACGAGCGCCGAAGACCCGGGACCCGGCCAGGCAAGAGAGGCCCTCGCGGACGGCGCCGATCTCGTGTTGGTGTGGGGTGGGGACGGCACGATGATCGGCGTGGCCGGCGCGCTGGCGGGCTCCGGAGTGCCGCTCGGCATCATCCCCGGAGGCACGGGGAACCTGCTCGCCCGCAATCTCGGCATCCCGCTCGACGCGCGTCGGGCCGTTGGCGTTGCGCTGTCCGGGCGCGACCAGACGATCGACATGCTCGAAGTCGACCTCGGCAGCGGCGAGCACCGGCTGAGTGCCGTGATGTGCGGCGCCGGATGGGACGCCGAGATGATGGCAGCTCCGGAGGCCCGCAAGCGTCGGCTGGGGTGGGGCGCCTACGCCATCGAGGGTGTGCGCAGCATGGCGTCGAAGCCGATGAAGCTGCGCATCTCCGTCGACGGCGGCCCCGAGCAGCGCCTGTCCGGCCGGACGGTGCTCGTGGCCAACGTGGGCATGCTCGTGGCCGGGCTCGTGCTGGTGCCCGATGCCCGGCCCGACGACGGTCTGCTCGACGTGCTCGTGATCGACCCGTCGTCGCCGATCGACTGGCTGCGGACCACCGCGGGGATCATCACGCGCACCGGCGCAGACACCGACCCTTCGCGGGTTCGCTTCCGCGGCCGCACGGTGCAGATCTCTACCGGCCACGTCCGCAAGCGCCAGATCGACGGCGACCTCGTTGCGCCGGGGGCCCGTCTCGACGTGCGAGCTCGACCCGCGGCGCTCGTCGTACGCGTCCCCGCCAAAGGAGGCACGGAATGACCGAAGTGGACGAACATGGGCGTCCGGAGCCGCCGCAGGCAGGCGACGAGATCGAGACGATCGTCGGGTTCTTGGAGTACCAGCGGGCGACGCTCGCGTGGAAGTGCTCGGGGCTCGACGGTGCAGGGCTCAGCTCGACCGTCGGCGTGTCGTCGATGACGCTCGGAGGGTTGTTGAAGCACATGGCGTGGGTGGAGGACTACTGGTTCTCACGGCGCTTGCTCGGCAGAGACCCCGCTGCGCCCTGGGACACAGTCGACTGGAGCTCGGATCCGGATTGGGAGTGGCACTCCGCCGCGACCGACCCGCCCGAGCACCTGCTCGCCCTGTGGGAGGCGAACGTCGCCAGTTCGCGCGCGGCCACCGCCGAGGCGCTAGCGGACGGGGGCGTCGAACGGCTCGCGGCCAAGCCGTGGCCGAACGGCGAGTCGCCGAGCCTGCGCTGGATACTCGTGCACATGATCGAGGAGTACGCCCGCCACAACGGACACGCCGATCTACTTCGCGAGGCCGTCGACGGGTCCACCGGGGAGTAGCGGCCAGAGCGGGTGAGGCGCCCGATCAGAGCGCCAGCTCGGACATGATCACGAAGTAGATGACGATCGAAGCGAGATCCTGGACGACGGTGGCGAGCGGCCCGGCGCCGAACGCAGGGTCGAGCCCGAAGTGGTCGAGAAGCGCGGGCAGCGCCATGGCGACGACGGTTGCCACCGAACACGCCGCGAGCAGCGCGAGGCCGACGGCGACGATGACGTTCGGTTCACCCCAGATGAGGAGGGCGACCGGCACGAACACGGCCGCCATGACGAGCCCCGTCAACACGCCGGTGATCACCTCTCTCCCCAGGATGCGCCGCACCGGGATGCCGACCGAGAGCCCTCTGACGACGACCGTCTCGGTCTGCGTGCCGACGGCGTCGGCCAGGTAGACGACGGCGGGCACGAACATCGCGAGCAGCACCGTGTCGGCGAGCTGGTCTTCGTAGGCGCCGACGATCGAGGCCGCGACCATGGCCCCGGCCAGGCCGACCAGCAACCACGGCAAGCGGTGCCGAAGACGCCATCGGACTGCCTCCTCGGTGGCCGACCTCACCTCTGCCGCCCGGTGCAGCACGCCACTCATGCGGGACAGGTCCTCCTCGTGCTCCTCCACCAGCACGGCGAGGATGCGATCCGGGGGTATCAGCCCGACGAAGCACCCCAGCTCGTCGACGACTGCCAGACTCGACTCCCCGTGCTGCACCATCTGCCACGCGGCGATCTCCTGATCGACGTCATGGCTGACTACCGGCGGTGACGGATCCATCAAACCCGACAGCGGCTCACCCTCGGCGGCGGCGAGCAGACTCTCGATCGAAACCAGGCCGAGCAGGCGCTCGCCGTCCAGGACGGCGACGTCGGCCGCGCTCTCGAAGCTCTGCTCGCAGAGACGCCGACGCACGTCGCCCGCCGTGTCGTTCGCAGCAGCCATCGGAATCCGGCGCGTGACGTGCTCGAGTGCTGTGTCGAGGAAGGGGCGGGGGACCTCAGGTGGCGCTGGCTCTCGATCTGGTCCCATGCGGTCGGTTGTCGCGCCAGCAGCTGGTCTCTGCCAGGGGCCAAGGTCCGCCGCCCGTCGGCGCCGGGGATTCTCGGCGTGGCCGCGTTCGGCACCGCTGCCCCTGGGGCGGTGACAGGATGAGCGCATGCCCGCCGCGGACCCGAAGGCCGAGCTTCATCGCTACCTGCAGGTGGGTCGTGAGGCGTTGCTGTGGAAGCTCGACGGGCTCTCCGAGTACGACGTACGCCGTCCGCTCGTGCCGACAGGCACCAACCTGCTCGGGCTCGTCAAGCACGTGGCCAGCGTGGAGCTCGGCTACTTCGGCGAGACGTTCGGCCGGCCCGCTGGCATTGCGATGCCGTGGTTCGCTCCAGACGCAGAGCCCAACGCCGACATGTGGGCCACCGCGGACGAGTCCCGCGACCAGATCGTCGGCCTGTACCGCAATGCCGCCGCGCACTCCGACGCCACGATCGCCGCCCTCGGGCTGGACGCCATCGGCCACGTGCCGTGGTGGCCGGCTGGCAGTGACGAGGTGACGCTGCACACCGTCCTCGTCCACGTCGTCGCCGAGACCCACCGCCACGCGGGCCACGCCGACATCGTCCGCGAGCTGATCGACGGATCCGCCGGGCTGCGAGCCGACAACGACAACATGGCACCCGGCGACGCGCCGTGGTGGGAGGCCTATCGACAGAGGCTGGAACGCTCCGCCGCAACCGCCGGCCGGGGCTGACCGCAGTTCGTTTCACCGAGTTGCACATAGAGTGAGGTCGGGCGGCGTCCCGTCGCGCCATTTCTTCGAAAGGGTCAAGACAATGTTGTCAACTGAATGGGGCGTCGGTCAGATGCTCTGGTCGATGCTCTACTTCTTCCTGCTGTTCATGTGGATCATGCTGCTGATCCGCGTGGTTTCCGACATCTTCCGCTCGAAGATGTCCGGTGTGGCCAAGGTGCTGTGGCTGCTGTTCGTGATCGTGCTGCCGTTCCTCGGTGTGTTCGCGTACATCATCGTTCGTGGCCGGGACATGGCTGAGAACGACATGAAGGCTGCCCAGGCCCAGGAGCAGGCATTCCGCTCCTACGTGCAGTCGGCAGCAGGCACAACGGCCAGCCCGGCCGACGAGCTGGCGCGCCTCGCCGACCTGCGCGACCGTGGCGTCATCGACGCCAACGAGTTCGCCGCGCTGAAGGCGAAGGTGTTCAGCTGAGCCTCGGCTCAAACGAGTTGCCACGCCGCACCCTCGAATGGATGGCCACGGCTCCCGTCGTGATCACCGCCACTCGAGAGGTGCCGGCTGGCGCCGGCGCGGTTTTCGCCGTGGTCGCCGACCACGAGAACTGGCCGGAGTGGTTCCCGAGGGTGCAGCGCGTGCAGCTGACCGGCCAGGCCACCGGAGTCGGCGGGCAGCGGCGGGTGAGCGTCGGTGGCGTAACCCTCGACGAGGTGTTCATCGGGTGGGAGCCCGACCGCCTCTTCGCCTTCACGGTCACGGACATGTCCCGGCGGCTGGTGAAGTCGATGGCCGAGTCGGTGCAGATCGAGCCCCTCGGTGACGACCGGTGCCGGGTCACCTACACCCAGGCGATCGAGCCGACGGGGTGGACCCGGCCGCTGATCGCGATCGCCCGCCCGCAAGTCCGCAAGGCGCTCGCCGGCGCGCTCGACAACCTCGCCGAACGCGCCCAGAGCGCCGCACGCTGACCGTCAGCGCGTAGCCAGCCTGCCTGCGGCGACGTCGTCCACCTGGGCGATCATCCACGCCGCGACGTCCTCACGGCTGCCGTCGAGGTGGGCGCCGTCCGGGCGGAAGTCCTCGTCGAGCGGACCGCCCGGCCAGCTGTTCGCGAACTCGTCGAACGGCACGAGCACGACACGCGGGTCGTTCGCCGCCAGATCTTCGAGCAGCACGTTCATCCTTTCGATGCTCTCGGGGCGGTTGATGAACCAGCCGTCGCCGTCGTCGAAGTCGCCGGTCTCGCGTTCGACCACGTGGAAGGGCACCTGCACGAACCATCCGACGCGCGCGCCGGTGCCGGCGACGATGTCGACGAACGCCCGCTGGTGCTCGGCGATGAACGCGTCGTGGAGGGGGTCTCCCAGCGAGCGCCACTCACCGTCTCCGAGGTCGTGCTGTTGCAGGTCGAGTCCCATCGAGACGACGAGGACGACGTCGGGCCGGTAGGCCTGCACCGCGGTGTTCAGATCGGCGAGCCAGTTCGGGCAGACGTCGGTCTCGATCTTGCCCATGTTCCACACCCGGCTCGCTCCCGACGTGGTGCCGCAGTTCGTACCCGACCAGAACTTGAACTGCCACGACAGCGCTTCGGGGTGCTTGTCGAGCCAGATCGACGACGTGAAGCCATTCGAATCGCCGACCAGCAGGACGCGTTCCACGTCGATCGGGAGCGAGTCGGCTCCTGGTGGGGCGGCGGTGGGGGCGACGGCGGGGGTGGTGGGCGCGACGGTCGCTCCCGGAGAGGTGCTGGCGCTCGGTTCCGGCGCCGCAGTGGTCGGCGATGCCGGCACGGTGACGTCGTCGAGGAAGTCGTCCTGGGACTGCTCGATCGCCTCGGTGTCGACGAACGGCCGGTTGCGGCCGGCCCCCGGGGCGAGCACGCCCGCGATGGCGACAGCAGAGGCGATCACCAAGCCCGCGTACAACCGTGGCGTCGTCCGCCACCGCCTCGAGCGCTGCACCGCGTCTTCGACGAGCAGGAACATCGCCACCCCTGCCGCCACCGCGACGAAGAGCTTCAGCAGGGCTTCTCTCCAGCCGACCGGCCCCGGCCGATCGAGGAGGAGGTAGATCGGCCAGTGAAGGAGGTAGACGCTGTAGCTCATCCGGCCCAGCTCGGACACCGGCCGCCACGAGAGGACGTGGCGGGGCGCACTTCGCCGACGGGTGGTGACGAACGTCGTGATCAGCACCACCGAGCAGACGGCGTTCACGAACACGAGCAGCGGGAAGAGGTGGCCGGAGTAGAACCCGACCCGCCACCAGAGCACGAGTTGCACCAGCCAGACGGCGGTGACGACGACGGTGCCGGCGCGGGAGCCGAGCCGATCGGCCAGGCCGGCTCGGCGCTCGGGTGAGCTCAGCCAGATCGCGAGCAGCACGCCGGAGAGGAACTCGGCCGCGCGCACGTCGGTGCCGTAGTACACCCGGCTGCGGTTCGCGTCGTAGACCGCTCCGAGGCAGAAGCTGACGACCGTCGCCGCGCCGAGCACCCAGGTGGCAACGGTGAGCCGCCTCCGCCCGATCCACACCAGCCCGAGCAACAGCGCCGGAAGCACGATGTAGAACTGCTCCTCGATCGCGAGCGACCAGAAGTGCTGCACGGGCGAGCCGGCGTTGAAGATCGTGTCGTAGCCCTGCTTCTTCGCGACGAGCGCCCAGTTGTGCCAGTACGTGAGGCTCGAGACGATGTCGATCGTCGGCAACGGGCGACCGGTGATCCACCACACGGTCGAGATCAGCGCGATCGACACCGTCGCCGCCGGCAACAACCGCCGGATTCGCCGCGCGTAGAAGCGGCCGAAGCGCACGGTTCCATCACGCTCGATGCCGCGCAGCAGGCCCGTGGCGATCAGGTAACCCGAGAGGGTGAAGAACATCGACACGGCGAGCACCCCGGCGAGCGAGGGCCACCAGCCCGACAGGATGCCGAGGTGTCCGACGAGCACGAACACCGTGCCGAGCCCGCGCAGACCGTCGAGTGGTCGATTCCGGGTGTCCGCTCCGGTGGGGTTCGGGGCGACGCCATGACCCGCGCCCGGCCGCACGGCGTGGCTCGACGACACATCGACATCGACCCGCGCGCTCAACACCGACCTCCTCGGCTACACATGGTAAGCCGGTCCTGCCAGACTGGTGATGGCACCTCAGGGAAAAGGACGGGTCAGCATGGGTCTAATGGACAAGATCAAGGGAATGTTCAAGGGCAAGGGCGCTCAGGTCAACCAGGGAATCGACAAGGCGTCCGACGCCATCCAGTCGAAGACTCCCGACTCGGTGGACAAGCACGTCGAGACGGCCTCGGAGAAGGCGAAGGAGATCGTCGACAAGATCGACGGACCCTGAACCCGAGACGCTCGACCGAAGTGTCGAGCGGTCTGGGCAGATCTAAGGACGGATGGAGTCGCGCAGCGCGCGGACCCAGTCGTCGGCCATGCGCCACCGCACGTCGGCTGTCTCGCGTGCGGTGTGCGCCTGGTCACCCGCGGCGGGATACGAGCCGAGGAACTTCACCCCACCCTGCTTGGTGTGCAGATCGCGCAACGCGTCCGCAACGAGCTCGTCGGCGATGTGACCCTCGGCGTAGATCACGAAGCAGTAGTCGCCGAGGCCGCCGGCTTTGGTCGGCCGGCTGAGCAGGTTCGACAGGTTCACCCGCCGGGCGGCGAACTCTTGCAGGATCGAGATCAGGCTGCCTGGTTCGTCCGCGCTCTGATAGACGACGAGGGCGGTCCGGTCGTGCCCCGTCGGCGGTGGGATCGTGTCCCGGCCGACCAGCACGAACCGTGTCTGGTTGCCGGTGTGATCGGCGATGTCGGCGGCAATCACCTCGAGCCCGTAGACGCGCGCCGCGGCGCGTGGCGCGATCGCGGCCGCCCCGGGGTCGGCTTCCGCAGCC
>WPCK01095274.1_pt1 | contig 15232 bp, 13 predicted proteins | sample 5399851 | NCBI WGS metagenome assembly WPCK01 (sample SAMN12869471, study PRJNA574797) | sludge metagenome | isolation source: wastewater treatment of pH11 | place: China:Beijing | collected 2019-05-20
CCGTCCGAGATCATCTTCCTCGTCGATCGCTCGGGATCGATGGACGGGTCGTCCATCACCGAAGTTCGAAACGCCCTGCAGCTCTGCCTCCGATCCCTCATCCCCGGCTCGCGCTTCGACATCGTCGGGTTCGGGTCGACGATGACGTCACTCTTCGGCGAGAGCCGCGCCTACGACGACGCCAGCCTCCGCGAGGCGAGCGCCCACGTCGAGGCGATGCGTGCAAACCTGGGCGGCACAGAGATCCTCCCGGCGCTGAAGGCCGTGCTGGAGCGTCAGCGGGGTGAGCTGCCGCGGCAGATCGTGCTGCTGACCGACGGTGAGGTGACCAACACCGACGCGGTCATCACACTGGTGCGCGAGCACGCGTCGACCACGCGCGTGTTCACCTTCGGCATTGGCGCCGGTGCCAGCGCGCACCTGGTGCGAGGGGTGGCACGGGCCGGGAACGGGGCGGCGGAGTTCATCGCACCTGGCGAACGTCTCGAGGCGACGGTGCTTCGGCAGTTCTCGAGGGTCCTTGCACCGGCGCTCACCGACGTGCGCGTGGACTGGGGCGGTCTCGACGTGACGGCCGCCCCCACGCAGCCGCCAGCCGTTTTCGCAGGAGGCCGCGTGGTGGTGTACGCGTGGGTGCGGGACGCCCGGCAGACCGTCGTAACCTTCTCTGCACGAGGGCCGAAGGGCGCCGTCACCGTCCGCGTGCCGATCGACCCGGCGACGGCCACGTCCGGGACGACGCTGGCCACGCTGGCGGCACGCGCACGCATCAGGGAGATCGAGGAGGGCGCAGACTGGCTGGCCGGGCGCGGGTCTCAACAGCGCGACCGCCGGACGACGACGGCACGTGACGAGATCATCCGCATCGCGACCACGTACGGCCTGGCGTCGCGGGAGACATCATTCGTGGCGGTCGAGCATCGCGAGGTTCCAGTCACGGAGGCCGTATCGCTCCGCCGGATTCCAGTCGCGTTGACGCACGAATGGGGAGGGGTGGATGAGGACGTGCCGTTGATGCTGGGTGGAGGCGTCCATCCCATGCCAGCCGCCATGTCCGACGCGAGGGACTTCGGAGTGTCTGCATTGGAAGCCCCCTCGATGTTTCGGCGGCGTCCTGCACACGCCAGGGCACTACCGATGTCGACCCTGGCTCGGCGCGTCACCGATGCCGTGTTCCGTCGCACCGCGGAGGCGTCCACCCCACGGCCGATCGATCGGCTCGTGGCGCTTCAAAGCGCAGATGGGTCCTGGGATCTCACCAGGGCGTTGGCCAAGGCCATCGGCGTGGCGTGGGATCGTGTGTCCACCGTGCCGCACGAATTGGCCGACCTCCCTGACGGCGCCAGAGGCTGGGCCACGCTGCTCGCGCTGGCCTGGCTCTCGCATCATGCCAGTGACGCACACGACGAGTGGCAGTTGCTGGCGCGCAAGGCCGAGCGATGGCTGGCAACAGCAGTCGGGGAGCCTGACCGGGTACACGACGCGCGGCGCGCGGCGGACGCCGCCGTCACTAAGGCGGTTCGTGCTTGACCTTCCCCGACGACGATGGCATCGTCGTCGTCGGACATGCGCCCGTCGGGACGCGCGCGATGATCGCGCGCGGGGAGGTCACGGTCGCCCCACCATGGGTGTGTGTGTCATGCGGAGAAAGACCATGCGCGATCCGCTGCCGTCGTGGAATCAGCAACTGCCGGAGCCGGGGACGGTGATGTCCTCCGACGAGTATCTTCGGACGCCGACGACCAATCGCGTCCAGGAACTCTGGATGAGCGTGGTGCGCGTCGCCGATTCACCGACGGCGTGGCACCAGGACCTGGCATTCGAGATAGCCATAGGGATTCGGGCGTTCGCCCGGCCTCGCGGTCTTGGCAAGGTGTGGCTGGCGCCGCTCGACGTGATCCTGGACCACGACCGCGGGCTCGTCGTGCAGCCGGACGTCGTCTACGTGTCGGACGAACGGATGGACATCGTCACGGACAAGGTGCGCGGGGCGCCGGATCTGGTGGTGGAGGTGCTCTCGCCGCTGCCGCGCATCGGCTCCGTGAACGAACGGGTCCAGTGCTTCGCGCAGTACGGCGTCACCGAATGCTGGCTGGTGAACCAGATCAACCGCACGATCGACGTGCTCATCAACGAGGGTGGTCGAACCGCGCAGCACACGACGGTCAGCGCCGTGGATGCCGTCCCGTCGCGCGTGTTGCCGGGGCTGCCGTTCCGGCTCGACGACCTGCTCGGCTGGCCGCTCCGCGGGTGAGCTCGCGGAGCGCGTCCTTCCCGATCCAGCGGGCAGCCGCCTCGTCGCTCGAGGCAAGGCGCGTGGCCACGTCGATGGCTGCCGTGCGCAAGGCGGCGTTGCGCTTGCCCACGGCGCGCAGCGCCATGTTCACGGCCTTCTTCACGTAGAGGCGGTCGTCGGTGGAGGCGCGCTCGATGAGGCGCAGCCCCTCGTGAAACGGGCCATTTGGCGCGGCCTTGTCGTGGCGCGTCAGGCCCCAGAGCAGGGCAAAGGCGCCTCGTCGGACGTACTCCTCCGGCCGGGCTGCCCAGGCGCTCACCTTCACCCACGCGTGCGGTGTGCGGTCGAACAGCACGAAACACACCGTGTCGCAGATGGCCCAATGGTCGAACTGGCGACACCACCGATCCATCTGTGCCGGCGTCACTAGCGCGGGATCGTCGACATAGGCGCTCAGGTAGCGCGCCTCGAGCCAGCCCGTCGTCCACAACGCTTCGGCGAGGGCGTGGTTGCGGCCGATCTGCTTCGCGAAGCCCTGCACCTCGCGCATCGGCACGCCGAAGGCCTTCTCGGCCGGGATCGCGAAGCGGGCCAGGCCGTCGCGGCCAGCCGCGCTGCCCTTCCGGCGCAGCCACGCGACGGCGCGCTCGGCATCGATGGTGGTTGAGGGGGTGGCGCTCGGCATGACGGGCCCACTATGCCACAAGGTAGAATCGTGGCACGCCACGATCGGCCTGCCTCATGACGAAGAAGATCGCACACACTATTCTGGACACGATCGGCAACACGCCGCTCGTCCGCATCAACCGTCTGACGAAAGGGCTCGTCGCCGCGGACGTGCTCGCGAAAGTCGAGACCTTCAACCCCGGCAACTCGATCAAGGACCGCATGGCCCTGAAGATGATCGAGGATGCCGAGCGCGACGGGCGCCTGAAGCCGGGTGGCACCATCATCGAGGGCACCTCAGGCAACACCGGCATGGGCCTGGCCATCGCGGCCGTCGTGAAGGGCTACAAGTGCATCTTCACGACGACGGACAAGCAGTCGAAGGAGAAGGTGGACGCCCTTCGGGCCTTCGGCGCGGACGTCATCGTCTGCCCCACCGACGTGGAGCCGGAGGACCCGCGCTCCTACTATTCCGTCTCCTCACGTCTCGAGCGCGAGACGCCGAACAGCTGGAAGGCCAATCAGTACGACAACCCGTCCAACGCACAGGCGCACTACGAGCAGACGGGGCCGGAGATCTGGGAGCAGACCGCCGGCAGCGTGGATCACCTGGTGGTGGGCGTCGGCACGGGGGGCACGATCTGCGGCGCCGGGAGGTTCCTGAAGGAACGGAAGCCTTCCGTGAAGGTGTGGGGCATCGACACGTACGGTTCGGTCTTCAAGAAGTACAAGGAGACCGGCGTCTTCGACAAGAACGAGATCTACCCCTACATCACCGAGGGCATCGGCGAAGACTTCCTGCCGCAGAACGTGGACTTCAACGTCATCGACCATTTCGAGAAGGTGACGGACCGCGACGCCGCGATCATGACCAGCCGCATCGCCCGCGAGGAGGGCATCTTCGCGGGCAACTCCGCCGGCTCAGCCATGGCCGGGCTGCTCCAGCTCGCGGATCGCTTCAAGGCCGGCGAGACCGTCGTCGTCATCTTCCACGACCATGGCACCCGCTATCTGGGCAAGATGTACAACCCGGACTGGATGCGCGAGAAGGGCTTCCTGGACAGGAAAGGCCTCACGGCGAAGGACCTCGTGGCGGACAGACAGAAGGCACGGCTCACCACCATCGAGTGTGCCGAGCCGGTCGGGCGCGCGGCCAACCTGATGACCGAGCACGCGTACTCACAGCTGCCCGTGATCTCGGGTGGCCGTCTCGTCGGATCGGTGAGCGAGAGCCGGCTATTCGACGAGATCGTGAAGAAGCCGGAGCTGCTCAAGGGACCGGTCGAAGCCATCATGGAGCCGGCGATCCCCTTCGCGGACATCTCCACCGGCGTGGAGGCGCTCTCGGGCATGCTCACGGATCAGAGCCCGGCGGTGCTGGTGCGCGACTTCAAGAGCGACGAGACCTACATCATCACGCGCTGGGACGTCATCAAGGCACTCAGCTAGAGGGCGAGGACATTCCGAAGTGAGCATCGACTATCATCGCCGTCTGTTCGCGTTCGATCACTGGGCCAGTATGGCGTCGCTCGACGCGGTAGCGCCGGTGGCAGACCGTGTTCCCCGATCGCTGGCGTGGCTCAATCACGTGCTCGGGGCCAAGCGCATCTGGCTGGCACGTGTGACCGGCACGACCCCGCCCTTCGGGGTGAACCCGACCTTCGGTGTCCTGGAGCTGCGCGCCGAATTCGAGATTGCACGGGACGGCTGGGCGGGATTCCTGGCGTCACAGACCGACGCGGACGTGGCGCGCACGATCCACTACAGCAGCCTGAAGGGGGAACCCTTCCACAGCGTGCTGGGCGACATCCTCGCGCATCTCCCGGTGCACGGGCAGCATCACCGAGGCCAGGTGAACGCGGATCTGCGCGCCGCCGGCATTCAGCCGCCCGCCATCGACTTCATCGTCGCCGCCCGCAGTGGCGCGGTGTAACGAGCCACGAAGGACACGAAGACCTTCGTGTCGTCGCAGTTTCTTAGGACAACTCTCGGCCACGAGTTTCCGGGCCGAGCCACAGTAGGACGAGGACGGCCAACCCGGCGCCGATGATGCAGCGGAGCATCGCGGAGCGGAGGTCCAGCCCGCCGTCCTGCAACGCCCCGATGAGGTAGGGACCAATCGCCCCGATGCCGACGCCCACGTGATACGAGAAGCCGGTTCCCACGCCACGTGCCTCTGTTGGGAAGCGCTCCGACAGGTACCCGGGCACGATGCCCCAGGCGCCCGAAGCCATGAAGCCGATGAGCCAGGCGCCCAGCAGGAGGCCGGCCGTGGACGAGGAGAAGAGATAGACCGGCGCGGAGGCCAGGCCTAGAACGAACCCGAGGGTTGCTGCCCCACGCCGACCGCCCCACCGTTCGGACAGCCAGCCGAAGGCAATGGACCCGATCAGGCCACCGGCGTTCAGCAGCAGAAGAAACGCGAGCGGCTGCTGCTTCAGTTGGGTGAGGAGTGTGGGGTACCAAAAGGTCGTGCTTTGATAGGTGAAGACGAACGCGCCCATCAGCAGCGACGTGTGCAGCGTCACCCAGCGGAGGTCGGCGTCGAACAGCCGCGCCAGCGAGAGGCGAGGCCGCGCACCGCTGGCGGCCAGCTCGCGCTGCTTGTCCAGCCACACCGGGCTCTCGGGCACGCGCCGCATCGCCAGGAAGATCAGGAGGCCGGGAATCACGCCCGCCCACAGCATGAGGCGCCAGGCGTACTCGGGCCGATCGCTGATGAACGGATAGCCGAGCTGGTACACGAGCGACGACAGCAGGAAGCCGGCCGAGTAGCCACCCTGAAGGATGCCCGACGCGATGCCTCGGAACTTCGCGGGCCACTGCTCCAGCGCCAGTGGCATGCCCGCGGCCCACATGCCGCCCATGCCGATGCCGAACAGCCCGCGGAAGGCGAACAGCATGACGTAGGTGGTGGAGAGGCCGCTCAGGAACGCGAAGACGGTGTACCACGCGATGGAGAACAGGATGGGGCCCTTCCGCCCCCAGCGGTCGGCTGCAGTGCCGGCGCCGATGCCTCCCAGCATGCGGAACAGCAGCGTCACGGTGCCGAGCGCACCGGCGAGCGCACGGTTCACCGAGAAGCTCTGCTGGATGTCGATGAGGACGAAGGTGAGGATGGTGAAGTCGAACGCGTCGAGCGTCCACGCCGTGAAGGTCGTCAGGAACGTCTTCCACTGCTGGCGCGTGACCTGGCGATACCACGGGGCGTCGGCGGCTGGGGTCATCGTCTGGGTCACAAGTCTATCGGATAGAATCGCGCCATGACGCTCTGGCGACTGATCCTTGCGGCCATCGCACTGGCGTACCTGGCGTTCGGTTTCCTCTTCCTGTTCAACCCGGACACCTGGGGTGCCACCGCCAGCATCGCGTTCACGACCCCGGCCGGGCGCACCGACTTCCGCGCCATGTACGGTGGGCTCGAGTTCGGCGTCGGCGTGTTCCTGCTGCTCTGCACGTTCCGCCGTGAGTTCGTGCGGCTCGGCCTCTTCGCCAGCGCGTGCATGCTGATTGCGATGGCGACGGCGCGCTCCACCGGCATGCTGCTGGACGGCTTCGACTTCCTCCAGTTCTTCATCGTCCTCACCGAGTGGGTGGGTGGCGCGCTCGCCACATGGGGCGCGCTCGTGGCGGTGCCGGACAAGGACTCGGTGCCGACACCCCTGCAGGATCCCACGCCGGACGATCCTCCGGCGGCGGCGTGAGGCCGTCGATGCAGACACGCTGGTCCGCGACAACGCTGTTGGTGGTTGGCCTCGCCGGCGTCGCCACGGCTCAGCCCCCCCGCACACATCGTCTGGAGGCCACACCGGACACGGTCGCCTACGGCTACTACTGGTCCGAGGCGAAGCCGGTCCTGCGCATCGCGTCGGGCGACATCCTCGACGTCGACACGCTGCTCACCTCCACGCCCGACCGCCTGGAGAAGGCCGGCGTAGAACCGGAGGACGTGCAGGCGTCGCTTCGCGCCATCGTATCCACAGTGAAGGACCGTGGCCCCGGCGGACACATCCTCACCGGGCCGGTGTTCGTCGAGGGGGCCGAGCCCGGCGACGCGCTTCAAGTGGACGTGCTGTCGATCGACCTGCCGATCGCCTACGGCTACAACGGCTGCAGCGGGTTCATCCGGGAGAACTGCGAGCCGGGCCGCAACATCACCATCATCCCGCTGGATCGGAAGCGGATGATCGGGACGTTCCGGCCGGGCATCGAGATTCCGCTGCGTCCGTTCTTCGGGAGCATGGGCGTGGCACCGCCGCCTTCGCACGGACGCGTCAGCAGCAACCCGCCGAGCATTCATGCGGGGAACCTCGACAACAAGGAACTGGTCGCCGGCACCACGCTGTGGATCCCCGTGCACGTGCCGGGCGCCCTGTTCGAGATTGGTGACGGCCATGCGGCTCAGGGTGACGGCGAAGTGGACCAGACGGCCATCGAGACGTCACTACGCGGACAGGTGCGCCTCACCGTCCGCAAGGGCATGACGCTGAAATGGCCGCGGGCCGAGACGCCCACCCACTACATCAGCATGGGGACGGACGTGGACCTGACGGCCGCGACGCGCATCGCGATTCAGGAGATGGTGGATTTCCTGACGGCGACGAAGGGGCTCGACCGGCATTCCGCGTATCAGCTCACCAGCCTCGCCGGCGACGTCGCCATCACGCAACTGGTGGACGCGACGATGGGTGTGCACGTGAAGATGTTGAAGAGCGTGTTCAAGTGAGGTGCCGACAGGTGCCGGCTGGTGCGATCGGGTGCCGACGGGCACTAGTGACTGGTGCCGTCGTTCTTGCGGCGGCCTGTGGACAGCCCTCGGCGCCCGCGGTCCCGGTGGAGGCCACGCGCGCGCCGGCGGATGCGCAGCATGCCGGCATCACCGAGCCGCACGGGGATCACACGCCGCACCAGGGCGGGCTGGTGCTGATGAATGGCGACGTGCACTACGAAGTCGTGATGCACCCGACAGGGAAGTACGAGCTGTGGTTCAGCGACGCCGTCCGGACGGAGCTCCCGGCATCGGTCGCGACGAACGTCCGCGTGCACGTCACACGCCCGGGAGCGCCGGAGGAAACCATCGCCCTCGCCATCGACGACGCGGGCGAGAGCTGGGTGGGCCAGGGCCAAGCCGTCAGTGGCGAAGGCGTGATGGTGAAGGTGACCTACGACCTGAGAGGCATCCCGCACGAGGTAGAGATGCCATTTGTCGCCGCGGGCGGCAAGCATTAGACGCCCTTCCTTCGTGCCCTTCGTGCCTCCTTCGTGCCCTTCGTGTCATCACTCGTACCTCAAGGAGTCGATCGGGTCGAGCCGTGACGCACGCCGCGCCGGGTAGTAGCCGAAGCCAATCCCCACCGCGGCCGCGATGCCGAAGGCCAAAGCCACGGTCGAGGCGGTCACCTCCGTCGGCCACTCCAGCACCGCCGTGAGTCCGCGCGCGGTGGCAATGCCGGCCACCACGCCGATGAGTCCGCCCAGCAGGCTCAGGACCAGCGCCTCGACCAGGAACTGGACCAGCACGTCCCGGCGGCGCGCGCCAACGGCCAGCCGCAACCCAATCTCCTTGGTGCGCTCCGTCACCGACACCAGCATGATGTTCATGATGCCGATGCCGCCGACGATGAGCGCGATGGCCGCAATGCTGCCCAGCAAGGCCGTCATCGTGCCACCGGCGCGGGCGAGTGTGCTCGACATCTCCTGCAGCGTCACCTCGTCCAGCTTGGCCATGTTGGCCAGCGCGAACGCGGCGACGGAGGTGTAGAGCCCCTTCGTCACGTTGGCGGCGGCCTGCGTCTTGACGGTGAAGTCGTCCACGACCGAGAGCGCTCCGGGCCCCTGCAGTCCACCCAGCCCTGTGGTGGTGGCCGCCTGCCGCCCGCGCGCGTGGCGCTCCCGCAGCAGCGTCGTGATGTCCTGCCCGACGCGGGTGGCCTCCCCTGCCTGCTCCACTGCCACCATGATCGTGTGCAGGTGGCGAATGGACTGCAGCGCCTGCGCTGCCGCAAGCGGGATGAACACGGTCTCGTCCTGCTCCGCGTCGGTGGTACGCACGACGCCCGCCACGGTGAAGCGCCGGTCACCGATCGTGACCTGCTCTCCCACAGCGTCGAAGCCTTCGCCGAACAACTCAGCGGCTGCCGTGCGGCCGAGCACAGCCGCGTCCTCGCGCGCGGGGAACTCGCCCCCGACAAAGGTCCAGCCGTGGACGTCAGCCAGGGCAGGATCGGTGCCTCGCACGGGGCCGAAGACGCGCCGGTGCGGGGCTTGCACCCACGTCCGGTTCCTGACGCCCCCGGCGACATGCTGTACGCCGGTGATGCCACGGATGGCATCGCGGTCCTCGATCGTCAGCGTGGTGGCCGACCCAAGACCGCTGGCGATGTTCATCGACTCGCCGCCGCGCGTGTAGTTGCCGGCGCTCACCTGGATGATGTTCGTGCCCGCTGAACGGAGGGACCGCTCTACCGACGCACGGGCGCCGCTGCCGAGCGCCACCATCGCAATGACCGCGGCGACGCCGATGATGACGCCGAGCATCGTCAGCACGGTGCGCATCCGGTTGCGCCCGAGTGCCCGCCCGGCAATCTGAAGACTGACGGCAAGCCGGCGAATCACTTCGGGCCCTTCGTGTCGTCCTTCGTGTTCTTCGTGTCTTCGTGGTGTCTCTTACTCATGGCGGAGCGCGACGATGGGGTCGAGCAGGGACGCCCGCTTCGCGGGGTACCAGCCGAAGAACACGCCGACCAGCGCAGCGACGCCGAAGGCCAGCACCACGGACAGCGGCGATACGACGGTGGCCCAGTTGAGCGTCCGGGCGATGACCGCCGCCGCCACGACGCCGAGGATGATGCCCGCCACGCCCCCCGCAATGCTGATGGCCACCGCCTCGAGCAGGAACTGCCGCATCACGTCACGCGTGCGTGCGCCGACCGCCAGGCGCAGTCCGATCTCGCGGGTCCGCTCGGTCACCGACAGCAGCGTGATGTTCATGATCCCGATGCCACCCACGATCAGCGACACCGCGGCCACCGCCGCCAGCAGCCAGGTCATCGTCCGGCTGGCGCGCTCGAGCGTGGTGGCCAGCTGCTCCAGCGTCACCTTCTCCAGTTCGGCCACGTTCCCGGCCACGGCGCGCGCCACGCTCGGCGGCAATCCACCGGTCGTCAACGCCTTGGTGGCCTGCGTGAGCACGGTGAAGTCGTCGGGCTGGTTGTCGCCGATGCCGTGCCGCTGGCGCAGCAGCGTGGTGATGGCGCGCGCCAGCTTCGTCACCTCGCCGGACGAGGCCGCCGTGATGGTGATGTCGTTCAGCTTCGACAGGTTCAACAGGCGATGCGTGGTGGTGTACGGCATGTACACCGCGTCGAACTGGTCGTCGCCTGGCGCCGGCTGCACCACCCACGTGGCGCTGGTCACCACACCCACCACCTCGAACGGCTGATTCCACAGTTTCACTTCCTGCCCGACCGCGCGGACACCCGCCCCGAACAGCTTCTCCGCGACGATCTGCCCGATGACCAGCACCTGTGCGGCGTTTTCCTGCTCGCGCCGCGTGAAGAAGCGCCCGTCGGTGAGCGTCCAGCCACGCCGGATGGACGGCATCTCCACGTCGGTGCCGTGCATGCGCGTGAACCAGCGCTTGTCGCCGAAATAGACGCGCGCGTTTTCGTGCAGCCCGCCAGCCACGTACTGCACACCGGGCAGAGCCTTGATGGCCTCCGCGTCCGCGAAACTGAGCGTCGCCGCCGATCCGAGTCCCGCCTCGAGATCGCCCAGCCGCTGGCGCGCCAGCGGATGATCGTGCTTCTCCATCGGATCGTCTTCGGGGTGAAACGCGATGGGAACGACGTCGCCGGCCGGGAATCGAGCGTCGGGAGCCGGGAGTCGGGAGTCGGGGATCAGCTCCGGAACCGGCAACACCAGTGTGTCGCGAGCGTCGCCCTGGTGGGCCACGGCCTCGCCGGTGTCGTCCACCTTCGGCCGCCAGTTGCCGGCCCGCACCGTGAGCTGGTTGAGGCCCGCCGCGCGCACCTGTTGCTCGATGGATGCCTGGGCGCCGGCGCCCACCGCCATCATGGCCAACACCGTGGCCACGCCGATGGTCATGCCCAACAACGTGAGGCCGGTCTGCAGCCGGTTGCGCGTCAGCGCCTTCAGCGACAGGTCAACGATGGGATGGCTGAGCCACTGCCTGATCATGGTGCACGTCCGAGGTCACCTTCCCGTCCCTGAAGTCGATCGTACGCGATCCGTAGGCCGCGATGTCACGCTCGTGCGTGATGACGACAATCGTCAACCCCCGTTCGCGCCGGAGGCTGGCGAAGATCTCCATCACCTCGTGGCTGGTGGTGGTGTCGAGGTTGCCCGTGGGCTCGTCGGCCAGGAGCACGGACGGGCTGCCGACCAGCGCCCGGGCAATGGCCACCCGCTGCTGCTGTCCACCCGACAGCTGGTTGGGATGATGGGTCGCGCGGTCCGTCAGCCCGACGGCCTCCAGCGCCTCCATGGCCTTCTTGCGCCGGTCACCCGCCTTCACTACGCCCTGCCGCGTGTACAGCAGCGGCAGCTCCACGTTCTCCACCGCCGAGGTCCGGGCCAGGAGGTTGAAACCCTGGAACACGAACCCCAGCATTTCGTTCCTGACGCGCGCCAGCTCGTCCGGCGGCAGCGTCGACACGTCGCGCCCGTTCATCAGGTACTGCCCGGCCGTCGGCCGGTCCAGGCACCCGAGAATGTGCATGAACGTGGACTTGCCGGACCCCGACGGTCCGACGATGGTGACGAACTCGCCGGCGTCGATGCCGAGGGACACGCCGCGGAGCGCGTGGACGATGTGATCGCCCACGCGGTACTCCTTGGTGAGGTCGCGGGTTTCGAGCAGCGTCGTCAATTGGTGGTGGACTTCGCCGGCGCCGGTGGAATCTTGCCCGCGAACGCGTAGGCCATGGCTACCACCACCTTCTCGGCGCCAGCCATGCCGTATACTCGCCCGGCCCCCTCGATGACGTAGAACTCGTTGGCCGCGTGCGCACGCCCGCCGTAGCCGCCGCCACCGCCCACGATGGGCACGCCGGCGAACGGCGAGACCTTCTCGCCCACCTCGCCGTTGCCGAACAGGTAGGCCGGCCAGTAGCCGCCCGCCGCCGCACCGCCACCGCCGATGCCCCAGTCGGCCTTCAGCGGCCCGTGGTTGATGTTCATCACTTCGTACGCGCGCTTCAGCGCCCGCCCGGCCTCGTGGTCGGTGTTCATCTTGGCCCACGGCACGTCGCCGATCATCTTCACCTCGACGTCCTTGTAGCCGTTCTTGTCCAGCTGCGCCCGCAGCTTCTTCACGATGTCCGGCCCCTTCATGTTGGGCACGTAGCGGAAGTTGTGCTTGGAGGTCACCTTGTTCGGCAGGATGGCGCCAGCGCCACCCGCATACATGTTGCCACCCCAGATCCCGTCGAGGTTGAACGAGGTCCCGAAGCGCTGCATCTTGAGCATCGTGTAGGGATCCTCCGAGATGTAGCGCGCCACCCCTACGTTCTCGGCCGCCACATTCATCTCTGTGCGCTTGGCCGCTTCCTTCAGCTCTGCGTCCTGCCACTGGTCGATCGGGAGCATGCCCTCGTAGAACCCATCGATCAGCGGCGTGTTGCCATCGTCGGAGACCAACGAGGCGAGCATCTTGATGTGACGCCAGGCGGGGCTGTCGACACTCCGCTTGTAGCTGCCGTGGATGTCGGACACGGTTGGACCGCGACCCCAGGAGGTGCCGCTGGTGGCGAGCTCCACGTAGACACAGCCTTCGGAGCCTCCGCCGAAGCCGCCGCCACCGCTCGGCGACTGGCTGCCGAAGAGCAGCATCGCATCGGCGCCGGCGAGCAGCTCCGGGTGGTCCTTCACGAACTTCCGCAGGCCGATGTCCATGCGCTCCTCGTCGCCCTCGGCGACGAAGATGAGGTTGACCGGGAGCTTGCCGTGCACGGCCTTGATGGCCCGGAACGCGTTCAGCTGCGACATCTGCGGGCCCTTGGAGTTGGTGGCCCCGCGGCCGATTAGCACCTTCTTGTACGGCGCCTGCTCTACCAGCTGGCCCTCGAAGGGTGGCGCGACCCACGCGTCAGGCTGGGTGACGGGCATGGTGTCGTACATCCAGTAGATCATCAGCGTCTTCTCGGCGCCCTCGTCGCACTTGGCGTAGACCACGGGGTTGGCCGGGGATCCGTACTCGGTGATGCCCGGATCGAAAATCTGCGTCTGCTGGCAGCCCAGCTCGTCGAAGAAGCCCTTCACCATCTCCGCCGACTCGGGGATGCCCTCGCCGGAATTGGAAATGCTCGGCTGGCGAATCCACTTCTGCAGGTGCTCGACGTGCGCGTCGATGTTCTCGTCGATGTGCGCGAACACTTTCTGGACGTCCGGAGGCACCTGCGACAGGTCCGGCTGGATCTCGGTGTCGCCGTGAGGCCGGACGCCGAGCGTGGCCGCCGGCTTGGCCGTGTCGGCCGGAGCGGCCGTCGGCGCTGGCTGCGCACACCCAGCCACCACGGCCACGAATCCGATCACGCACAGTCGTCGCATGCTGTACTCCTTCTGTCTTGCGGCCATCGAGCCTTGGGGACGCGCACTCTGCACGCTGCACTGTGCACCATGCACTCTCGCTGGTCAACAACCGTCTCGCACGGGTTACTGTTGAGACGTGACACCCCGGTCGCGGCGACGCTGGGCATGCCTGTCGGTGATGCTGATCACCGCCTGCGACCCCGGTCCGGCGCGCCCCTCGGTCGACGAGATGGCATCCCGTTACATCCGGCTGACGCAGGAACTGGCGCGCCACGACCCGTCGCTCATCGACCATTGGCTGACCGACGCGCCACCGGTGCCGGATGGCGGACGACGACCGGTGCCGAGCCTGACCTTGGAGATCGAAGCGCTGGTGGAGCACGTGGAGCAGGTCACCCTCGACCTGCCGTCCGAGGCGCGCCCGCGAGTCGACTGGCTGCAGGGTCAGGCGCGGGCACTGCGACTGGCGGCGCGACGCCTCATGGGCGAGTCGATCCCGTTCGACTCCGAAGCCCGCCTGGCGTTCGGCGTCACACCTGCACGGGCGGACCTGTTCGCCGCAGATCGGGCGCGGGAACGCCTCGAGGGGCTGCTGACGGGGCCCGGGACGCTCGCCGATCGTCTTGCGGCGTTTCAGGCGCGCTTCGCCGTGGCCGACGCGCGGAGGGACGCCGTGATGCAGGCGGCGGTGGCCGCGTGCCGCGAGGCCGCGCGAGATGCACTGCCACTGCCGGAGGACGAGGCCGTCGAGCTGGCCTTCGTGGACGGGCTGCCGTGGGATGGCCATGCCCGTTACCTCGGCGCTCACCGGACGCGGATTGAGGTGAACGGCAGCCAGGCCCTGGACCTCACGCGCGCCGTCAGGCTGGCCTGCCACGAGGGCTACGCCGGCCATCATGTGCAGCACATCCTCACGGCCGACGACCTCGTGGGCCGCCGGCACTGGCCAGAGCGCGCGCTCGTGCCTGGCTTCGGCCCCGCGCTGCTCGTGGCGGAGGGCACCGCTGATGCGGCGACCGACCTGGCCCTGCCTCCCGACACGCGCCGCGCGGTCTACCGCACGCTGGCCGGGGTGGCCGGCTTCGACGCGGCGACCACGGAAGATGTGGACCGGCTCGTGGAGGTCGAAGAGGCGCAACGGGGCCTGGAACCCCTCATCGGCGACATCGCAAGGGACTACCTGGACAACCGCATCAACGCCACGGAAGCCGCCCGACGCCTCGAGGCCGAGGTCCTGATGCCCGCGCCCGAAGGGTTCGTGTTCTTCATCGAACGCCGCCGCACGCGCGTCCTGGCCTACGCCGAGGCCCGTCGCCTCGCCCACGCTCGTCTCGCCACCACCGGCCTCGCAGGAGTGAAAGCGGTGATGCTTCAGTAGGCTCTGGGCTCAGGCCGCAGGCCGCAAGCCGCAGGCCGCAAGCCGCAGGCCGCAAGCCGCAAGCCGTAAGCCGTAAGCCGTAAGCCGTTTCTGCTACATTCCAACCATGTCCTTCTCCCGCCTGGCCACCATCCTCGCCATCGGCATCGTGCTCATCGTCACCTGGAACGTCATTTCGGTGGCGCGTCAGCCCTCGACGCCGCGGCGGGCGTATCTCGTTGTCCAGGTGGACGTGACGCACCAGGACCGCTATGCGGAGTATGCGAAGCTCACGCCCGACATCATCGCCAAGCACGGCGGACGGTTCCTGGCACGTGCCGGGCGGACCGAGACGCTCGAAGGGCCGCCCGCAAAGAGCCGAGTGGTGGTGATCGAGTTCCCCAGCTTCGAGCGCGCGCAGG
>WPCK01202116.1_pt1 | contig 15221 bp, 11 predicted proteins | sample 5399851 | NCBI WGS metagenome assembly WPCK01 (sample SAMN12869471, study PRJNA574797) | sludge metagenome | isolation source: wastewater treatment of pH11 | place: China:Beijing | collected 2019-05-20
CCACGCCATGAGAAGCGACGCCACCGCACCCACCCCGAGCCCCAGCGGATGGACCGGTGTCGGCGCCCCACCCGTCGCCGCAGCTAGAGCCAGGGCCACGCAGAACACCATCGCCACGCCGACCAGGACCGGCAGCAGGCCCCCGAGCACCGCAGCCAACGCCGCCGTGACCACATGCACCGGCGACAAGGCGATCGACAGCGGCACATCGCGCCGCCGATGCCCGAACTGGTGCCGCCGCAGCAACAACGAGGTCATCGCCTTGTCGGCGAAGCGCGCCATCCACGCCCACACCAACGCCAGCAGCAGTGCCGCCATCGGCGCATTGGCCGCGAGCGCCCCGGTGAGGGCCACCCCCGCGAGCAACGTCCCGGAGCGGTCCGGACGTCCGATCCGCGGGTCGGTCTGCCCAGGCTCGACACTCCACTCCTCGTCCCAGGTCGAGACCTCTCCGTCCCACTCCTGGGAGTGCGGCTCGACATCCTGGCCCTGCCACGCCTGCGGCACCGCGCCGCCCGGACCCCAGACCTGCTGCTGCGGCAAGGCCCGAGTATGCCGTGGTGCCCCCTGGTCAACCGCAGCGGGAGCAACGCCGTAGGGCGGCGAATAGCCCACGTAGGGAGGGGAATGGGGAGGCGAAGCGGGTGGCGAGCTGGGATCGGGATAGATCGGCAACACAGTCGTGGCGACATCGCCATCGGCATACCGACGCAGTCCCGCAAGGACCGCGTCCACCGGCGGACGCTGAGCCGGATCCGGTGACAACGCGGCGGCGAGCAAGGGCGCCAGCCGAGGATCAACCCCGCCCAGGTCGAACTGCCCGGACCGCACCCGCGCGAGGACGACGTCCATGCCCCCCGACCCGAACGGCGGCCGGCCGGTCGCGGCATACGCGAGCGTCGCCGCCCATCCCCACCAGTCGGTCGCGCCGGTCACTTCGGCGCCCTCGATGATTTCCGGCGCCAGATACCCCGGCGTCCCCATGACCAGCCCCGAGGAGGTGAGCCGCACGTCATCGGCCACGTGAGCGATGCCGAAGTCGATGAGCACCGGCAGCCCGTCGTCGTCGAGCATGACATTGCCGGGCTTGAGATCGCGGTGCACGATGCCCGCGGCATGGATCGCGTCGAGAGCGTCGGCCAACCCCTGTGCGAGGGTGAGCAGGGCCGGTCCGGACAACGGCCCGTATGCCGTGACGACGTCATCGAGCGGGTCGCCACCGATGTATCGGGTGACGAGATAGGGCAACGGACCGGAGATATCCGCGTCGAAGACGGGAGCCACCCGGGGATGATCGACGCGGGCCAGGGTGTCGAGTTCACGCTGCAGCCGGTCGCGGGCCTCCGGGTCCTCGGCAATGTGCGGGCGGAGCACCTTGATCGCGACCGCCCGGCCGGACGGGTCCAGCGCGAGGTGGACCACGCCCATCCCGCCTTGACCGATGCGCTGGATCAACCGATAGGGACCTAGTCGCTCGGCGAGCCGCTCGGTCGGGGCGGCGGGAACCCCGCCACCCGGCATAGCGCCACCCGGCATACCAGCGCCTGCCACCGAGCCCCCACGAACACCTGGTGAACCGGCACCGGAAGGCGACGCACCGGCATACCCATGCCCCGCAGGGGGCCGTGCCGATGTCGTCATGGAGACAACGGTAAGGGACTACTGCTGGATGTAGTCCTTGAGATGGTCGCGCTCGGACTGCAGCGCGTTGATGCGGTGCTTGACGACGTCGCCGATGCTGACGATCGCGGTGAGTTCGCCGTCCTGCACGACGGGCACGTGGCGGATGCGCCGGTCGGTCATCATCTGGGCCAGGCCCTCGACCTCGTCGCCGCCCTCGCAGGTGTGCACCTCGCTGGTCATGATCGCGCTGACCGCCGACCCAAGCACGTCGGCGCCCGAGCGGTGCAGGTGGCGCACCACATCGCGCTCACTGACGATGCCGGCTACGGCCTTGCCGTCCTCGCTGACCACGAGCGCGCCGATGCCGTGCTCGGAGAGCACCGAGAGCAGGTGGGCCACGGTGTCGTCGGGGCGGATGGTCACGACGCCGCCACCCTTGTTACGCATCACGTCGGAGATCCTCATGGGTCGACCGTAGAGCCAATCGGCCTCTGGCGCCAGCGATCCGAGCGCGACCCAGAGCCGTCACAAGCGCGCGGCGGCCCGTGATCAGCGGCCTTGGACCGCCCGTGGGGTGCGTCGCCGGGCCGTCACGACCGGGGTCCGCACCACCCGCACCGGACTGGCCGCCGTCGAGCCGCGCACGACGAGCTCAGGGGTGTAGACGTATTCAGCCCGCGAGGCGTCGGACCCGCGGATCTCGTCGAGCAACGCGACGACAGCGGCCTCGGCCATCGCCATGACGTTCTGGCGGATCGTCGTGAGCGGTGGGTCGGTGAAGGCCACCAGCTGCGAGTCGTCGTGACCGACGATCGAGACATCCTCGGGTACCCGCAGCCCCCGCGAGCGCACCGCCCGCACTGCCCCGAGCGCCATCAGGTCGGATGCCGCGACGATCGCCGTGACGCCCCGGTCGAGCAACCGCGCCGCCGCGGTCGCCCCGCCTTCCACCGTGAAGAGCTGGTTGTCGACGAGATCGTCGAGGGTGCGTGGCGTGGCCCCGGTGAGCCGGGTCATGGCCGCCCGGAAGCCCGCCGTCTTGCGCACCACCGGCACGAAGCGCACCGGACCCGCGGCCAGGCCGATCCGCCGGTGGCCGAGTTCCACGAGGTGAGCGACCGCGAGCTCGACGGCGGCCACGTCGTCGTTGATGATCGCGGGCACCGCGAGCCCCGGGACCTCGCCGTTGACCAGCACGAGCGGCAATCCCAGCTCGCGCAGCCGGAAGTAGCGCGCGAGATCGGCTTCGGTGTCGGCGTGCAGCCCGGAGATGTTGATGATGCCGCAGACGCCGTGGTCGAGCAGCAGCTCGACGTATTCGTCCTCGTGCACTCCCCCGGCGGTCTGGGTGCACAGGATCGGCGTATAGCCCTGCCGCGCCAAAGCTGACTCGATGATCTGGGCAAACGCGGGGAAGATCGGGTTGGTGAGCTCGGGCAGGATGAGCCCGACCAGGCCGGCGCTCTTGCGCCGCAAATAGGTCGGTCGTTCGAAACCCAGCACGTCCAGAGAGGTCAGCACCGTCTGGCGAGTCGCCTCACTGACCCCCGGGTGGTTGTTGAGCACCCGGGACACGGTCGCCTCACTCACCCCGGCATGAGCCGCGATGTCCGACTGGCGCGCCCGCACCATCGCTGATCCCTCCCCGAATCCTCAGCCGCCGCCGGTCGGCACCCAGGTGTGGATGCTGACGGTCGGTTCGGACGCCTCCAAACGCAACGCACCCGCGACCTGCCGAGCGGCGCCACCGAATCGTGCCAGGGCCTGCTCGCTACCCGGAAGTAGCCGCAGATCGAGGTCTATCGGCGCATGGGCATCGCGGGCGACGTGCACCAGCGCGGTCTCCCCCGGCGCCTCCCGCAGGAAGACCAGGACGTCGCGACCGGCATACAGCCAGCGCATGCCGCCCCGGCGCAAGGCGACAGAGTCTCGCCGAACCCCGATGAGGCGCCGGTATGCCGTGCGCAGACTCTCGTCCCAGAGCGCCGGATCGCGTCCGGCCGCGTCCCAGGGCATCGGCCGGCGCCCGTCCTCCCCGCTGTGGCCGGTGAGCCCGATCTCGTCGCCATAGGTGAGCATGGGGATCCCGGGCATGGTGAACAGCAGAGCGGCCGCGACGATGACCAGCCGGTCGTCAGCGACGAGCGAGCGCACCCGCGAGGTGTCGTGCGACCCGACCAGCGTGAACGACCGGGCCAGCACCGACCACGCGACCCGGGAGGAGAAGTCGCGCATCGTCTCTGCCACGAGTTCGCCGCCCAGGCGCGGCACCCGCACCGGCTGGCCGAGGAATTCCGGCGGGTCCTCCGGCCGGGTGAGCCAGGTCCAGACCGGCCGGGTGAAGCCCGCGTAGTTCATCACCCCGTGCCACCCGTCGCCGGGCAGGTCGGTCGTGTAGTCGTGGGTGTGCTCGCCGACGACGAGCGCATCCGCGCGGGCCGCGACACTGGCCACCCGCATCTCGCGCGCCACCTCATGGTTGAGGTCCTGCCCGCCGTAGCGGCCGGTCATGTTGGCGACGTCGACCCGCCAGCCGTCCAGTCCTCCGTCAGGACCCAGCCACTTGCGCACCACGCCTTGCTCGTCGTGGAACATCCGCCGTCGCAGTTCCGGCGAGGCGTGGTTGAGCTTGGGCAGCGAGCGGATGCCCAGCCACGCGGCATACCGGCCGTCGTCCTCGATGAAGTAGAAGGCGCGTTCGGGAGCGTCAGGGTCGGCGAGCGCCGCGCAGAACCACGCGTGCCCCGCGCCGGTGTGGTTGGTCGTGAAATCCCCGAGGACCCGTATGCCGTGCCCATGCGCCGCCGCGGTGAGTCGCCGCAGCGCCTCGTCGCCGCCGAGCAGCGGGTCGACCGCGTCGAAACTCGTCGCGTCGTAGCGGTGGTTGGAGCGAGCCGGGAAGAAGGGCGTGAGATAGAGGACGTCGACGCCAAGATCGACGAGGTGGTCGAGGTGCTCGGTGATGCCATCGAGGTCACCGCCATAGAGCTGTCGCCCCACCGCGGTCGGCGAGGTGAGGTCGACCGGGTCGTCCCACCGAGCCGGTCGAGCCCAGTTCGGCAGCGGGCGGGTGTCGGCAGCGGCTGAGCGCGCAAAGCGGTCCGGAAACACCTGATAGACAACGGAATCCAGCGGCCAGTCCGGGGCAGCCGGCTCGTAGGCCACCAGCCGGAAGTCCCCCGAGTCGGGCACGTCGCGCAGGTGCAGTCCCATGCCATTGACCCACGCGTATGCCGTCGGGCCACCGGTGAGGATCCAGCGGTAGGTCGTCACCGGGTTGTGGCAGACCAGCGTGGCTCGCCACCACGTCTCGGTGGTCGTGGACCGGTCCACGTCCACCACGGCCGGGACGAAGCGCGCTTCAGCATCCGGGGTGACCCGCACGTGGACCGCGTCGACATCGGTGCCACCGACCGCCGCGGTCGGCACGCGCAGCCAGACGGTCACCCCGTCACCGAGGCGGGGAGCCGCCTCGGAGACGTAGAGCGGTGACCCGTCGTGATGCGGGTGGGTGATCCAGAAGTCTCCAGAGTCTCCAGATGCCGACTCGGGGGGCACTCCGATCACTTCACCGAACCTGCGGTGAGCCCGCCCACCAACTGCTTCTGGAAGGCCAGGTAGAGCAGCACGATCGGCGCCGACGCGAGGACAGCCCCGACGCAGAAGGCCCCGAAGTACTTGTTCCGGTCGGCGGTGAGCAGGGCGTTGAGGCCGACTCCGAGGGTCTGGCTGTCGACATCCCGCAGGAACACACTGGCCAGGAGGAACTCGTTGAACAGCCCGATGAACTGGATCATCCCGACGGTGACAAGGATCGGAGTGATGAGCGGCAGGGTGATAGTGAAGAAGATCCGCGCGTGGCTGGCGCCGTCGACCTTAGCGGCCTCGTCGAGTTCCTTGGGCACCGTGTCGAAGTAGCCCTTGAGCAGCCAGACGTTGCCGCCCATGGCCCCGCCGAGGTAGGCGAGGATGAGGCCTGCCGCCGTGTTGAACCCGATCTGCGGGATGACGTCGCCGAGTTCGCCGAACATCCGCAGCAGCGCCACGAAGGTGAGCAGCGACGGGAACATCTGGATGAGCAGCAGGGTCATCAGGCCCGGTCGCCGCCCGGCGAAGCGCAACCGCGAGAACGCGTATGCCGCGCACACCCCGATGAAGACGGCGAAGAGTGAGCCGAACCCCGCGATGATCAGCGTGTTCTTGTACCAGGACCAGAACGGCCGGGCATCGGTGAGATCGCCGTAGTTGCCCAACGAGATGCCATTGGGCAACCACTGCGTGGTGTTGAGGTTGCCGGCCGGGTTGATCGCCGCGGCGACGATGAACCAGATCGGGAAGAGCGCGAAGACCAGCGCCAGAGCGATCGCGAGATAGCGCACCCACCCGAAGCGGTCGGGTTGCTTGCCCGCCTTGCCGGGCTTGACGGGCTTGACTGGTGGGTTGGCGTCGGCGGATCGAGGGCCGGCGGCAGAGCTGGTGATCGACATCAGTTCACGTCCTCCAGTCGAGCGGTCTGTCGGAAGCCCTGCAGCGAGATGATCGCGATGATGACGAAGATGAACATCGAGATCGCCGCGGCGAAGCCGTAGTTCGGCGTCACGCCACCGATGGCCAGCCGGAAGGCATAGGTGATGAGTAGGTCGGTGGAGCCCACTTGGGTCTGGTTGCCCTCGAACGGACCTCCGCTGGTCAACAGATAGATCAGCGCGAAGTTGTTGAAGTTGAAGGCGTAGGACGCCACGAGCAGCGGGCCGACCGCGACGAGGACCAGCGGCATGATGATCGACCGGATGGTCCGCATCCCACTGGCGCCGTCGATCTTGGCGGCTTCCTTGACATCGGACGGGATGGCCTGCAGCGCTCCCGTGCAGATGAGGAACATGTAGGGGAAGCCCAACCAGAGGTTGGTGATGAGGATCGCGACCTTGGCCCAGGTGGGGTCACCGAGCCAGTCGATGTTGAGGTGCAAGGTCTTGTTGATGAGACCGAACTGCTGGTCCTGGTTGAACATCTGCCGCCACACCAGCGCGGTGACGAAGCCGGGCAAGGCGTACGGGAGGATGAGCAGCGAGCGCCAGAGCCCCTTGCCGCGCACTCGGTCGTCGTTGAACAGCAGCGCAAAGGCCATCCCCAACAGGAAGGTCGAGAGCACCGAGATGAGCGGGAAGATGAGGTTCCAGATGAGGATCTTGACGAACCCGTTGCGCAGCGTCTCGTTGGTCAGCGCGTCGGTGTAGTTGCGTAGTCCGACGTTTTCGACCCAGCCGGTCGCCAGCGAACCGCTGCCATCCTCGGCCACCCACTGCGCGTGTTGCGGGCCATATCGTTTCCCGGTCGCCGTGTCGATGATCCGATCGGCCGCCGCGTCGTACTGCAGCGACGCCTTGCCGACGAAGGCCTCCGAGAGACCGGACGGCTTGATCCCGCCGCCCTCGAATGGCACGGCCAGGGCCGACAGGTCCTTTGAGCGCGCGTTGACTTCTCGCCCGGTGAGCACCTGGTAGCCGGTCGCCGCGGTGATCTTGCCCGCGTCGTTCTTGGTGACCCCGTCGGTGAGGTCTTTGACGCCGTCGGTGCTGCCGACATAGGTCTTGCCGGCCTTGTCGGTGAGCAACAGCACCAGCGGCGAGGTGGTGACATCGCCGCCCTGGGCTACGCCGACCGACATGGTGTAGCGGGGGGCGTCGGGGACCTCTTTGACCGACTGGGCCACGAGGTACTTGACCGACGCTTCCTTGGTCTCCATGTGACCGTCGCCGTAGTTGGTCAGCGAGGTCATCAGGGTGAAGACGATCGGCCACACCTGCAGGGCCAGCAGGAAGACCAGCCCTGGGAAGAGGTACTTCATCGGGACGGCCCGGCGAGTCGCGTAGACCGCGAGGATGGCCAGGCCGAGGAAGCCCAACAGGATGACCATGGGGAGGTTGCCAGCGGCGGCGAACTTACCCGCCCCCCACAGGACGAGGGCGAGGGCCAGAGCGATGGCCACCCACTTAAGGACGAGCCACGGACTACGAGAGGTCACGGCATACTCCCGGGCGCAGGACGGCAGGACGGGGGGGAGGCGAAGACGATCAGGGCACCGCAGCGATGGCGTGTCGCGCGGGTGGCGCGGCGTCTCCAGGCCGAGTGCGGGGGTGCTGGGTGCGCGGGTGCGCGGCATACCAGGCAGGTATGCCGCGCACCCGGCTCAGCGGTTAGCGGCTAGCGGTGTGCTCAGCCGGCCTTCTTGATGTTGGCCTCGATCTCGGTCTGTGCCGCCTTGAGGCGGTCAGCCGCGGTGGCCTTCTGGGCGATGATGTCGGCCGTCGCCTGACCCAGCGGGCCCCAGACGGAGTTCATCGCGGGGATGTTCGGCATCGGGAGGGCACCCTTGCCGGCCTCGAACCAGGCCTTGATGTCGGGGTCGCTCGCCGCGACCTGGGTGTAGGCCTCGGTAAGGGCCGGCGGACGCTTGCCGATGTTGTACATGTCGATCTGCAGGTCCTTCTGCGTCACGTACTTGGTGACGAACTCCTGCGCGAACGCGTCGTTCTTGGCCTTGGCCGAGACGTAGAACATCTGGACGCCAAGGAACGGGGTCATCTGCTTGCCGGCGATGGTCGGCAACGGCGAGATGCCGTACTTGATGCCGGCCTTCTTGGCCTTGTCGATGGCCCACGGGCCGGTCATGGCGTAGGGGGCCTTGCCCGCGTCGAAGACCTGGTCGACGATGCCGCCGTCGACGTTGGTCGACAGAATGCCGGCCTTGCCGAGCGCGGCGAGCTGGTCGCCACCCTGGATCGAGCCGGCCGAGCCGACAATGACCTGGGCCGGGTCGTAGTCACCGTTGGGCTTCTGGGCGAAGACGCCGCCGCCGAAGGCCTTGAGGAACGGGTAGGAGTGATAGGCGTCGCCGGTCTTGCTCACGGTGAGCAGCACCGCGTTGGTGGCCTTGCCGTCCTTCACCAGCTGCGAGCCGAGGGTGACCATCTCTTCGAAGGTCTTCGGAGCCTCGGGGGCCAGCGCGGTGTTGCGCACGATGCCGATGTTCTCGACGGCATACGGGACGCCGTAGATCTGGCCGTTGAACTTGGTGGCAGCCATCGCTTCGGCGGGGAACTTGGCCTGCATGTCGGCCGAGAGGTTGATCGGCTTGACGGCCTGGTTCTGGACGAGCTCGCCCAGCCAGTCGTGAGCGCCGACGATGACATCCGGGCCCTTGCCAGCGTTGGTGGCGTCCTTGAAGTCCTTGCGCACGTCGGTCGAGACCTGGACCGCGACCTTGATGTTCTGGGCGTCGCCGAACAGCTTGGCGTACTTGTCGATGATGGGCTTGCGGTCCTGGTCGCACCAGATCACCAGGTCGACGGCCGCGTCACGGACGGGCGCGCCCGTCGTCGTGGGGGCTGCTGCTGCGGCGGAGGTCGCGGCGCTGGACGCGGCACTGCTGGCCGTCCCCGTCCCGGACCCGCTGCCGCACGCTGCGAGGGCGAGCGCCGAGACGCCGACCAGGGCGACAGCGCTGAAAGCACGCTTGTGCATGGATTCTCCTTTGAACCGGACGACCGGCGTCGTCCTGACCCTGCCCAGGCTAGCCCGGTTCTGAAAGATCTTCCATAGCTTCCTGCAAGAAAATTCACATTCGTTGCAGAAGTTTTCCCGGCATGCCGCGGCGGTATGCCGTGCGGCCGCACCCCTCGTTGACCTCGAAAGATAACCAGGCGAAGGAAGTCGGTCCATGTAAACGCTTGCAGGCTCGACCGGGGACCTGCGACAATGTCGCCACCACAGCACCACCCACCTTTACGACGGATCGTCCGGCACGTACCTGCCGGTGAAGGAGCGAAAGCCATGGCTACTGTCCGCTTCAAGGACGCCACTCGGCACTACCCGGGCAACCCGAAGCCCACCATCGACAAGCTCAACATCGACATCGCCGACGGCGAGTTCCTCGTCTTCGTCGGCCCGTCTGGGTGTGGCAAGTCGACCTCGTTGCGCATGCTCGCCGGCCTCGAAGAGGTCAACGGCGGCCAGATCTTCATCGGCGACCGCGACGTGACCAACCTGTCCCCCAAGGACCGCGACGTCGCCATGGTCTTCCAGAACTACGCGCTCTACCCGCACATGTCGGTGGCCGAGAACATGGGCTTCGCGCTCAAGATCGCCGGCGTCGACAAGTCCGAGATCCAGAAGCGCGTCCTGGAGGCCGCCAAGATCCTCGACCTGGAGCCTTACCTCGAGCGCAAGCCCAAGGCCCTCTCCGGTGGTCAGCGTCAGCGCGTCGCCATGGGCCGGGCCATCGTCCGCTCCCCCCAGGTCTTCCTCATGGACGAGCCGCTGTCCAACCTCGACGCCAAGCTGCGTGTCCAGACCCGCACCCAGATCGCCTCGCTGCAGCGCCGCCTGGGCGTCACCACGGTCTACGTCACCCACGACCAGACCGAGGCTATGACGATGGGTGACCGGGTCGCGGTCCTCAAGGACGGCTACCTCCAGCAGTGCGACGCCCCGCGCTACATGTACGACCACCCGAACAACGTCTTCGTCGCGGGCTTCATCGGCTCGCCGGCGATGAACCTGCTCGACGTGCCCGTCGTCGACGGTGGGGTCAAGCTCGGCAACTACGTCGTGCCCGTCGACCGCGCGGCCCTGGCCAAGGCCGGCAACCACGTCACCATCGGCGTGCGTCCCGAGGACATGGAGATCTCGTCCACGGGCGAAGGCATGGAAATGATCGTCGAACTCGTCGAGGAGCTCGGCGCGGACGCCTACATCCACGGCATCGCCCAGGGCGTCAACCCGGTCAAGGTCGAGGGTGAAGACTCCGCCACGGCCAAGCCGTTCCTCGCGCGTGTCGACGGCCGGCGTCCTCCGGGCCGTGGCGAGAAGGTCCGCCTGGTGCCCAAGGCCGGTCACATCCACGTGTTCAACGCCGAAACCGGCCTGCGGATCGGCGACTGACCGTCACGGTCTTTGACCCGGCACAAGACAGCGGCGGCGTGCTCCCGGCGGGGCGCGCCGCCGCTGTCGTTCTCTTACCCCGCTGATTCGACCCAGCGTTCACCTCGCCGACGTTCAATCAGACGGACCACCCAGACGGACCACCCAGAGGACACTGACTGACATGACCCTGTCGATCACCTCGGCTCGACCGGACCCGACGATGTTCGACCTGCCCTGGGCTGTGCCCCTGGAGGAGTGGCCCGCCGACAACCTCGCCGCCCTCCCCCGCGGTATCTCCCGGCACGTCGTTCGCTTCGCGCGTCATGCCGGCAAGGTCTTCGCCGTCAAGGAGATCAAGGCCGACCTGGCCAGCCGCGAGTACGAGATGCTGCGCGTCCTGGGCAAGCTCGACCTGCCGGCCGTCATCCCGTATGCCGTGGTGACCGGCCGGGTCGCAGACGACGGGCGCCCGCTGGATGCCTGTCTGGTCACCCGACACCTGTCGTTCTCGCTGCCCTATCGCGCGCTCTACTCCCAATCGCTGCGCCCCGACACGGCCAGCCGGCTCATCGACGCGCTCGCGGTCCTGCTGGTGCGGTTGCACCTGTCCGGCTTCTGGTGGGGCGACGTATCCCTGTCCAACACCCTCTTCCGGCGAGATGCCGGGGCGTTCGCGGCATACCTCGTCGATGCCGAGACCGGGGAGTTGCACCGCAGCCTGTCCGACGGCCAACGCGGCCACGATCTGGAGATCGCGCGGGTCAACATCGCCGGAGAGCTGATGGACCTGCAGGCCGGCGGGTTCCTGGAGGACCACACCGACCCGGTCGAGACCGCGACCCTCATCGTCGCGCGCTACAACTCGCTGTGGGACGAGCTCACCGGCGTCGAGCGGTTCGGCACCGGCGACCGCTGGCGCGTCGACGAGCGGATCCGCCGACTCAATGCCCTCGGCTTCGATGTCGACGAGCTGGCTATGTCCACCGACCTCGACGGCACCTCGATCCAGATCCAGCCCAAGGTCGTCGACGCCGGCCACCACTCCCGCCGCCTGCTGCGCCTCACCGGCCTGGATGTCGAGGAGAACCAGGCCCGCCGCCTCCTCAACGACCTGGACTCCTATCGCGCCGCCACCGACCGGCTCGGCGACGACGAGGAACAGGTCGCCCACGACTGGCTCACCCGGATCTACGAACCGACCGTGCGCGCGATCCCCCGCGAGCTCGCCGGCAAGCTGGAAGCCGCCGAGATCTTCCACGAACTGCTGGAACACCGCTGGTACATGAGCGAGCGCGCCGGCCACGACACTCCGCTGCCGGAGGCCATCGCCGACTACATCGCCACCGTGCTGCCCGCCAAACCCGACGAGCGCGCCATCCTCGGGGTCGACACCACGGCGATGCCGGTCCTCGCGGTCGACCGAGACTGACCCACGGCTCCCCGGGATACCCTGAGAGCGCCCGTACAGCTCCACCTTGGGGGATATCCCGTGACACAACAGCCCGACCCGTTCCACCCGGCGCCCTCGGGCGACCAGCCGCCCGCGGCGGATCCCACGCAGTCCCCGTTCCAGGCGCCACCGCCCCCGTATGCCGGTCAGGCGCCGCGTGAGGTGCCTGTCCAGCAGCAGCCGTATGCCGGCCAGTCGCCGGTCGTGGCGACTGGCCAGCAGCAGGCGTATTCCGGTCAGTCGCCGTTCGCTGCTCCCCCGCAGGTCCCGCCGTTTGGCGACCCCACAGCAGCCAGTTCCGCTCCGTTCGGCGACCCCACGGCAGCACCGGCCCCGCCGACGGCCGCCGGGCCCCCCGAGGCGTCCCCGTTCGGTTACCCCGCGGCTCCGGCACAGCCCCCCGGAGGTGACTACCCGGCATACGGGCAGCCGCCGACCAGTCCGTACGCGAGCTACCAGCCCTACTCCCTCGCTCCCCGCCCCGACCTCGCGAGCTGGGGGGACCGAGTGGTGGCCTATCTGCTCGACCAGTTGCTCATGGCGCCGGCGTGGATCCTCTATATCGCCGGCTTCATCGTGCTCATCGTCAACAGCGGCACGAAGAACAGCCGCGGCGTGACCGTCGGAGTCAATGCGGCCGGGATGACCGCCGGGATGCTCATGCTCGCCGTGAGCGGGCTGTTCTTCGTCGGCGTTGGGATCTGGAACCTCTGGATCCGCCAAGGCCGCACCGGGCAGTCCTGGGGCAAGTCCAAGCGCGGGCTCTACATCGTCGGTCAGGAGACCGGGGCGCTCATCGGGATGGGCAACAACATCCTGCGCCAGCTGGCCCACATCGTCGACAGCGCGATCTACATCGGCTATCTGTGGCCGCTCTGGGATGCGCACAAGCAGACCCTCGCCGACAAGATCATGAAGACCGTCGTCATCAAGGTCCCTCGCTGACCAGCGGTCAAGGGCTGGGGCACTGCCTCAGCCCTTGACGCGGTCCTTGTAGCGCACCCGCGCCGGCGCCGGCTCGATCATGATCTGGCCGAAGAGCAGCACGACGAACAGCGCCAAGGTGAGCACGTGCACGACCGTGCACCACAAGCAGATCGCGCCGATCTTGAACAGCTCGGCCCACACCAGGTAGAAGACCATCGCCAGGCCGACGCCGACCGCAGCCAGGCGCAGTTGGTCCATACCCTTGCCGGAGCGCCGCAGCGCCGACCCACGAGTCAGCCAGGCCATCCCGGCGAAGAAGAGCAGCCCAAGCGGTGCCACCGGGATGCCGAAGAGCTTGGACCACTGGCTTTCGGTCACCTTGGCGCAGTTGATCGTCTCGCCTTCCGGGCAGGCCAGAGTAGCGCCGCCGCTGAAGGACTCCCAGGTCAGGTAGGCAGAGACGAGCAGCCCGAGCACGCAGATCACCAAGCACGCCCGCACCACCCAGGTGGGCACGATGCGCTCAGGCCGGTATGCCGTGCCGCTGCGGGCTGCGCCGCGATTGCCAGCGCTGGTCTGCGCCATCGTCGCCGCCTACTTGATCGCCGCGGCAGCCGCGGTCACACCGGAAGAGGTGCACACCTCGGCGGGCTTCTGGTCGGTCAGCTTGCAGATCTGCGCGGTGAAGACGTTGGCGCTGCCGACGATGGCCTTCGAGGTGGGCGTTGTCGGGTCGGCGAGGGCCGCGGCGATCTCGGCGTGGGTCTTGCCCGCGATCGCGTCATTGGCATACGAGGCGCCCGCGACCAATGACGTGCCACCGAAGTTCAGCCATGGGATAGCTCCAGCGCTGGTGACATAGGGCTGGCTGTTGTACTTCTGGAACAACGTGAGGTCATCGCCCTCGATGGTGTCGAGTTTGGTGAACTGCCCGTTGGACTTCTTGTTCGTCGCGGTTTCGTAGCCGGTGAACGAGAGGTACTGGCTGGTGAACGTCGCCCCGTGGAAGCTCACCGTGGGGGTGTCGGGGTTGGTCTCGGGTGCCGGCGCGGAGTAGGTCGCGTTGAGGTTGTTCCACGTGCCGAAGCGGGACAGCGCAACGACGACCGGCCAGCGCTGGTCCGCGCAGAACGGGCAGTACTCGGCGCCGACGTAGACGACGCGCGGCTTGCCGTCCTTGGTGATCGCCGGCGCGTCGATGGTCTTGGGCAGGTTGGACGCCGTGCCGACGCCGACCTTGTCGAAGGTCGCGGCGGGGACCGTCGTCAGCTTGGAGAAGGTGGCCTGGTCCAGCGCGGTGCCGCTCTTGCCGTCGGAGTCCTTGCCGCCCTGCATCGCGGCGATGACGAGGGCCACGATGATCAGGACGATGACGGCGACCACGCCGCCGGCGATCATGAGCTTGCTACGCCGCTCCTGTCGAGCTTGCTCGGCCCGCAACGCTGCCAGGCGCGCGTTTTCCGCGCGTGCACTCTTACCCACGTCCAGATCTCCTTCGAACCCCTGCGAATCAGCCCGCCCGGCTCCGGCAGGGAGCGGGCGTTCTGGACATGCTAACGACCTCGGCTGGCAATCCGGCGGGCGCGGGCCACCTCGTACAACGCAACTCCGGTCGCGATTCCCGCGTTGAGCGACTCGACGCTGCTGACCATGGGGATCGAGACGATCCGATCGCAGGTCTCGCGCACCAGACGCGACAGCCCCTTGCCCTCCGAGCCGACGACGATGACCAGTGGCTCGGTGGCCAGGTCGAGCTCGGGCAGGTCGACGTCGCCGTCCATGTCCAGGCCGACGACGAAGAAACCGGCCTTCTGGTAAGCCTCCAGGGCTCGGGTGAGGTTGGACGCCTTGGCGACCGGCACCCGGGCAGCCGCGCCGGCCGAGGTCTTCCAGGCGCTGGCGGTCATCCCCACTGAGCGCCGCTCCGGCACGACGACCCCGTGGCCGCCGAAGGCTGCCACCGAGCGGATGATCGCCCCGAGGTTGCGCGGGTCGGTGATGCCGTCCATGGCGACGACCAGCGGCACCCCGGGCGCCTCCGGGTCGACGAAGTCGGCCGGGTCGGCATACTCGTAGGCGGGCACTTGCAGCGCCAAGCCCTGGTGCACCGCGCCATCGGTGAGCCGGTCGAGTTCTCCTCGCGGACATTCCAAGACCGGTATGCCGCGCTGGGTCGCCTCCTTGAGGGCTTCACGGACCCGGTCGTCGGAGTCGATCCGGGTGGCGATGTACATCGTCGTCGCGGGGATGTCAGCCCGCAGCGCCTCGACGACCGAGTTGCGCCCGGCGACCATCT
>WPCK01153505.1_pt1 | contig 15201 bp, 13 predicted proteins | sample 5399851 | NCBI WGS metagenome assembly WPCK01 (sample SAMN12869471, study PRJNA574797) | sludge metagenome | isolation source: wastewater treatment of pH11 | place: China:Beijing | collected 2019-05-20
CAGCGAGATGTCCTCAACAGCCAACAGCTTGGTATGCTTCAAAAGTTTACCAAGCTGTTGCTGTTTTCATCAGGTCACGTAGTGATCGATTCATTTCCCGCGACGTTGAATCGAATCGAATTCACCGATTGGCATTTCCACCATGAAGCGCCACGGACCCTGGCTGCTTTTTCTTGGGTCCACCGCCGGCTGCGTCGAAGAGTCGAGCATGGACTCGAGTGAACCCGCCCAGGGAACATGAAAAACGCAGGTCAATTCTGAATCAGCCATTCAAAGTCGTACACCGCAACGTTCGCTGCGTCAAACTGCGTCGCGACCGCCGCAAAATGGGTTCGCCTAACTTTTACGATACCAATCGACCAAGTGGATGCATCGGTCCAACCGTTTCGCGCGCAGTTGGCGTCCTCGTCTAGGTGAACTTGAATTGCAGGCTCGATTCGCTCAGGCTTAAATTGTCCTGACGCTGGGATAGGCACCGGAAAACGGACTTGTTGCAAACACTCTGTGATTCCAAGTCCGAGTGCTTTGAGAAGGCTCTCTTTGCAGACCCATAGTCGCAAAATCTGTTCTTGATGTTTGTGGGCGGAAATCCCGTCCCAAGCAGCTTGCTCCGCCTCATCCAGGAGCATCTTGGCCAGCGACTTCACTTGAATTCTAGGGTGAGTGGTTTCCACGTCGACCCCGATCGGCGTCGTCGAAACTGCAATCAGTCCCATATCGCCGGAATGAGACACATTGAAATGAAGCCCGTCGAGATGCGGTTTGCCCCATTTGCCGATTCGAAATTTGATTTCTCGAGCACGGCAATTCAAATGGTGTGACAAAATCCGGCGGAGTGCAGTTCGGCAACCGATGAATTGGCGGCGCGGTTCTGGAACCACAAAACGGTTAGCTCGGGCTAGCTCGTCGGACGTTAGCTCACCTTCCAATTGGCATAAATGCTCTTCGTCGAGCGCGAGCGGAACACGATAAACGACGGGAAGTGGGTTGTGGACCATCAATCGAATTGGCGTGCGATCCAAGAGGACAGAACGATCAGCATTTGTCCGGGCCCATAAGTCAACCAAACCGATTCTCGAAATGGAATCGAACCTCGAAACATCTCAATCCCCAAGATGAGATCGCTCAAAAGAAACAGCCCGGCCCCCAAGGCGAGTGGCCACATACTCGACCGATGTGAGGCAACCGCCAACGCAATCCCGGCTGTACCTGCCAGGAATAAGGTATACCCCAGTGCCGGCCATTTTAGTTCGATGTTTTCTGTGGCACCATAAACGATTGCCACCCAACCGACCAATCCGATCAGTTGCCAGACGAGGACCGAGGAAAGCATTTTGGAAACGTTGAGCGGTTTCAAGTACTTCAAAAGTTTCAGCATTCCGGTCATATACATCAAGTGGCCGATCCCGAACGCGGCCATTCCACCCAACGACTGATTCGGTAGCCCGAGAAAACCCAGTCGCCCCGCCATGAAAAAGTCTCCGATTGTTCCGAAGGTCATTCCCAGAGCGATCAGCAGCCCATATCCGCGAGTCCTTGGCCCCGACTTAGACCATAGGGCAAATGCCAGAATCACCAAGGTGATCGACGATCCCAGACGCCCAATTGCTCCAAGCGTCGGGCCAATTGCATCGCTGAGCCACCGGTTGGCGCTAAGCCCGCCAAATAGAAGAATCGCCCAAACAACCAGCAGCCCTAAGGAAGCTCCATCCTTAGTTGGTCGTTCGGGCGTATCGGATATTGCGGTATTCATTTTGGGAGCCTGAAGGCGATATGGTCTGATTGTTGCCGGGCCTACAAGTTTAGCGGCGGAACGGTCCTTGGGAACCGAGCCATGGATTATCTTGCATATCCCGATTCTAACGACTGGAGAAAGGAAATTAGTTGAGAAAAGGGTAGCGATCCGCAAAATGGATTTGCATGTTCCGTTTGGTTGGGCAGAGTTTCTTGCCCAGTGTGAAAATCCAAATGGAGTGGATCCACCAAAATGTCGGCCAAAGGCCCTGCAATCGCTCACGCCAAAACCTGGAAAGTTCTTGAGAACTCGCGCAACCAGTCGGCTACCATCCTTTTGTCCGAAGGTCTAGCTAGCTCCGTCCCGACTATTCGTCACCGGTGTCTTGCGGCTCTGGTCACACGACCGGACGAGTTCGGATACGAGCGGATACTCACGCACTGGACGAACTACGACCAATCGGACATCGGCTTGTTGCGGGCCCATGCGCCGAAATTTACGTTTGCGGTCCGCAGGCTACTGCAGAACGGTTCGCTCCTTGAAAAGCAGCAGGTGCTTCGGGCGATGTCGGACCTCGAGCTGACCGATGCTGCCGATATTTTGCTTGGATTTGTGCTGGACGAAAAACACGCCTTGCACGTACTTGCCACCAACTGCTTTCATTCGATGTGCCGCAGGCTGGGCCAAAGTTGCCGTCGCACCGGCAGCCTGTCCAACCCAATTCGCCAGTCGCTGCTGAAGAAATTGCATCCGGCAATAGTCTGTGAGACGGCAACGCCTGGATTGATGGAGGCATGGCTATTGCTCATCCATTGGGACGATGCGCAGCAGCGTGGATTGATAGGTAGCCCCAATCAGTCCGCATATTTACGGATGGTTGATATTTTTGCAAACACGAATGAACCGGGTATTTTGCAGCTCTTGGCCGGATACTATTGGCGAGCTGCCACGCCGCAGGGCATTCACGATGCAATCGTCCAAAAACAATCTCCTCAACTGGCTGTGGAAATCGCTCGACTGGCCCCGGACGAGATCCTTGAAAGTGTGCTGGAACAATTGCGATATTCCGAGCCGTTGTCGAGCATGCAGCAGGTCGATGCATTCTCCGCAGATATCGATCACGATACGCGCGGACGGTTGCTTTTGATGATGGCGGCATCACGCAACGACATCGACTGGACGTTGGATGCCAGCGTGCGACTCTCAGAGAGTGGCGATGCAGCCGATCAGACCCTTGCTGCGGCCATGCTACTAACGTGCCAACGCCCGTCGCTTGAGCAATTTGTCCGCATGTATCAATCGGATGGTCTCCGGCCGCTGGTTGAACAGCGAATGGCCTATTCGACAAGCCGAATATTGTCGTGGCTCGGTGGCCCGAATGCTGCGCTGAAACAGGCAGCCCGTTTTTTGTTCTACGATTTCACTCTGAATCAGCTTCTGCATGTGGCCAGCCACTGGCCTGCAGATCGATGCCGCGTAATGGCTAATATTGTGATGCACGCGGAGGAAAGCCCGGTCCAAAAGCTTGTCGCAAAACTGAAGGATCCATCGCATAGCAGAACGTTGGTAGCCTTGCAAGTTGTCCAGTGGTTTCAATGCGCTGAAGCGATCAAAGAACAACTACCGGCACTAGTCCGCGATCCGAGGCCCGAGGTGAGGACTCAAGCCATTGATATCTTGAGTGCACTTGAGGGACCGAATGTCGAAGATTTCATTTTGCAACTGTTGCAAGATGTCAATTCGGATATCGCGGACGCGGCGCATCGAGCAGTTGACCGTCGAGAGCGACATCGACTGCTTCATCGCAGTAACTAGAACCCGAACCTCAGTTTAAGCTATATGTCCTCGGATTCCACAGTACCACAGCTCATGGCACTGCGACCAACGTTGGCTCGATGGTTTGGTACCGCTGACGGGTATCGCGGGCACTTCAACGCCAATTCATCCGAGTTAATGGTCATCCTGGTCTTATTCGGGCTGGGATTGACCCTGGCGACTTTCCTCGTGATCGCTATGCGTCGGCAGAAAATACAGATGTCTAGGCCCGACGGCCAGCGGCTGTTTAACGATTTATGCAAGGCGCATTCGTTGACCTGGCCGCAGAAACAGGCGCTTCGGAAGCTGACGCAAGTTCGTAGCCTGTCCAATCCTGGGCAAATTTTCATTGACATCCATCTCTGGCCGACCAATGGCGAAGCCGAACGCCTACTTGGTAACCGAATGCGAATTCAACTTTGCGCTCTGCGTCGCAATCTCTTTGAGTCGAAGTCCAATTGAACGTACCGAACGAAATGCGGTTCGACTGTAGCGAAATCGATCGCAATCCAGGCCAGCGGCGAGTTTGGCTCTTGCGTGCGGGGGGCGACCGTTCGAGGCGTCGATGCCAAGCTAGAAAAGCTATTGGCTACCGTGGTCAGTTGCCCCAACGGACGGGAAGAGTCGGCGAACAGTGCTCTTAAGTGTGTCTTTGACGGGGAGTTGCTTCAAAAACTTCTTAGAATGAAATGCTAGCTCGCTTCGAACGCGGGTTGCGGGAGAACACGTAACGACGCCTTCCAACGTGTGCGACACAACGTTGCACAGCTTCCACTTGTAGGCCAGTTCGCCGTACCCAAAGTCGATCTTCTCAACGCTTGCCATCTCGCAAGATTTGACAACGTCCACGAACAGTGCAGTTCCTGGGGAATATCGCGAATAGTCGAGATCATAAACTGGAAACCAATAATGCAGCAACTTGCCCTCGCGCAGACCATAGTGACCTGCAACGAGCTTTTCACCAGCCCACAATACCGAAAGCTGTCCTCGAACCGATGAAGTTGATTGATGCAGCCGATGCAACAACTCTCGGATCCAATCCAACGAAAACTTGTCAAACAGATTGGTTCGTCTGTATTGGTCGCTTTTGAGCTGAATGATCTGATCGAGGACTGCGCTGTCGGAGCAATCAAATTCGAAGCGGAGCGTCCCGATTTCTCTGGCCAATTTGCGTGTCTTCTGATGCTGCTTGGAAACGGTTCGGTGATTGCTGTTCAGCCAGGTCAGGTAGCCATCGCGTGCAATTGAAAGGTCGCAATGAAAAGTCTTCACGCGATCAAACACATGGATCTGCGGATCAAGCGATGAATACTCCCGCATTGAATGAAAATGAAAGCTGCTCACTTGGGCTTCCCGAAAAAAGCTTCGCCAATCGAACGTTGTCTCGGGATTCAAGATCGGTCCGTGCGCATCGTTGAACATCCGGCCAATCGGATATGCTGCATTCCCATGGCTCTCGTACGCACAAACTGCGGTGATTACTTCACCCGCACGTTGAAGGGCCACGAACAAATTGGGTCGTACTCGGTTTGCGATGGTAAAGAATTCGTAGGACAAAAATGGGCTATCGAATAGATCGCTGCTCGCGCGGAGCCTTTCCCATTCCGCTCCCATGGAAGGTGTGACCTCCGAGGAACTCAATAACTCAATACTCATGGAAGGCAGAAGGCGTAAGTACTATCGGTGTAGAGTTAGATCGCGGAATTGAAGGTTTGAGTCTGTTGTTATAGATGCTATAACGAATGGTCTCATTCACGCAATGATCTTTTCAACGAAATCTCGACTCAGAGTTGCAACCAACAATGAACCTCTGTTTGGACCTCCCCATTATAATTTGATTTTTGAGAATTCAAATTGTGTGCCGGTCGAGATGCAGTTGCCAAAGACGCTAGGAAAAGATGCGACGAAAAGTTCCCTGCGTCCTATTGAATTTGTTTACGCCATTTGGCTAATTTTTGACCATGAACGACTGAAACATCTGAGCGGCTTTTGCGGCTACGTTTTCAGGCGTAATGTCCTTTACCGTCTCCTGGGCCGCCCTGCGCATCTCCAGCAACTGGGGGTCAGATAGCCCAAACAAGTGGTCCAGTGCTTCGAAAAGGGAATCATGCAAATTGGGATTGTAAAGCCAACCATTTTCCCCTGGGCGGATCAGCGCTGTACTGGCTTGAGCAAACTCGCTGCCGATGACCGGCATGCCTGCCTGCATCGCCTCATTGACGACCATGCCCCATTCGTCGGCGAGCGTCGGAAAAACCATGACCCCACTGTCTTCCATGGCCTGGGCCAATTCGACGAACTTCAAGGAACCTAGCAAACGTACCATCAAATTCGCTGGTAATACCCTAGAGCGAATCGCAGATTCTTGATCGCCCCTGCCAACAAAATCGAGTTCGATCGATCTGGCTGGATTTTGGTTGCTGTACTTGATCAACGCGTCAAGCAACGGCAGCACACCCTTTCGCGCAACCAATTGACCGATGACGATCAGCCGACGGCGGGCAGTGGGCTGACGTTGGAGCGATCCCGTGTAGCGAAACTCGTCACTGGCAGCGTAGGGAAAATAAACGAGTTTTGTATGTGGGACGCCCAACTTCTCAAGATAGATCTTACAACCTGGCCCATTGTACGCTACCGCGTCGGCCGTCCGCACGAGGCACCGCCGCAAGACTGAACGCAGCCAAAAAAAACCTCTCCCCTGCTCCGTCCGTTCCGTAACGCATACATAAATCGCGAGCTTTTTTCGGTAGAGTTTGCAATAAAATGCGCTAATTGCGGATCGGAATCCCAACTCATGGGAAAACACGATATCGGGGTCTGTGCGGCGTAGTTGGCGGATAGTGTCATAGGGAACGTGGATATATAGGTCCTCTCGAAATCCACCATCGGTATGCTTCCAAGGTTGCCGCAGCATCCAGCTTTTTTGGACGCGAACATTCAAGCCATTCCACGACTTCGTATAGTCGCGGTTTGGCTCGAGGTCGGTCGACAGCAATACCTCGAAATCCTCCACAAGTTGAGCGAGGGCCCGTAGAACTCCAGCCATATTGGGCGGAAGGTAGTGCGTCAGAAAGACTACTTTAAGGTTCAGTTTCGGTGGTTTCATGCGTTCGATCAAGTTCGGGCGGGCTTAAGGTGGCTCGTGTCTCGCATCAGTTCGTTAAAAACCTCAATGACTCGGTCTGCGTAGCTGCGATTCGAAAAGCGTTCGAAAAGTGCATCCGAAAGTTTTGAAATATCGTGTTCCGACTGCTCCAGCGCGGCAGTCAGTGCGCGAGCCAAGCTGTCAGGGTCGGAAAGCTCAAAAGCCCCAAACCGTCCGGCTTCCGTAACCACTTCCTCCACCGATGTTCCTGCGACGTAGCACACGGGAGTGCCTACGTAGTAAGCTTCGAGGGCTGGCAGTCCAAAGCCTTCAATCTCGGACGGCAAAACGAGCGCGCGTGCTCCGGCGACGACATCGGCCAACTTCTCTTCGGTGAGCGGTGGTAACAACTTGATTGGGCCCAAATCGCGCAGAAGCTCTTGGCCGCGATGGTCCAGGTTTCCTACGATCGTCAGCTTCGGCAAGCTGTGATGTTCGCGCCGCAATTGCCCCCACATTTCAAAGAAGCGATTTGTCTTCTTGTGTGGACTGGCTGAGGCCAAGTGAACAACGTATCCTCGCTTCTTCCATGGCTGATGTCGATACTTTTCCCAAGAACTACTCTCATAAGTAACATGGATTGAGGGAACAGCGATTTGATAGCGGTTGCAAAAATCGACCAATTGCTTCTTTGCATGTTCAGAAATGGTCATCACAACGTCCAGTCGCTGCAAGCTTCGTTGCATCACGCGAAGCCAATACTTGTACTGGAGAGCACTACGGGATTCAGGGTAGTGATCGATATAGTGTTGGATAATTGCATCGTGCATCGTTCCAACCGTCGGTGCCGATGGCCGCATCCACAGTGGCAAGTAACCTTTGGGATAGTACCACATATCCACTTTCGGCCGTGAAATGAGCGGATGCAGCGAGTCAGCGACAAGCCGTCCCAGCGAATTGTCTGTTCGAAACGGAAGGCGAATTGATTTTCCGAAGTTCTGCGTGTTGCCGAATGAACTGCGCGAGGCGATGGTCGTCAAATCAATTTCTTCGCGGAGGCTAAGTTCTTGCAGCAGAGATCGCGTCATCGAAGTGATGCCCAGGCTCCGGTCTCGATGGGGATTCTGATCCGCTAGGTATACGGCGATGTGCATCGTGGGATTTGACAGACTCACGTATATGCTTCTCAAATCAGCTCGAACTTGACGCCAAAAATTGAAACATGGTCAGGGCTTTTTGTGCGACGTTCTCGGGTGTAATATCGGCTACGGTCTGTTGCGCAGCATGTCGCATCGCCAACAATTGCGAATCCGTGCGGCTGTACATCGCATCGAGCGCGCGAAAAAGGGTCTCGGGCGAATCGGGATTGTAGCACCACCCATTTTCGCCATCATGAATCAGCGCGACGCTGGCCTGAGCATACTCACTTCCGATGACTGGCATTCCCGCCTGCATCGCTTCATTGACAACCAATCCCCATTCGTCGGCAAGCGTTGGAAATAACATGATGCCGCAGGTCTCAAAGGCTTGTGCCAATTCTGAGTACGGCATCGTGCCTCGCATTTGCAACTTTAAGTTTGAGGGCAATTCGATTGCACGAATTGCGGCTTCCTCGGTACCTTTCCCCACAATATCCAATTCGACTATTTGATTCGGGCGATTTCGGCAGTATTGGATGAGCGTCTTCAGCATAGGCACGATACCCTTGCGGGCGATCAACTGACCCACCACAACCAACCTTCGCCTTGCCATAGGCTCACGCTCAATGGCTCCGGTGTAGATGAATTCTTTAGCCACACAATAGGGGAAGTGGTAGAGTTTAGAATCCGGCACGCCATATCGTTTTAGATATTCACGGCAACTGGGCCCGTTATACGCCACAGCGTCGGCCAGTCTCAACAACCTTTTGCGCAACGCATGTCTTAGCTTGCCACGGCCCTGCTCCGTCCGCTGACTGGCGCAGATCCATAGGGCTAGCTTCTTTCTGAATAGCCGACAATACAATGCGCTGATCAGTGATCGGAAGCCAAGTTCATTTGAGAAGACGATGTCAGGCTTGGTAATTTTCAATTGGCTGAACGTGTCATAGGGAATGTGCACGTACAGATTATCCTGGAAGCCTCCTTGTGGATGTTTCCAGGGACGTCGAATCATCCAGCTCTTTTGAAGTCGCACGTCCAAGCCATGCCAGGCGTTTCCGAAATCCCGGTTTGGCTCCTGATCAATCGATACCAATACAATAAATTCTCGAACACACTTGGCCAAATTCTGATGAACGCCAGCCACGTATGGGGACAGCATATTGGTAAGCACCACGACGCGCGCTTCCAAAACAGCAGAAGCATTCGGCTTGTAGGGCACGGGTGCTTTGTCGCAAACGGGTCGAATGGTCAGTGGATCGGTCGGCGTGTTCAACACAGATTTTGTTAACAATGGGATCTTGAAAAGCAAATCGACTTGGGCAGCCCCGCGTCGGGCATGTCAATTGATTAAGGATTGCGAGTGGCTAACGGTTCATCGGGCCGAGTCTGCCATTCTACGACTAATCCATTTACCCATTATAGTTAGCCCGCAATCCCACTGGCCTGTCGAGCGCGATCCAACACTTTTCGGGCTTGTGCCCGAGCCCGCTTGGCACCGTCAACCAATATGTCATGAACGGTGTCTGGACGAGCCATCAACTCTTGTCGCCGCGATCTGGCCTCGGCGAAATAGTTCTCGGCCACATCCGCTAATTGCTTCTTAATCTCGCCGTAACCGAAGCCGCCGGTACGATAGAGGCTTGCCATTTGGGATATTTGGTCGGGCGAAGCGAATAGTTGGTAAAGCTGATACAAGTGGTCGGAATCGGGGTCTTTTGGAGCGTCCATGGGGCGGCTGTCGGTCGCGATCCGCATGATTTTTTTTCGCATGGCCTTTGGTTCTTCGAAAAGCTCAATCGTGTTGTCGTAGCTTTTCGACATTTTCTCACCGTCCGTTCCGGGAACCTTGGCGGCCGTCGGCATGAGACGAACTTCGGGCAAAACAAAGACGCTCGTTTCGTACTGATGGTTGAATCGAAGCGCTAGGTCACGACAGACCTCGATATGCTGAACCTGGTCTTGGCCAACCGGCACAAGGTTCGAGTCGTACGCCAAAATGTCGGATGCCATCAACACTGGGTATGTAAATAACCCGGCGTCGGCCGGCAATCCGCGATCTTTCTTGTCTTTATAAGCATGGCAACGTTCGAGCAGCCCCATCGGAGTACACGTCATCAGCAACCACGTTAGTTCAGTTACTTCGGGAACATCGGACTGCATGAATAAAACAGCTTTACTTGGGTCCAGACCAAGGGCCAAGAGATCCAGAGCAGCCTCGCGCTTGTACGTACGCAACAGCTCGGCTTCGCGGACTGTGGTCAGCGCGTGTAAATCGGCGATGAAATAATAGCCTTCGTGTTCGTCTTGCAGATGAATGTATTGTTGGATCGCACCGAAGTAGTTTCCCCAGTGAAAACGACCGGTGGGTTGGATTCCGGACAATGCTCGCATGTCAGTATTGAGTTAGAGATGTTCTGTTTTCAGTGAACCGTGCCAGTCGCCTCGGAGATCGTCCGTGCCCCGATAGCCGTCAGGGCTTGGGGCAATTGGTCGATCAGCCGGGTGCTGACGGTAGGATCATAATAGTTGGCTGTACCAATTTGAACAGCGCTGGCTCCAGCAGCTAAAAATTCCATGACGTCGTCAATTGTGGCGATTCCACCGATCCCGATGACGGGGATTTTCACAACTTTGGCCACTTGATAAACGCACCGCAATGCCACGGGCTTAATGGCCGGACCGCTCAGCCCACCGAACTTGTTACCCAAAATTGGCTTCTGGCGACGCCAGTCAATTGCCATACCAAGCAACGTGTTGATACAACTGACCGCATCGGCTCCTGCATTCTCGGCGGCCAGCGCAATATTGGCAATATGCGTTACGTTGGGCGTAAGCTTGGCGATGATCGGAAGTGAACACGCTTGGCGGACGCCGCGCACGACTTGTTCGCAAAGGGAGGCATCGGTTCCAAAATCGACACCCCCGGTAACGTTCGGGCACGAAATATTGAGTTCGATGGCTGACGCACCGCCCGCCGCATCGATCCGCTGAGCTAGTTCGTTGAATTCAAGGATGCTTTTGGCGGCGATGCTAATGACAATTGCGGTGCCAAGTGATCTGAGATACGGCAAGTGGTTCTCAAGAAAATAGTCGATGCCATCGTTATCCAGGCCGATCGAATTGAGCAGTCCGGATGCTGTTTCCACAGTCCGCCAGGGAGCATTGCCCGGTCGCGGATTGAGAGTAATCGTTTTCGGTAAAATTCCACCTAGTTTGCTCAGATCGACAATTTGCTCCATCTCTCGGGCGTAACCAAACGTACCCGAGGCGACAAGGATCGGGTTGCGCAGCTCAAGACGTCCCAAACGCACAGACAAATCAATATTCGAGTCGGAGTCCATCGACAAAATCGGTGAAAAGCTATTTTGGGGTAGTGACCGAGTTGTCTTCGGTCAGAGTTGTGTCAAAGGTAATCCAAGGCTGTTGTAAATTGATTTGCAACGCTAGCCGCTGCTTGCCGTTACGCACTGAGATGGCGTTGATTTGATCGGGATTGACTTCCGAAAGAAAACGTCGCACCACGACGAATCGGTGCTCGGGATCCTCGGGAACAAGTTCAAAAAACAACCAAATCCAACTACCTTTGGTTTTGTGGCCTACCCACTTAATGTGCGAGACAGAATTGGTTTTGTCCGTTGATGTATCGACGGTCTGGTTGGCTGACGCCGATTCCTTTGGTTCTGAATTTTCCTTCTTGATTTGCTCGAGGCCATCAGCTGTAACCGCAACAAAGTGACGAGCCAGATAGTTTCGGACGAATTCCACCGTTTCGGACTCTTCAAAGTTCAATTGAGCATGGTCGATCTTTTCATCGTGGGCTATGTGTCGCAATGCCTTCTGAAGGTCATTCGCGTAAATGCGCAATCCGATTTCCCAGCGCCGGGTTTGTGCATTCCATTCGATTTCCGCAACGCTGGTATGAAATGGATGAGCCAATCCGCAAGCGGAAAAAGGCCCCAGCGCCAGGTATAGCGATGCGACGATCAGGTAAGGTTGTAGGTGCATGATACGGTGCCTCAATTGGATCCTGCTTGGACAGGTTCGTTGGCTTCGGCGTCTTGATTCTCTTCAGGACTTGGGATTTCTTGTTCATCCGCTTCGGCGGGCGGGGTTGCTTCGGCCTCAGCCTGTGCACTTGTCTCTTCCTGCTTGGCCTTCGCTTCGGCCTCGGCCTTTGCTCTTGCTTCTTCTCGGGCTTTAGCTTCTTCTTCTCGAGCTTTAGCTTCGGCTTCTTCGCGTTGGCGAGCTTCGCTCATCGGATTCTGACCAGAAAAGCGTCGGCGGCCGCCTTGTTCATCCTTGTAGATCTGGAATCGCGTGGGTTCGAGACGCGGCGGAAAATAGTTGTTGTCGCGATTCGCATCGGCTGTTTCGCGCAAAGGGTCGAGTTCAATCGAGGTGATTGGATGCTCGCTGACGATTGCGGTATGGGCGTCTTGGTTGTTGCGGGCCCATATTTCTGGTGGCCAGCGTTTTATTTCTTCAGAACCATCATCGTAGGTGACTTTCAATATGACTGGCATGACCAAACCGCCCAGGTTCTTGAAGTTGATCTGGTAGTAATTCGCTTTGTGATCGAGCAACTCTCGTTCCTCGGGGGTTAGCGACTCGAGCATCTTTTTATGGGCTTCACGAGCTTCCGGCTTGACTGCGTCGCGATCATACGAGTTGTAGAAATCCTTGAGTTCTGGAAACTGGTCGACTCGCTTTGGCAGGTCCTTATTGCGCTGCTCGGAAAGGCTCGGTGTTTTTGCGTCGCGCTCGGTGATCCGTCGTTGAGCTTCCTTGTCGGGATCTCCGTCGGTGGGTACCAGCCACTGAATCGAATCGATGGCGATGTCGCAATGGTCGGTTGTGTAAAACCAGCCGTGCCAAAACCAATCGAGGTCCACGCCTGAAGCATCTTCGATCGTTCGAAAGAAATCCGCCGGCATGGGTCGCTTGAATTTCCATCGCCGCGCGTACTCTTTGAAGGCGAAGTCGAACAGCTCGCGACCGAGTATCGTTTCTCGCAAAATGTTCAGCGCCGTAGCCGGTTTGGCATAAGCGTTGTTGCCGAACTGCAAAAGGGACTCGCTGTCTGTCATGATCGGAACCTGCATTTGACCTTGCATGTATTCGGCGATGTCTGCCGGTTCGCCGCGCTGCGACGGATAATTTTCTTCCCATTCTTGTTCGGCCAAATATTGCAAGAATGTATTCAGACCTTCGTCCATCCACGTCCACTCGCGTTCGTCGCTATTGACGATCATCGGAAAATAGTTGTGTCCAACCTCGTGGATGACAACCGAAATCAATCCGTATTTGGTAAACGCTGGGTAAGTGCCATCTTCTTGTGGGCGAGGGCCATTGAAGCAAATCATAGGATATTCCATACCGCCGACTGGGCCGTTGACACTAATAGCGACCGGATAGGGGTAGGCGAACGTGTATCGGCTGTAGACGTTCAGCGTGTGGATGATCGAGTGAGTCGAGTATTGGCTCCACAACGGTTCGGCTTCGTTAGGATAGAACGACATTGCCATGACCTGGTTGCCTTCGACATCGTGTCCTTGCGCGTCCCAGATGAATTTGCGGCTGCTGGCCCAAGCGAAGTCTCGCACATTCTGAGCATGGAAAACCCATGTTTTCGTTCCGGATTTCTTTTGCCCTTCACTGGTCTTGGCCTCGTCGGGAGTCACGATGAACGTAGGCCGGACGGAGGTCTTGGCTTCTGTCAAGCGGCTGAGTTGAGTCGGTGTCAAAACATCTTTAGCATTTTGCAATACGCCGGTGGCCGCCACGATATGATCTTCCGGAGCTGTAATACGGACCATGTAGTCGCCGAGTTCAAGCGTGAACTCACCTTGTCCTAGATAGTGCCGGTGCTGCCAGCCTTTGGCATCCGAAAATGCAACCATTCGCGGGAACCACTGCGCGATTTCGTAGATATAGTTGCCATCCTTCTCAAAAAACTCAGCTCCGGTCCGCATCGATGCGACCGACGAATCGTTGATCTGGTAGTTCCAGTCGATCGACAAGCGAAAGCTCTCGCCTGGGCCAAGCGGAAGCGGTAAGTCGACTCGCATCACAGTTTGAACAATGACGTGAGACAAGTCGTTGCCGCTAGAGTCGCACACGCGAGTGATATTGAAGCCGCCGTCGAAAAGTTGGCGAAGCTGCATGCGTTTGATCGCGTCGATCGACAAGCGACCGTGCGGAACGGAGGCCCGGAGTTTGTTGGCCTCCGAATCCGGTTCAAAAATATTGGCGTCCAGATGCAACCACAGGTACCGCAACGATTGAGGCGAGTTGTTGTGATAAGTAATCTGTTGGCTGGCCGTCAAGCATTGCTTTTCGTCGTCCAGCGTAACATCGATTACGTAATCGGCCCGTTGCTGCCAATATTCTTCGCCGGGCTGACCGGCGGCCGTTCGGAATGAGTTCGGTGTCGGCCAGATTTCGTCCAACTGGCGGAATTTATCTGGCTGACCATACTTGTTGTTGACGACCGCTTGACCGATGGCCGATGCGCACGAAATGGACAGCAGGGATACAGCCAGAATGCCTTTGGTAAAGTACAATGTCATGATGTTGATCAACGCGAGTTAGTATCAGGACTGTGTTGTAATATTGAATGGCTAGGCATCGCCGGGCTGAAGACAATGAGGTTGGGCGGGGTCAACAACTCCACCTGACCAGTTCTGACATCATTCGGCTTGATCCACCTACGTGCAGCCGAAAACTTGCCGAGCGAACTTCTCGTTGCCGCCATTGAACACTACAGGCAACTGACCATTATAGTAAAGATGAATGGATCGCCAATTGAATACCCAGAATATACATTACCCGTTCGGCTATTGCACCAACGTTCATCCAGGAAGTTCGCTCGATGAGGCGCTGTCGCAAGTCGAGCGAATTGCAACGCAAGTGCGAGCGAACCTTGTACCAGAGGGGGTACTTCCGCTAGGCCTTTGGTTTTCAGAAGCTGCGGCCGAGGAGCTGTTGACTACGAAAAGCCCGAGTTGGTTGGGCGACTGGTTGAATCAACGCGGATTTGCCGTGCAATCATTGAACGGGTTTCCGCAGGGTGATTTTCACAAGCCGGTCGTCAAACACTCGGTCTACGAGCCGACTTGGACGTGCGGTTCGAGAGCCACCTACACCCAGCGGCTCGGGCAAATTCTCGATTCGATCCTCCCGACGGGCCGCACGGGGGCCATCTCAACGCTTCCACTGGGTTGGCCACATGCTCCGTGGCACGCCGACGATTTTAGCTTGGCGGCAGAGCATTTGCATAGCACAGCCAGATTCCTGCATCGACTTCGAGAAAATCGCGGCCGCGAGATTGTTCTGGCGATCGAACCCGAACCCGGCAGCGTGCTCGACAAGGCGGCTGATGTCGTCAAGTTCTTCGAGCGATTTCTCTTCAGCGGCCCAGATGA
>WPCK01052676.1_pt1 | contig 15197 bp, 10 predicted proteins | sample 5399851 | NCBI WGS metagenome assembly WPCK01 (sample SAMN12869471, study PRJNA574797) | sludge metagenome | isolation source: wastewater treatment of pH11 | place: China:Beijing | collected 2019-05-20
GCCGCCAACGCCACCTTGGCCTTGAACACGGCGCTATGCCGCTGCCGCTTTCCCTTCATCCTGTTACCTCCGAATACTAACCCGGGTCAAGAACTCCAAATTCTATCTAAACCCGTGGTCCAGTTTTCGGGGTCCATTACAAGGTACTTCATGACAAGCCAATCGAATCCTGAACAACCGCGCCTCCTTCCTTCGCATCGTGTGGCCCGAGTTTCTTAGCTTTTTGCTTCGTGCTACTCTCCGCTGTTCGCTTCCTTGCCTCGCTGAGTGTGGCGGTGCGTTTCCTGACGCTTGGCCAAACCCTAGCGATGCATCACAGCGAGGGTTCTTGTTCAGGTTTGTGATGCGGTTGTTACCGAAGGAGCCAGAACATGGCCAATGAGAACGGTAGAAGGCAGCGGCCGATTTTCACCAAGCGCTACTTCCCAGTGCAAGTTGCAGTTTTCGAGCATCGAAACGGCGACGGCAAGCTGAACCACAGCGTGGTTCTCAGGCGCTCGTTTCGCCGCGATGAAGAATCCGAGTGGGAAACGACGGAGTACTTGTCCACGCAGGACCTGCTACCCGGGGCGAAGCTTTTGAGCGAGGCGTATGCCTTTATTCAGAGTCGCTTGCAAAAGGCATATGAGGACGGACGACAGGCACCCGACCTCGAAGTCGCCGCTGCCGACGTGCCCTTCTGATTCCCATGGCCCCAAACGTGCATCGCTTGGGGCTTTTTTTTGTTCAGTTCACCCACGGTGACCGTGGACAAGAACTCAGACCGCGTCTCCAGCCAGCCAACGCCTGGGGGCTCTGCCCCCTGACCCCCCGGGATTTTTCGAGGCATGGCTCGCATCAAAGTGGGACGCATGGAGTGACGTGGCCTCACGCACGCAAAAGCTGCAAGACTAAGGCAGGCTGTTGGTTTGCCTGCGCGAGAACAGATGCTGCAACCTGCTGGATGATGTTTAGCCGCACGAGGCGCGAAGACTCATCGGCGATATCAGCGTCCATTATGCGGCTCTGGGCTGACGCGAGCTCTGTGATTTGAGCAGCTTGCTTTTCGACCGCCGCTCTGATTCGACTTTGAAATGCTCCAAGAACCGCGCGCTCGTTCGCGACGCGCTCAGCATGAGAGTCGATGAAGCTCATCGCATCCAAGGCGGTTTGCCGGGTGGTGAGGTCGAATGTGTTAAGGTAGAGGTTCGAGGCGATGGTTGGGGAAGATGAAGACGAATCTTCCCAGAGAGAGTTGGGAGCCAAGAACGCGTCGGTCCTTGCGTTTGTGTCCCCGGCGACCAGATTCGTGGCGTCAGAGGCAAACACCACATACTTACCATCGGCACTGATGTTAGGAGCATAACTCGCAGCGTTTGATTGTGCTCCAGCGTTGTCGACGTTAACTCGTACTGTCTGCCCGGTCTGACGGTCGTGCACGAAGACATCAACCCCATTGGTATCCCCGGACACAAGGTTGGAGGCAAAAGACCTATATGCTACATAACGACCGTCTCCGCTAATTGTTGCATTTAGGGATTGCCCGTTGCCTTGTGTGCCAGTGCTTGAAACGCTGACTCTGGTAGTTTGCCCTGTCTGTCTGTCATGTACGAAAATATCATCCTGTCCATTTGTGTCACCAGCTACGAAGTTCGTGCCAAGTGACTGAAACGTTACAAAACGCCCGTCGGCACTGATACTCCCCTCCAATGCATCACCATTACCTTGTGTTCCTGAACTGTTGACGCTGACCCGAGTTGTCTGGCCAGTCTGGCGATCGTGCACAAAGATATCAACATCACCATTCGTATCGCTTCCAACTAAGTTTGTTGCAGCAGACCTGAACGTGACATACCGTCCGTCGGCGCTAATAGATGTCGCTGTGGAGTTACTCGCGTTGTTAGCTTGAGTTCCTGAGCTGTCGACACTTACCCGAGTTGTCTGTCCAGTCTGTCGGTCGTGTACGAACACGTCGGTGGTAACATTTGTATCCCCTGCAACTAGGTTAGTCGCATTAGAGTTGAAAGTCACATACCGCCCATCGGCACTGATACCAGGGCTATTGCCGGACAAGCCGTTTCCTTCTGCACCCAAGCTGTCGACACTTACACGGGTCGTCTGTCCCGTTTGGAGGTCATGAACGAAGATATCCGTAGTTCCATTTGTGTCACCAGCAACCAAGTTAGTGGCATCTGAGGCGAAAGTTACATAGCGACCGTTGCCACTGATGGCCGAAAAGAAGATGGATGCACCGTTTGCTTCTGTCCCAACACTATCAACGCTTACACGTGTAGTAACGCCAGTCTGCCGATCATGAACAAAGACGTCATCAACGCCATTGCCATCGCCAGCCACTAGATTGTTGGCTGAGGACACAAAGCTGACATACCGGCCATCGTTACTAACAGATGGAGCGGTGCTTCCGGTGAAGTTGTTCCCCTGCACACCTGAACTGCTGACACTAACGCGCCCAATCTCATCCAGCAGAGCCTCAAGTTCGCTGCTCCCACTCCCAGTAGCGCTGCCAAGACGAATACTCAATCCACCCAAGATTCCAAATCCATCCTGCAACCTGATGTCTCCATGACTCGTGTCGAAGATACGTCTCCCATTGAATTCACTCGCTTCGAGAATGCGGTTAAACTCCCGGCGCAGTGCCTGGGCCTCCGAATCAAGCGACTCGCGTTGTTTGCTTCCATAGATGCCATTTGCCGCTTGCGGCGAAAGTTCCTTGATGCGGTGGAGAATGCCCGTAAACTGACCAAGTGCCGAGTCGCCGATGTTAAGAAGCGAGAGGCCGTCGTTTAGGTTTCTTAGTCCTTGAGCGAAGACACGACGGCGGAGGTTCAGCTCATCCGAGATAGCAAGACTTGCCGCGTCATCACTTGCGCGGTTAATTCGCCGACCCGAGGCTAGCCGTTCAAAGGTCCTACTGAGACCGTCGCTTGACTGGGCAAGTCGCCGCAAGACTCCTAGGGCCTGAATGTTACTGCCAACTGTAACTGCCACTCTGTCACCCGTCCTTGGGAACGAAACGTCTAGAAGTTAGTGGGGCGCCTAACTTCTTGAAAACACATGGGGTGAGGTCCCATAGCGGAAGACCTCGACATAACAGTCGGCAGAAGCTAGGGGAATCTGGAGTTTGACCTACAGAAGCCCACACCCACCGGATAATTGCCGCCGCGCAGTCCAAGTATCGAAGGGTTCTATGCTTGTCGTGCGGGTTTGGTCTGCGTCCCGTTCACGAGACCACGTACTTTCCAGTACGCGCCTCGACCTGGGAGAACGAGAGTGAGGACTCATTGGATTCGCGGAACAGGTCCAAGCCCTCCGCCCCGCGGAAATTGCTCGAATTGCCTCGTCCCGAGATGAACCCCAACTGAGGTCAACGGGTATTGGTTGACAACGCTCAGGCAAGCGTGATAGTGATTGAAGCCGCTAAAAGAAAGGGAACGCCTGCGGGGGGATTTGAGCCAAGCGTTCGGAACTCTTCGCAGGTCTCCCATATCAGCTCCCCCACTCCCCAATCCCGCCCACAACCAGCAAGCCATGACCGTCACCATTGAAATCACGTCACTCCCTCCGAGCAGCGACCTTTTGATCACGTCGTGGATTTTCGAGCCATGGCTCGCATCAAGTGATGCGGGCAGGCAGAGTGCGGTCGTTGGTGAAGGGTGACCGCTGGCCCTGGAACCGTGGGAAAAAACGGCGGCCCTCGAGCTCGCTCAAAGAGCCGCCTTTGCGTCCTCTTCGACGCTTCGACGTGGCTATTCCTTCCAAGGTTGCGTCCCCGCAGAGCCTCGGTCCGCTTCGCCACGTAGGCTGAGCCTGCCATAGCTGCGATCTCTACTCAACTAGGCTGCATTCGTCGACCCCATGGGGGATCCGGAACATACACCTGTGGCACCATGAAGGTGCTGTCGGGTGATGCTTCAGTCGGCAGTGATGAACAACAAACAATGGAGGACATGCCAAATGACAACAAAACGACCCAGCTGGGAAAAGAGGCTTGGGCAAATACGCGTAGCCATCTGGGAGAATCAGCACAATGGTTCTTCCTGGTTCAACGTCTCGCTTGGAAGGAGAGTCAAGGAAGGGGAAGAGTGGAAGGAGTACTCGACCTACAACGGCATTGCTGACCTGGCCATCGTCAAGCAGGCAGTCGAGATGGCAATCAGCTGGATTACCTGCTACAGCGAGGGAACGGTACCTGGGAGGCAAGAGACGGAGGACTAAATGTCAACTCGAATCAGACTACCTCTGCAAGATAGGCTAGGCATGGCTCATCGGCTGAAAGAGGCACTGATACGCAAGGAATGGCCAAGCTCGGCGACAATGAGCGACTTTGGAATCAAGTCGAGCGAGCATTGCGACGCCCTTCATTTTGCAGTCGTTGCCGGCGGAGTCCATGTCGACCAATTGGCGGAGGTCGTTCGGAACGGCCCGGCAATAACAAGACTGATTCAGTCCGTGCCCGGAAACCCCTTGAAGGATCTGGCATTCGTTACGAGGTGGGATGATCTATGAGCGGTTACGGAGAGCTTGCGGCGATCGCCGTTTTGGTACTGATCTGGCGAGCCCGGGGCCGTGGACGTTTCAGATTCAAACTGTTTTGCTGGCTATTTCCGGAGATTGCCAAGGAATACGTTCGACTTGCCTGGAAGGAGGTACGTCAGGCAGACGCAATGGCCCGGCCTCTTGTCACCAGGATGAAATCAGGAAACGTCATAGCATTCTTGAATTGTGGCCATGAAGTAGTTGGAGGGATTACACAGGAACGGAGGAGATTCTGGTTTGCTAGAGCCTCAGCGCCGGAGCAACCGCTAGCTATTTTCCATCCTCAAGACACCATCCACTTGAGGACTCTAATCGGAACACTGCTGGACATTATTCCGAAGGTTGCAGACAGCGAAAGGAAGATTTTCGATGCTTGACTTCGGAGACACACCTGAGCACCCTCCGTGTGCGGGGCGCTGCTCGTGCTTCCGACCCAAAACGTGCCGTACCAACCGTCTTCGACCGTAAACGGCATGAATGCAAACGTTGTCTACGGCGGCTCGTATTCGACCGCAAGTCCTTTCGCTACAATGAGATTCGGCGAGACAGGGAGCCCAGTGTATGCAAGAGCCAACAAAGAGCCTCAGCTTTCGCCTGCCGAATACACTGGCCAAGGAGGTGGAGACCCGTGCCAAGGCCAGTGGTACGACGACCGGCGAGTGGCTGCGGGAACAGGTTACCGCAGCCTTGGCGAATCAGGTCCAACCACCGACCACTGGCCGGGATGAGCAACTCACGGCGATTGCCGAATCCATCGCTCGACTGGAGGCGACTTTTCAAGCCCAGGCCTCGGCCAACAACGCTAACGCACTGACCCAAAAGTATCAGGAGGCGCTTCATGCCGCCCGCCTGAGCATTGACCGATGTGCCAAGCGGAATGCCGACGTGGACACTGCCTTGATGGCGGCTTGTTGCCTGACGGAGATGCTGCGGGAACGAGTCGAGCAAGTTTTGGGAGCTGTTCCGGACTTCTTTACCCGCCAGTCATCTGGAGGTTATGGGAGCGGTACTTTGGAGGACGAATGGGACGCGGAAATGCCTGCCAGCCTCAAGGATGGAATGCTTGATTTCATTCACGCAGAGTTTTTCCGCGCCATGCAAGCCATTGATGGCGAAGTGAACCGGTTGCTGGATGCCGCGGACAAGGAATGAATCAGAACGAAGGCATGTCCAGCAAGGTATCGTTCCGCATAACCCGCTGATGGGCGTTTTTTTGTCGAGCGGCTAGAGACGCTCTGCCCCTCGCTGGCGTTGCGTGTCACTGTGTGGCAAATCAAGTCACACGCCCGAAGCGATTCGCCCTAGTCCATCTATCGCCAGGCTGATGATTTCAGGCAGATCAGCGACCGTTTCCCCACATACAATTGAGAGATGCCGTTGAGTCAACCTCTTGGGATGTCTCCGCGCGCAGGCCCCATGACCATCCAGCCGTGGACGCGTACTGATGCTCTCAATTGCGCCAATCGACAACGCGGATTACTACCTCAGCCAGACGCGGCGAAAACGCCGACGTCGCAAGAAACCAGGCATCGACATCGAGCTCGATGGTGGATCAAGTTCAGACGATGATGACGTTCTAATCGCCGAGCCGAACCCGGAGTACTACTTCCAGCCCGGACTACCCGAGGGCCAATGGTGCGGTTCAGGGAGTCGACTTCTGGGGCTTCATGGTACGGTGACAGAAGACGACCTGCGGGCAATTCTTGCGGGCTTTGCACCGGACGGGCGAAAGCTGGTCGTAAATGCCGGAACTGAGCGACGCAGGGTGGGTTGGGACTTCACGCTCTCCGCACCAAAGTCGCTCTCCGTGATATGGAGCCAAGCCACTCCGGAAATGCGCAAGCGTATCGAGGAACTGCATGAGCTTGCAGCGGCCGAGGCCTTCAGATACGTCGAAGAGTTTGCAGCTGTCACCCGCGTCGGGAAGGCGGGCCATACATGGATCAAGTCGAACTTGGTGATAGCCTCGTTTCGACATGGTACGAGTCGCGAACTCGATCCGCAACTTCACACGCACTACTTGGTCACGAATATCGGCGTCCGAGAAGATGGTAAAACGAGCGCCCTGCACAGCCCGTTGCTCTTCGAACACAAGATGACAATCGGTGCCATCTACCGGCTGCAGCTTGAATTCCTCCTCCGGCACGAGTTGGGCTTATTGACCGAGCGCGACGGAACAAGCTTCCGCGTCTTGGGGGTACCTCAAGACCTCTGTCGCGAACAATCCAAACGACGCCAACAAGTCGAATCCGCCATGGGGTCAGCGGGACTGCACTCGGCCAAGGCCGCTGCCATGGCGACGCTGTCCACCCGAAAATGGAAAGGGCCCCTACCGTCCGAGGACGAACTCTTCGCCAAGTGGCATGAGGAGAACGGCCGCTACGCGTTTGATGAAGCGGCCATCCAGGTGCTCTTAGGCCAAGCCAAGCCCGCAAACCTCGAAGAAGAACTGGTCGCTGCGGTTCGCGAGGGACTTGACTCGCTGCTTGCATCCCAGGCGCACTTTAGCCAGCAAGAACTCGTTCGGGCTATCGCCATCGCTTCCATTGGTCGCGGCATTCCACCAAACATCATCTGGCGTACCGTCGAACAGATGGTGGCCCAAGGGTGCTTTGTCAATCTCACTCCCCAGGAGCGTTTCCCTCGATATACGACCCAGGAGATGCTGGCAATCGAAAAGAAAATACTCGACGCAGTGCAGGCAATGAACAATAACGACTCGCACGTGCTGCCGAAAGAGTTCGTCGAAAAGTATCTTGATGCGAATCTCCCATTGAAGTTCACACCATTGGACGAGTCGCGGCGCAACTCAGAGCAGCGCGAAGCAATCAAGCACCTTACGCTTCGGCTGGGCCAGGTGCAATGCGCACAAGGCCTGGCAGGAACGGGTAAGTCATTCGTGCTGGGTCGCTGTTGCGAACTCTGGCAAGCCTTTGGCTACCGCGTAGTAGGAATGGCGCTTGCTGGTGTCGCCAAAGAGAACCTGGCTCAGGGATCTGGGATACCATCCGAGACGGTGGCACTGCGCCTCTTGCAACTGGACTGGAAACGCGACTTCTTGCGTCATCACGCTCGTCAGCTGAAGCGACTGCTGTCGGGCAAGTCAACACACATCTACACTCCGTCCTTTCAACTCGACCAGCGTACGGTGGTGGTGCTGGATGAGGCTGGCATGGTTGGCACAAAGGACATGGCGGCCCTGATCGAACATATAAAGGCCTCCGGCGCTAAGCTCGTTCTCGTGGGAGACAGAAAGCAACTCCAGCCGATCGAAGCCGGTGGTCCCTTCGGCGCCATTCAGAAAGTAACCGGTGCCGTAAAACTCAAGCATATCATCCGGCAAGTTCTGGACGAGAAGGACGACGATCCTTCCTGGGCAAGAAAAGCCATCGCGCTCCTCTCAGAGGGCAAGGCAAGTGAAGCCCTGGAGCTTTATTCAGCTCGGGACATGATCACCGTGTCCGAGGACCGCGAAACTGCAATGGAGTCATTGATTAAAGACTGGTCTACGCCGGGCCTGAAGAACCCGAACTCCAATCTGATATTTGCGAGCACCCGAGCTGAGGTCCGGGATCTGAATGAAATGTGTCAAGCTGCCCAACGGGCGTCGCATTCTGGGCCCGCAGTCAAACCGCTCCGCTTCGAGAGCAAACAAGATGACGGGTCGACGATACCCGTCGAGCTCTATCCGGGAGATGCCGTGATCTTCAATAAGAAATCACGGATTCTTGGCATCGAGAATGGCAACTTGGGTACCGTAGTCGCTTTGAACCGCCAGAAAAAGACGGTTGCCGTTCGTCTCAAAGACGGCAATCGAAACGTGCTCGTGCCACTACGTGACTATCCGTATGTCGACCTGGGGTATGCAATGACAGTCCACAGGGCACAGAGCACGACAATTGACAATGGCTTTGTGCTCCTCGGCGGGAAGATGCAGGATCTGCATTCAAGCTACGTAGGAGCGTCCCGTGCAAGACACTGCACGAGATTCTATGTGGACCAGTTCGAGGCGGGTGAGCATCTCAAGGGCCTGGCCGCTCAGATGAGTCGCGACCGCACGAAGTACTTGGCCCACGAAATACAGGAAGCCGCGACACCGCCCTCAAAAGCCGCAGAGGAACCCAAGGCACAGAAGTCTGGCAAGGCCAGTTCCAAATCTGCCAAAGGGAAACCTTCTGTTAATACGCCTCCGTCCAAGGATCCCGATAAGAAGCCGAAGACATCTCTAAATCGCGCCGAAGGCGCCGGGAACTCCGTGGCAGAACTGAAACGCCTGATTGCAGTAATACGGCGAGAGCGAGGTTTAATGGCGTCAAGCAATGACGAGTCCAAGGTGCTGGGCGAACGTACCGACAGCAAGCCCCTCGCGGAGTTAAAGCGCCAGATTGCGGAGATTCGACGAGCAGGAGGGTCGCTGAGGTCAAATGCCGACGAGCAGAACGTGCCGCGCCCAATAAACGACAGCAACGAGCTTACGGAAGTGAAGCGCCCGGTGATTGCACCATCAACGGAAGCGGGCATCAACAGCACAACGTCTTCGCCCGCCACGTTTGAAGCTCCTAATCAACAGCATTCGCCTTCGGTGTCCGTCAAGAACTCCGATTCTCCTGAGCCACTGCAAGACGGTTTCAATCAGGTCGTAGCCGGCCTGTGTTCCGTCGTAGCCGGATTGTATTGTGGGGTGGCGGAGGTTCCATTTGCGCCAGGGCCTATTGCGCCACAGGTCATCACATCCACTAGCAGCGTGACGTCGGCTGACTCAAAGTCTCCGCAATCCACTCCATTCAAATCAGGCACTGTCCAGGCTCGCTTTAAGTCCAAGACCGCAGAGCCGCAGCCATTGGCTGACGACGAAATACAGCAAGCTGCGACACAGCCCCCACAATCTGCGGAGAAGCCCAAGGCACAGGGGCCTAGCAAGGTCAGTTCAAACTCTGCCAACGGGAAACCTTCTGTTGATACGCATCCGTCCAAGGCTTCCGATCAGAAGTCGAAGGCATCCCCAGATCGCGCCGAAGGCACCACGGAATCCGTGGCGGAGCTGAAACGCCAGATTGCTGAGATTCGACGAGCGAGAGGAATGGTTGCCTCGTCAACGGGCGACAGCGAGTGTCCGGTCAACTCACAGTTTGGGATAGAAGAGGTGCAATCCACATGTGGTATTGGGGTACCAACACCTCCTGCATCTGCCCGAACGTCCCGGCCAAAAGCAGCGCGCCGACGAGCTCCCGCGCCGGTCGAAGCCGCGGCTGCGAATCCAGAGGAAATAAAGGCAAGAACGGAAGCGATTGCCCGTCAAGCAGTCCTTAAACCAGTAGTTCTCGTTCTCGGGGATAAACGATACGAGACGCTGAAAGCGAAGCCTCTGACTGACCCCGCAGTTCAAGAGTTCATTCAGTCGACGCTCAACTATATGGCGGCGAAAGTGACGATCGCCAGGGCGGAACGTGCCAGGTCCAAACGTGCTTCGCACAGCGGTCACACCCCTAAGGACCATGCTCAGGCAAGGGCGAAAGCGACCTCCGCCGCCACGTCTCAGTCGAAGCGCAGTCTGCCACCATCAACTCAGAAACACGTTGGCATCCAAAGTTCATTCACTGAGGACCTATCGTATGTCACCTCAGTCTGCGAGCGTTATGACAACATGCCCGGAGGCATCCTCGTCGAGGGTACCGCAGAGTGCTCTCACCGCATTTGTAGCATGACCGTGGACGTCACCCACGGTACACGCATCGTTATAAATGGACGGCACACCTTCAATACACGCCTCAGCGTGGAGGAAGTGGCCACACTGTGGAACGCAGTTCGCACTGCGGATGGCTCGACCAAAATGGGCGCCCTGAGCCAGTCGACCGTGGTTGGAATGCCGCCGTACAGTCAGGTCGCCAACACTTTCATGCTAGCCGACCGCTTTCTGGGAGATCTCGTGTATGGTCATGGCAGTACCTTTGGAATCTGCGAATACGGACTCAAGTCGTACATCAATCCCTATCTAACGGAGGCTGAGGCAGCGGCGCGGCTGGACCCTCTATTTGTCAAACGCTGCGCACTTGCATTTGTCATGGGTCTTAGCCCCCGGTTCTTCCTGAACTTTAGTGGTGCCGAGCTGCGCTTAGGCAAGCGAGAGTCAGCAATCGTTTGTCCCACTCTTGTCGGCGCCTTTGGTGTGATCGACGAAGACGAGGCGCCATATTCACACGCAAGCCGGTGGTTTCCCTTTGAAGCGAATGCGCTTCAGCATCTGATTGCCAACTTCGGCGCCTACCGTTCAGCCAACATGGCACTGAGGAGAATCTGCCGTTATGCGGCTGTAGTCATGCTGTTTCGCAAAGCGTTTCAAGAGGAGGCTTCTCAGGGAACCGGCGAGATGCTGATATGGGCGGCACACAGGGCCAAGACCACAAAGACCTGCCCAACAGTACACTATACCCGTCGCATCACAGGGATGGCTGAAGTGGCACGAAAGACGGTGACTGCAATTGTCGAGCAAACGTCAACAGAAAGGGATTCGCCATGTCAGAACGCTGCGGCCGATGTATTGGCGTTCAAGTACGCGGTTGACGCAGCCGACGCTGAGCTCGTGTTTCATTCACGGGCCCGGCTATCCAAGCTTCTGCAGGGCAGCGTCATACGGCAAGAATTCGACGGCTGCGATGCAGATACACTATCAGCATTTGAGCAGCGCGTTCAACAAATGCTGCATGACCCAGTGATCTGTGGGTGCCTAAATGCCCTGAAGCTACGCAGGTCGAAACATGCACGAAAGCGTTACTGTGAGATCGCTATGGCTGCCCTTCGTCCCGTTATTGAAGGACCATGGTCGTACTCGGCCGCCATGTGTCATTATGTGCAACTCGCCATCAGGCACGACCGATCCTTTCGGCCACTGCCACTCCTGAAGCGGGCAGTGGAGACGGAGCCGCGTTCACTGTTGCCTTTCAGAACACTGAACAATCTCAACGCTGGGCAATGGTACAGGTTTCTCAACCGTTCTGACGAAGAGTTGCAGCGCACCGCCTGGAAGACGATGGAACAAATGGGCATCAAAAGCCTTCCGTTCCATCTTCGGCAATGTCTCGTTGCATGGCACGGCGCCACTACATCGCCAGCTACGAGGTTGCGCCTGCTTGTTGACGCAACGCACTGGGGAGCCTCTCTCTCGGACTTGGCGACACTATTGTGTGAACACGACGGCAACATGATGGAAGTACATGTGAGGTTGGGGCGAATATTTGCCCAGCATAACGTGTCGGCTCGGATGGCATTCATGACGTCAAATAATCCATTCTGTTTGAGTTATGAGCTGGTAGGTGCGCTACCTTATCGCCGACACAAGGCGCTGCTCCGTGAGTACGAATCGCAAATGAAGGTGAGTGCAGCGTCGCATGCTGCACAGTCGTGGTGGGCGGAGCGAAAGCGCGCGCAATCCCAAATGGACTATCGGCTGCCATTACTTGAAGCCGCGGAGTATGCTAGCGCCAAAGTTCCCCTTATGGAATTATACGAAGCCGTACGACACACTGTGAGCGTGAATCAGCAATCCAGTGCACCGGTGTCACGACGACCCGTATCACAGTCACCGACATCACCGCCACCTGAGACGCCCGAAACTCAGGCGGCAGCTTTGATTCGCCAGGCAATCGAATGTGCGAAGAACGATGTCGACTATTGCCCGATCGATGTGCTTATTCGTGCTCAAAAGCTGACACCGGAAGACCCTGCGCCGTGTGACGCCGCAGTAGCGATTGCCGCACTGCAACGATCTTACCGTCATAGTCACTGTTCGACACAGATTGAACAGCTGGAACAGCGACTGGGCATCGCGGAACTCGGTGCTTCGTACGCTTCAACCTGGGACGAGGCGCGAAAGACGATTAATGCAGTGAACGGAACGTCGAGTCTATTAGACTATCTCATTGCGCTGGAGCGTCGACAATGCAATCTCCCTCTGCTCACACGCAAACTGTACTTTGCATGTCCTCTGAAAGAAGCGTTGAAGCAGCTGACGTACGCTACACTGAAGGGCCGAGACCGATTGTATTTCGATACCCGGTTTATGCGTGCTGAGAACCCATTATCTCATTGCGCAGCGATTCTGCCATTTGTGGACGCATCCATTCGTGAGAGGCGGTGCGACGAAATCGAGGAACTTCTTCACGTAGCGTGTGACGGCGCGGCACAATGGTACTATCAGGTTAGGGACGCTGCTGTCGATGCGGATGCACAGCGCCAGCGGCGCGGAGTGCGGCAGGTAACGTCAAAGGTGTTGCGCTCATTGTCCGTTCACCTTCAGCTACCCGACCCGAGGGAGCGAGACATTGCCCCGCCCAACATCGTGCCACTGCTCTTGGTGAGCGAACTCCACACTCGACAACGGACTGTGGATCAGCTTTACCATGATGGTCGCCGTACGAACACGGCGAACATTCAAGCGTGGCTGTTTTGCTAGCCATGAAGCGCTCGCTAGAGCTACCACTTGTGATGGTATTCCTCTACGATGTGATGATCGGTCAGGTTCAAGTAGATCTCGGTAGTCGATAGCCGATCGTGACCGAGGATCTTCTTCAGCGCCGCAAGAGAACCGCCCTTCTGCAAGAACAACGTAGCAAACGTATGTCGGAGCACGTGTGGCGTGACCACAGTGGCAAGCTGGGCGCGGTTGGCAACCACCTTCACAAGCTTCTGGGCCTGCCTTGTCCCGACTGGGAACCTATCATGCAAGGCAAAGTACGGTTCAAAAATCGCACGTACCCGGTTCGAGATCGGCACCACTCTCGCCTTGGATTTCTTGCCCATCGGGCCCCCCTTTCCCTTGATGCGAAGACACCTTTGCTGCCACTGGACATTGGCCGGTGTCAAACTGCAAAGTTCTGAAATACGCAAACCGCAATCGATGAGCGGCCAGATGATGAGCTTTTCCGTTGAGGACGCACACGCGTTTGCCAGTTTATCGGCCTCCTCCATCCGCAGCGGTTCGCGAACGTATTGATATCCCACAGTTCCTCCAATTCAGTTTGCCACGATTGTCCTATTCATGGCATCATCAAATTATGGCTACCGACCCAAATGACATTCGACTTACGGACGAGACACGTCGGCGACTTGCCTGTCTCGCCGACGAACGCGGCGTAAGCTGGTCCGTTGTCATGTCGGACCTTCTCGAATCTGCCGAGGCTTCACTCGGCATCGAACGAGGCTTGGCCTCCGCATCAGCGGGCGAAGCCGTTTGTGCCGACACTGTCCATGAGTCGTTGCGAGCCCGCTTCGGTCTCACTTCAGGGTGAACTATCGCCTCGTCTACCAGCCAACTGCGGCAAACGAGCTCGAGCTGGCGATCAATTGGTCCTTCGAGCACTTTCCGCGAACCGCCAAAGAATGGTGCACCAAGTTCTTGGACGCCATAGAAGGGATACCGGCAGACCCGTACCGCTATCCCCTCCCCCCTGAGAATCACAGATTCCAGCAAGAGATTCGTCAACTCTTATTTGGCAAGGGACGGAGCCTATACCGCGTCCTCTTCACCGTAGACCGAGACCTTGTTCGAGTCTTGCATATCCGCTTTCCGGGACAGCCTCTCGTAACCTGAGCCAGTTCGCACTTCCCGTGGGATTGCGGCCTCAGTTCGCCTTCCGTGAGGCGACGGTAGCACGTTCCGGGACCAGTCGTAAGGGTTGTTTTTCGCGGGCCTGTTGGCCAGATCCAACAGCCGAATCAAGTCGTCGCGCCACAGGCAGAGTTCGCCTTTTCACGCGGAAGGCGAACTGGGAACGACGACTAGGATGCCACTCTCTGTACCGCAATTATGCCACCCACCGAGGCCGACGTAGTTCCTCAGGAATTAACGAGTCGGCGCCGCCGGTCTTGCCACCGTGGATTCCCCTCCTCTGAAGTCCACTTTCGCGAGGCCTAACAACGCCGCATCATTTCGCTGCTACTGCCTGGCCGTTGTTGATCAACTGTCGCAATACCGACAACGCGTCCGCGACGATCTTTCCCTGACCTTCGATGCTGCGAATTACCTCTTCAGGCGTTCGCTCATCGAGCTTCACGACGGCATTCGGATTGACGGCCTTGAGATCGAATACCGCAGCATCGATGGCGTCAACCTTCGACTGAGCGTCGCGCGAGGCCTTCTCCTCTTCGCGGATGCGGGCTTCCAGCTTCTCGACCTTCTCCGCGTCCGGGCCGTTGGCTTTGAGCGCCTTGAGTTTCTCCTTGAGCGATACCGCCTCCGCCTTAGCGCGTTCCACCTCCTCCTGATGCGGCTTCATATCCTCGCGGGCTTGCTTGCGACGGGCAGCGAAATCCACGGTCCAAGAGTAGCAGCTCTCGGCGGGCTTGGTGCCTCGCTTTTTCAGTAGGCGAGCGTAGGAAGGAAACGGTTGACCGGCGTTTGCCTCGTCTTGCTTCCAGGCTTCCGTCAACGACGCCGGCAGGTCAGCGTCGCTGAGCACCTCGCCGTTCTTGCCGAATCCGAAATGGGCCAGGGTCATAGGCGACTTCTTTCCGACCTTCACGTGCTGTCATCGGGCAGATTAAATGCGGCCAGTCGAGGGCTGAATGTTGCAGCCGGGGTGAGGTTGGTAATCCTGGTCTGAATCTTCGTTACAATTCTTGCATGGTGCAAGTCACGTGGTGCTGGTTTAGCGGGTTTTTGGTGT
>WPCK01075971.1_pt1 | contig 15181 bp, 10 predicted proteins | sample 5399851 | NCBI WGS metagenome assembly WPCK01 (sample SAMN12869471, study PRJNA574797) | sludge metagenome | isolation source: wastewater treatment of pH11 | place: China:Beijing | collected 2019-05-20
GAGGACAGAACTCTACGCGTTCGGTGGTGCAGCTTTGAAAGCTGCGGACGTGAAACCAGTCCAGCCCGCGGCGCTATGTACACTCGCCAGGCTATGCAAGTGCAGACAGATCCAGGGGGCGGCCAGGACTTCGACCTACGCTCCTCACTGGTGGTGCTTCGGCGGCGCTACCTGACGATCATCGTGGTGGTGCTGGTCGTCACCCTGATCGGGGCGGTGACGTCCTACCGCAAGAGCCCCGTGTACGAGGCGACGGCGACCGCCCTGCTTCGCCCGGGCGCGGCGGACTCGGTCCTCGCTGAGCAGTTGTCGAGTGACCCGGCGCGGCGAGTGAAAAACGAGGCCGTACTGATCACGAGTGCGTCCACCGAGGCCGAGGTCATGCGCCGCATCGGAACCTCGGGCGGGGTGACGGTCGAGGGTGGTGGCCAGGACGACGTGCTCGAGATCTCGGCCACCGCGAACGACCCCGAGCGCGCCGCGTTGCTGGCCAACACCTACGTCGAGGCACACCGCGACCTACGGTCCGAGGCCAATAGGGAGGCATTGGACAACGCCCTGCGGCAGGTCCAGGCCAGCCTCGAGGCGACCGAGCGGGAGCTGCGCAGCAACGCCGAAGCGATCACGGTGCTGCAGCAGCGACGGGCCCTGACGATCGACCCAGTCGCCATCTCAGAGTTCGATCGCTCGATCAGCGAGCAGCAGCAGGTGCAGAACAACCTGACGAGCAATGCCACAGCGTACAGCAACCAAATCGGTGAGCTCGAGACGCAACAAGGGCTGCTCGACAGCCGACCGCCGATCGAGATCCTGGCGGAGGCGTCGACGCCGTCCTCACCGCTCTCTCCCGACCACCGTCGCGACGTCACCATGTACCTGGTGCTCGGCATCTTGCTCGGTCTCGCCGTCGTGTTCATTCAGGAGAACCTCGATGACACGATCCGGGACCTCGCCGATCTGTCCGCAGCAGCACCGGGGCTCCAGTCCCTGGCGGTCATCCCTAGCCAGGGAGAAGGCGACGAGTGGTCGATCCGCACGGCCACCCGCCCCATGTCGCACACCGCCGAGTCCTTCCGCGCGCTCCGCACGTCGCTCGAGTTCCTGGCGCTGGAGAACCGCATGCGCACCATTCAGATCACCAGCGCCCAGGCCGGCGAGGGCAAGACCACCTGCGTGGTCAACCTGGCGGTGGCGTTCGCGCAGGCCGGCGAGTCCGTGCTGCTACTTGATTGTGACCTCCGCCGCCCGCGCCTACATCGGTACTTCGGGCTGGACCGCCACATCGGGTTCACCTCAGTACTGCTCCGAGACCGGACCATTGACCAGGTCATCCGGACCGCACCGCAGTCGCCCAACCTCTCGGTCCTTTGCGCGGGACCGCTCACGCCCAACCCGTCCGAACTCCTGGGCAGCGCGGCGTTCGCCAAACTCGTCCACGACCTCGCCGCAGAATACTCCGTCGTCTTGATCGACTCACCGCCGGTTTTGCCGGTGACCGACGCCACGGTGCTCTCGCGGCTCGTAGATGCCACCGTCCTCCTCGCCGGCTCGGGCACCAGCCGCCAGCGGCGGGTGCGACGAGCGGTCGAATCTCTCCGCCAGGTCGGCGCACCGTTGGTGGGGACGGTCCTCACCGCCGCGCCTCACGAGGTTGCCTACGGCTACGTCGATTACGGCTACATCGGCTACGGCCCGGTCGCGGAGCCACGGGACGAGGCCTCACCGCCTCGATCCGGAGGAACGCGATCGAAGTCGGAGACCGCGCCCTAAGCGGATGTGTGGTATCGCAGGGGTACTCACGCGCCCCGGGCGTCACCCAACCCCCGGGGTCCTGCGGGCCATGGCGGACGCGCTGGTGCACCGGGGGCCCGATCGACAGGCCGTCCTCAGTGAAGGGCCACTCGGGCTGGCTGCTAGCCGCCTTGCGATCATCGATCCGGGTCAAAGCGGAGATCAACCGGTCAGCGACGGGCGTCAGGCGCTCGTGTTCAACGGCGAGATCTACAACCACGACGAGCTGCGCGCCGAGCTCGTGGCGCATGGCAGCGTGCTGCGGGGCCGATCCGACACCGAGGTGCTCTTCTGTGCCCTCAACCGGTGGGGACTCGCCGTCCTCCCGCGCCTCGAAGGGATGTTCGTGTTCGCCTGGGCCGACCTACGTGACCACACGGTCTGGCTCGCCCGTGACCGCCTCGGCATCAAGCCACTCGTGTGGCGGCGACAGGCAGGTGAGGCGCTGGCGTTCGCGTCAGAGGCGAAGGCGCTCCTCCCGACCGGCCCACTCGAGGTCGAGCCTCTCCAGGCGTTCTTCGGTGCCGCTGGCCGGGTCGAGCGCTCGGCCACGCTGACGCCGTTCCGAGACGTCCACCAAGTGCCACCCGGCCACGTCTTGCGTCTTCGACCTGACCAGTCGGTGCGGGCCGAGACCTGGTGGTCGCTGGAAGACCTGGTCGACGAGGGGCTGCACCGGGAGTTGGCGGCCTGTCGACGAGACGAGCAGGCCGAGCGGTTGGATGCCCTCCTCACGGCCTCGGTCACGCGCATGGCGGTCGCGGACCGACCCGTGGGCGTGTTTCTCAGCGGGGGCGTGGATTCGACTCTGATCGCCGACTACGCGAGCGAGGTGGGTGTCACCCGCCTGCTGGCAGCGGACGTCGGCGGCGAGCGCTCAGAGGCCGGCGCCGCGCACGATGCGGCGCGCCACCTCGGCGGTGACCTCACCGTGACCCATGTCCCCCACGACGCTCTGCTCCACGACTGGGCGGGCGCAACCTGGCACGTCGAGGCCCCGCTCGTGACCCACGTCAATGGAGTGGCCTTCGGGCGCCTCGCCCGCGACGCCCATGCCAGTGATCTGCGCGTCGTGCTCTCCGGCGAGGGGGCTGATGAGCTGTTCTCAGGTTACCCCGAGATCGCTGCTCGGCCGTATCTGCGCGCATTGCGGGCGCCCACCACGGCCGCCACCTGGTTGGCGCGCCAGCTGCCCGATCCGTGGCGGCGTATGCAGATCGGCCGGCAGCACTCGACCGCCGAGGTGCTGGGGGGTCTCGTGGGCCACTTCACCGAGTCCCGGCTGCGGGCCCGGGGGACGCAGGCCTTCGGGTTCCTGCCTCCCCGAGCGGCTGCCTGCCAAGGCGAGGTCTTCTCATGGCTGGGGGTGCACCTCGTCACGTTGTTGCGCCGCAACGATGCCATGGGCATGGCGGCGAGCGTGGAGGCGCGATTCCCGTACCTCGACGAGGAGGTCGTGAGATTCGGGGTCAACCTGCCGACACGATCGAAAGTCGTGCTCGACCGACGGGTGGGCGACCCCAAGCATCCCTTCCTCCGCGACAAGGCCGTGCTGCGCCAGGTCGCCGAGGCCCGACTCCCGCGGTCCGTGGCCTGTCGACCCAAGCTCGGGTTTCCCGTGTATGGCCATGACCGTCTGCGTGTCGATCCGACGTTCTGGCGCGACGGCTACGTCGCCGAACTCATCCGAGCGCCCGGGCGAGACGGTCTTGGCGACGCCGTGGCGGGTACGGTCGGCGACTACGACCTCGCGAAGTTGGCCTCCGTCGAGGTCTTCGGCCGACTGTTCGCACGCGCGGAGTCCTTCACGGACGTGACCGACCACGTGCAAGCGCACATCAAGGTTACGCCATGATTCTCTCGTCGGCGCCCTGGACCACTATCACACGGTCGAGCGACTCGGCCGCCGAGGCGGATCGACCGCTCATTGCGCCGCTACGCTTCGGCGCACTCGTCGCCATCCTCGCCCTGCACGCGCCCCTCGCCCTCATGATGCAGCGCAACGAGGCGCTGGCCACCACGCACGTCGTCCTCACCGTCGGGGTCGTACTGTTCCTGACGGTCAGCACTCCCAGGCCGGGCCCGCTGCTGCACGCCGCCGGGTACGTCGTCGGCAGCGAGGTCCTGTGGCGCCAGACCGGCGCGGACGCCCCATGGGAGCTCGGGAAGTACCTACTGATCCTCCTGTTCGTGGGCGGAATCGTCCGCTTCGTGCCACGACCCCGGCGGGTGACCACCGTCGTCGTGCTGCTCGCGGCCCTCCTGCCGGCTTGCGTGGTGCCCCTCGCCAAGCTCCCGCCCCTCGGCGCCCTCGAGCCGATCGTGTTCAACGTCGGCGGCCTGTTCGCCCTTGGGCTTGGCGTGGTCTTCGTCTCGCACCTCACGGGGTCGTGGCGCTCGATCCGCCCCACGTTGTGGTGCGTCGTGGCCCCAGTCGTCGGCACGACCGCCATCGCGTCGGTGTCGACCCGGCATCTCGCGCCGATCGACTTCATCAACGAGTCCAACTTCGGTGCCACCGGGGGCTTTGGACCGAACCAGGTCTCGACAATCCTCGGCTTCGGCGGACTGTGCCTCTTCTTCCTTGCTGTGAAGGAGACCACCTTTGCCCGCCGAATGCTCGCGGTCGGCCTCGCGATCTGGTTCCTCACCCAGGGCGGGCTCACGTTCTCGCGTGGCGGGCTGCTCAACGTCGTGGCTGCCGTTCTCGTATCGCTGCCCTTCCTCATCAAGCAACGCACCGTCGCAAAGCGGGTGCTGGTGGTCATGTTGATCATCGGTCTGCTCGCCGTCCTCGTCGTAATCCCTCGCCTGTCGACCTTCACGGGCGGTGCCCTCGAGACCCGGTTCACCGACACGCGGGAGCGGGACCAACGAACCACCCTCGTCGACCGCGACGTCGAGCTCTTCCTCGACAACCCGATCCTCGGTGTCGGCGTCGGCGAGTCGGTGGTCGTGCGCGTCGATCGAACCGTGATGGAGTCACACACCGAATGGACCCGATTGATTGCCGAGCACGGCGCGCTTGGCCTCGTGGTGATCGCCTGCATGTCGCTGCTGCTCGTGCGCGGCGTCCATCAGCAGCGCTTCGCCTGGGCGCGAGGCTGGTCCCTCGCCTTCGGCGTCTGGACGGCAGTCGACCTGGCACACTCAGCCACCCGCATCGCGGCGCCATCGCTCGCCTTCGCTCTGGTCCTGTTCACCTTCACCGAACCGCTCGAGGTCGTGCCTGGGAGCGAGCCGTGACGGCGCCACTCGTCGAGCGGCTCGCCGGACCCGAGCACTCGATCCTGGTCGTGGCTGAGGTCGGTCAAGCCCACGACGGGAGCCTCGGCACCGCCCATGCGTTCATCGATGCCGTCGCTCGCACCGGCGCCCAGGCCATCAAGTTCCAGACCCACCTGGCTGATGCCGAGAGCACGGACCGCGAGCCGTGGCGGGTACGGTTCAGCCCTCAAGACGAGCGCCGCATCGACTACTGGCGCCGCATGGAGTTCCGTCCCGAGGAGTGGCGCGGTCTGTGCGCCCACGCCCATGAGCGCGGACTCGCCTTCCTGAGCTCGCCGTTCTCCCCTGAGGCGGTCGACCTGCTGACGTCAGCCGAGGTCGACGGCCTCAAGGTCGCGTCGGGCGAGGTGACCAACACCCTCCTCTTGCGGGCATGCCGGGATGCCGAGCTTCCCCTGCTCGTGTCGAGTGGGATGAGCACCTTCGCCGAGCTCGACGCTGCTGTCGACGTGCTGCGGTCCTCGTCGGCTCCGATGGCCGTGCTCCAGTGCAACACCAGCTACCCCTGCCCACCGGAGGAGGTCGGCCTCAACGTCCTCGACGACCTCCGAGAGCGCTACAGAACGGAGGTGGGCCTCTCTGACCACTCGGGCACCGTGTTCCCAGGTCTGGCCGCGGTGGCCCTCGGCGCTGATGTGCTGGAGGTGCATGTGACCTTGAGCCGAGACGCCTTCGGGCCCGACGTCCGCGCCTCGCTCACCGTGGACGAACTCGCCCTCCTTGTCGACGGGGTGCGTTTCCTCTCGAGGGTGCGGAGAAGCCCGGTGGACAAGAACCGCCTCGCAGCGGAAAAGGCGTCCCTGCGAGCGACCTTCGGCCGCACCCTGGTGGCCCGACGAGCGCTCGCCGAGGGCCACACTCTCACCGCAGCGGACATCGCGGCCAAGAAACCCGCCGGCGGGCTCGCCGCGACCGCGTTCGACCAGCTGCTCGGTCGCACCCTGGCACGGCCGATCGACCGCGATGAGCCGATCGCGCTCGACGACCTCGTGTCACCACCAGGCGACACGGTGCCGTGATGGCTCGCAAGGTGTGCGTGGTCGTCACGGCTCGACCCAGCTACAGCCGGATCAAGACGGCGCTCGAGGCCATCGACAAGCACCCGCAGCTCACGCTCCAGTTGGTCGTCGGCGCCGCTGCCCTACTCGACCGCTATGGCCGGGCAATCGATCAGGTGCGGTCAGACGGCTTTCGCGTCGAAGCGGAGGTGCCGATGGTGATCGAGGGCGAGAACCCGACCTCCATGGCCAAGACCACCGGCCTGGGCCTGCTCGAACTGGCTGGCGTGTTCGATCGTTTGCGACCCGACGTGGTCGTCACCGTGGCTGACCGCTACGAGACCCTCGCCACGGCCATTGCGGCGGCCTACATGAACATCCCGCTGGTCCACGTCCAGGGTGGAGAGGTGAGCGGATCGATCGACGAGAAGGTCCGTCATGCCATCACGAAGCTCGCTGACCTCCACTTCGCCGCCACCGATCTCGCCGCCGAGCGCATCGTCCGCATGGGCGAGGATCCGGCCAGCGTGTTCATCACCCGGTGCCCATCGATCGACCTCGCAGTCCGGAGCGAGAACCGCCGCCCCCTCGACTTCGATCCGTTCGAGCGCTACGGCGGCGTCGGTGAGCGCCTGGCGCTCGATCATGGCTACTTGGTGGTACTGCAGCATCCCGTGACCACCGAGTACGACGCCGCGCGTGCCCACGTCACCGAAACGCTCCACGCGGTGCGCGGTTCGGGTCGACCCGCGTTCTGGTTCTGGCCCAACGTCGACGCGGGCTCCGACGGTACGTCGAACGCGATCCGGGCCTTCAGGGAGATCGAGCGGCCCGCGAACCTGCACTTCTTCAAGAACCTGAGCCCGACCGACTTCCTCTGCCTGCTGCAGAATTGCCGTGTCATCGTCGGCAACTCGAGCGTGGCGTTGCGTGAGGGTGCCTATCTCGGCGTTCCCGCAGTGAACATCGGCTCGCGCCAGCAGGGCCGGGAGCGCGGGACGAACGTGATCGACGTCGATTACGACCGATGGGAGATCGGCGCTGGGATCGATGCCCAGATCGCGCATGGTCCCTACTCCCCCGATCTCCGCTACGGCGACGGCTCGGCCGGCGCCGTGATGGCGGACCTACTCGCGCGGGTGCCCCTGCGTATCGAAAAACGGCTCAGCTATTGACGACATCGGACCCACTAGCCAGCCGCCCGACCCGGGCGGGATGCCCCTGATGCGCGTCGTCGGCTTGGTGCCGGCGCGCCAAGGGTCGAAGGGGGTGCCGGGCAAGAACACCCGGCTCCTCGCCGGCCGACCGTTGCTGGCCTACACGGCCCGAGCCGGGCTGGCAGCCAACAGCCTGGATCGCGTCGTGCTGTCCACGGAGGATCCGGCCATCGCCGCGATCGGGCGTGAGGCCGGCCTCGAGGTCCCCGCGCTGCGCCCCGCCGAGCTCGCCGGCGACGATACGCCGATGCTCGACGTCCTCCAGCACGTGCTCGACTGGATCGAACCTTCGGTGGACGCCATCTGCCTGCTCCAGCCCACCTGCCCGATCCGCCGTCCAGGGCTCATCGACGAGTGCATCGACCGGCTCGAGGCCACGGGTGCGGATGCCGTCGCCACCATGGCGCCCGTCCCCCTCGAGTCCCACCCATGGTGGGCCTACATCGCGGGCGAGGACGGGCGCCTGCACCTGAGCACCGGCGACCGCAGCCCGGTCACGCGGCGCCAGGACCTCCCGCCGGCCTACCGAAGGGATGGCGCGGTGTACGTCTTTCGCGTAGAGCGCATCCAAGCGGGAAACCCCTACGGCGACCACCTCGAGGCGATCATCCAGGACCCCGCCGCAACGGTCAACATTGACACCCTGGAGGACTGGTCGCGCGCCGAGCACATGCTCCGGCAGCTTGCGGGTCCCTGATGTGTGGCATCGCCGGGGCCTTCGGCCCGTCAGCGTCGCCGACACTGGTCGAGTCGATGGTGGCCTACCAGCGACACCGAGGCCCCGATGCCCAATGGGTACTCGACGATGGCCGGGACGGGATCGGCTGCGATCGCCTCCGGGTCATCGACCCGACGACCGATGCCGATCGACCCCTGGTTGGTCCCGGCGGGATGAGGATGACCTTCAACGGTGAGGTGTACAACCACCTGGCGTTGCGCCATGCGATCGGACGAGCGTTTCCCTGGCAGACGCACACGGACACCGAGGTGGTGCTCGCCGCCTTCGAGCGTTGGGGCACCGGCGCCCTGAGCCGTCTGCTCGGGATGTTCGCGGTGGCCTTCTGGGTGCCGGAGGACCGACGCGTGCTCGCGGCCCGGGATCGGTTCGGCGTGAAACCGCTCTATTACCACCACAGCAACGACGGCACCCTGCTGCTCGCCAGCGAGATCGGCGCTCTGCACGCGGCCGGTGTTCCAGCGGTCGCTGACCCCGCCACCTGGGCCGCCTACCTGACGACCGGTCAGCACGAGCAGGGCGAGGCGACGTTTTGGACGGGCATTCGCCAGGTTCCCGCAGGCCACCACCTGGAGTGGCACGACGGGCACCTGACCGTCACCCGCTGGTACGACCTCCCCGCCGAGGTCGGTGAGCGGGAGGACCGGCGGCCCGAGACGACCGTGCTCGAGGAGTACCGCGCCCTGCTCATCGACAGCGTCCGCCTGCGCCTGGCCGCTGATGTCCCCCTCGGGGTGAATCTCAGCGGCGGCGTCGATTCCGCGACCCTGCTGGCCGTGCTGGAATCAGTCGGCGGTGACGACATCTGCTCCTCCTCCTACACGTTCGCTACCGGCGACGAACGCTACGACGAGGTGCCTTGGGTCGAGCGCCTCGTCGGTCGGCGGTCACCCACCCGCATCGTCCGGATCGATCCCGCCGAGGTGCCCGACCTGGCCGCATCGGTGGCTGCCGCTCAGGACGAGCCGTACGGCGGGCTCGCCACCCTGGCCTATGCCCGCCTGTTCGAGCAGGCCCGAGCGGACGGAACGGTCGTCCTCCTCGACGGTCAGGGTATGGACGAGCAGTGGGCGGGCTACGACTACTATCTTAACCTCGAGAACGGCAGTAATACCGGGCCAACGGCCACGATCCAAGGCATTCGCAGCGCTGCCGTTCGGCCTGATGCCGTGCTCCAGGACCTTGCCCGCGCGGTCACCACGCCGGCCTCTGCTCCGATGTCGGCCGACCCGGTTCGGGCCGTCCAGTATCGGGACATCCTCGTCACCAAGCTGCCGCGAGCGCTGCGCTTCAACGATCGTGTGTCCATGCGGGCGTCCACCGAGCTCCGCGAGCCCTTTCTCGACCATCGCCTCGTCGAGCTGGCGCTGCGCCAGCCCGCCCACCGCAAGGTACGCGATGGAACCACCAAATTCCTCTTGCGCCGGCTTGCCGCCGATCTCCTTCCCGCCGGCGTGGCGACGACACCCAAGCGACCCGTGCAGACGCCACAGCGTGAGTGGCTCCGCGGCCCGCTTCGCCCTTGGGCCGAGGAGCAGATCGCCGTCGCACTGCAAGCCGTCGGCGGTACCTGGCTGGACCCCGAAAAGGTCCACGAGCACTGGGCGGCGTTCGTCGCCGGCCGTGGCGACAACGCTTTCTTCGCCTGGCAATGGATCAGCATTGGCCTGGTCGCTGGCTGCCACCCCCAGGCGTTCGGAGGTAGCGCACGGTGACCGACCGCATCGCGATCCACACCGAAGCGGCACGCCCGACGAGCGGGGGCGGCCTGACCTACGCGGTCGCGATCGCAGCCGCCCTCGCCGAGGCTGTCGAGGTCGACCTGCACCTCCCCTTCGTGGCAACCCCTGAAGAGCTCACCATGTGGTTGCCGCCGTGGCCGTTGCCCGTCTCGGTCGTGCCGCCGACAGCCCAACGCCGGCACCCGGTGGAAGAAGGGCGACAGGCGGTGAGAGATCGGCGATGGTCCGTGGTCGTCCGGGAGACCTCCCACATCCCACCACTCACGGCCGCCACCAACTCGGTCCTCGTGACCAGCTTCCCGTTCGACGAAGCCGTACGTCGCCGTGACCGCCTGCGGATCGCCAGTTACCGGACCGTGATCGTCAACTCCTCGTTCACCGCTCGATCGGTCGCCAACCGGTGGCATCGAGATTCGCTCGTACTCCATCCGCCCGTCGAGCCGGTCGCGCCGAGGCCCAAGCGACCGTGGATCCTCGCAGTCGGGCGCTTCACGGGAGGCGGCAGGTCCAAGCGCCAGTTGGAGATGGTCGACGTCTTTCGGTCGCTCGGCGAGGAGGTGCACCGCCGTTGGGAGCTCCACCTCGCCGGCTTCGTGGAGGATGCCGCCTATTTGGCCGAGGTGCGAGCCCGGGCGACCGACCTCCCGGTCCGGTTCCACCCCCATGCGACGCGCCCTGAACTCGAGCGCCTCTACGGCGAATCCTCCCTTTTCTGGCATGCCTGTGGGCTGGGTATCGACGAGCAACGCGAACCGCACCGGGTCGAGCATTTCGGCATCGCCACCGCCGAGGCCATGTCCGCCGGGTGCGTGCCTGTCGTCCTGGCCGCCGGAGGCCAACCCGAGATCGTAGGAACCGATGGCAAGGCCGGCGCGTTGTGGCACACCACTGAGCAGTGGGTACGGCATACCCATGCGCTGCTGGAGGACGGCGACCAACGGCGACGGAGCGCGGCAATCGCGCAGAATCGCGCAGCAGCGCTTTCGTTCGCTGTGTTCGCGCCTCGGGCCCGTGCCCTCGTCCTCGGTTCATCCAGCGCAAGGAGCGATGCCCGGCCCGCTGGTACCGTCGGACCGGTGGGGGACGGAGAACCGTGAGCGCCGACGCTGTACGACGCCGTTGGGACGAGCGTGCCATCGAAGACGCTCGCTACTTCATCAAAGCCGACCGCCGGGACTGGACCGACGAGGACTTCCTGATTTCGGGGGAGACCGACGTGCAGGCCTTCGTCGACCCGATGCTGCACCTCGTCCCCGGCAGAGACCGAGCCCTCGACCTCGGTTGCGGCCTCGGCCGGCTGTCGAGGGCCCTCGCCACCCGCTTCGCCGAGGTGGACGCGGTGGACATCTCCCCCGAGATGATCGAACGAGCACGGCGCTATGCGCCGCCCGTCCCGCCGAACGTGCACTTCGAGCGATGCGCCGGCGACGGTACACTTGCCCTGGGTACGGCGACTATCGACCTCGCGTTCAGCTACCTCGTGCTCCAGCACCTACCGGATGGTCGCGCCGTTCGCCACTACCTCGCTGAGTTGGCGCGGGTGTTGCGCCCCGACGGCATCGCCCATCTCCAGGTCAACGGGGCCCGGCGCAGGTTCCGCGATCGACTGTCGGTGGGATCGGCCGCCAGCGACCGCATGCCCCTCGTCCACCGAAAGCCCCGCCTGCGCCTGGACCCCCACAACCACATGGGAGTCGTGCTGAGCGAGCAGCAGGCTCGGCGCTGGGCCCGGCGTGCCGGCCTGTCGGTCCTCGGCGTGAGCGGCGTCGGCGCGCTCGAGATGTGGCTGACCCTGCAGCGGACGCCGTCGCGCTCCTGACCCAGTGCCTACCCAGACACGAGTCCTCGTCGCCGCCAAGCACGTCGCCCTCGACCGGACATCCGAAGGGCTCTGCACCGTCCGCTTCCTCCAGGCGCTGGCCGCGAACGGCTACCAGGTGCGCTGCATAACCAGCGAGGGCGGGGAGCCAGGTTGGCACTGCGAGGGGGTCGATGTCCGGCCACGGGCCGCAGACCGCCCCTCGGCCTGGGCACGTATCGAACGGCACACCGACGCGGGGCAGCTCGGCGGGGTGCGGGCTCGCGTCGTCGGCCGAGGGCGCACGGCCTTGACGGTCGCAACCGGGCGCAATCCCAGTAGCTGGCTTGAGCTTGCGTCGTGGCGATCGGTCCTCAGCCGTGAGATCACGCAGTTCAAACCAGACGTGGTGGTCGCGCGCGGAGGTGGCCTCGGATTCGAGATCCACCACGCCCTCGCCGGCCAACGCAGCGGCCCGCCGTGGGTGGCACACCTCCACGACCCGTACCCCTCCAGCGCGTACCCACCATCGTATGCCGAGCGGACCCCGCTCCTCTCGGCCAGCGAGGAGCGGGCAACGCGCAGGTTCCTGCGCCGGGCCGCGGCGGTCACCGTCCCGAGCGACCGGCTCGCCCGATGGATGGCCACGAGATCTGGAGTCGAACTCACCGGACGCACGGTCGTGCTCCCGCACATCGGTGGTCCCAGTGGCGGCCGGCCGGCGCATACTGGCCTGATCGACGAGCTCTGTGGTGACCGACCCCTGATCCTCGCCCATACGGGGACCCTGCTGCGCCAGCGCTCGCCCCTCGCCCTGCTCCGAGCGCTCGACCACCTCGCGGCGACGTCCTCGTCGTGGGCCACCCAGGCCCGAGTGGTGTTGATGGGCCGGGTGGACCGCCACCACCTCGGCGATGGCGTGGTCGGCGACCTCGTCACTCGCCTGGAAACCCAAGGGTGTCTGCGCATCCACGACCGCCGGACGGACCACGCCACGGCGCTCGCCCTGGCGAGTCGTGCGGCCGCCGCCCTACTCATCGAAGCCGGCGACCCGGAGAGCCCGTTCTTTCCGGCGAAGCTCGCCGACTACATCGCGCTCGGCCGACCAGTCGTCGCGCTCACACCGACGAGGTCGGTGGTCCGGGACCTCCTCGGATCCGACTACCCGCTCCTGTGCGACCCGGGCGACCCGGGCGACGTCGAGCGCGCATTGCGTGCAGTCGACGCCGCCTGGAGGGGTGGACAGCTCGGTCAGCTCACCGCCCCTCCGACCTGCCGTGATCTCGTATCGGCCGAGCACGGTCGGGGTACCGCCGCAGAGTGCATCGAGCTGGCGCGTCGACGCTGAGCCGTCGGTCAAAAGGCCACGGGGCCGAGCAGTACAATGGCGGCAATGACCGGGGGGAGCCTGAAGGAGATGCTCGCACGCGCGCATGGATACCTGCGCGGCTACGAACGCCAGTTCGCGGTGCTCGGCGCCGTGGCCATCGTGGCGTCCCTGTTCGAGATCGCCGTGCTCGTGATCATCGTGCCCCTGGTGCAAGGCATCGCTGACGAGAGCGAGCAGGTAGCCCTCGACTCGCTCGGACCTCTCGACGAGTTCCACCTTTCGGTCGGCGCTCTCATCCTGATGGGTCTGGGCCTGATTTGCGCTCGACTCGTGGCCCAGATGGTGCTGGCGCACCTGCGAGCCCGACTCAACGCGGACTGGGACGAGCACCTCCGCCTCCGGCTGTTCGGCGCCTACCTGGGGGCAGAGTGGTCGGTGCAGAGCGATGAACAGTCAACCCAGGTGCAGGAGCTGCTCACCGGCCACCTGGGCAGCTCCCAGGCCATCCTGGCCGCCCTGTCGAACGCTTGGGTCGCGAGCTTCAGCCTCTGCGTCCTCTTGGTGGCGGCGCTCTTCGCCAACCCCGCGGGCGCCCTGGCCATCACGGTGTTCACCGTGTTCATGCTGGTGGCGATGCGCCCCCTGGCCCATCGGGCCCAGCGCAAGTCGATCGAGCTGTCGACCTACAACCTCGCCTACGTGCGCACCATAGGCGACGCCACCAACCTGACCCGAGAGATCCGCACCTTCGATGTGATGGAGCCAACCAAGCAGGCGTTCTCAGATCAGATCCGGGTGATCCACGACCTGCGCCAACGTGTGATGTTCCTCGGGGCCTCCGTATCGAGCCTCTACCAGAACCTGATCCTAGCCCTCGTGCTCATCGGCCTCGGGGTGATCTACGTCATCGATGCCACCCAGTTGCCGTCGCTCGCGGTGGTGGTCCTGATCCTCATCCGGTCGATGTCCTACAGCCAAACGGTTTCTGGCGCAATGCACACCATCTCGGAGTCCGGGCCCTATCTCGAGCGCATCACCGACGCCGAGAACCGATTCCTCGACAACCCGGTCGAGCTCAAGGGTGGCACGCCACTCGACCGGATCGACACCATCGAGTTCTGCCAGGTGAGCTATCGGTACGGCTCGGAGTCGTCGCCTCCGGACACGGCCGAACGGAGCGCTCCGGCGCTCGACGAGGTGACGTTCCGGGCCTATCGGAACCAGATGATCGGGGTGGTCGGCCCGTCAGGGAGCGGCAAGTCGACACTCGTGCAGCTCCTTCTCGGGCTCCGGCTCCCGACCTCCGGCGTGCTCGAACTCAACGGCGTCGACGCCACCTCCGTGGCCCGCTCGTCGTGGTTCCGGCGAGTCAGCTACGTGGCGCAGGAAGCCCGTCTCCTCGACGGCTCGGTCGCTGACAACATACGCTTCCGGCGTCCCGGGGTGGATCACCACGAGATCGAGCAGGCGGCCCGGCGGGCCTACCTCCATGAGGAGATCCTGAGCTGGCCCGATGGGTACGATACGGCGGTTGGCGAGGGTGGCTCTCACATCTCCGGAGGCCAGCGTCAGCGAATCTGCATCGCTCGGGCCCTCGTTGGCGATCCGGATGTCGTGGTGTTCGACGAGCCCACCAGCTCGCTCGACGTACACTCCGAGTGGGCGATCCAGCGCACTCTCGACGAGCTGCGGCGGGACCGGCTGGTGGTCATCGTCGCCCATCGCCTCTCGACCCTCGACCGATGCGACCACCTGCTCGTGCTGCTCGCTGGTCGTCTCGCTGCCTTCGGGCCCGCCGAGGAGACCGCTTCGAACAGCCCTTGGTACGCCGAGGCCGTCGCCCTCTCCAACCTCCGCACCGATCGCGAGACCGGCGCCACGACCGGTGAGCTGGAGGTGCTCTGAGCGCCGGTGGCCCGGAATCGACCCCGGATCGCCCTGGTTGTTCCCGACGGCGTGGGCGTCCGCAACTTCCTCTGCACCAGTTTTGTCGAGCGCGCCAGCGAGTGCGCCGAGCTCACTGTGTGGCACGCCCTGCCCGACGCGGCCCTGATCGCCCATCAGGAGCGGCTAGGGCCGAGTGTCCGGTGGCGCGCGCTGACGGTGCGCCGTGAGCCGGTCGTCGCTCGGATCGCCCGCGCCGGGAAGTACTTCAGCCAGCTCGAGCGATTTCCGGAGCCGGGAGGCGCTCCCTTGCTCGTCAACCGAAATCGCACGGTGCCAGGCCGATGGGTGCATCGGGCGGGGCGTTGGGTGGGCCGCGCCGTCGCCCGCCACCCTG
>WPCK01421204.1_pt1 | contig 15175 bp, 10 predicted proteins | sample 5399851 | NCBI WGS metagenome assembly WPCK01 (sample SAMN12869471, study PRJNA574797) | sludge metagenome | isolation source: wastewater treatment of pH11 | place: China:Beijing | collected 2019-05-20
CGAAGATTCGCAACCCATTGGATTCGAACCAACGGCAATTCCCAATGAGATACTGGCCAAAGTCGGCATCGACCCTCTGGACGACAAGTTGGTTCGGTACAGCACGATCTATCTGCCACTGATGAACCGCGTTGCCTTGCGAGGTACAGCTCGAATCGAAAAACACGAAACGCCGGACTCGATCCTCATCGCATGGCAACTCGACCAACGATTTACATTTTCATCGGGCCAACAAATTGAAGAATCCATCCAACCCTACTCGAACCACTATGTGAAAACGAGCCGCGACGATCTGGGTCGGCGAGTCGAGTCGCCTGCGGTACCTTACTGCGGCTGCGGTGGTTATATGAGCGTCCAGAAGACCGGATTGGATGCCGATCAGTTGCTCGTCGAATCTCGAATGGTACTGCACGAACCAGACGATTGGTTTGCGGGCAGCAACACGCTGCGCAGCAAATTGCCCGCCGCATTGCAAGAAAATGCTCAAACGTTTCGACGAAAACTTCAAAAGCCGTCAGGCAATTAACTCCGGAATAATTTTGGATGGTAGAACTCCGGTCAGCTTTTGGTCGAGACCTTGATACTTGTAAGTGAATCGCTCGTGATCGAATCCGAGCAGATGCAGCAAAGTGCAATGAAAATCCCGAATGTGAACTGGATCGCGAACGATGTTGTATGAAAAATCGTCGGTTTCACCGTAGATTGTTCCGCCTTTCGCGCCACCGCCAGCCATCCACATCGAAAAACATCGCGGGTGATGATCGCGCCCGTAGTTGTCGGCGCTCAATTGGCCTTGCGAGTAGATCGTTCTACCGAATTCGCCACCCCAAATGACCAAGGTGTCTTCGAGCATACCTCGCTGTTTCAAATCTTCGAGCAAAGCATAACATGGGCGATCGACGTCTTGGCATTGTGAAGGCAGGCGGCCGCTGACGTTCGCATGGTTATCCCAATTGTTGTGGTAAATCTGAACGAAGCGAACACCTCGTTCGGCCAATCGCCGGGCCATCACCACGGAATTTGCAAACGACCCAGGTTTCTTGGCTTCGTCGCCATAAAGCTCGAACGTGTGTTCAGGTTCTTGCGAAAGATCAGTCAATTCCGGCACGCTCGATTGCATTCGAAAGGCCATTTCATATTGTCGAATGCGAGTCTTCGTTTCGGGATCACCTAGGCGTTCAAACTCAAGTTTGTTCAGCGCGTTCAGGTTGTCGATCGATTGCTTGCGGATCGCCGGCGGTATGCCTGGCGGGTTGTTGATGTAAAGGATCGGGTCACCCTTGCTGCGGAACGAAACTCCCGCATGTTCTCCCGGCAAGAAACCGCTGCTCCACAGACGTGACGAAATGGCTTGCTCTTGCTCGCGGTTGGACGGAACTGCAATCAACACAACGAACGTAGGTAGGTCTTCATTCATGCTACCCAAGCCATAAGAGGCCCAAGAACCAATGCACGGCTTTCCGGGCACCTGGTTGCCGGTCTGCATGGCCGCGATGGCGGGCTCGTGATTGATGGCTTCTGTGTGCAAGCTACGCATCCAACAAATCTCATCGGCTTTGCGGGCTAGATTGGGAAGCAGCTCGGTGTTCATCCACATGCCGCACTGGCCGGCCTGAGTGAACTTGTATTTGCTTGGTGCGATCGGAAATCGAGCCTGACCACTGGTCATCGTAGTCAGCCGCTGACCTTGGCGGATGCTCTCAGGCAAATCCTTGTCGTACCAATCCTTCATCACGGGCTTGTAGTCCAGTAGATCGATTTGTGAAGGCCCGCCGACCATGTGCAAATAGATGATCCGCTTAGCCTTGGGCGCAAAATGGGAACCTTGAGCTTGGCCAGTGGCAGGCTCGTCCGTCGCCGGTCCGCCAGCGCGAGCTGCTGTCGAGGGCATTCCGATCAGATTCGCCAGAGCCGCCGCACCCACGACGCTTGCACCGCTGGAAAAGAATCGACGGCGTTGCAAGAGTTTGAATTCTTCGAAAGGAGCCATAGCAGGTTTCCTAATTCAGATTATGGAATGGTCAAACGATTCTCGTCTATCGAAAAAAGGGTTGTCGCCAATGTTCTACTTATTCAAGGCTTCATCCAAATTCAACAACTGATTGCAAACGACTGTCCATGCCGCCAGAAGTTTTTTGTCGAGTTGTTCATCGACCGGAAACTCACCAACTTTAACAAGCTGACTGGCGTCTTCGGGATTCGATTCGTAGTAGGCCAGCAATTGATCCTTTCCCGCCAAGACCATGGCTTGTTCCGCGATCGATAGCGGTCGACCCAACACGGCACTAGCGATGGTATCGAGCGCGCGATCGTCGTTCGTTTGCCCTTGTGTATCGATGGCACCGGTCAAGGCTCGAGTGGCCAAAACTCGGGCGGCTTCCACGAATTGCGGATCGTTCAGTGTGACTAGGGCTTGAATCGGCGTATTGGTGCGTTCGCGCCGGACGCTGCACACCTCGCGTGACGGAGCATTAAACAATTCTAAGTTTGGCGGTGGAGCCATACGCTTCCAAAACGTGTACATGCTACGGCGATAAAGGTCGTGGCCATGGCTTTGCTTGTATTCGCGGGTATCGCCTCCGGGCAATCCAACTACATCCCAGATCCCTTCGGGCTGATAAGGACGTACTGGCGGACCAAAGAGATCGTCGGTCAGCAGACCGCTGGCAGCCAGCGCGTAATCACGCACCATCTCCGCATCCATCCGAAAGCGTGGACCGCGCGATAGCAAGATATTCAATTCATCCTTGGCGAGCTTCTCTTGGGTAACCGCCGATGACTGACGGTAGGTCGCACTCAGGAACATCTGACGAAAGAGCTTCTTGACGTCCCAACCGGCGTCGCGGAACTCGATAGCCAACCAATCCAAAAGTTCAGGATGGCTCGGCATCGCTCCACTGACTCCAAAATCCTCAGGGGTAGCCACGATCCCACGGCCAAACAATTGTTGCCAGAATCGATTGACTGTTACGCGAGCGGTTAAAGGATGATTCGGGCTTACGACCCATTTGGCCAGACCCATTCGATTGGCGGGCACTCCGTCGGGCATGGGAGGAAGCATCGATGGTGTAGCGGCTTGTACGGCGTCACCCACCCTATCGTATTCACCGCGCATTAAAATATTCGCCATCGGTGGCGATTCAGGCTTTTCCCTTTGCACATGCGTAAAGGGACTCCGACTCTCGATCGCAACGCGTTCAGCCTCCAGATCGCGGATTGTCTTCTCGAGCAACGGATGTTTTGAATCGACATTCGTTAGGAAATATTGGAACAGCGCAGTTTGACTTCCGGCAGCCGTGCCACCCTCTGGCGACTTGGCCAACTTCAACAGCTCGCGAATGGGCGTGCTGCTAGCCAACAACTTGACTTCGGATTTTGACAGCGCGCGCGCGTAAACGTACATATCTTGAGCTGACCCACCTTCGAATCCTTGATCGCGGCTGCGTTGACCGATTCTCAGCGGCGTTTTGGTTCGGATCGTCGCTTCGGCTTTCAGTGTCTCCGTAGTTACGTTGGTAGGCGAACGTTTACCGTCCACGTAAATCTTGATTCCCGAAGGTTTTCCGGAACCGTCGTAGGTTGCGAAAACGTGATGCCAAGTACCTGCTGTCAGAACCGGCTTGCGGGTCACAACCTTCAAAGCATTGTCTGGCCAGGCGTCGATGATGTGAACTGCGACTGAGCCGTTCTCGTGCCACAAATCCCAGCCACGAAAGTTCTCGCCTTGATTCATCCGAGCCAGCATCGCTCCAGTACTACTGATGTTCGCAGCCTTGAACCAGCCACCGTAGCTGAAAGATTGCGCGTGCTCAAAATCTCCAACATCTCCAATTTCGAATGTTGAACCTTGTTTCAGGATAGGAGCCGGGCCGAACTTGCCGTCTGGGTTCCAGGTAACTTGGCCAGTCGATTTGAATCGATTGCCAGAAACCAAATCCAGCGATTCATCGCCGCTGCCTTCCATCAGAAGCCCGCGGGCGACCAAGTCCTGGCGGGAAACTTCTATCGCCCCCGTTTCGCCCGAAAAATTCGCAAGCCAATTCTGATAGTCGCCTTGGGCTGAAGCCTTGTAATTATCACGAGCTTTCTTAGCCAGATTGATCTCGTCGGGCAGTGCACGCCATCTGGCTGAATCTTCTGGCGAAGGAACCCGAATTGCGGGGCCGAGTCCGTCCGAGACGTTGCCGTCGAGCGCCCCTTGCGTTGTATTGCGAAAAAAAGCCGCGAGGGAGTAATAGTCTTTCATCGAAATGGAATCAAACTTGTGATCGTGGCACTGACAACAATTTGTCGTTAGTCCAAGGTAGACCCATCCCAAAGTTTGAACACGATCCGCAGCGTAGAGCGCGAGATTCTCTTCCGCAATCGTGCCACCTTCATTCGTTGTAATGTTGCAGCGCTGCAGACCAGTGGCCACAAGCTGGTCAAGCGTTGGCTCCGGCAGCAAATCTCCAGCCAGTTGCTCGATCGTAAATTGATCGAATGGCAGATTCGCGTTGAAGGCTCGGATTACCCAATCGCGATAAGGCCACATTTCGCGGTAGTTATCGAAATGCAATCCGTGTGTGTCCGCGTAACGCGCGGCGTCGAGCCAGTATCGGGCACGGTGTTCGCCCCAGCGAGGCGACTCCAGCAAGCGATCCACCCACTTGGCCCAAACCTCGTCGTTGCCAGCCTCATATTCGCCAACAAATCTCTGGACCAACTCGGGTCGCGGCGGCAGTCCCGTGACGTCCAGGTGCAAGCGACGAAACAGGCTGTAGGCATCGGCCTCGACCGAGGGACTTAGGCCCTCATGCTCGAGTTTGGCCAAAACGAAGTTATCGATGCCGTTCTTGACCCATTGCGAATTCTGAACCGGCGGCGGCGTAGCGTGTGCGGGTGCGATAAACGACCAATGAGCTTCATATTGAGCACCCTGCTCGATCCAGCGCCGAAGTATGTCGATGTCTTCTGGCGAAAGAGGCTTCTTAATTTCAGGTGGTGGCATCACCAGATCCTCTTCCTCCGACGTGATCCTAGCAATCAGCTCGCTCGACTCCAAATCGCCCGGCGCTACCGCACCCGACTCAACTGCGTCCTGACTGCGATCCAAGCGAAGGTCGGCTTTGCGGGCGGCGCTATCCGCTCCATGACAAGCAAAACACTTGTCGGCTAGGATCGGGCGAACGTCTCGATTGTAGGTGACTTGATCTTCACCTTGAACGGACGGCAAAGCAAAGGCCAACAGGCTAAGGATCGTGCCGCACAGTAGTCGAGCCGAACTATGGAGCGCAAACGATTCGCTCAAACGATTAAAACTGAAGATTGGCATTCGCGTTCAATCTCTCGGTGGGAACCAGAAGCTGATTCTCGGCAGCGCGGCCAAGAATTAGCCCGGTTTGTGGGAAGGTAAGGGCTGCGTTCCAATCCATTTTACCTTGATTGCAGGCGAAACACAAAGTCCAATACAGCACCGTCCGAACCCATGAAAACTCGAACAGCTCGGAGGACAGGCCACCGAGCTGTTGAGAATCATTCCTGAAAAGCCGCTCTAGAGAAGGTTTCTTCTAGTAACGACCTTAGGGAATCGTGATGTTGGACAATTGTGTACCGGTACCGGCTCGGGCTGCTGCTATGTCCGCAAACTGAACTTGGGCTGATTTGTCGATGTCGTAGATATTGCCTGCGGTGGCCGCTTGACCCGAATTGCTTCGGATCGGCGAAAGGTCCGCAAAAGCTACGGCATAAGACGATCCACCGCCCAGTCCCGACGTTTCGCCAAGCAGGTGACCGACATAATAAACGCCTGGTGCAGTTAGTCCGGTGTTCGCATTGGCCTTGATGGTCACTCGCGCCCAACGATTGCGAATTGTGTTGTTAGGCCACGTTAGCAGGACCCGAGCGGGCGATCCAGGTGTTACCGTGACGGTCGGTGCCGTGGGTACAGCAGCCCATCCGCTCGGTGGGTTGGAACCCAAATCGAAAATACCCTGCGGGCTCCATTGGACGATGAAATCGGCGGCGGTGACGCTGCCAGCCAAACTTTGAACATCAAAGGCCAGGCCATTCAGACCGTGGCTTGAGTTGATCAAGCTATTGTAGGTCAGCGCTCCCGCTCCGGTGCCCTCTTCGGCGACAACCGTTCGCGCATCGATCTTATCAACTCCCGTATAACCGTTGTGGTATACTGATGCGTTCTCGACCGTTGCCCCGGACGGTGTCACGGTAGCGGTCGCTACAATTACACCCGAAATAGTCGTGTTTAGCGGAAGATCGTTAATTGCAATTGCCACGGGAACATCGACAACGATGGTCAGCTTGTGAACGTTGTTTCCAAGGTCTTGGATCGTCATCGAACCAAGATTCGTTTCACTTTGGCCCTCGCCGAGGGTTTCGTTGTAAAACGAACCTATTATTGATTCTGCATCCAGCCGCGAACCCGGGAGGAGACCCACTTGAAAGTCATCGGAGGTAGTCCAACCCCCGCCGCCGGGATTTAAATTGACAGTACCCAGAATGTCATAGGAAACATTTCGAATGGATAGATCGCCGATGGCCAAACCAGAGCCGGGGGTGCTAGGGTAAATTACTATCATTCCGGCGAACGCGGCTGGGGCCGTCGTGCCTGATGGATCAAAGATCTCGTTGACGGGATCCCACGCGTTGGGGTCCGGGATAAACTGGCCAAAGTGGATTGCAGAGGCCTGATGCTGTCCAGCAAGAAATTCGAGGCTGGATCCGACAGAATAATTCGAAGCAATCGTGCCTTGCACGAACGAACGACGTCCACCGTCGTCCGTCCAGCTATCCGGCCAATCAAACGGATCTGCTGAATGGTCTCGAACTCCGATTGGCGTAGGCTCCCCCCCTTGGGACAAAACGACGCCTTGGTCTGGGATATTCAATCGGATGTAACTTTGATTCGAGTCGATTTGCCAAGTGACTTGCTCAGCTACGCAAAAGCAAGCGCTGAATGTTGTCCAAATCGCTGCCGTAAGTCCGAAAATTGATGCCTTGTACACGCGACATTTCTCCTTGCACAATGGATGGAAGGTTGAAAAAAAGCTGGAGAACAGTTCCTGGACTCCGCATATTCATTGTAACCATCCGAAAAATCGTTGCAAGCGAATCGCTCCAAAGTCCACCACTGACCTAAAGCCAAACCGAATTAGATGGTGAGACGGTCGTCAAATCGAGGTCTCGGTCATTCTGCATGGGCCAGGCCCCCAAGGTTTCTAAAAGCCGACAGATACCCAACACTGGTTTGGACCGCTAAATGGGATGGCAGCCTGCAGATGTCACATCGATGAGTGAACCAAGGCTTTCCTTAGAGTTGGAAAGTCGAGTTTCTAAGTCCGCTTTCACGATTTCCGAGTTTAGCTCCAATCCGGCTGAGTTTGATTGCCGCAATCACCGTTTCGGAATGCGTGTCCACGATCAATGAAAAAAGTTTGCTCGTGATCGCAAATTCTTGCACGAGGCGATCATGAATCTGAACGCGTGTGCGAACAGAACCTTTCGAGCAAACTCCGATCTGACTTTCCAAAATCTCGTGGCTGATCCATAATTGGGACATTCTCTGTCGTTCAAGTACCGATTGAATTGATGCCAAAGATGGGCGCGGCCCACTTGAATTTGTAAGAATCGAAAACAAACTTTTGAAACGCATTTGTTCCAGTCCATGATCCTTGTTGTCGATAATTACGATTCGTTCACATACAACTTGGTGCAGCGGCTTGGAGAAATTGACCCAAACGTAGATGTTCGAGTTGTTCGAAACGACAAGCTCAGCGTGGACGAGATCGTTCAACTATCGCCCTCGAGTATCTTGATTTCGCCGGGACCTTGTTCGCCATCGGAAGCCGGGATCAGCGTCGACATCATCCAGCGGCTGGCCGGGAAGTTTCCAATTCTTGGAGTGTGTCTCGGGCATCAATCGATCGGCCAAGCACTTGGAGCGAAAATCGTCAGGGCTCCCCAGTTGATGCATGGAAAAACGGATCGTATTCATCACGACAATGCTGGATTCTTTAAGGGTCTCGACAATCCTTTTGTAGCGACTCGATACCATTCATTGGTGATCGATCCTGCGACATTACCCGACGCATTGCAAGTTTCGGCATGGACAAATTCACCCGACGGATCACGGATCATCATGGGAGTGCGTCATCGCCGATTTCCCTTGGAAGGCTGGCAATTTCACCCCGAAAGTTTTCTTACGCAACCGGGGGTTGAATTGCTTCGGCGGTTTCTCCAATGGTCGCACAAGCCGCAGCTACTCAATGCATCACCTCGTTAGCCCAATCGATCTGGAGCATTGGAAGCCTGTGTACCTCTCATCACTTTTGATCCACTAAACCAAGGCGATCTGTCAGCATGCTGTGTGTCACCATCGGTCGTAGTCGTCACGCAATGATGATTGCCGAATACGAACATCTTAGTCGCGAGGGCGCGGACCTGACCGAGATGCGATTGGACTACATCGGCCGCAGCATCGACCTTCGCCGACTCTTGGCCACGCGGCATACGCCCGTCTTGATAACCTGCCGCCGGCGTGAGGACGGAGGACGCTGGGATAAACCCGAAAAAGAGCGGTTGATGATATTGCGGACTGCTATCGCATCCGGGGTCGATTACGTCGACTTAGAAATGGACATAGCCGGTTCAATTCCTCGCTACGGCAGTACGAAGCGAATTGTCAGCTTGCATAATTTTGAAGCCACACCTGAGAACTTGGAAGAGATCCACGCGGAGCTGGCGAAATTGGACGCCGACATCGTAAAAATCGCAACCAAGGCCAATTCGTTCGACGACTGCCTTCGCATGATGCAATTGGTCAAAAATGCCCGAATCCCGACCGTCGGTATTTGCATGGGGGATATCGGCGTCATGACCCGCATATTGGGGTTGCACCTTGGTTCACCTCTAACCTATTGCGCACTGTCATCCGATCGCAAGTTGGCGCCCGGTCAGGTTTCCTTTGACGATATGCGCAAGCTGTATCGCCCGAAAGAGATCGACAGCGAAACGCGAATCTTCGGTGTGGTCGCCGATCCTGTTTCGCACTCGCTCAGTCCCCTAATCCACAACACTGCCTTTCAGCATCACGGCATCAACGCGCGTTATTTGCCTTTTTGCATTCCCGATGATGATCTTAACCTTTTCGTCAAATGGTGTCGCGCGTCTGGCGTTTCCGGTTTGAGCGTCACCATACCTCACAAGGAACGCATGCTGCGACTGGTGGATGAAGCTGAATCTGGAGCCGTCGAGATCGGCGCTTTGAACACAGTCATTTTCCGAGGTTCGAATGCTGCGGGGTACAACACGGACTATCGCGCTGCCATGGATTGCCTGCAACAAGCTCTCCAAACACAAAAAACACTCCGCAACGCCGAAGGCCGCGACGAAGACCTGCTTCGAGGGCGGAGTGTCCTGCTGCTTGGGGCAGGCGGAGTCGCACGAGCTATTGGCTACGGAGTGCGACAACGCGGAGGGCTAGTTACTGTCACTAGTCGCGACGATGAGCGAAGCGACGAACTCGCGCGAACTTTTGGAGGCAATTCGATTTCATGGGATCGGCGACACGACTTCAAACCCGGAATTCTGGTCAATTGCAGCCCAGTTGGTATGTTACCCGACATTGACTCGACGCCGTACGAAATCAAAAATGGTTTTTCTCCTGAAACGATTGTGTTCGACACGGTCTACAATCCCGAGAATACGGTGCTCATCAAATCCGCCAAGAAAGCCGGCTGCTTCTATATCAACGGGCTCGACATGTTCGTTCGGCAAGCCGCCTACCAATACAAACTATTCACCGGGCTTGAGGCCCCGAGTTCTCTCATGCGAGAAACCGTTAAACGAGCGATTTCGCCCGTCAATTTTTAAAAAAATCAACGGTCGTTCGGTCGCATCCAGGTCGTACTACCAAATCGGGTTTTAAGCCTGGATAAGTTGGTAGAATGCGAGCGTTGTTTGTCATGTTTCAAGGTTTAACGTGATTTGCGACTATCTCTCTCCGGATATGTGGTTGCGTAAGTAGCATCCGCGTATTGTGTGCCCTCCGCAGTGGTCCTCGGCCAGGGCTTTGACATAAGAGAGAGCTGGCGACGATTTGCCAGTCTCGGATTTGCTACCTGTTTCGCCTGGTGTTGGTGCGATGGCACTGTTTTCGGTTGGGACCACGGCTTTCGCGGTAAATTGCTCAATTCAACAGGTTAAGATGCGGTTGTCCTGGGAGATAGACTCGCTACTTTTTTGGCTCGACCTTCTTCAGGAATTTGAAAATGTCACTGCCAGTGGTTAAGACCAGCGTGCTGTCCTTATCGAGCATTTCGAGATAGGTCTCCATGGTTTTGCTAAACTCATAGAATTCAATGGACTTTTCGGACTGGTTGAAAGCCTTGGCGTAGATTTCAGTGGCTTTGGCATCAGCCGCACCACGAATTTCTTGGACGGTTTTATAGGCCTCGGACTCAATCCCCAGTAGGTCTCGCTCCTTCTTGCCGAGAATCTTGGCGGCTTCCCCAGCTCCTTCGCTACGAAAACGCTCGGCAATTTGCTGCCGTTCACTGATCATCCGAGAGAAGATATTCGATTGAACGCTCGCGTTGTAGTTGATCCGTTTAAATCTGACATCCAGCAATTCAATCCCAAAGTCCTTCAATTTATCCGTAGCGTTCTCCAAAATTTCAAGTTCCAGTTTTTCTCGTCCGGTGCTGATTGGATAGAGCATACCCATGCTGCCCGGCAAATCTCCCAGAGAAGTATCTTTGGCAGGTTTCCGATCCTTGGTAGAACGGATCACTTCGATCAATTCGTGTTTCGCAATTGAGTTTCGAGTTTCGCTACCCAAGATATCATCCAACCGCGATTGCGCACTGCGATCATCTTTCAGTCGAAGATAAAACAGTTTGGGATCGGCGATTCGCCAGCGGGCAAATGAGTCGACGATGATGTAGGTCTTGTCTTTGGTTGGCATTTCGTTGGGACGACCATCCCATTCGAGGGCTCGCTTTTCGATGCGAATCGCCTTCTGGATAAAGGGGATTTTGAAGTGGAGGCCTGCGTCGGTAACCGGCGTTCCCAAAGGTCTGCCGAACTGCGTGATAATCACTTGCTCCACTTCTGAAACCGTGTATAAGCCACCTCCCAATAGGAAGATGACGACGGCGAAGCCAATTAGGGCAAGGGGAAGGGAAGCTCGGTTCATGATGGACTTCGATTACTGTTCGGTTGGAAGTTGAAGCAGCGGCAAGATATGACTGGCTTCTTCATCGATGATGATCTTCTTGCCCATCTTGGGTAAGACTTCGCTCATCGTTTCAGCGTAGATTCTTTGTCTGGTTACATCCGGAGCTTTCAAATATTCGACAAAGACAGCCTCAAAGCGGGCAACGTCGCCTTGAGCTTCATTCACTCGCTTTAACGCATAACCTTCGGCGGCCTGAATCTTCTGCGTGGCTTCGCCGCTTGCTCTAGGAATCACTTTGTTGTATTCGCCATTGGCAATGTTGATCATCTGCTCACGCTCTTGCTGTGCTTGATTGACTTCGTTGAATGAGTTCTGCACCGACTCCGGAGGATCGACATCCTTCAACTGCACCTGATCGATGCTCAAGCCCAATTGATACTTATTGGCCAGACTCTGCAATCGACTGAGGGCTTCCGCTTCGATTTCCTGTCGACCAATGGTGATCACTTCGTCGACGGTTCGGTCACCCACGACAGTACGCATCACCGACTCAGATAAATCGCGCAAAGTAGCATCCGGGTCGCGGACCTTAAAAAGATAGTCGTTGGGTTCCGAAATTCGAAACTGAATAATCCATTCAACACTAGCCGAGTTCAGATCGCCAGTGACCATGCTGCGCTCGCGTTCCCCTTCATCGGAATATTGCCAAGGGTTGGTGACACCCTCCGTCTTAAATCCGAACTCCTGTTTCATTTGCCGATTGACCGGTACAAGATTGACTCGATCGATGCCGAATGGAAGCTTGAAACGCAAACCCGAGTCAACCGTTTTCACATACTTGCCAAATCGTTGAACAACGCTCTGCGATTCGGCCGGGACGGTGTAAAAAGATGTCAATATCCCCCATGCCACTACTACGACTGCAAGAAGCAGAAGGATGGCTGCCCGATTGCGATCGAGCGCTTGCCAATCAAATCGCTTCCAGTCGAATCCTTCCTGATTCCAAATTTTTGAATTCATAGTGATCCCCGAACCCAGTTGGCAGTTGCTCCGCAAACCAGCTTGAATTGTCCCAACACCCCTATTAGGCATGTTCCAGTTAGACTTCAGGCGCTTGTCGATAGACTAGGATAAAATAGACGTTCGATGTGTAACCCAGGAGAAAAACGCAGCAACAATTCCATTGATAGGACCACTCCCAATGGCACCTGTCGAAAATCTCACAAACTAAGTGAACTGGAGCCCCTCATTTAGGGGGCCACTGTTTTTTAAGTCCATGGTGTTTTTACAAAATAAGGTTAACCGTCCGGATCGTTCAGCAATTCCTCAAGTCGCTTGCGCAACTCGGGCGAGAATTTTTCGAGCCAGCTTTCGTTCAGCAGGTTGATGGAAATCATGTCCCTGATGTGAACGCGGTCCTTGTCGCGAAAGGAAGTCAGTTTCATGGTGACCAATCGCTCCAAGGGAAGCGTACGAGCGTCCTCCATCAAGACGTACTCGTCAATCGTCGGGACGGGTTCTGGATACTCTTCACGAACTTTTTTACCCGCGAAGATGACGTGTACGGCGTCGCGGGCTTTGGCGTCAGGACCATCCAGAAACATGGTGACGCCGGCCGCTTTGCGATAGATGAAGCCTTCTCCTTCCAAAGCTTTGATGGCGCGGTCCAGATCCGGTTCATTGAGAATGATGTCGACGTCGCGAGTATTTCGGACGACCGATTCATCCACTTGAGCCACCCAATGCTGGACGGCGTTGCCTCCGATCACGGCGTAAGGGATGTTTGCGGCGTTCATAGCCCGCGTTACGCGTCGCAATCGATCCTTTACTTTTTCCACAGCTCGTTCAATCCTTTCCCAAAGTGCATCGCCCGTGTACTTGATTTCAACCATCGCATTTAACCTCCGAGTTCAATTATATGCCAACCTAGAGGGCAGAGGGGTCCAAGGGGTCAGACCCCTTCTCATTTTTACGCATAGCTAAGGCTCCATACGCAACGCTAAGGTTCCAAGCAACGCTAAGGTTCCAGGAGTCATTGATGTGAAAGGCGCGGTCCGTATGCTGGTTCGATGCCTTGCTACCGCTGAACTCAATTCCTGATCCCGTGTTCCAATGGTCCTGGATCAGGACTAAGGTATGAAAGTGTGTTGACAATCCCGGTTTTGCTACCCGTTTCGCCAAGTGTTGATGCGATGAAATTGATTTTGGAATCTGAACGGCTGGAGGACTATCGAGGCGAGATCCCGCCGCTTATCCGGTTCGACACTCCGCTGGTCCAGGAACAGATCAAACGGATCAAGGAGGATGCAGCGACTCCCGAGGAACGAGCTTATGCGGCCTTTCAGGTAGCCAGGGACGATATCCGGCACTCGTTTGATTCCGGTTGCGGCATCGTCACGATCGGTAGTGAAGATGTACTGCGGGAGAGGGAAGGGATTTGCTTTGCCAAGGCGCACTTGCTGGCCGCGCTGCTGCGCGGGATGGCAATTCCGGTAGGGTTTTGCTACCAGCGCGTGTTGCGCCAGGGGACGATTGAATCAGGTTATGCGCTGCACGGATTGAATGCGCTTTGGTTGGAACCCTATGGCTGGTTTCGAGTGGATCCTCGGGGCAACAAACCGGGTATCGATTCGCAGTTTTCGCCGCAGGAAGAGAAACTGGCGTACCCCATTCGCGAGCATTTGGGTGAGGTTGACTATCCCAATGTGTATACAACCCCGCTTCCGACGGTCATCTCGGCTATGCAGGAATCCCACAACATCGGCGAGTTGTTCTACAAGCGTCCTGAAGCAGTGTAACGGAGCGGAGGGCTCGATACGAACTTGAGAGTTCAACCGATATTTCGTGGCAAATTAGTCCAAGTCTCCCAGTTCAGCCGAGTCGTATTACGTCAGCACTTCAACGATTAGCGTGCCCCCGGGGCCGACAATTGCCGTGAGGGCATCCCCGTGGCGCTCGATGCCGGTTCCGTCTGGCCAACTGTGCAGTACGCGGGCTGACTTGATCGGCGACTTCATTTGGAGCGTCTCGCGTTGTGTGCAACTGGCCTCGAGTATGCTGCCAACCTGGGCGACATTTCCGCGGTACGCGCCGTACGGATTGTACAAACCGATAATCCACGCCTTGTCACTTGCCCGATGGTTGATTTGCAGCAGCATGTCGCCCTTTCGCGTAAGCGGCGACCATTTCTCCATTGCAATTTTCAGTCGAGCAATCTGTGCATCGATCGAGCCACGCTGAGCGCATTGCGGCGCGTGCCCGTCGCCGATCGCGATTACCTCGCGGTATTCTGACCACAGCTTTTCCGGTGCATCGGACGGAACCACATCGAACAATTCCGGGCAGGGACTGGCGGCATAGCAGGTGGCTTCACCTCGAGCCATCTCACTGGCGGACTTCGCGGCGGCGGACTGAGTCGGCGGATAGATCGCAGCCTTGACCTTGTCCCAATCCAGTTGAGTCGCTCCGGCCGGAAAACGCTGCGCCAGTTTGCCGTCCACGGTAAAGGGCGGAACCACAGTGGCATCCAATACCAAGGCGATTGGAGTGAACGGCTCGCCCACGTCATTGACTTGGTCTTGGAAGTCGAGCAGGTCACGCGTTACTCGGCCGTAGGACGACAATTCGCCGCTGGTCCAATTCTTTAGATTGCACTCAGCGCCCCACTCCTCGTGCAAGGTATGAGCACCGGATAGGTAGGCATGAAAGAACGAGCGGCGTTGCAAGGCACTGGAAGGTCCCAGTTCCGGACCAATTGGCCACACCGATTTGTCCCAGGTATCAGGCGGCAATTGCCACGACGTTTCTCCCAATGGAAGAAACGACGTGCAACCTTGCGGACCCCAAGGAGCGAAGAACACGCCCCATGCCTTTTCCACAGCCTTGGCCGCTCCACGCAGACTGGCGATCATGAATTGCGAGCGATCCGAAGCCCACGGGCCGACCTCCGCCAGGCAGCAACGGGCACCCAGTTTGTAGAATGCGTGCCATGCCAACTCC
>WPCK01319028.1_pt1 | contig 15169 bp, 13 predicted proteins | sample 5399851 | NCBI WGS metagenome assembly WPCK01 (sample SAMN12869471, study PRJNA574797) | sludge metagenome | isolation source: wastewater treatment of pH11 | place: China:Beijing | collected 2019-05-20
AGCCGCGCCTGCCAGGCGGCGTGCTCGGCCTCGCTGCGGCGGCCGGCGGCGCGCCAGGCGCCCAGGATGTCGTCAGGAATCACGAAGGGCGGATGCGTCCAGCCCAGCAGCTCGCGCGTGGCCTGCGCGTCTTCCGGGTAGAGCCGGGCGCTGTGGCCGGCGCGCTGACCCTGCACGCGCGGGATGCCGCGGCCGATCATGGTGCGGCAGGCGATCAGCGAGGGCCGCTCATCCTTCTTGGCCAGCGTGATCGCGGCCGACACCGCGTCGATGTCGTGGCCGTCGACCTCAATCACGTGCCAGTCGGCGACGCGGAAGCGCGCGGCCACGTCCTCGCTGATCGACAGCGCGGTGCTGCCATCGTCGGTGATGCGGTTGTCGTCCCAGAACAGAACCAGCTTGCCGAGGCGCAGGTGGCCGGCGAGCGAGATCATCTCCTGACCGACGCCCTCCTGCAGGCAGCCGTCACCGACAAATGCGTAGGTGTGGTGGTCAACCAGGTCGGCGCCGAAGCGCGCATTGAGGTAGGCCTCGGCCACCGCCATGCCGAAGGCGTTGGCGATGCCCTGGCCGAGCGGACCGGTGGTGACCTCGATGCCGCAGGCCGGGTCGAACTCGGGGTGGCCAGCGCAGTGCGAGCCTAGCTCGCGGAAGGACTTGACCTGCTCGAGACTGATCTTATCGTAGCCGGTCAGGTGCAGCAGCGAGTACAGCAGCATTGAGCCATGGCCGTTCGAAAGCACGAAGCGGTCGCGATCGGGCCAGGTGGGGTTGGCCGGATTGAACTTGAGGTGGCGGGTGAACAGCGCGGTGGCGATCTCCGCCATGCCGAGCGGCACACCCTGGTGGCCTTCGGCGGCATGGACGATGGTGTCGAGCGACAGGAAGCGGATGGCGTTGGCGAGTTGTCGGGGTTCGACGGAATGCATGGCAAGGGTTCTCCCTTGCCTCCCCGGCGAGGGGGAGGCAATGATGAGGTGGGAACGAAAGGAGAGGCGGGGGCGGGCGCCGGATCAGTACAAGGTGAAGGCCGGCACGAAGGAGATCAGGAGCAGCACCGTGATGGCCACCAGGTAGAAGGGCCACAGCTCACGCACCACCGCGCCAACCTTCTCGCGCGAGATCGCGGAGGCGATGAACAGCGTGGTGCCCACGGGCGGGGTGAAGAGACCGATGCTCAGATTCACCGCCATCATGATGCCGAGCTGGACCAGATCAAGCCCGATCGCGTTGCCGATGGCGACGAAGGTCGGCCCCAGCAACAGGATGGCGGCAGGCAGATCGAGAAACATGCCCACGGTGACCATGATCAGGTTGAGCATCAGGATCACCATCCACGGTGACTTCAAGGTCTCTGCCGTCCATTCGGCGACCGAGGTCGGCACGGCCTCGACCGTCAACACGAAGCCCACCAGGTTGGACGCCGCGATCACCAGCATCACCACGCCGGTCGTGACGGCAGTATGCACCAGCGCGTCGTAGAGCCGCTTGAAGCTCAGGTCGCGATACACCAGGGCACTCACCACCAGGCCGTAGAACACCGCCAGCACGCTCACCTCGGTGGGCGTGGCGATGCCAGCACGCAACAGGATGACGATGAAGGCCGGCATCGCCAGCGCCGGCGCGGCCGACACCGTAGCACGCAGCACGCCCTTCCAGGTCACGCCCTCGGCCAAGCGCTTGAAGCCGCGCAGGCGCCCGGAGAAGTAGCACACCAGCATGAATCCGCCGCACAGCATCAGCCCGGGCAGGATGCCGGCGAGAAAGAGCGCGGCGATCGACTGGTTGGACACGGCCGCGTACAGGATGAGCGGGATCGAGGGCGGGATGAGGCCAGCGATGACCGAGGACGACGCCGTGGCCGCCGCAGCGAAGGCCGGGGGATAGCCTTCGCGCTTCTGCCACGGGATCAGCATCGAGCCGAGCGCCGAGGCTTCCGCCACCGCCGAGCCCGACACGCCACCGAACACGGTCGAGCCGACCACCGTGACCTGGCCGAGACCGCCGTGGAAGCGGCCCACGAGCGTGGTGGCGAAGTCGATCAGGCGCTTGCCCAGCGTGCCGCCCATCATCAGGTTGCCCGACAGCATGAAGAAGGGAATGGCCAGCAGCGGAAAGCTCTGCGTGGGCTGGAAGATCTTCACCACCGCGGCCACGCTCGGCATGCCGCCGGCAGTCACCGCGGCCAGGCCGGAGCTGATCACCAGCGCGTAACCGACCGGCAGGGCCAGCACCAGCAGCGCGCTGAATACAAGAAGCATCACGACAGTCATACGTCCTCCTCGATGTGGTGGGCGCGGACGGAGAACGGATCGTTCGCGATCAGCAGCCGGACCAAGGTGCTCAGCGCCGTGATGCCGAGGCCGACGAAGCCGACGATCATCGCCATGTAGGCCCAGCGGGCCGAGATACCGGTCACCGGGTACACCTCGCTGCCGGTGATCTCGATGACATCGAGGCCGACCCAGGCAAGATAGAAGAAGGCCGCGGCGACAAGCACCTGATGGCCGACCATCAGCATGCGGTTGGCAGCGCGCCCGAGCCAGCCGTGGATGGCGGTGACGGCAATGTGCTGGCCACGCTGGGCGGCGAGCACGATGCCGCCCATGACCAGCCAGGGGAACAGGATGTTGGGCATCTCGGTCGGCCAGCCCATGCCCTGGTTGGTGAAGTAGCGGACGATCACTTCGGCCATCAGGGATACGAACATGACGACCAGAGCACTGATCGCGACCGCCACACCGGCGGCCACGATCGCAGCGTCCACCCACTTCACCACCCGGGCCGGGACACTGCTCGAGGTCGCGGCGGGGGAAGTGGCGTGGGTCGACATCTTTACTTACCCGCTTCCGAGACGATCAGCTTGACCAGGTCGGGGAACTGCGCCGCCCACTTGTCGTAGACCGGCTGGGTCTTGGCGACGAAGGGCGCCTGGTCGACCTCGTTGATCTGCACGCCGGCTGCTGCCAGCTTATCGCGCAACTCGGTATCGGCTGCCAGCGACAGCTCGCGGTTCAGTTTGCCGGCCTCGACGGCAGCCTCCTTGATCGCCTGCTGGTCGGCCTTGGACAGTCCGGCCCAGATCATCCGGCTGGCCAGCACCGGCGTGGTCTCGTACTTGTGGCCGGTGAGCGAGATGTACTTCTGCACCTCATGGAGCTTGGACGCGTAGACGTTCATCAACGGGTTCTCCTGGCCGTCGAATACGCCCTGCTGCAGCGCGATGTACAGCTCGGAGAAGGCCAGCGGGCCGGGGTTGGCGCCGAGCGCCCTGAAGATGTCCAGGGTCATCGTGTCGGGCGGCGTACGCAGCTTGATGCCCTGCAGGTCGTCCGGCGTGGTGATGGGGCGCTTGTTGTTGCTGGTGTGGCGGATGCCGTTATCCCACAACGCGAGGAGCACCAGGCCCTTGCCGTTGGCAGCCTGGTCGAGCTTGGCGCCGACCGGGCCATCGACCACGCGGTAGGCGTGGTTGAGGTCGCGGAACAGGAAGGGCAGTCCGATCAGGTTGAATTCCGGCACCACGCCCGCAGTGGCCCCCTGCGAATTGGCGCTGAAAGCCAGTGTGCCCAGACGCATGTTGGTGATCGACTCGACGTCGTCGCCGAACTGCGCGCTGCCGCCCACCTCGACCTTCACCCGGCCGGCGGTCTTGGTCTCGACCAGCTCGGCGAACTTGAGCGCTGCTTCGGAGCGCGGGTTGCCCGGCGCCGCGCCATGCGCCATACGCAGCACCTGTTGCGCCCAGCTGGTGGAAGCGCCCATGGCCAGGGTGGCGACGAGTGCGATCAGGGTCTTCTTCATCATGGTGGTCTCCTTCTCTTGCCTTGTGTGGACCGGGCTGCGGTGGCGGCACCCGGCTGCTGCAGCGATGCGAAAGCGGGCCCGGCCGACGCCGGGCCGAGGGGGGTCAGCCGTGGATCAGCATGCCGCCGTTCACGTCCAGGGTGATGCCGGTGCAGTACTTGGACAGGTCGCTCGCCAGGAAGACGATGCAACCGCCCACATCGCTGGGCTCGCCGATACGGCCCAGCGGGATGCCGTCGAGAATCGCCGCGCGCTTGTCCTCGGGGATCTTGCCCTTGTTGATGTCGGTGGCGATCAGGCCCGGGGTGATGCAGTTGACGCGGATGTTGTCGGCGCCGAACTCGCGCGCCATGGCCTTGGCCAGGCCGAGCACGCCCGCCTTGGCGGCCGAATAGTGCGGACCGCCGAGGATACCGCCACCGCGCTGTGCCGACACCGACGAAATGCACACGATCGAGCCGCTCTTCTGCGCCTGCATGGTCGGGATGACCGCCTGCGACATGAACAGCGTGCCGCGCAGACTGACGTCGAGCACGGCATCGTAGTCGGCCGAGGTGATGTCGAGCGTCTTGCGCGGCTGGGTGATGCCGGCGTTGTTTACCAGCACGTCGATACGGCCCAGGCGCTTGACGATTTCGGCGGCGGCCGCATCGCAGGCCGCCTTGTCGGTGACGTTGGCCACCAGGCCGATGTGCTGCGGACCGAGTTCGGCTGCAGCCGCCGCCGGGTTGGCATGCTCTAGGTCGAGCAGGGCGATGCGCGCACCTTGCGCGGCCAGCATGCGGGCAGTGGCGAAGCCCAGGCCGTTGAGGCCGGCACCGCCGGTGATGACGGCAACCTTGCCGTCAAGAAGGAGGGATTGGGACATGGACGGATCCTGTTCAGAGCGGCGCCCTTGAGGGCGCCCGGTTTCGAGGGAGGGAGCGACGGGGGAAGAAAGGAAGCGATCGTTCAGCCGATCCAGCGCTTGATCGTGGCCGACATCGCCTCGGTGGAGATACCGTAGCGGTCGTGCAGCGTGGGCAGCGCGCCGGCATCGAGGAAGGCGTCGGGCAGCGCGATCTGGCGGAACTGCGGCGTTACGCCTGCGGTCAGCAGCGCTGTCGCGACCGCCTCGCCCAGGCCGCCGACCGAGGTATGGTTCTCGGCCACCACCACCAGGCGGCCGGAGCGGCCGGCCTCGCGCAGGATGGTCGCGGTGTCGAGCGGCTTGATCGTCGGCACGTGCAGCACGCCGACGTCGACCTTGTCCGCCTCCAGCGCCTTGGCGACTTCCAGCGCACGCATGGTCAGAATGCCGGACGAGATCACCAGCACATCCCTGCCATCGCGCAGCAGCTTGGCCTTGCCGAGCTCGAAGCTGTAGTCGTACTCGTCAAGCACCAATGGCACATTGCCGCGCAGCAGGCGCATATAGACCGGACCGTTGTGGGCAGCGATCTGGGGCACGGCCTGCTCGATGTCGAGGGCGTCGCAAGGGTCGATGATGGTCATGCCGGGAATGCCGCGCATCAGCGCGATGTCCTCGGTGGCCTGGTGGCTGGGGCCGTAGCCGGTGGTGAGGCCGGGCAGCGCGCAGCACATCTTGACGTTGAGGTTCTCCTCGGCGATCACCTGGTGCACGAAGTCGAAGGCGCGACGGGTGCCGAATACCGCGTACGTGGTGGCGAAGGGCACGAAGCCCTCCTTGGCCATGCCGCCCGCCGAGGCCATCAGCAGCTGCTCGGCCATGCCCATCTGGAAGAAGCGCTCGGGGCAGGCCTGGGCGAACAGGTGGAGGTCGGTGTACTTGGCGAGGTCGGCGGTAAGGCCGACGATGTCCCGGCGCTGCATGGCCAGTTCGACGAGGGCCTTGCCGAACGGGGCAGCCTTGACGCGCTGGCCCTCGGAGGCGATCGAGGCAATCATCGCCGAGGTTGTCAGGCGCGGCTTCTTGGCGGTGGTGGTACTCATCGTGCAGCTCCCTGGGCTTGGTCGAGGGTGTCGATGGCCTGCTGCCATTCGGGCGGATCGACACGGATGAAGTGGTTCTTCTCGCGAGTCTCGAGGAAGGGCACCCCCTTGCCCATCAGGGTGTCGAAGAGGATCACCCGCGGCCTGGCTTCGGTCAGCCTGCGTGCGGTGTCGAAGGCGGCGATCACGGCAGCCAGGTCGTTGCCATCGACACGCTGCACATGCCAGCCGAAGGATGCCCACTTGTCGGCGAGGGGCTCGAAGCCCATCACCTTGGTCGAGGGTCCGTCGGCCTGTTGGTTGTTGATGTCGACCAGGCAGATCAGGTTGGAGAGGCCGTGATGGGCTGCACCCATCGCTGCTTCCCAGGTCGAACCCTCGTCGAGCTCGCCGTCTGACATCGAGTTGTATACAAAAGCGGGATTGCCCTTCAGGCGCAGGCCCAGCGCCATGCCTACAGCGATCGGCAGCCCCTGGCCAAGAGAACCACCCGACATCTCCATCCCCGGCGTGTAGGTCGCCATGCCCGACATCGGCAGCCGGCTGTCATCGCTGCCATAGGTCTCGAGCTCGTCCTCGGGGATGATCCTGGCCTCGATCAGCGCGGCGTAGAAGGCGATGGCGTAGTGACCATGCGACAGCAGGAAGCGATCACGGCCCTCCCACTCCGGGTCGTCGGCACGGAAGTTCATCGCATGGCAGTAGGCCGTCGCCAGCACGTCGGCGTAACCCAGCGCCTGGCCGACATAGCCCTGGCCCTGCACCTCGCCCATCCGCAACGCAAAGCGGCGGATGCGGTAGGCGCTTTCGGCGACCCGGGCGTAGTCCTCGGTAAGACTTGTTTGCACGCAGTTCTCCTTGACTTGAACCCGGCAACGCAGGGGCGCCAGGCAGATTCGTTTCGCTCGGCCAGAGACCCATCGCCCCGGCCCTGCCGGCAGCCGATGAAGGGCGTCCAGCGAGTGAGGGAAAGCTTATTCGCTTGATTTATCGGCCTCAAACGATTATTTATGGGCCTATAGATGAATTGATCTCATGTGAATGCCGCGATGCACAATCGAGTTTCCCTCAAGGCCATTCAGGCATTCGAGGCCGCCGCGCGGCTGTCCTCCTTCGCGCTTGCAGCAGACGAACTCTTCGTCACGCCGTCTGCAATCAGCCATCAGGTCAAGCAGCTGGAAGAGCAGTTCGGCGTTCAGCTCTTTCATCGCGTACATCGGGCGGTGGTGCTGACGGACGCCGGGCGGCGCTATGCCGAGGAGGTGTCGGCAGCTTTCTCGCGCATCGAGTTGGCAACGCGCGAACTGGGACGGACGGAAAAGATCGACATCCTGACGGTGCACTCCACCCCCAGCTTTGCCACCCAGTGGCTGATGCCGCGGCTGGCTCGCTTCAGCTCGCTGAACCCGGACGTCGACGTGCGGCTCAACGCATCGACCGACGCGGTCGACCTCGTCTCGGGAGCGGTCGACATCGACATCCGCTACGGCATGCGCCGCCTGCAGCCGGCAGGCACCATGGTGCTGAGCTTCCCCGCCGAGACCATCGTGCCGCTGTGTGCGCCCGCGCTACTCGAGGGCGAACACCCCATCCGCAGCCCCGAGGACCTCGCTCTCCACACGCTGATCCATAGCGAGGTCTGCCTGGTGAGCTGGCGCGACTGGATGCGCCAGCACCGCAAAGTCAAGCTCGACATCTCACGCGGCCTGCGCTTTGACCGCTCGTTCATGGCCATCAGCGCTGCAGTGGACGGTTTGGGCGTGTGCCTGGAGAGCCTGCTGCTGGTGCAACGCGAACTGGAAACCGGCCGCCTCGTCGCACCCTTTGGCCTGGCCGGCCCCAAGGTGCAGGGCTACACCTTCAACCTGCTCAAGTCGCGCGCCGAGCTGCCCAAGATCCGCAGCTTCCAGGAATGGCTCTTCGATGAATTGGACACCCCACGGCGCTGAAGCCTGCCAACGCCTTTCGGGGCTGCAGCGGAGACGCGCGCTCACCTCACGGGCAGATGGTGCGCACCCCCAAGACCACTACGCCGCCGGTGCCGCATGCCCGGCGCGCCGGACGGTCGCCAGCAGCAGCGCCGCCGCCACGAACAGGCCGCCGAAACTGCGGTTGAGCAGACGCTGCTGATGCGGCTCGCGCAGCAGGCGCAGCACGCGCGCAGCGAGGCCGGTATAGCCTGCCATGACGACCAGGTCGACCGTGATCATAGTGGCTGCGAGGATCAGGTATTGCGCCAGCAGCGGACGCGCCGGGTCGAGGAACTGCGGCAACACCGCGAGGATGAACACGATCGCCTTCGGATTGCTGGCATTGACGATGAAGCCTCTCATCACCAGCGGCCATGGCCGCCCATGAGCGGCATCGCCCGACTCGACCGCCACCGCCGCGGGCGGTGCCACCCACTGCTTCCAGCCCAGGTACACCAGATAGGCGACGCCGAACCACTTGATGACCGAGAAGGCAAGCTCGGACGCAGCCAGCACCGCCCCCAAGCCAGTGGCGACAATGCCGATCTGGAGCACCAGCGCAAGCTGCAGCCCAAGGGCATTCCAGTAACCGCGGCGGAAGCCGTAGTTCAGGCCGGAAGACATTGACGCCACGGCGCCCGCGCCAGGGCTGAGGCTGATGACCCAGCAGGCAACGAAGAAGGAGATCCAGGTATCGAGCAGCATCGGAAAGGTATCCAGGCAGTTGCAGCGCACACAAGCCGCCATGTTAATCCGCCTCTGCGCCGATGCATGACCCTGTGTGCGTTACAGGCAGATGAATCGCCACAGCCATGCGGCAACCAGGCCACGGCGCATGCGCCTGCCTGCCCCGGCGCCCACCGCAAGCCCCACAATGGCGCCTCGTGGAGAAAACGATGGAAACAGACTGGACAGAGGAGTTCTCCCGCTGCGCGGACCTGATCGCGCAGGCAGACGGCCTGCTGATCACCGCTGGCGCGGGGCTGGGGGTCGACTCAGGCCTACCGGACTTTCGCGGCAGCGGCGGGTTGTGGCGCGCCTACCCGGCGCTTGGCCGCGCTCGCCTGCAGTTCGCCGAGATCGCAAACCCGGCCGCCTTCCGCACCCACCCACGGCTGGCCTGGGGCTTCTACGGCCACCGCTTGCGGCTATACCGACAAACCACACCAGGGCCCGCCTTCGGCATCCTGAAGTCGATCGCAAGCCAACTGCCTGCTGGCGCCCGCATCTTCACCAGCAACGTCGACGGCCACTTCCAGAAGGCGCGTTTCGACCCACGGCACATCGTCGAGTGCCACGGCTCGATTCATCACCTGCAATGCATGACAGGCTGCCGGGGCGAGGTGTGGCCGGCCGACGACTTCGAGCCCGAGGTTGACGAGGCAGCCTGCCTGCTCCTCAACGCGGCTCCCGTCTGCCCCTGGTGCACGAGCCTGGCGCGACCGAACATCCTGATGTTCGGCGACGCCGACTGGATCGACACCCGAACGCAGCACCAATACGCTCGCTACGCCAGCTGGCGCAGCTCACTCGACCGGCTGCTGGTGATCGAGATCGGCGCAGGCACGGCCGTGCCATCCGTACGCCTGTTCGGCGAACAACAGGGAACACCCCTCATCCGCATCAACCCCGACGATGCTTCGACCGCCGCCGACCGCGGCGTATCCCTGCCGATGAGCGGGATCGCCGCCCTGCGCGGAATCGAGGCCGCGCTGCGGACGCGGGGTTTCCTGGCGGACTGACCGCAACGCACCAGCCCCCGCCACAGCGTCACCGCGCCATCCGAGTACCGAAGACCCGCACCGCGCGGCGTGTCAGAACACCTTGGATTTCTTGAACAACGGCACGAGCTGCATGTCGGATTTCATCACATGGTCCACCAACCAGTGGCGCAGGAAGTTGGTGAGCTCCTGGCTTCTGTCGCGCAGCCCTTCCGGACCGACGGCTGGATCGTCGAGCAAGACCTCGATGCTGTTGACCAGCACATCAAGCTCGCGCAGCAGTTGGCGATGCGCCTGCCTGTGCTCGTCGAACTGGATGTAGCCCCAGGCGATCTGAATGCGCTCCTCGCGCTCGAAGTGCCCCGCCGCATACCGCCTGAGCTCCTCGAGCGCCATCTCGATATGCGGCCGGTTCTCGGGAAAGCGCAATACGAGCTCGACGGTGTTGATCAGCAGGATCAGATAACGATGGTCGGCGTCGATCTCGTCGTGGCCGATGGCCATTTGTGGACGCCAGAAGATGGGCATGATGCGTTGCCTTTGGATCGCATGAAGGAGCGCAGCAGCGGATGCAGGGATCCGAGTGCAAGGGCCGCATGATGACAGCCTCACGCCCAACCCGAAAGCGGCGAACAGGTACCCCTACTTAAGAGGCGTCCTAGTGGGCCACGCCAAGCCACTGAACGAGCACTTGTCGAGACGGCCACTCAAGCAAGCTGCGCAGTCGCCCAGTTCACAATATCTTGGGCGCCTAAGGCGCCACTCTGGCGAGCAAATTCCCGCCCACCGCGGAACAACACCATGGTCGGGATACTGCGAATACCGTAGCGCGCGGCCAAGCCTCGCTCCATCTCAGTGTTCACCTTTACCAGACGCACCTTTGGCTCGAGTACGCTCGCCGCCTGCTGGAACTGAGGCGCCATCACCTTGCATGGGCCACACCATGGCGCCCAGAAGTCCACCAATACCGGCAGATCAGTGCGCTCGATATTGCGCTCAAAGCACTGTTCCGTTAGCGCGATCGGTGTACCGTCGAACAGCGCCTGATGACAACGACCGCAACTGGGAGCCTCGTGCAGCCGACTGCCAGGGACACGATTGATGCTGTTACAGCGAGGGCAAACGATGTGTAGTGACTCGTTCATGTCTCGTCCTTGAATGCGGTTGTCGATATCGGGGTCGCATGCACGTGCAAGCCACTCCTTGGCGGTATTCGTATTTTTATCAACTCCAGTAAGTGAGGCCACAGGCTCGAGAAATCAAGTAGATCGAAGCTTCAGGCGGCCTGATCCGACCCATACGCCTCCATCGATCGATGGCGCCCACTGACCAAGGTGTGCCCATCACTCGCGCACGTTTCAATCCACGCGCCCACGCGGGGCGCGACCCGTCTGTGCGTCGAGGTGTATCAGATCGGCGGCAGTTTCAATCCACGCGCCCACGCGGGGCGCGACGGCCGGGCGTGCCGGCGCCGAGCTCGGGCAAGAAGTTTCAATCCACGCGCCCACGCGGGGCGCGACAGTGGTATTCGAGCAAGGCGGCGATCGGCGCCGACATGTTTCAATCCACGCGCCCACGCGGGGCGCGACGCGCACTTCATCAACATGGCTTTCTTGCTCTTGCGGTTTCAATCCACGCGCCCACGCGGGGCGCGACCCCTGAGCCTGTTCGCGGTCCCGCGGCCCCGCGTTGTTTCAATCCACGCGCCCACGCGGGGCGCGACAGCATCCGCTGTTCCTGGGCGAGTGTGGTTTGTGGTTTCAATCCACGCGCCCACGCGGGGCGCGACCTCGCTGTGCCTGGTCTATTACCTGCGCGGCGAGGTTTCAATCCACGCGCCCACGCGGGGCGCGACTCGTCTGCACAATTGCGGACACGACGTTGATGCCGTTTCAATCCACGCGCCCACGCGGGGCGCGACCTGTCGCCGAGGACCTAATCGCCGAGGCGGCCGCGGTTTCAATCCACGCGCCCACGCGGGGCGCGACTCGGCCCAGACCCATGTGCTAAGTCCAGTTGACGGGTTTCAATCCACGCGCCCACGCGGGGCGCGACGTCTGCTGTGCGAGCTGGTCCCACTGCATCGGAGTGTTTCAATCCACGCGCCCACGCGGGGCGCGACATCTCGACGTGGCGCTCCTGCTCGATGCTGCCGCGTTTCAATCCACGCGCCCACGCGGGGCGCGACTGTGCGGGATGCTGTGCGGGGTGGTGTGCGGGGTGTTTCAATCCACGCGCCCACGCGGGGCGCGACGGTACCGCCAGCGCCGCGAGGGCTGGGCATCAGGGTAATCGCACCTTCATGTCATAACGCCGAGCAACTCGGCACGAAATTCGTCGATAGTCGCCGCCAGCATGCGCTTGGACTTGATGCTCGCCTTGCGCGTCGTGTTGAGCCGCAGCAGGTTCATCACAATGTGGCGAACGATGGCCAGGTTGTTGGCGGCATAGCCGCTGCGCACCCGTGACTGATCCTCGTTGAACTGCACGTCCAGACACCAGTGAAGCCGATTCTCCACCTCCCAGTGACTGCGCACGGCCCGAGCGATGCGCTCGGCGTCGGCGGGCAGGCTGCTGATGTAGAAGACGCGCTCGGTGCTGGTGTGATCGCCCACGGTGCGAATGCGCTCGACCACCGCGAAACTGGCCATATCCAGCCAGTCCTCGGACTTGTAGAGGCGGTCGATCGCGGCGTAGGCGCGGCATCGGCGGATTTCGATGCGGCCGTGGTCCTTGATCATGGTCTCGTGGGTCGAACTCGGCGTCAGCGGCCCTCGCGGATCGATGTCGGCGAACAAGATCGAGTCGTGCAGGTTCGGATGGTTCTCCTTCACGCACAGCACGTAATGCGCGCCGCGCTCGCGGATCGTGCGGGCGATCTTCGTCTGGGTGCCCATTGCGTCGATCGTCACCACGCAGCCCTCGATCGCCAGTTTGGCGAGCAGTTCGGGAATCGCGGTGATCTCGTTCGACTTCTCGGCGGTCGCCGTCTGGCCCAGCACGACGCTCATGCCCGCCGCAAACGCGCTCACCAGGTGCAACGGGCTGGCGTCGGTCTTGCCCTTGCCGCCCGAGCGCCGGCTCGTCTTGCCGTCGATCGCCACGACCGTATCCCCGGCCAGCGCCGGCACCACCATGCCCACCCAGCGCCGGAACGCGGACTCGAACTCGTCGGGCGCGATCAGGCCGAACACGCGTCCGATCGTGTCGTGAGACGGGATGCCATGCTCAAGCTTCATGAAGCCTCGCAACCAGTCGATCTTGGCCTCGGCCCACAACTCGATGTCGACGAAGTCGTCGACACCCGAGAGCACCGCGCACACCGCCACCGTCAGCAACTCGGCCAGGTCGTGGCGCGCATGCCGCGCGCTGCGCGGGTCGGAAATCGAGACGAACACCTGCGTCAGCGGCATGATGTTTCCTGCCTTCATGGGGAGCCCAAAAAGGTAGGAAACTACACACTTTATGACAATGTGAACAGAGGTCTCGCAAGGTTATGAAAGTTAAAGAGTTATTTATTATGGCTATGCGAAGTCGGTGCGATTGCCCTGGGCTGGGCATGATCACGTTTCAATCCACGCGCCCACGCGGGGCGCGACCGTAGGGCGAGGCCGCGACCAGGACGCCCCGCTATGTTTCAATCCACGCGCCCACGCGGGGCGCGACACGCAGTGTATTGAGCCCCCTTTCTCGCCGGTCGCGTTTCAATCCACGCGCCCACGCGGGGCGCGACGGCCGTCGTCGACGCGGCGCCAGCGCACGCGGATGTTTCAATCCACGCGCCCACGCGGGGCGCGACATGCGCGCGAGGGGCCACTGCTGGCGATGCTGCCGTTTCAATCCACGCGCCCACGCGGGGCGCGACGGCACAATTACGAATTGGCTGCTCGAATGCCGTGGTTTCAATCCACGCGCCCACGCGGGGCGCGACCCGATCCTGCTGCTCGGCGAAGAGCTTCTGCCGCAGTTTCAATCCACGCGCCCACGCGGGGCGCGACTCATCGACTACGAGCACCAGACTTTCCTGGCCGAGTTTCAATCCACGCGCCCACGCGGGGCGCGACCGTCGGGAGGAACACGGTGCCGGGGGCGACGTACAAGTTTCAATCCACGCGCCCACGCGGGGCGCGACAAGACCCCGACGAAGTGTTCGCCGAAATCGAAGACGTTTCAATCCACGCGCCCACGCGGGGCGCGACCCGGGAGCGTCCAGCAGCTGCGGGAAGCGGGTGAAGTTTCAATCCACGCGCCCACGCGGGGCGCGACGCGGCGAGCTGGGCGGCGAGCATGCTGCCGTACTGCGTTTCAATCCACGCGCCCACGCGGGGCGCGACCCGCGCCGCGGCGCAGGAAGCCGCCCGCCTGCTGCAGGTTTCAATCCACGCGCCCACGCGGGGCGCGACGGCGCACGACATGCTTGCCGAGTTGCACCAGGCCCTGTTTCAATCCACGCGCCCACGCGGGGCGCGACTGCTGGACGAGGCCGGTATTCACCCGTCTTCGTCAGTTTCAATCCACGCGCCCACGCGGGGCGCGACACCATCACTCGCCCGTCGGGCAGCCTGGCGAAAGTGTTTCAATCCACGCGCCCACGCGGGGCGCGACGCTTCGGCGACCTCGCGGAGCGTTTTCGCGACGTGGTTTCAATCCACGCGCCCACGCGGGGCGCGACCTACGGCGAGGGCGACGCCGAGCATCGCGAGCCAGTTTCAATCCACGCGCCCACGCGGGGCGCGACGCGGCGCATCGCTTCCAGCGCCCACTCGTGCGGCTGTTTCAATCCACGCGCCCACGCGGGGCGCGACGCGCCCCGGCTGCCAGCGCCGAATCAGTCGGAGCCGTTTCAATCCACGCGCCCACGCGGGGCGCGACCGGTTCGCCGCGCGTCAATTGCGCGGCAGATCAGGGTTTCAATCCACGCGCCCACGCGGGGCGCGACGCTACCTGGTGCGCTACCCGCGCGAGAGCGACCTGTTTCAATCCACGCGCCCACGCGGGGCGCGACTGGATGCTGCCGATTCGCATGCCCCACGGCGCAGGGTTTCAATCCACGCGCCCACGCGGGGCGCGACACCGCGACCTGGCGCACGAACCCCGTTACCGGGGGTTTCAATCCACGCGCCCACGCGGGGCGCGACTAGAGCAGGGGGTGAGCACCTCTCCCCCAGTCACCCCGTTTCAATCCACGCGCCCACGCGGGGCGCGACCCGGGGTAGTGCTTAGCGTCCGCATGCAGCGCCAGTTTCAATCCACGCGCCCACGCGGGGCGCGACGACCGTCTCGGCCTCTCGCCGGGCTACCTTGACCACGTTTCAATCCACGCGCCCACGCGGGGCGCGACCTCGGCAGAGCCGGCTGCGGTGGACGAACCGATTGTTTCAATCCACGCGCCCACGCGGGGCGCGACCAGGCCGGCGTCGATGATGAGCGCGCCGGTCAACGTTTCAATCCACGCGCCCACGCGGGGCGCGACTGCATTGTCAGTAATCGTCGCAGAGGTGCCAGAGTTTCAATCCACGCGCCCACGCGGGGCGCGACTTGCTGTGGCGTTATGAGCCGGGCGAGACGCCGGAGTTTCAATCCACGCGCCCACGCGGGGCGCGACCTGCAGGGAGGTGCCCGCATGAGCTACGCCACACGCGTTTCAATCCACGCGCCCACGCGGGGCGCGACTTTCAGGGTCGGTTCCCTCGTGCGCGCGCAACAGTTGTTTCAATC
>WPCK01419300.1_pt1 | contig 15163 bp, 13 predicted proteins | sample 5399851 | NCBI WGS metagenome assembly WPCK01 (sample SAMN12869471, study PRJNA574797) | sludge metagenome | isolation source: wastewater treatment of pH11 | place: China:Beijing | collected 2019-05-20
ATCCGCTGGCGCCGGCTGGGGCAGCTAGCGCGAGGGCCAGTCCGAGGCCGACGATCGCACCAACCCAGCGACGCGCAGATGCTCGGCTAATGACGGTGTGCATGGTCTGAGGCCTCCCGACTCGAGTGGTGCCCCCCGGCGCCACCGCGGGACCAAGGTTACCCGGTGGCGACACCGGACGGCATACCCTGGGGGTATGCAGATGACCCAACTCGTCAACGATGCCGAGTCCATCATCACCAGCCCAGCGATCGGCTACGACCAGAAGGTGCGCCGCCTTGCCGCGCTGGCCGTGAGCGCGCTCCCTTACCCAGCCCTGTCAGCCGCGTGCCAGGAGGCGCTGGAGAAGCGTGTCATCTGCGACATGTTCGAGGGCAACCGGCCCTACACGCCTCGGTATGTGCTCCCCGACTACGCCAAGGCGTTGCGTCAGGGTGTCCGGCACTTGGAACTCGATCCGCCCCAAGACCTCGACGACGCGCTGTCTTTCCTCACGATCCTCTACGGCCATGTGCCGTCGGTCACGACGTATCCGGTCTACCTCGGCGATCTCGATGCGCTCCTGGAGCCCTACGTGCCTGCCGAGATGACTGATGAGCAACTCGACCGCACCCTCCGACGGTTCTGGATCCAGCTCGACCGCCTGCTACCGGACGCCTTCGTCCACACCAACCTCGGCCCGGCCGACGGTCGCGTCGTGCGATCGATCTTCCGGGTCGAGCGCTCGCTGCGGCAGGTCGTCCCGAACATCACCCTCAAGGTCGACCCCGACGTCACCCCCGACAGCCTCATCGAGGATGGCGTCCGCACGGTCTTCGTCACCGGCAAGCCGCACTTCGTCAACCACCCGATGATGGTCCGTGACCACGGCCCGGAGTATGCCGCGGTGAGCTGCTACAACTCGCTCAAGATCGGTGGCGGCTCGCACACGCTGACCCGGCTCAACCTCAAGGAAGCAGCCGTCCGGCAGGAGGGCGGCCTGGAGGAGTTCCTCGCGACCGGCCTGCCTCTGTGGGTCGAGCTGACCGCGGAGCTCATGCAGGCACGGATCACCTCGCTCGTCGAGGAACAGCACTTCTTCGCCGACCACTTCCTCGCCACCGAGGGCCTCATCGACATCGACCGCTTCTCGGCGATGTTCGGCATCTTCGGCCTGGCCGAGTGCGTCGCCGAGTTGCTGGCCCACGACGGGATCCACGATGCACGGTGGGGTCACGACACGCGAGCCAACGACGCGGCATACCGGATCGTCGAGCGCATCGCCGACCTCGTGGCTGCGCGCCCGCAGCCCTACTGCGCGGGCGGCGGCGGCGCGGCCTACCTGCACTCGCAGGGCGGGATCGACCTCGACGAAGGCGTCACGGCCGGCACGCGGATCCCGGTCACCGACGAGCCCGGCATGCGCGAGCACATCACGGCCTGCGCTCCGCTGCACACGCACTTCGCCGCGGGGATCAGCGACATCTTCCACGTCGACCAGACGGCCGTACGCAACCCGCAGGCCATGGTCGACATCGTCAAGGGCGCCTTCGCGGTCGGGATGCGCGACTTCACCTTCAACCTGGCCGACAACGAGTTCATCCGGATCACCGGCTACCTCGTGCGCAAGAGCGACCTCGTCGACATCGACGCGCATGGGGCGCGGCATGGCAGCGACTACCTCGCGGCCGGGTCCGAGCGCACGTTCCACCTCACCGACCGTGCCGTCAAGCGAGTGGGAGCCCATGAGCTCGCTCCGCGGCCTGGTCGCTGACACCCTCGAGTTCTCGGCGGTCGACGGCCCCGGCAACCGCTTCGTCGTCTTCCTGCAGGGGTGCACCTTCGACTGCCTGGCGTGTCACAACCCCTACACGATCAACCCGTGCGTCGACTGCGGCGAGTGTGTCGATCAGTGCCCTTCCGGCGCACTGACTCTCACGCCGAGTGGCGTGGTGTCGTGGAACCCGGACGAGTGTCTGCAGGGCGATCATTGCCACGCGGTATGCCGGTACGCCTCCTCCCCCAAGGCCCGTCACCTCGCGGTCGCTGACCTGATCGAGCGGATTCGCCCCGCGGCACCCTTTCTCTCCGGGGTGACCGTCTCTGGCGGCGAGGCGACCATGCAGCCGCACTTCCTCCGGGCCCTTTTCGACGGAATCAAGGCTGATCCGACGTTGCGAACGTTGACCTGTTTCGTGGACACCAACGGGGATGCGCCCTCGTCCACCTGGTCGCTCCTCGACCCGGTGCTCGACGGGGCCATGGTCGACCTCAAGTGTCTCGATCCGGCCATCCACGTAGAGATTACGGGAGCGGACAACACGCGCACTCTCGACTCGATCGTGCGGTTGGCGCAGGACGGAAAGCTCTATGAGGTGCGGCTGCTCATCCTGCCCGGCCGCAACGACGATCCCGAGCTGCTGACGGCCACCGGTGCCTGGTTGGCCGACATCGACCCGCGGCTGCGGATCAAGGTCATCGGGTTCCGCCGGCACGGCACTCGACCAAGCCCCATCCCCCTCGTCGAACCCACCCGCGAACACCTCCAGCGCTGTGCTGACCTGGTCGCGGCCCGAGGAGATTTCGTCGTCACCGTCGTCTGACGGCGCGGCGCACGGCATACCTGTCGGTGGGCTTGGAGAATGTGCCACTCTTGGCGCCCATGACCACCCCCGGCGGCAGCACCGCCTCACATCCCGCCCCGCCGGCCCCGCACACCTTCGTCGAGACGAAGGAGCAGCGGGCGTGGTACTGGTACGACTGGGCCAACTCGGCGTATGTCACGACCACCGCCACCGTGCTGTTTGCCCCGTATCTCACGTCCGTGGCGACCGAGGCAGCCTGCCCGGGGCTCCCGGACGGGGCCAAGTGCCTGACGACCCTGTCGGTGCTGGGGGTGCCGGTCGATCCGGGATCGCTGGCTGCCTACACCATCACAGTGTCGACGATCGTCTCGGCCATCTTCCTCATCTTCGTCGGCGCGATCGCCGACCGCACCACCCACCCGACCAAGCTCTTTGCTGGTTTCGCCTGGGTGGGGTCGCTGGCCGCCTCGGCGATGTTCCTCGTCACCGGCACCAACTGGGCGCTGGGCGTGCTGCTACTTATCATCGCCCAGGTATGCCTGGGGGCCTCATTGGTCATCTACGACTCGCTCCTGGTCCGCATCACGCCACCAGATGACCGCGACCGGGTCTCGTCAAAGGGGTGGGCGTTCGGCTACCTCGGTGGCGGTCTGCTTCTCGCGATCAACTTCGCGATGATCACCTTCCACGACAGCCTCGGACTGTCGTTGGGGATGACGACCCGGATCAGCTTGCTCTCGGCCGGCATCTGGTGGGCCGCCTTCACGCTCATCCCCGTCCTCGGGTTGCGTCATGTGGAGGGCACCGTGGCCGCGCCGGTGGATCGCAGCGCCGGGGTGGTCGGTGGCAGCCTGCGCCAACTGCGGGCGACCTTCCGCGACCTGCGCAATTACCCGCAGACGATGCTGTTCCTGCTGGCCTACCTCTTCTTCAACGACGGCATCCAGACGGTCATCGGCAACTCCAGCCTCTACGGCATCGAGGAGCTGGAATTTGCCCAGGGCACCGTGCTGGGGATCTTCCTGTTCGTCCAGTTCGTCGCGTTCATCGGGGCGCTGTTCTTCGGTCGGGTGGCTGGTCGGATCGGTGCCTGGCGCACGGTTCTTTACAGCCTCGGCGTGTGGACCGCCATCGTCGTGGTCGCCTTCTTCGTGCCGGCCAAGTCGTTCGTCATCTTCCTTGCGCTGGCCCTGTTCATCGGCCTCGTGCTCGGCGGCTCGCAGGCCCTGTCCCGCTCGCTGTACAGCCAGCTCATCCCCAAGGGCAAGGAAGCGGAGTACTTCAGCCTCTACCAGGCCATGGAGCGGGGCACGAGCTGGCTGGGCACTCTCATCTTCGGCTTGGTCCACCAGCTCACCCATTCCTACCGGTATGCCATCGTCGCCCTCGTCGTGTTCTTCATCGTCGGCGGGATCCTGCTGTCGCGGGTGGACATGCGCCGCGGCATCATCGAGGCCGGCAACGAGCTGCCCCGCGTCATCTGACTGGATCTGGTCACCCGTGCGCCCCCTGCATTGTCCGTAGCCCACGGGGTAAGGCAAGCCTTACCGGGAACAAGGCAACCTCGCAGGGCGTTCGAACGTCTAGCACGTGGGAGCCTGACCGCATCCAGGCGGGCCCACAGATCCAGGGAGGGACAGCATGGCAGACCGTTCACTACGCGGCACCCGGTTGGGGGCCTTCAGCATGGAGACCGACGTCGGGGTCGTCCCGAGCGAACGCCAGCTGACCACCTACGTCTGCCCACAGGGCCACCGGATCGAGCTTCCGTTCAGCATCGAGGCCGACATTCCCCCCACGTGGGAGTGCCGGTGCGGTGCCACGGCGCTGCTGCTCGGTGGCGGCGAACTGCCCGAGGCCAAACCGGCCCGCCCTGTCCGTACCCACTGGGACATGCTCCTAGAGCGGCGCTCTATCCCGGAGCTGGAAGAGCTTCTCGAAGAGCGGCTGACCCTCCTGCGCGAGTCCCGAGGTGAGAAGCCGCGGCGCCGCAGCGCCTGATCCTCCCGCGTCAGAGGGGCCCGACCACGACGGTCGGGCCCCTCTGTCGTTCACGCGTGGGCGCCGCTTACCGATCGACGATCTCGCCCGGCACCACACCGTCGTTGAATGCCGTGCCGCCCCCCGCCGGGCCACCTCCAGTCGGGCCACCCACGACCAGGCCGAGCAAGCGGCGCTGGATGATGGCAGCGAGGATCGGGCGGGTCAGGGCCCGAGTGAACGGCAGGACGAAAAAGAAGCCGGCGATGTCGGTGACGAAGCCCGGGGTGAGCAGCAGCGTGCCGCCCACGAGGACCAACGCGGCGTCAGTGAGCTCGCGGGACGGCATACGGCCGCTGCGTAGCGCGGTCGCGAGCGCATTCCAGGCCCGGGAGCCTTCGCGGCGCACCAGCCACGCTCCGAGAGCGGATTCCGCGAGCAGCAGCCCGAAGGTGGGCCAGCCGCCGATGGTCCGGCCCACCGCGAGGATGACCGCGATCTCCAGCAGCGGCAGGAGCAGCAAGGCCAGCAGGAGCCCGCCGCTCCAGCGCATCCGCCACCGTCTCGTGGACGTCACGCGCTGTGCCATGTGCCCTCACGACGGCGACGGTTAACCTCGGCAGCCAGCCCCCGGAGTTGGCCCACGCGGTGGGCCACACCGGCCTTGCCGACGTTGACGAACGCCTCCGAGACGATGTTGCCGCTCATCTTTGACTCGCCGATCTCGCGCTCGACGAACTCGATGGGCACCTCGACCGCGCGCAAGCCGGCTCGCACGAGAGCCACCGTCATGTCGACCTGGAAGCCATACCCGGCGGAGCTCACCGAATCCAGGTCCATCGCGCGCAGCGCTGAGGTGCGGTAGACGCGATAGCCGCCGGTCGCGTCGTTGACCGGCAGCCCGAGCATGAGCTTGGTGTAGATATTGGCGCCGACGCTGAGGGCCTTGCGATGCGCGGGCCAGTTGACCACCGAGCCACCGCGCACCCAGCGCGCCCCGATGACGAGGTCGGCGTCGCGGGCGGCCTCGAGCAGGGCCGGCAACTGCTCGGGCTGGTGACTGCCGTCGGCGTCCATCTCGACCGCCGCGTCATAGCCCCGCTCCAGCGCCCATGCGAACCCCGCCTTGTATGCCGCGCCGAGGCCTTGCTTGCCAGGTCGGTGCAGGACGTGCACCTGAGGGTCAGCAGCGGCCAGGCCGTCGGCGACCGCCCCGGTGCCGTCGGGCGAGTTGTCGTCCAAGACGAGGATGTCGGCAGACGGCACGCTGGTGCGGACCCGCCCGACGATCCGAGGCAGGTTGTCCTTCTCGTTGTAGGTGGGGATGAGGACCACCACACGGTCGAGCGGTGCACGCTCGGAACGGGTCATGAGAGCGGGATTTCCTTTCCGGATCGGCGCCCCCAGAGCGAACGCGCCAGTAACAGCAGCGCCGCGGCGCCCCCCCAGTATTCCGGTGCGGCACCCACCATCGTGGCGAGGGTGCGCGACCCGCGTAGCGGCAGGTCGGCATCGAGGGCGGCTGAGGTGAAGAGCGCGGTGGGCGAGATGAGGGAGCCATCGGGCCGGATCAGGGCACTGACTCCGACCGTCGACACATGCACCACCGAACGGCCATGCTCGATCGCCCTGATCCGGGAGATCGCCAGTTGCTGCACCGATTCGTTGCTGTATCCGAAGGTCGCATTGTTGGTCTGCACCAACAGCAGGGTCGAACCCTCGTCGACATTGGCGCGGACCAGGTCGTCATAGGCCACCTCGAAGCAGATGCTCGGGCCGGCGAGGATCCGCGGTCCGCCCGGACGCTGCATCTCGAACAGCGCCGGACCCGGCCCGGTGGCCATGCCGACCCGCAACAGATCCACCGACGCGCTGAGCCGACGATAGAATTCGCGATGGGGGATGTATTCGGCAAACGGCACCGGGTGCTGCTTGACGTAGGTGTCCGTGATGCCCACCTCCGGGCGATACACGACGCTGACGTTCGCGATCTCGTCCGGGCGCTCAAAGAGGGCCCCGAGCACGATCGGCACCCCGGCTCGCTGGACCGCCGTCTGGATGACTCCCCCGGCGTCGAGGTTCTGCACCGGATCGATGTCTGAGGCGTTTTCCGGCCACACCACGAGGTCAAGGGGCGGCGCTCCGGCGGCATCGCGTCGCGTCAGCGCTGCCAGGGTCTCCCGGGCGTGGTTGTCCAGCACCGCACGCCGCTCTGCGTTGAAATCCAACCCAGGCCGAGGCACATTCCCCTGGATCGCCAGGACCCGCGCACTCGGACCGTCCACCGGCAGCGGGACGAGCAGTCCGGCACCGACCAGCAGCAGGGCCGGGACGGCATACCGCCGCAGGGCAATCCGAGCCGCGGGATCGGGTGTCGCGTCCGGAAGCCCGGTCGCGGGCTGCCGGCGCTTTCGCCAAGCCGGGTATGCCGTGCGCGCACCGACCGCGAGTAGCGCTCCGACCAGTGCAGTGACGAAGGTGACCAACGGTGCGCCCCCGACAGCCGCCAGGTGACCCAACGGTGAGTCGGCCTGGCTGAAGGCCAGGCGAACCCACGGGAAGCCGCCGTAGGGGGTGCGCCCGCGCAGGGCCTCCTGGACGACCCAGGCCAGGGCGATGCCGAGCGCAGCAATCCATCCCACTCGACGGCTCAGCAGCCCGCTGAGCCACCCTTGGAAGCCGAAGTAGAGGGACTGCAGGACCGACAGACCCAGCCAGGGGATGACGCCGAGGAAGTCGGTGCCCGCCCAACTGAGCGTCGGGACGAAGAAGACCAGTCCGGTGACCATGCCCACCGTCCAGCCGACGCGGGCGCGAGCCCCCATGGTGGCGATCGCGGCGAAGGCGACGCCCACCGGCGCCAACGGCCAGATGCCGTATCCCGGGAAGGCCAGGGTGAGGCAGATTCCGCCCAGGACGGCCGAGACGAGGCGGGCGGGCAGGGTCATCGGACCACTGTAGAGGCGGTTACAGCAGCGCCCGTGCCGCACTTCGGACCAGCCGCCGGCACGCGGGCTGCGAGCCCCCCAGCTGTTGTCTACTGCGCGTCACGGGCACTGCTGAGGTTCGCCACTGTCCGACCCGGACAAGGACCCCGACCGGCATCCGCGAGCCTGGTTTGACGGGATGCGTCCGCTCCCGGCTATGACCACGGTGCCGGCCGTTGCCAAGCCCTGACAGACAGCCACCCGGCGAACAACCGCGTCCCAACCTACCCACCCGAGCCAAGCTGTCAACCGGCCGTTGACCTGCGTGAACGTGCGTTTTCGCAGGTCACACCGGGCGATATCGCGGAGCATTCGCGCAGGTGAATTCTGCGCCCTTCGGCGTGTCGGAAGGCGACACGCCGACGATGTCTCAGCGGGTGAAACGCCGTCCTGCGGGGCCGGACAACCCATCCAGACCCAGCCGTACCACCTGTCCCGTCAGCCTCTCGACGGGACGACGACGACCCCGGTAGCGGTCGTCGCGAGGATCGGGGGCGTGAGCACGGCGGCACTGGATTCCAGCGGCGAACCCGTTCCACGGCATACCACTCGAACCGCGAAATCGATCTCGCGCGAGCGCCGCCCGACCCGGGTGAGCGTGGCCTCGATCTCGATGACATCACCTGCGCGCACCGGGGCGAGGAACTGCACGTCCGAGTAGGACGCGAAGAGCCCTTCGTCGCCGTCCGAGCGGATGCACAACTCGGTCGCCACATCACCGAACGCGGCGAGGGAGTAGGCACCGTCGACGAGGTGACCGGCGTAGTGCGCGTGGCTGTAGGGGACGTAGCGGCGGTGGACGACTCGCATCCCCGCCTCGGGCATGGTGCTCACGAGGGATCCTTCCGGGACGAGCGCTGCACGAGCGCGTGGACAAGATAGCTGGCGACGTCGCCTGGCGTGGTGCCACGGCCGAAGATCCGGTCGACTCCGAGACGCAACTCCGAACCCTCCTCGAAACGGGGTCCACCAGCGACGAGCAACGGCACCTCGCCAGCTGGATACGCCTCGCGGAACGCCGCCGACATCTGGGTGGTGTTATGGATGTGGGCGTCCTTCTGGGTGACGACCTGGCTGATGAGGACGGCATCGGCCTGCTCGCTGCGCGCCGCTCGCACCAGGTCGGGCACCAGCACCTGGGCACCGAGGTTGACGACGTCGAGCTCGGTGTAATACTCCAGGCCCTTCTCGCCGGCGAAGCCCTTGATGTTGAGGATCGCGTCGATGCCGACGGTGTGGGCGTCGGTGCCGATGCATGCGCCGACGACGATCAGTTTGCGCCCGAACCGCTCCCGGATCGCGGCATTGACCTCGTAGGGCGTCAGCAGCGGGTAGTCGCGCTCCTGGACCGTGACCTGGGACATGTCGACGAGATGGTTGGACGAACCGTAGACGACGAAAAAGGTGAAGTCAGGCCCGATGGGCTTGGCGTGGACGACGAGCGCCGGCTCCATCCCCATCTTCTTGGCCAACTGCAGAGCGGCTCCCTCGGCGCGCTTGTCGTGCGGCAGCGGCAGCGTGAAGGACACCTGGATCATGCCGTCGCCGGTGGTGTCGCCGTAGGGGCGGACGATCTTGGGGGTGGTGCGCCGCGGCGTCTCGGTGAGGTGCTTGCGGTTGCTCATCAGTGCTCCCCTCCCGTGGTGCCGTCGAGGATGTCCAGGGCCGGGTTGACGTAGCCTTCGGCGCCCTCGGCTCGACGGAACACCCCGTCCAGACCCTTGCCCCGGTCCGGCGGTCGCTTCATCAGCCCGAAGGTCCCGTCGGCGATGGCTCCCAACAGCGGCGGGTATGCCGTGCCACTCCCCTGGCCGGCTGCCCCGGAGTGCTGGCCGGTGATGCGTTCCAGCAGCGCGACCGCCTCGTCGAGCACCACTCGCGCGCGATTCTGAATGAATCCGTCGCGTGGCGGAGCGAAGTCCTCGGCCATCCCGCCCGCCGCATCGAGCACATAGCGGACGTTCTGTAGGGCCAGGTCGCGGTCCGAGAGGAAGGGCGTCACGACGGCCTCGGTCATCATCCCGACCAGGAGGATTCCTTGGCCGGTGAGGGCGCCGGCCAGGTTGAAGAAGCCGTCCAAAAGGTAGCCGCGGAACACGTCACCGGTCATGTGCTTGGTGGGTGGCATCCACTTGAGCGGGGCGTCTGGGAAGAGGGTGCGGGCCAGCAGCGCGTGTGCTAACTCAAGCCGGAAGGATTGGGGCACCGCCGGATCGATCTCGAAGGCGTGGCCCAGTCCGAGCTGCCAGTCGGCCAGTCCGGCCTCCTTGGCGAAGTACTCGTTGAGCAGCTGGCTCACCGTCACGGTATGCGCCGCATCGACCGCGTCCGCGGTGGTGAGGTAGTTGTCCTCGCCGGTGTTGATGATGATTCCGGCGCGCGCGTGGATCTGCCGGCTGAACCGCTGATCAACGAAGGTCCGGATCGGGTTGATGTCGCGGAAGAGGATGCCGTACATCGAGTCGTTGAGCATCATGTCGAGGCGCTCGAGCCCCGCGAGGGTGGCGATCTCCGGCATACAAAGACCCGAGGCGTAGTTCGTCAGTCGGACGTAGCGCCCCAGCTCGCGGCTCGTGTCGTCTAGAGCCGCCCGCATGAGGCGGAAGTTCTCCTGGGTCGCGTAGGTGCCCGCGAAACCCTCGTGAGTGGCGCCCTCGGGCACGTAGTCCAGCAGCGACTGCCCGGTCGATCGGATGACCGCGATGACATCGGCGCCCTCCCGGGCGGCTGCCTGGGCCTGCGGGATGTCTTCGTCGATGTCGCCGGTGGCGACGATGAGGTAGATCCACGGGGTGCGGGGAGCGTCGCCGAGCTCGGCAATGAGGGCGTCACGGCGCCGACGCTGGGCGTCGATCCGCGCCATACCTGCCTCGATGGCGACCGTGGCGGCGGCTCGCGCCGCAGTGCGGGCCGAGGCGGTCGGCAGGCGGAAGCTCACCGATCCGGCAGCAGCCCGCTGGGCCAGGGTGAGCAGGTCGGGCGCTTGCCCCTCGGCCAAGGCATCCCACACCGGCAGAACGGCGCCGTGTTCGAGGCCCACTTGCTGGCGGACCGAGTCGACCAGATGGTTGACCCAGGGTTCACCGTCATGATCGGCTCCACCCAGTCCGGCCAGGCGCAGGGTGGCCCGCTCGACGGAGACCGTCGTGTGGTTGCGGGCCAGGGTGACGACCGGTGCCCCGGCCTGGGCAGCCAGCTGGCGCGCCCGGTCCATGGTGGCCTGGTCGAGGTCGAGCAGACGGCTGAAGGAAGTCACGTTCTTACTCTAGCGATCTGCAAGATCTGTTGCCAGAGCGGCAGAATGCCGCAAGATCCGCAGGCTTGGCCCCGGCTGTGCGGACCATGTTCTTCGCCTACCCGAGGAGACACAAACGGGGTGGGGCGAGCTCCCCGTTGCTCGCTCCACCCCGCTCTGGCACCCGTCTCCCCCCGGGGACGGCGCCGTGGTGCCCCCTGATATCCCCTGGTCCCCACTCCCCCTCGATCCCCCCAGGCCGCTCCCCTCAGATCTGCCCGGGTCCTGCTCACCGCTCACTCCCGTCCGCTCCCGTACCCCTATCGCTGGGGCCCCACGGCATACTCACTCACTCGGTATGCCGGGTGGCCCGTCGCTGCTCCGGGAGCTCGATGTGCCCGTCTGCGATCGCTGCCCGTAGCGCATCCCCTGGGCTGCGTACGTCGATCCCCGCCTCTCGATACCGGGCGCAGGCCCGGTTGAGGTAGGTGACCACGGTGGCCATGGTCACCGGCGGTCGCATCAAGGCACCCACCGACTTGCGTGGAACGCCGTCGGCGAGCAACGCCAACACCTCGATCTCCCGAGGTGCCAACGACACGGTGAGCTCCGGATCGGTCACGAGCACAAAGGCCAGGTCGCTGGAGACGGACGGCTCCCCTGCCGCCGCAGTCCGCACGACTGACACCACGTGGTCGATCGGATCCGACTTCAATGCCAGCCCGAGGGCGCCCGCCTTCATTGCTCGTCGGATCGGCACAGGCCTCACCTCAGAGGTCAGCAGCACGACAGCCGCCCCGCGGCGGCGCAGTGCTGTGATGCTCTCGGCCGGGTCGGACCCATCTCCGAGATGCAAATCGAGCATGACGACATCGGGTGGTGCTGACAGGCCGTCCAGCGCTGTCACCGCGTCCCCCCACGTCGACGCGGTCCCCACAATTTCCAGCTCGGGAGCCTGCCGTGCCACCAGTGCGAGAATGCCCTCGACGACGACCGGGTGGTCGTCGATCGCGAACACACGGGTGGCCACGGACAGCAATGTTCGTGGCGTCGCGCTGGCTACGTCCAGTCCTCAGTTTCGACGACAGGCCCAGCCAGACGCCTGACGGCATGCAGATGAACTCCCGAATGGCTGACATCCCAGGTCGAGGGGAGCATGCTCACCAGCGCAGCGGAGGTCGACCCGGACACGGCCAGGCTCACCCGACGTCCGAGTGCGCCACGCATGGCGGTCAGCGTCACGTCCTGCGCGTCGACGTGGGGCGTGTCAAGGAGGATGTCGAGAGCGTCCGTCGCGGCGTCAGCCATCCCCCCGTCCCAGCCTCCGACACCGCGCAGGCTCACCGTCCAGCCCCGCTCTCGCAGTCGCCACACTCGAAGGCGCACCTCGGGCACGTCGCCCACGGTGAGCTCCTCGCGGAGGTCGCGTTCGAGGATGCTCGCCGAGCGCTGCAGGTCTGTCGCCGATCGATCGGACGCCGGTGCGGAGAGCAACTGTCGAAAGAACTCCATGAGCAGGGTGGCGCGCTGTGCCAACCGCATCCGCAACTGGGCCTGCAGCTCGGTTTCCCGGACCTCAGCGGCACTGGAGAGCCCCAATTCGTGTTCCGCTGCGAGGATGGCCCAGGCAAATCGGTCAAGGCTCATCCGCACTACGATGCCGAGGGTGGCGCCCATGATGGGAGCCGTCAGCGCGGGAGCCAGAGCCTGCCACTGGGCGGCCTCGGTCGCGACCTGGGCGACCACGAGGACTCCCAGCGCGGTCAGGACCGCCCATCCCAGCAGTGGCTCGCGCAGCGGCCGGAAGAGGGTCAACGCCGAACACAGGAACGACGCCCCCGACATGAGCCAGAAGAAGGACGTCGCCACGGTGGGGGGTGTGAGCGACAGACCGTTGACCACCAGCGCGACGGCCCCGGTCAACATCGTCACGACCGAGCCGACCAAGCCCAGCCGCCCGGCGATGCCTCGGGCGATCGCCCAGCCGCCGAGACCGACGACAGCAGCACTCGCGACGGTCACCGCTGCCGGCCAGCGCAGATGGGGGGCCAGCCACAACGCGTACCACAGGTTGGCGAGGATCAAGGGGACGAGAATGACCGAGATGCGCGGAAAGACCAGGGGGGCTGCTCCCGCCGAAAGCCATTGGCCGTATGCCGCAGGGGTGCCCGGGTGCCAGGTGATCCGGACCAGGGTGCCCGCGCCCGAACGCGAAACGATGTCCACCGTCCCCCCAACATCGGCAAGGCGGCGACGTATCGACGACTCGATTCCGAGGCCCGCGTCCGCCTGGCTGTCGAACCCCACCCCGTGGTCTCTGACCAGCACGTGCACGGTGCCCCCATCGAGGCCCACCGTGACACTCGCGTGGTCCACGCCCGCATGGCGCACGACATTGCGCAGCGCTTCACGCACTGCCGCCTGGATCGCCCGGGCTGCCGTAGGGGGAACCCAGAGCCGTTCCGACCCGCGCAGCGAGACCGAGAGAGGGCTTTCCCGGCATACCTCGGTGAGAAGCGTGAGCAGACCGTCCTCAGGAGCCTCGAGGCGCAGGCGTGACCGGAGCGGCGCAAACCAGGGGGCCTTCTCGCCCCGCCACTCCGACGCGGCCTGGACGCCAGCATCCCGCGGGCCGTCGAGCTGCGTCCCGGAGGTGCGCTCCAGCACGGCGAGGGCGCGTTGCGCGGCGACCGTGACATGACTCGGTGGGATGGCTCCACCTTCCATGGCGACGGCGCGCAGGCCGTAGAGGATCTCGTCGTGGACGAGCCGATCAGCCTCCTGGGCCGACGCGACCTCCGCTTCGCGCGCTGCAGCCTCGCCACGGGCAGCCCGAGCCAAGGCCTGGGTGCGGTCGGTGAAGCGCGCTGCATCTAGCGCCAATCGCGTGCCGACGAGCGCAGCGATCGCCATGGCGACCAACTGCCCAGTGGAGGAGGCGACGATCTCGAGTCGATCGAGTTCGGGGATTGCCGGATCCGGACGCCAGATGATCCACCGCAGCGTCGCATTCGTCGCGATGAGCACCACCGCCGACACCCATCTGCGTCGGGCGTGGCTCAACGCAGAGAAGGCGAACGCGGCAATGGTCCACTGAGTGGGCCACCACGACACCGACCGGGGGTCGAGTGGTTCGGTGACGGGCACCGCGATAGCCAAGCCGACGCTGAGCGTGATGGTGACGAACCACAACGCGCGTCCGCCCCGCCGACGCCGGGCCACACACCAGACCTGGGCCAGCGAGGAGACGGCCACCAGGGTCAGGCCGACCACGATCTGCCATCCGTGCGCGACACCCTCCGGGATGCGGTGGACGGCCGCGACGAGGGCGCTTGTGCCCGTGACGACGGTGACGGCCCAAATGACCACGACGCCGCGGGCCAACGTGGTGACCGCCGCTGCCGCCCAGCCGCGGTCCTCGGGCTCGCCGATGTCGCCGGTGATTGGTGCGAGAACGGCGAGGATGCGCCTCGATAGCGCAGCGAAACTCGACATGAGCAGAGAAGTCAGCGCGCCAGCGCGCGAATGGCCAACTCGTAGCCGTAGGCCCCGAGCCCGATGATGACCGCGCGCGCCACCGGCGAGACGTAGGACTGGTGCCGGAACGCCTCGCGGGCGTGGACATTGGACAGGTGCACTTCGATGACCGGCACCTGGGCACCCTCGATGGCATCGCGGATCGCGACCGAGGTGTGGGTATAGGCCCCCGGGTTGAGGACGACCCCGATCAGCGATCCGGCGCGGACGGCGGCACCGGCCTCCTGCAGCCAATCGACGAGGACGCCTTCGTGATTGGTCTGGCGCACCTCGACGGTCCACCCGAACTCGGCCGCCACCCGCTCGCACTGCTGACCGATGTCAGCGAGGGTCTGGGAGCCGTAGATCTCCGGCTCGCGCGTGCCCAGCAGGTTGAGGTTGGGTCCGTTGAGGACGAGCACCGCAGGCATGGCCCGATGGTATGCCGTGCCGCCGGACGCTGCTATTCCAGGCGGCCCTCGAACAGTCTGCGGACATCGGGCGTCGCACGGAGTAGATCCGTGGCGTAGGCCGCATGTCCGGGGACGTAGCCGTTGCCGACGAGCATCCGCACATCGGCGGCCAGCCCCTCGGCGCCCAAGGCGGCCGCGGCGAAGTTGGTCGCCATGGAGAAGAAGATGATCGTCCCCCCGTTGGCGGTCGACAGGATCGCCGGCTGCTCGCAGCCGGGCACGTCGACGCAGACGACCGTGATGTCACAGGGGCCGCCAGCGCTGGTCACTGCCTCCAGCAGTCCCAGGGGAGAACGAGCGTCGGCGATGACCACGCGGTCGGCCAGGTTGGTGGACCGGAGCAGCTCGGCCTCGGCCTGGAAGGGCACGACTCCGACCAACCGGCCGGCGCCGCGGGCCCCGGCCCCG
>WPCK01404594.1_pt1 | contig 15111 bp, 20 predicted proteins | sample 5399851 | NCBI WGS metagenome assembly WPCK01 (sample SAMN12869471, study PRJNA574797) | sludge metagenome | isolation source: wastewater treatment of pH11 | place: China:Beijing | collected 2019-05-20
GTGTCTGGCGCGGTTTGACCGCCTGTGGCTTAGGCTTGGGTGTCGCCTTGACGTTGATTTTGCGTACGGTCGGCGCCTTATACTCGACCAGTGTGCAGCTGACCCACAAATCTCCGACGTGGCCCGGCCGTTCCCACTCAAGCGTCAAATCACGGATGGTGTATAGTCCGCTCAACTGGCCTATTGGTGTGAATGCCACTTTCACCGGCTCGTTTTGCTGCGACCACCGCCGTAACCGCGTGCCTGCGACGACTGGCGTGAATTGCGGACGCCGCGTACAGAACGTCGGGTTGTAATGGCGCGGCCACAGGAACGTGAGCGGGATTTGGCGCAATTTCTTGCTACCGAACTGCGTCACCTCGCCCGTACCGAACACGTCGAAATCGTTGAATCCGCTACCGACAGACTCCGGTAGGCTTTCGGGTGGTACCGGGAGGCGAAGCATATCCGCCCCCGCCTTGCTGCGTTGATAGATCGTTACCGCTACTTGGCTAGTCGCCATACTCCGTCACCCCTTCCATGCTGATCTATAATCATTCATCTCACTACCTTTCGCCATAAACAAAAGGCGCCACATAGCGGGCGCCCTCGTTAGTCCTCATATGTCAGGTTAAATTCCCACCGGAACAACCCGTTAATGTCGATATCGTACGTCCCACTCTCGAATTCGTGTAGGAAAGTCCGCCAATAATCGACCACTGCGCCCCGACTGCGATCAGTCAGCGCACGGTTGGCAGCTGCGGCCAAGTCGCCGGGAATCCCGCCTATGTCGTAGATTTCGGTATGTGTAATGCCGTGGCGACTCGTTAGCGTCATCAAGCGGGTCTCATGTCTGTAAAAAGTCTTCTGCATTCATCTAGCTCCCTTTTACATCTAACGTAGCACCGTCACGCTGCGTAATTCCACCGCTTTATGGGCGCATTTTGCGTCACTTCAAAAAAACGGAAGTAGAAAAAGCCAACTCACGCTTGGGAGTTGACGTTTTTATCGCTTCATATCAATAGTTTTTCACTGTTTTAATTTGTCACATATTTAAAAATCGCATACAATTGTATGTGGGTCGGTATTATTCCGATCGGAGGAAGACAGTTACGCATTACCTCGTCTCGGAAAGTGGAAAGTTTTTCGAGAAAGTGAGGTGATGTGTAATGGTAGAGTTATTTTTCCTTGCTTTGTCTGTACTTGTAGACGTTTACAATAACGTGGACTGGTCACGTGCAAGCGACTTCATGTCGTTCTTGAACGAGACACTTACGTTTGTTGTAGGCCTCAGCAGCCAGCGAACGAGCAAAGAAAAAGACGATCAAGAGTCTCGCAAACTCTGATCGCGCTTTGTCACTGCTTAAGTTAGTTTTTGAGCCGTTGTCTCCGAGTTAGCGCAAGAGGGACAACGCTGTCGCAAATCGTCATTGAGACGAGGGGTGCAACGTCGCTCTTCGAGAAGTTAATACCTTCCCGTCTACCGTCACATTCTCGCAAAATGTGGCGGCTTTTTACGTCAGTTCCCACCAAAACCTTCGTATCATGTGTACATGATACACAGTAATCGTATAAAAAAATATACGAAATAGCAAGAAAATATAACAGTGCGTTATATAGTAGCTACTTTATGCCCACTAGTCAATACCCCCTGTGGAAGTAATTTAAGCGCCATATTCCGCCACAATCGGCACCTCAAGCCCCGATAACCAACGCTCAATCGCTTCATGCCGTTCACCAGTAAGCCGCAACCCGCCGCAATCAAACGTAGCCTTACCGTAGTTGCCGTGCTCGTCCGTCACCTCTACGGTAAAAGCAGCGATAAGTAACTCAATGGCCGCCTCTGCGATATTTGCATTGATCACGGGAATGTGGCGCTCTTTAAGCGTCTCGACAGCGGCGAACTGGTCGCCGAAATGACGTTGGAAAAGACCCACTACGATACCGTCACGGTCAATGCGCGCCTCCCCGACCGTGGCGCCGCCCGAATAAAGACGGGCGACCGGTCCGGTTACGTGCAGAATTGGGTAGGTTTTACGTATCAAAAGCGGTTCAATCCCTTGATGTGGCGCATCGTTTGCGGGTGGCGAGCCACTAATACATACTCCCCAACAATCTGACCTTCGATTCGGTCGCCGGTTTTGCCCAAGAATTTATGCTGCCATGAGCGCCCTTTAAGCGGGTTAATCGACAATTTATCTAAGTCAATAATGAACATCTCGTCAGGTGCCACGTTATCATTGAGCACGATTGGTAGCGTCCCGAAGTCCGTCACGATCTCGTTGACGATTTGACCGCGCTTTTTGTCGTCGCGATCGATGATTACTTTGTCGCTTTGAAGTCGTGACAACTTCCGTTTTTGGTGCGACCCGACCATGATAATGTAACGGTGGTTATCAATCGAGTGAGCGCCTTGCTCATACAACTCCTGCGCGACGTCCACAAAGTCCTCGTAAGTCATTTCAGACTTCTCGACCGTCTCGGCAAAGTATCGGAGACCACCCATCATCCGGACGTTACCGTCTGGCGTTTGGAATCGGATACCGTTGATTAATGCTTTTTCGAGGTTTCCGGCAAGTTCAAGTTGTTTCTTCTGCTTCTCATACTCGTACAGATCATTAATCCCGTGCTGTCCGACTGCTTGGGCAGTACCGGTGATCGTGATGCTGTCATCAAAGATTTGGGTGTAGTTAAATAGGCGTTCGCGCGGTTTGAAGCGACTTGGACGGAAGTCTTTGCCCTCGGCCGCCTCGCTGAATAGCACTTCCAACTTCTTGCCAGCCGTAATTGGCTCCGATTGCGTTTCACCATAAGCGCGGCGGACCGTAATCGTGTTTGCTGTTTTGTCGATTGACTCGACTAGGATTTGCTCTTCGCCATTTTTAATGACGTCACCGACACGCAAATCACCAACCGAAGCCACCGTAATCACCGTAGCGTCCGGCTCTGATTCGTCTGCCGTCGCCTTAGTTTCGAGAGCAAACGGTGAATCTTCATACCACGCGTGCTCTGTATTCGTAACCTCATCACCAAAGCCTAAAAGATTAATCAATGGCGTCTCAATCGGGTTTAACAACAACATTTCATCCGTTACTGATTCCACACTGCCTTCGATCATCGTTTTATTAAATCTCATTCGGACACCTCGTCATTTGTATTTTTTGCTGCCAATTTCTCTTGCGTTGCTTTGTAATCTTTGTATGGCATCGTTCCTTGCTCAAACGTCAAATAGTGCGCGTGATGGGCTTTATTTGCGAGCGCTGCCGCTTGCTTCTCTTCAAACGTTCCGGTGACTGGTTTATGGCCTAGATGGGTACGCCATTCGGCATAGGCCTCTCCATTTTTCGTCACGTGGCGCTCGAACGACTCTGCCATGTCTGCATGCTCCAGCATTGATTGTGCGGCCTTGACTTTGATTCCCAGTTCTTGCGCTACTTTACGAGCCGTAGCGGGCGTATAAAGGCCACTGTCCGGCATCCCGTCGAGTTCGGCAGCCATTGCGTGCCACTCGGCTACTTCCGGATTGGTGTCAAATGCGCCACGGAACGCCTTTTTAACGAGGTTCGCCTCTGCCAAGTTACCGTTTGCTGACAACCTACCGGCAGTTTCACCGACAAGTGGCGCCAACTGATCGAGCAAATCCAAGTCCCCGCCCGCTTTCGCCGCCAAATCAGCAAGACGCTGACGGATTGTGGCCGGTGGTAATGCTCCCGCATCCATTTTGAGCAACGTCAATTCGCGCTTAAATAGCGCCCGGTCCGCTTCACCTTTTGGTGCGCTAGACGTTAGAGCATCTTTGTAGCTATCCATAAACTCGCTGAAGATAGCAGCGCGGCGCTCTTTCAACTTCTCAAGCTCATTGATCAACGGTTTGATTTTAGCGACTTGTACCTTCTGTCGGTGGGCCACATTGCCTGCTGGAGTCCGAAACTGGCTATCCGGGACTTCCGTCAATGCAGCGTTGATTTCCGCATTGATTCGTGCTGCCTCGTCATTGAAGTTAGCGATGCTCTCTTTGATACTTTTAAGCGATCGGATTACCGTGAACGTCCCGCCAACCTCTTTCACTTTGAACTCATCCATGTTTAGTTACCTTCCGTTCCGTTAGTTTTGCGCGCATTTGCTCAATGATCGCCAGTTTGTAGTTGTCTCGCGCTTTTTGCGCTGCGATTTGCCGTGGTTTGGTGCCATCAGTCCACTTAATGTCGTTGTGTGGCCGTGGTTTTCGGTGCTTGTTTCGCATCACGCATAGCCCCGTCGTCTGATGTCACGTTGTCGGCGGTCGGCCGCCTCTTGCGCTTGTTGACGCTTGCGCTCCGCTACCAACTGTTTGAACTCGCCTGTCGTCATCTCAACAGTGGCGCGGATGCCGCCAAATCCCGAATGAGAGTGACTATTTACCCGGCGCCCGTATTTTCCTCGTTTTAACTTTGTCATGCCGTCAACCTCCACGTTAATGTCTTGTGATCTGTCGTCAATTCGCCGTCAATCAAGCGCTGACCATACACCAATACGCCTCGCCCAAGAAAGTCTGGGTGCGCCAGCAAGTCGTCCGTCACGTCCGTCTCTTCGATGATTGGCAGCCCTTTCGCCTCATGTAGCGCGTCATAGTACGCCAGCACGTCGTCTTTTGTTCGTCCGCGCCATACATGGCCTGCGATTTGGTCGGCGCAATACCATAAAGGCGGCAAGCGGTCCGCGAAATAGGCGAACAGGGTGCGCTCCTTTTTACGTTGATTCTCTTTGAGGCGGACAAGCGCCAAATTGCTCAAGTTGTTCGCGGCCGTCTCGTCAGCGATGTGACGTGGCAAAACGTGGTCTAAGCTAATCTGGCTGGCGTCCGTGAATAGTTCACCGGTCAAAGCGCATCGGCCGCCCTGCCGCAAAAACAGCTCCAGCAAGTCAAACGCCGTGACTGGCTTTGCTTTCGGGTAGCGCACTCGCGCGTTGTATGCGGCTGTCGTTAGTCGTCCGGGTAGTCCTCGTCGGTATTTTCGGAAATACTCCGGTGTTGATTTTTTGGGTAAAGTTTGTTGCAATCTCCAACTCCACACTCTCCTAGATCTCGTCTTAAAGACGGAAAAAAGCCCGGTCGGACAAGTGCCGCACGGGTAAGGAATCCTAACTATTCCCTTCATAATATAGGGAGATTATTTACGGTTTTAAGCCGTTTTTAGCTAACCTAAAACATTTAATTACACGGTCAACCTCTTACCCGTCAGTGGTGCATCTTTTTGTATCAAATCCTTGTTATACCGCGCTCTAGTCGGCCCACTAATCGGCTGTTTTAACAACTTGCCGGTCGGATTTTCGGACGCTTGGGTTTTGTGGCTGTCGCAACAGTAGCGTGCGGTGGCGTTTCTCACGCGGATTGCGGTCTCGGTCGCCATATTGACGATAAATTTGTCATCTTTACGGGCCACTGGCTCCCATCCGGCGGCTTTGAGTTGGCGCGAGTACCGCGTCACATCGCCCGCATACACCCAAGCCGTTTCGCAACCGGACATTGAGCACGATCCGTAACCTAATTTACTCAATACCGCCCACTCTTCGACCTCCCGGTGCTCCATTAAGTGCTGGAGTTGCGTGTATTTGTCGACGTGAAGGCGCTCCTCGACGTAATACTCGTCCTCGGTCGCAAGCATCGCCGCCAGCGCTAAAATACGGACAGACCGGATTATTTGCTCGATACCAACGTCATCCGCGCCATTTAGCCAATCAACGACACGGCTGCGGTACATCCAGCGGACATTTAGTTCGGTGTCAAAGTCCGCCACAGTGCCCTTTTTGGGCGCGTTGAATTTGTCGTGATCAAAGGCGTCAAACTTCGCCAGTATCGCCATTTTGTCGCCCGGTGGCGCGTCACATAAATCTACGAACAGTTGCGCGACTTGGCGGGTCTCATCGTCTGACAAATACTCTCTCATGCAGTCACCCTTTCTAGTCGTTGTGGCGAAACAAACTGCCAACCGGTATCTTGCAAAATTTGTACTACTTCCGCCTCTTTTCGGAACAAACGGAACGTTGATGGCGGCACTCCGATAGCGTCACGTAAATCTTTGGTGCGGATTTCATCGCCGGTAAATTGTCGGAGGTACTGCTCTAGCTTTTCGGTACTTGTGTCGCGCTTTTTAGCCTTGTTTCGGCGCAATCCCTTCAACTTTAAATCGACAAACTTGGCGCCCGGCAGCTTACGGGCAACAATCTCACGCACTGCGTCGGGGAATCCGAACACAAATACGGTCGCCTTTTTGCCGTGAGCGTAGCGGATGCGTGCCGCCGTTTGCAGGATTTGGACGGCCGCGTTGTGGTCAACAAACGACTGGATACGCGGATCGTGGTATTCAATGCCGTTCGCCCCAATACGGTATGAGTCGATAATTGGGTCATTCGTGATGACTTCGACAATAGCGGCATATGTGCCGGCTGAATACGTGAGTGGACCGGAGATGATGGCGGCGGACAAGTGGCTAAATGAGTTGTCAGAGCGTCCCGAATCAGCAATCTTTGACTCGAACTCAAGCCCCTCTTCCTCCAGCAAGTTAATATAATCATCATAAAAACGTTTGTGGAACGTGATCATGGGCATCTCGCCATTGAGTTTAGGCCATACTTCTTCCTTCAAGATGCGGACAAACTGCTTTTTATACTCTTCTTTCGCGTGGTGGTTCTTTGAAAATGACGCGTAATTCGAGTAGTAAAACGTCACGTTAGAGTAGTCTGTCTCGTCATTCAGCGCCAATTGCTGTAGTCCCGGCATATCCAAATAACGCTGGTCCACGTCAGACGTGAAATCAAAGCAAATCATCGGCAAATCACCGGCAACTTCCGCCAATGAGTACGCCACATGACCCGTAAGCGCCGCCTCACGGTGCCCGCTGTCGTTGACGCGGCTCACGACACTGATGCGCATCCCACCGCTTATGGCGTTCTCTACGGCCGCCAAGCGCTCCATCACGTCATACCCTTTGATCGCCTTAACCGCAGTACTAAGTTCGTTAGGTACTTTAAATGCTACGTCTGTCGCCTCAAACTTCGGTGTCGTGTATTGGGCGACGCTCGCCACGGCAAATCGGTCACGGAACGCCACGACTTGCTCTACCGCAGCATCAACCTTGCCAGTACGGTACTTGGCGGGCATACGGCTGACGACAAAATATAAGTCAGCAATCAACTGATCTACTTTACTCAACGCGATTTCGTGCTGAATGATAAAATTCGGCACCTCGTCCATGATGATTTGGCGACGGACAGCGCCACGTCTGCGGGCGCCTACGCCAACTTCTCGCCGGTCAAAAATGGCACGATGGCGCCCGTTGATTAGCGACGTCTGAAACATGGCATGGGTCATCACGACGATATTTTGGAAACGAGCGGACTCAAACTGACCGATATACTCCGTCACCGTATCGAAATCGTCACGGGCTTTAATTGCCATCGCGCTTCCCGGCGACACTTCGTTAATGGCGTCCACCAGCGTTGCCACCTCGTCCTTCAATAGTTTGACAATCAACAGCGGACGGTCCGGACGGTTAGCGACGGATTTAGCGAACTCTTCGATCATGACCGACTTACCAAAGCCGGCAGCGGCGGGAATGGCGACTTGATGAGCGGTCTTTCCGTCGTAACGGTCGAGGACGTCAGCAATCTTTGCCGCCTGCTCCAGCTGATTATCGTTGATTGAGACACCGTAGGACCGCATTTTGTCGGACCAAGCGCTGGTTAACGTGGCCACCGGATTGTTTGTCTGAATGATTTGTTGCATCAACTACCTCCATATCCAAGCGGATTAACCACTTAAAAGATTGCGAGTATCGTGTACCACTTACTCGCGTCACCGTAAAAAACGCTAAAGAATATAATTAAATATATTAGAGAGCGCTGATTGAATAACGCTTATATCGCTGTATATACAGACTGACATGTTTGGATTTATCCAAACCGATGTAATCGAAACTCGGTTAGTCCGGTTGGAACTACATCCAGTGAATTGACCCTACTCTATGAAGCGTGTTGCGATTTTGGCACGGTCTATTAATAGACAGTCGAGCGGACGCCCCGTCATTTGCATCGAGAAGCGCCGCCACCTACCTACACTCGCCTCACTGCGCCACAGACGCCTACACAACTGGCAAATCGTTGACGACGTGCTCGAACTGCAGCCGGAACGCGGTAACCAGCTGACGGTGATAGAGTGGCCGGCGCTCGAACGTGCATTTGCCGTCAACATAGTATTGGAGTGTGGTCACTGGGATTTCAGCTTTCTCGGCTAGTTCCTCGTAACTCATGCGGAAATGTCGCCGTAACGTCTCCACCTCGGCCGGTGTGAATCTACGCGTGTGATCAGACAGAATTCCTAACATCAAATCATCCCTTTCCGTTGGTTGTGGTAATCAATAGATACTAAAAATAAGCCCGGCGGGTGCCGGCATTTTGCCTAGCTATTACATATAGGCAACTCGCCGCGAAATTATCCACTTTTGGCGGAATTTATTTGGCGGTCACTGTATATAAACGTCTCACTTCGCAAATTTGCAGGTTTTGACGCAAACAATTTTAAAAAAGTTGAGCGGCCGTAGATTGACCGCTCGTAATCGGGTGCGCGAGTCCTCGACAAACCGCGCGCTGCCTAACTAAACTCAACCGGTACGTCGCCCAGCAATTTCCGTTACCGGACTCGGCGACACTTGGCCGCCTAACTATATATTGACGGTAAATTTCATTTCTGATCACTTACCGTCTATTTAATCGTAAATCGCTCTGAACACGTTATGCAACGCGGCCAAAAAATAAACTTTGACCCGCCGGCCCAATCGCATGATACATTAGAGACAAATCACGCCACGGGAACGCTATAACGATGGGAGGCGACAACGAATGACTGACGAATTTACCTATTCAAGCGCCAAAATATGCGAATTGTTTAACATCCAATCGTCTACGTTGCGGAAGTGGGCGTTATTGCTGCAGGACGCCGGGCACCGTTTCACTTATGACACGCATGGCAAACGAATCTACCGCGATCGGGACGTAACGTTGCTCCACGATTTCGTGGCCGCTCGTAAGCCTGGCGTTACAGTAAAGCAGGCAGCAAAAACCGCAGTAGAACAACAGAAACGGCAGGCTACGAAGGTAGTAAAAGACGAGGGTGTTACGGATGTAACCGATATTGTAACGCGTGATGACGACGATACCGTTGTAGCGCTGCTAGAGAGAGTGTTACAAGAGAACGCCCAACAGACGGAACTCATCAAGCATTTAGTTGATCGTGTGTCGGTGTTGGAACAACAAATAAATGACGGCCAGTTGGCGCTTGAACACCAATCTACGCCTGAACTGGAACGGCCGGAGAACGACCAAAACGCCGTCATAACGGACGACGAGGTGGCGGATGAGGCGGAACAGGCGCCAGTTAAGCGCAGTTGGTGGGACCGTTTAACCGGCAAGTAATAAAGATGAATGTTCTTAACCTTTAGAGCAGTGTAATTCAAGACTACAAATGGGAATTTGAAGTGGTTATTTTCTTTTCAACGAGAGAAGAAAGGAGGTAACCCCATGCTCATTCAAGTCGGAGAGTTAACGCTTCATATCGTTTTCAACGTAGACATTGGCGGCATTGAAGTGGCACCACTTTATTTCATTGTCGGTCGCCATGCAGGTTCTATTAAAAAAACAAAAAAGACGCGATCAAAGAGATCGCGCCGCAAAGACAAGTAATCACGTTGGGCCTCGCGCGGCAACGCGGGGTCCTTTGCTTTATCTTAGCTTCCGACCAGCGTATGGTCAACGGCACAAAGCGTGCCATGCTGCTGATTTACTGGCACATTTCGTGCCATTTTCGGGGTTAGCGCGATATCACGGTTTCGGCAGGCTCTGCCTGGCCTAGCACGGTATGTGATAGCAAAAAACCCTTATGCTCTTTTGAACGGCAATTACATTTAATTCGGAGGTATCTATGGGTAAAAAAGACGACAGCCGGTATTTTAGGGTCAAATACTCTCTTTACAGAACCATCAACGGAGAGGAGCAGTTTGTCGGAGAAGAAAGCGACGTGGTGCCTTATGAGGGCCCACTCCCTAAAGGCTATTGGGACGGATTCAATCTCCGATATGAGTTCGACAAGGATAATAGTCATGTGTGGTACAGAGGTATATTACATCGAAGGGTATACATCAGCCACGAGGAAATAACGTATGCTGAATGGTAATAAAAAGACCCCGATTGGCGTCGGAGTCTCGTAGATCAGAGCGGTCGTTGGCGCGACTGCTCTTTTATATTGGCGTTTTGTAAGTAAAGGCGCTGGCTATGCAAATAGGTTGAGGGCGTTACTAGTTGTGCTTGGCGGCGGCGGGGGCGCTCAAAGGGCGCGGGCGTAAGATACCTCCTTGTACAGATCGGCTACAACGGGGTTAGACGTCTCCCAATCGGTATTTTTCAACGCAGGGATGCGGAACTTGCGCTCTAGCTCGCTCATTAGCGCGGCCAACCGTAAATCTCGTTGGCGTCCCGGTGGGCTGTCCATGATGGCGTCGTATTGCTGGCGGTATGCTGTAATCATGCCGTTACCTCCTCGTCTTGGCCCAAAATGCGGGCAACTGGGTCACCGATGGCTACGCTGATCCTACCGACGGCATACATCGCTTCACCGTGGTACTTCAGTTCGGACAGGATGGCGGTATCACTGATGACGTCTGCACCGATTTTGGCGCGCAAGTATGTCCGGATGATTTCTTCTGCGAGCAAGTAATCCAATTCGGCACCGCTCATGATCACGTCACTGTCGCTATCGAGGTCGTAGGTGCTCACATTATCGACCATGACGTGCTCGGACTCAACTTCCTCATCGTTAAACCCGCCCAAAACGTACCCAACGCGGTACTCTATCTTAATTTTGTTGCCCATGATTGCCCTCCTAAGTGTATGTACCTTAATTTTAACCCGACTGACTGACAAATGCAGGAAAATCTCACGACATTATCCGACAATTTTAAATTGCAACTGGCGCGTCTCTGCAATAGAGCGTCCCAAAAGCTCGGCAACCGCCTTTACTCCGGCCCAATGCACGCCTCCAGTAGTGTAGATGTGGTATAGCCCCGCTCGAACTTGCACAATCTTAGTGACTCGTTTGTTTTGATAAGCCATTTCGCAACGCCTCCCTGTTGTTTGTGACATAAATGTACTACAAACATATGAACACTGTAAACACTTTTTGTAATTTATTTTTACAATTCGCGCATAAGTGTCGTATGATTGCGGTATAAAGCACATATAGGAGGATGACGAACATGACACCGAAGAAGGCAAGTAACACCAATCAGCCGGGACTCACCATCGACACGGAAACCCCGCCAGCCGCGCCCAAGAAGCGCCTACGTCAGCGTAAGACGTACACCCTATCAGACCGCACCGTTGAGCACATCAGTGAGCTTGGTGCCGCTCTACGTGATTCTGACAGCCGTATCGTAGATCGAGCGATTGAGGACTATTTCAAACGGATGAACGGCCTTACCGACGAGGAATACATGCAACGTTACAAGTAAATTGACGCTAACTACGCTCCGTGACGCTAAAATGCGTTTTGGGGCGTTTTTTGTCGTGTGTTGTCGGGGCAAAACGACGTCACGAGGGTCGAGCGGTATCTAGCCATTGGTGGGCGGTACGTACGTAGAAACGCCTATGTTACGTGGGGTTTTAGGGCGCTATTGGTCGCCAGCATACCATAGACGCGTTTAAATGCGTTTTAAGCGTTTGTACCGGTTGCTGACGGTAAAGGTAGCTACATGGCGCTAGGTGACGACAGACGACGATGTGGGGCGTGTGGCGGGCAAAGACGGTGCAGTTCCGGAAGTTAATTTTGGTGTGCGGGATTTTACGTGGGGTTGCGTGAGCGAGCGGAAAATATCGGGTTGGGTCGGGCACTAATCGTGGTGGCGGTGGATTGCGGGGGTGGCGAAGTCAAACGTTAAATTTGATGCGCGGGTGGTATGCGGCCTTGGAGAGCGGCATTTGGGCACCGTGCATGGGGGGTCATGACGGTATCACGGCGGTGGCCACGCAAAACAAATAATTATTTTATTTATTTTTCGCGCAAATCATCGCAATCATTCGATGCATACAATATTCATCGTTATACATCGTTGACCGCTGATAATCGCCAGCCTTGCGGATAATATGCATTATGTGAACGCTTGTACGCTTGCTAATCGTTGCTGTTGAGCCATTCCGTCAATCCCCGATAATTATCACGTTAACCGCCCACCTTATGCATCGACCGCCTGTGAGCGCCATGAACGGCTTAACAGCGCCATTTGTCGGCATTTACCGGCAGTGACGAGAGGTATAGTGACCGTACCTCTGCGTCTCGGCGGCGGTGCATAAAATACTGTATAAACGGTGGTCGATTGGTGGCGTTTGGTGGCGATTAGTGGCGCTGGCTGTCGCCGTGGTGATCACGGTGGAGCGGTATCGGCGGACTACTGACGGCCAAAAGTTTTGGCGGTGTCTCCGTAGGAAGGCGTCTGCCGGTATTATCCGGCATTTATCCCTCGTAGTCACCGTAACATACCACGCCACCCTGCGCCACCTATCGCACCATTAAGCCATTCCTACGCCATATCTCCGTCAACTCACCGGCAGGGACTCGGCGTTGGCTGTCGCTGTTCCCGGTGACCGGAGTTTGGCGAGACGTTGCTGCAATTCTTCGGTCGTAATCGCCTTGTTCGGCGCCTCGACAAGTACCGCCTCACGCGGGTCCAAGTAACCGGTCGCTTGCAAGTATAGCTTGGCTGCCGCCGCGTTGCCGGACAATGCTTCGCGCTCCATTGCGGCGATTACTTTAGGCACGCCGTTGCGGGCATGGCGGATGGTCTGCTGCTTGAGTTCCGCTTGAAACTCGGGGTTCTTGCGCCACGTCGTCAACGTGTTCTTGCCCAGCCCTAATTCGGCAGCCACGTCTTTCTGAACGGCGCCCGGTACCGCCAGTAACTCGATAGCCCGGTATTGTTTCTCGTTAAGCATAGATACGTACCTCCGTCTGTTGCGCTAACATCCCGTTGAGTTGCAGGATCAGGCGGGCAGCCTCGGCATCACCGGACTCAATCGCCATCTCCATCAACTGCGGCATTTTGTCGGCAAGGCGTGATAAGGCGCTTGCTGTGCGGTCAATCTCGGCACAGAAGTCCTCGCGCTTGAGCCAGTTAGTTAGCGTGTTTTTGCCTAGATCGTACTTGGCGATAATGTCTTTCTTGCGTGCCATCGGATGCTCCGCCATGTAGCGGGCGACTTCTAGTTGGCGTCGTGTAAGTGGTCGGTTCATTTAGACCACACTCCTCTTCGTGTGTTGGCGACTGCTGTCGCATTGGGCGGGCTTACACCGCCACTGCTTCGATTGCTTGCATCTCTTTGACGACCAAATCGCAGTATGTGGCGATGAAATAGGCCGTCACATTTCGGACGTTGCGGTGCTTGGCGACATATGCCGTACGGATGGCCGCTGATTTAAGGCACCGCAAATACACCGGGTTAGTTAGTTCCCAGCGGACAAGTAACGGCGTTAGAGCGTCATTTGTGGCGCGCTTAAACAAGGCATCACGTAGTACGGCGCCATTGTTGGCAAATAACTCGACAAACTTGCGGTCTGAAAGGCGTACAGCGTTAGTTGCATACACGACGTCTACCGGTATGTCGTATGCAACCGCTATGTCTTGTTTCGTCACAGAAGCAACTGGCGCTGGCTGCGCTTCAGCTGTCGGCTTTTGTTCGAATGTCTTTATATTTAGGTCTTTGGTTGTTTTAGGGTTTGTAAAAGAGTTTGTTGGGGAGACAATACCCGAGTCAACCGGCGTGTCAGTCGGTGTGTCAGCTGGCGCCGCAGGGCGACGTACCAAGCGTAATACGTTGGCCGTCTGGCGCTTGTCACCGCCTCTGCGACGTGCTGAAAATACCTCGATGGCACCAAGTTCCGCTAGTTTGGCGATTGAGCGTTGCACCGTACGTGGCGAGCACTCCAATTTGTCCGCCATAGTTGTTTTGGCCATGAAGGAAACTCCCGGATATTTGACGCTGTGCTGGCTGATCAGGAACAAAACGTTAAGGTCCGTTTGGTTAAGCTCGTCACGGAGACGGTCGCGGTGGTAGGCGTGACTGGCGTTCACGTCGGCTTTATCAGTGTGGTTGGCTAGATTAGCGAGGGCTTGGTTTGATAGGATGATGGCGAATTTGGACACGGTGAACTCTCCTTTTAGACAACAAAAAAACGCGTCCCGATTTCCAATGAATCGAGAAACGTCGGTCATTTCGTTGATGATAATATCAACAAAAAGGAGTGTACCGGTTGATTTCTGTGTTTAGACGTCATATAATCTGTGTAACGAATATATAACTCACAGAAGTACGTTCACGATGGTTCGAGCATCGGGGATGTCCATAGGCAGCGTTGGCGCGCTTTCTACGGCTGTGGGTTTTTTCGTGTTCAATTTATTACGATAATTCTAACTCTTTACCCGCCCCACATGCAACCACTTTCAAAAAATTACCTCACCGATCTACACCAGTTTCTCTCACCAGTTTCTCACGGTACAGCGCCCTAAAAACTGACCCCATTTCTAAAATCGCTCAACCAAGCCAATCCCCGCCGCAAATAACCGCACCAAAATAGGCAAAATCGTTAGTTTCTCACATTTGATGTGGAGTAAACTTTTTTATTTATTTCAAATACGGTAATTGAAATAATTTAATGTTCTTTTGGTGGTGAGGAAACTGTACCACTTCCCCCGACCTTCGGTATCACTAATTGCTGCCCCGGATAGACCACATATTTATTCCGTGCCCCACGCGCCTTCTGTGCTTTGGTCAGCAGTGCTTTATTTGCCGCCCATAACGCTTCATACTGCGGCTTGCCACCTCTGCCCCATACCTTCTTGGCGATGATCGACAGCGAATCACCTGACTTTACTACATAGGTTGATGCACCTAGCTTCGAGTTCGCTGGCGGTGTCTGGCGCGGTTTGACCGCCTGTGGCTTAGGCTTGGGTGTCGCCTTGACGTTGATTTTGCGTACGGTCGGCGCCTTATACTCGACCAGTGTGCAGCTGACCCACAAATCTCCGACGTGGCCCGGCCGTTCCCACTCAA
>WPCK01344687.1_pt1 | contig 15104 bp, 12 predicted proteins | sample 5399851 | NCBI WGS metagenome assembly WPCK01 (sample SAMN12869471, study PRJNA574797) | sludge metagenome | isolation source: wastewater treatment of pH11 | place: China:Beijing | collected 2019-05-20
CGCCGGGATTCACCCACCCAAGAGTGGCCACGTCACAGTGGGGGGTGTCGACCTTGTCGATTTGGCGGAGGACAAGCTGCGCAAGCAGGTGGTACTTGTCAGCCAGGAACACCACGTGTTTGTCGGGACGATCGCCGATAACCTCAGGCTGGCGCGTGCCACAGCAACCGATGAAGAGATCAGGGATGCCCTGGGAGCTGTAGGTGCTCTCACCTGGGTTGATTCTCTTCAGGGCGGCATCGACACCCCGGTTGGAGTGGCCGGATATCCGCTGTCTCCGGGGCGAGCCCAACAGCTGGCGCTGGCCCGAATCGTCCTCATGGACCCCCACACACTGGTGCTAGATGAGGCAACATCTCTGATGGATCCCAGTGCGGCACGCTCCCTGGAGCGTTCGTTGGGGCGGGTGCTTGAGGGGAGGACGGTTGTCGCGATTGCTCACCGTCTCTACACGGCTCAAGACGCCGACCGGGTTGCAGTGATGATCGACGGCAACATCGCAGAACTTGGCAGCCATGAGGAACTAGTGAGACAACACGGAGAATATGCCTCCCTATGGGCATCATGGCAGAAGAGTTAGGTAGTCACGGGCGCATGCAGGGCTAGAATGTGCCCGTGACTACCACAGAACTCCCCACGGTCCTTGTCGTCGATTTTGGCTCCGCCCCCGCCCAGGCACTAGCGCGTCAGGTGCGTGACTGCGGCGTATACTCCGAAGTTGTCCCCCGTTCTTGGACGACTGAGCGACTCCTTGATGAGCAACCAGCCTGTTTGATTATTGCCGGTGACCTCACTTCTCTTGAACCCACTGTGGAAGAACCTGGTCCGCTTGACCTCGCCGCGCTTGCGGGAGCATTCCCCGTGGTTCTCGCCGACAGTGACAGTGGAAAGGTTTCTGTCCTAGTTGGAACGGACCGCCGTGAGATGACGGAGGAAGAGTTCGACAGGGGCGCCCTCGAACGCGTTCTTTTTGAAGATGCAGACGTTGAGGCAACCTGGACGACGGAGGCCATTGCGCAGCAGTTGATTAAAGAGGTGCGCGAACAGGTGGGGGATGACCGGGTGATCCTGGCGCTCTCGGGAGGTGTCGATTCCTCGGTGGTTGCAGCCCTCATCAATGAGGCGGTTGGCGACCAGCTAACCTGCGTTTTTGTTGATCATGGTTTACTGCGCAAAGGTGAGCGCGAACAGGTTGAAGAAGATTTTGCCGCGGCGCGTGGAATCGACCTCGTGACGATCGACGCCGAAGACCGTTTCCTGAAGCGTCTGGAAGGTGTGGAGGACCCGGAGGCGAAACGCAAGATCATTGGCGAAGAGTTCATCCGGGTGTTCGAGGACGCTCAGAGGGACCTGGCTGCAGCCGCTGCCACGAAGGGGCAAGAGGTCAAGTACCTCGCTCAGGGAACCATTTACCCCGACATCATCGAGTCTGGTGTGGGTGAAGGCGTCAACAACATCAAGAGTCACCACAACGTTGGTGGTCTCCCGGATGATCTCGACTTTGAGTTGGTGGAGCCGCTGCGGCGACTCTTCAAGGACGAAATCCGTGAACTGGGTCGCGCCCTCGGAATGCCCGACAAGTTGGTGTCACGTCAGCCATTCCCAGGACCCGGCCTTGGCGTTCGCGTTGTTGGTGCCCTGACCAAAGAGCGTCTCGACATCTTGCGCGAGGCTGACTTTATTGTCAGGGAAGAGCTGTCGGAGTCGGGCATGGATGCACAGATTTGGCAGTGCCCTGTTGTCCTGCTGGCAGACGTGCGCTCCGTTGGTGTCACAGATGGGGAACGCACATACGGATATCCGATCGTGCTGAGGCCGATCATGACCACGGATGCGATGACGGCAGACTGGGTGCGAGTGCCGTTTGATGTCCTGTCGGACATCTCCAATCGCATCACCGCGGAAGTCCCCCAGATCAACAGGGTCGTCCTCGACATCACACCCAAGCCGCCCGCAACGATTGAGTGGGAGTAGGCGTGGCACGTAAGTCCCGCAGCTGGCCGCCCGAGGGCGCGCCGCTACCGTACCCGGTGATGGACAACCACACTCACCTGCCCGTGCACGAGGGCGAAATCCCCAGGGCTGATGGATTCCGAATGCCCCTTGATGAGCAGCTTGGTCGGGCTCGGGACGTCAACGTCACCTCTCTCATCACGGTGGGGTGTGAGGTTCCTGATTGGGAGCCGACCCTCCAGTTGGCTCACGAGTATCCGCAGGTCAGGGTTGCACTCGCGATTCATCCCAATGAGGCAGCCCTTCACGCGGGGCACTTGGAGAAGTCGCCGGACGGCTACGATCACGAGATCCTTCCTCACCACGTGCCTCTGATTGAAGCGCTGAGTCACCTTTCCGGTCTCCTCGACGACCCAAAGGTGGTCGCGGTTGGGGAGACGGGGTTGGACTATTTTCGCACCGCTGACCCCGGGCGGGAAGCACAGCGCGAGTCGTTTTCAGCGCACCTAGAGCTGGCTCGCATCCATAACCTGCCGGTTCAGGTCCACGATCGTGACGCACACGGCGACTGCGTGCGGCTCTTGGATGCGGATGCTAGTCGCGACCAACCGATTGTGTTTCACAGTTTTTCGGGAGACGCCGAAATGGCGCGGGAGGTGGCCTCGCGAGGCTGGTATGCGTCGTTTTCCGGCATGTTGACGTATCCCGCAAATGCGCACCTCCGCGAAGCATTACTGGAGATGCCCAGGGAGCTGGTTTTGGTTGAGACGGACGCTCCATACCTCACTCCTGTGCCGCACCGCGGAGACCCGAATGCTTCCTACTCAATGATTTACACGGTTCGAGCAATTGCTGAACTCTGGGAGGTAACGGATGATGTGGCATGCGCGATTCTGATGGCAAACTCCCGCAGGCTGTACGGGACCTGGTGACGAGTTGGTAGATCAGCAGTCGTCATCCCGTCTGCTCGGCCCTGCAGAGATCCGCGAACTGGCCGAAGCACACGGAATCATGCCCACCAAGAAACTGGGGCAGAACTTCGTCCATGACGCAGGTACTGTCCGCAAGATAGTGGCTAAGGCTGGTGTGACACCGGGTCAGGTGGTGCTCGAGGTCGGCCCAGGGCTGGGATCGCTAACTTTGGGTCTGCTTGAGGCAGGAGCCATTGTTGAGGCCGTGGAGTTGGACGGGGGCCTGGCACGGGCACTTCCGTCGACGGTGGCGGCCCGGGGTGGGGACTGGGCCTCTCGCGTCTTCGTTGTGAACATGGACGCCCTCGACTTGCGGGCCAGTGATCTGCCTCAGGCCCCCGGTGCGCTGGTTGCCAACCTTCCTTACAACGTCGCGGTTCCCATTCTCCTGACCGCCCTCGCTAATCTCCCGTCGCTCGAGTCAGCCCTGGTGATGGTGCAGCGGGAAGTTGCTGACCGCCTCGTCGCCCCCAAGGGGTCCAAGACTTATGGGGCCCCCACGGTGAAACTGGCCTGGTATGGCCCGTCTTCACGGGTGGGCATAGTTGGTCCCAACGTGTTTTGGCCGCGCCCCAACGTTGATTCCGCGTTGGTTCGAACCACTGTTAGTTCAACTTCCCGCGGCGGCACGGAGCTTCGAGACGCTACTTTCGCCCTCGTCGATGCCGCATTCGAACAGAGACGCAAGATGGTGCGGGCCTCCTTGAGAAGCCTCATCCCGGATAGCGTCGAACTGGGACGCATATTCGCAGACGCCAGCATTAGCCCGGAAGCTCGACCGGAAGCCCTGGAGATTGACGATTTTGTGGCCTTGGCGAGGGCGTGGGTGCAGCGGTGACCAGGGTTGTTGCTTCCGCTCCGGGGAAAATCAATCTGGCTCTGCTGGTGGGAGAGGTTGATGAGAGCGGCTACCATCCCCTGAGCAGTGTCTTTGAGGGGATCAGTCTCAGGGAGTATGTCGAGGTCGAAGAGCTCGACGCAGCCACGGCAGGCTCGCCAATCGGTGCGGTGACCACAACGCGGATCGAGGTGCACACCAGGGTTTACTCGGTTGGCCCCGGTTCGCGTGAACCGCGGTTCGACCCGGTGGCGACACAGGCTTTCGCACAGTTCGATGGACCTGGACATTTGGCTTTACGCGCGGCGCAACTCCTTGCGAGACCGGGTGTTTTGTTGCGAATCACGATTCACAAGACACTTCCTGTGGCCGGCGGTATGGCAGGCGGATCAGCGGATGCAGCGGCTGCATTGGTGGCGATGAATGCGCTGGCGTCGGACCCGGTAGCGCAGTGCGACCTCGAACGTTTGGGACGAACGCTGGGAGCCGATGTTCCAGCCTGTCTTGTCGGGGGGATCGCCCTCGGCCTGGGTCGCGGTGACCACATGGAGCAACTTGACCCGGGGACGTCATCGCCAAGTGACCAGTCACGGTGGTGGGTTGCGATTTTCTCCGATGAGGGTCTGTCAACACCGGCGGTGTTCAACCATTTTGATGCAGCCGCCCGGGCGGGGCACGACTTGGTGGGACCAGCGGAATTCGATGCTGGGAGATCGATCGATCCGCGACTGCGCCGCTCGCTCCTTGCCCCGGGGACCGAGGTCGCTTCTGCACTGGTGAACGACTTACAGTCGGCGGCCTTTAGTCTGCGCCCTGACCTGGCGGCCACGGCCCGTGTCCTTGACGATCTGGGTGTGGCTTGGATGATGTCGGGGTCGGGGCCGACCCTGGTCGCCCTAGTCGACAGTGAAGAATCGGCGCAAGACGTGGCCGCACGTCTTGAGGCGTTGCCACGAGTGAGTGGGACCGCGGTGATGTGGGGGCCGACAGAGGGGGCTCGCCTTGAGGAGGCCCTCCCGAAGTGGTGTGCGTCTAAGGTTGCCGGTGTCGCGTAGGGTTGCCGCCGTCGTCTAAGGTTGCCCGAAAATTTGCAAGAAACGGGCAACCTTACGTGATACCGGCAACCTTAGGGTGAGCCGCAGCTGGGGCGGGGTCGACTGGTGTGGGCTGGGCGCGTGCGAGGTCTAGCCCGCCGAGCCCTCCGGCTTGTCGTTGTAGGCAACCTGCAGCTCATGGTCTGCCTTGATTTGCTTGACCATCAGGGAGCCGCCGCTCTCTAGGAGCGCACGCTTCCACGGCAAAACGCCCTCGATCTCAATCTGGATCGACCAGGACAAGATGGTTCTGATGAGGACGATGAGGCCCAGGATCACTGCCTCTTCTATCGATGGCTTCGAAGTGATTGTGCGCACCAGGTCTGCCGCAACCAGGATCTCTAGGCCCAGCAAGATCGCACTTCCGATGGTGATCCGTAGTGTGCTGAACGCCTTGGCACCACCCTCTTTGCGGCTCAGGGAACGGACTGCGAGGGCCAGGGCGATGATGAATCCCAGCACCATTGTCAGGGTGCCCAACAACTCAAAGGTTTCCGCAATCGCCGTGTAGATAGTTTCCATATTCTCTTCCGCTCACCGAACTGCCGGACACAACGCTACATTACCGGTGCGGTCCTGTCTGATTGCGTCAAGTTCGCTGCTCCACTGTACTGATTCTGTCTCAACCCCAAGTAGTCTGACTCCGTGAGCAATGTTGCACCCGCCCTTGACGAACTGCGCCGAACGCTTTCAGCAGCGCGCTTCCCGCTGCCATGCCCCGGCGCTCAAGAAGGCGCGGAAACCTCCATTGAGTTGGCCCAGCAAATTGATGACTACCTGCTCCCCAGGTACACCTCTTTGGATGCACCGCTCCTGGCTGTTGTCGGGGGTTCCACCGGAGCGGGCAAGTCGCTGCTAGTCAACTCCGTGGTCCGCGAACACGTTGCACGTTCAAGCGCAATCCGGCCCACCACACGCGACCCCCTACTGGTACATGCGGTCGAGGACGGAGCCTGGTTTTCCTCTGAGAGGATCCTCCCCGGGCTGGCTCGCCTGTCCCGTTCAAGAGGCACTAGCCAGGTTGTTCCCGATCCCCTCTCACAGGCAGGTGAGCCCGGCGCAAGCAGCCTGGAACTGGTCCAGAGTCCCGCTGTTCCCCACGGGCTTGCCATTTTGGATTCCCCAGATATCGACTCGGTCGTTGAGGCCAACCGTCGCCTTGCCGGGCAACTCCTTGCCGCCGCCGATATGTGGATCTTCGTCACCACTGCTGCCCGCTACTCGGATGCAATCCCCTGGAAGCTTCTGGCCGAGGCCGCATCCCGCAACATCGTCTTCGGCGTCGTTGTGAATCGAATGCCGCCGGGGACTCACAAAGAGATCCTTCCCGACCTCGCCAAACACCTTGAGCAAGAGGGGCTGGGCAGCGTACCGATCTTCACTGTCACAGAGTACAAGGACGAGGAAGGGCTGATACCGCAAGCGGAGCTCGCACCTCTGCGGGAGTGGTTGCTGAGTCTTGCCGCAAGCGCCGCCTCTCGGGCAGCTGTGGCACGTCAGACACTGGAAGGGGCAACCAACGCACTTCTGCTTCGCGAGCCGGATGTCGTCAATGCACTGGACGAGCAGTCCACTGCGGCCTTACGGATGAAAGAGGAGGTGGCCGCCGCTTTCGCGCGGTCACGCGGGACTGTTGAGGTTTCCTTTGAGGACGGGACACTGCTGCGCGGGGAGGTCCTTGCTCGCTGGCAAGAGGTGGTGGGGACTGGCGAATGGATGCGCAAGCTTGAAAGTGGTGTGTCGTCAGTCCGTGACCGCATAGCAGGGTGGTTGCGTATTCAACGCCAGGCATCATCGGCCTCGGCAGTTGATTTGGCAGTCGAGGATTCGCTTCTGAACTCTCTAGTTTCCACAGCGGAGGAAGCGATAGCGAACGTGGAGCTGCAGTGGGCGTCGCGCACCGAATCCGCCGAGGTGGCGGAGTTCGCGGCATTGCGCCTGCGGAGCTCTGAAGAGCGCGAAGTCGACGCGGCGGAGGCAGTCCGACAATGGCAGCGCGACCTCGTCGAAATGGTGTCGTCAACGGGTAAGGATAAAAAGACGACCGCGAGGTTGCTTGCTGTCGGGGTAAACGTGGTGGGTGCGGCACTCATGGTGGTGATTTTTGCTTCAACGGCCGGGCTCACCGGTGCAGAGTTGGCGGTTGCTGGGGGAACTGCAGTTGCTGCTCAACGTGTGCTCGAGGCCGTCTTTGGGGATGATGCAGTGCGAAAGATGACGGCGAGGGCGAGAGAGGATCTCTCGGAGAAAACCGCGCACTTCTTTGAAAAGGATGCTGATTCTCTGCTCGCGGCAGTGGACCAGTACGGTATCAACATTGATGGTCCCGCAAACGTTACGGCTTCGTTCGCGGCGGTTCGTGATGCCTTACGGACGGAGCAGTGGCAGTGAGGGCGGTGACGCTCGTGGAGGGCGGTGTCGCACTTGAGAACGCGACAGCTCTCAGCCAAGGCAAACTGGCAGCCTCAGTGACTGAACATGCGCGAGCGCTGAGCCAGAAGATCGCGGGACGACGCGGCGTTGACATGGAAACGACGGTTGTTGTTTTCGCAGGTGCTACGGGATCGGGTAAATCGTCGCTGTTCAACGCGGTGATAGGGCGGGATCTTGCACGTGTCGCGGTGACGAGGCCAACTACTTCGGAGCCGCTTGCGGTGTATGGAAACGACTGTTTGGCACTGCTTGACTGGCTCGGCGTGAGGACGCGACACCAGGCTTCTGATGTGCCGTGGCTTGCTAGTTCCGACCTCGTTCTTGTCGACCTCCCTGACATCGATTCTACGGAAGTGCAGAACCGGGTTGTGGCCGAACGGCTCATTTCCCAAGCGGATGTGGTTGTCTGGGTGGTTGACCCTCAGAAGTACGCGGATGGGGTACTTCACTTGGAGGTCCTTTCTGGTCTGCGCGAGCAATCTGGCGGGATGACGGTTGTGTTGAACCAAGTGGACCTTCTCAGAGTCGATGATGCGCTCCGTGTCGAACAGCACCTCCACCAGCTTCTTGATGGGCGGGGATTCCGCGGGGAGGTGCGTGTCACCTCGGCCATGGAGGGGCGCGGAGTTGCGGAGTTGAGGGATGAGATCGTGGCGGTGGCTGCCACGAAGCGGGCTGCCGCGCAGCGTCTGGCCGCCGATCTGCGTTCACAAGCCACTCTGTTTACGAAGGCGGTCGAGGACGAAGGGGGCGCCCTGGTGGCGCCCGCGAGTCTTCCCCAGTTTGATGGAGTCAGCGGTTCCCTTTCACACGCGCTTGGAGCTGACACGGTGGCTCGCGCTGCCGGTCAGGCGTATGTCCACAGGGGAGTGAAGAGCGTGGGATGGGTGTGGACGCGGTGGATCCGCTCAAGGCGACCCGACCCGCTTAAGCGGCTTCATCTTCAGGGTTCGGGGGAGACCCAGTATGCGGCCGCTTCGTCCCTAGTCCTGTCGGATACTCAGCAAGCCACAACTCGCGTTGCGGTGCGGAGATATGCGCAAACTGGAACCGCAGGTCTCCCCATGACTTGGCGCAATCGGGTGGTTGCCGAGGCCGAGGGGGGCGCGGTGAACGCGGCGCGCGCCATGGATGGGGTTCTGGTCAAGTCGCAGGATGATTACGTGCGTCCCCCTCTGTGGTGGCGGGTGGCCGCTGGGCTGCAGGTCTTGCTCGCCGCCGCCGCTGCTGTTGGTCTTGTGTGGCTTGCAGCCTACTGGGTGGCTGGACTGGTGAAGATCGTGCTTCCCGAACCTCCCTATTGGGGGCCGATCGCCGTCCCCACGACACTTCTGGCCGGGGGTCTGCTGCTCGGGTGGCTGCTGGGCGTCCTCGGCCGACTGCTGCTACGCAGCGGTGGTAGGCGAACCAGACGCCGGGTGCAGGAGGACCTGAATGTCCAGGTGGCCGGGGTTATGGGGACTGCCGTAGCGCGCCCGTTGCAGGACGCCCTCGAGGAATACGGACGTTTTGTGGCGGACGTCGAAACACTAGCCAAGGTTCGGGTGCGCTAGGGCTCGGCTACATCGGCGGCTATCCGAGCAGGTCTGAAAGCTCCAACCACTGCTCCTCAAGTACCTCTTTCTCCTCCGCGAGCTGGTGCAGTTCCCCCGTTAGTTTGGAGAGGCCTTCAAAGTCCGTTTGGTCGTGATCTGCGAGCCTTTGATGCTGCGTGGCCACCTGCGCGTCGAGCTTGGCCAGCTTTCGCTCCGTTGACGCCAACTCTTTCTCTTTGGCACGAAGTTCCGCGCCGCTCGAGGAAGGCGGCGTAGCTGACGGCTCAGAAGTGTCCGCGGACTTCTGGGCAAGTGTCAAGTACTGGTCGACACCTCCCGGCAGGTCACGGAAACCTCCGTCAAGGACGGCGTACTGCGTGTCGGTGACGCGTTCGAGGAGGTAGCGGTCATGCGACACGACTATGAGGGTCCCGGGCCACGTGTCCAGCAAATCCTCCAGTGCAGTGAGCATCTGGGTGTCGACGTCGTTGGTCGGCTCATCGAGGATGAGGACGTTGGGCTGACTGAGCAGGATCAGCAACAGCTGGAGCCGACGTTTCTGTCCACCAGAGAGCTCACGGACTCGGGACTGGAGGTGAGCGGTCTTGAAGCCGAGTCGTTCCAGTAGTTGCGCAGGAGTCTGCTCTTTGCCATCGACCTCGAACGTGGTCTTGGTGCGGGAAAGCACCTCACGGACTCGATCATCGCCAATATCTGCAAGGGCAGAGAACTGCTGATCCAACACCGCCATTTCTACGGTCTTGCCCTGCTTGACCCTTCCAAGAGTCGGTTCCAGAGCGCCGGACACTAAACCGAGCAGCGTGGACTTGCCCGCGCCGTTCGCCCCGAGGATGGCGGCACGCTCACCGGGCGCGATACGCCAGGTTACGTCCTTGAGGATTGGTTTAGCAGGGTCGTAAGAGAAGGAGACATCCTCGAGGTCGACAACGGTTTTCCCCAGGCGGGCCGTCGCAAGTCGGCTGAGCTCCAGACTGTCTCTGGGGGCCGGTTCGTTTTCGATGAGGGCGTTGGCCGCGTCGATACGGAACTTCGGCTTCGATGTGCGGGCGGGCGCGCCCCTGCGTAGCCAGGCCAGTTCCTTTCGCATGAGGTTTTGCCGCTTGGCTTCCGTCGCACTTGCCATCCGGTCACGTTCCACACGTTGGAGGACGTATGAGGCATACCCGCCCTCGAACGGTTCCACAATCCCGTCGTGAACTTCCCAGGTGTCGGTCGACACCTCGTCTAGGAACCAGCGGTCGTGAGTGACAACGACAAGGCCACCAGCAGATTTGGACCAGCGGGTCTTCAGGTGGTTTGCTAGCCACGCAATACCCTGCAGATCGAGGTGGTTGGTGGGCTCGTCAAGGATAAGGATGTCCCACTCGTCAACAAGGAGGGCCGCCAGCGCAACCCTGCGTGCTTGTCCGCCGCTGAGGCTCCCGATGGGAGAGTGCCAGTCAAGGTCCGCGACCAGCCCGTCTATGACCTGGCGAACTGTGGGATTGCTCGCCCACACGTGTTCGGGGGTGTCGCCGACAATGGCTTGCCCGACCTCGAGTGACGCGGGAAAATCATCACGTTGTGACAGGTAACCCACGCGCAGCCCGCGACGTGGCACCACGGCTCCACTGTCGGGGGTCAAATCACCTGCGATCAGGCGTAATAGGGTAGTCTTGCCGTCACCGTTGCGGCCGACGATACCGATTCTCTGCCCGTCTCCGATGCCCAGGGTGACGCGATCAAGCACGGTATGGGTAGGGAATGAGACGGTCGCGTCTTCGACGCCAAGTAGATGAGCCACTGGTCAAGGTTAGTCCAGTGGGCACAATTTTCTTGTCGGGCAAGCCTGTGACAGAATGGCTGTTGCTTTCCGCCCTGGTGTAAAGGCAGCACAGGGGTTTTTGGTGTCCTTAGTCCGGGTTCGAATCCTGGGGGCGGAGCGACATGTGAGACTCGCGCAACCTAAGGGGCAACCAAGTGAGCGGGATTATTACAACCGGAGAGAAGCGTCTGGTCCTTGCCAGTGGCCGTGCGTATCCGGAGTTGACCGAGCAGATTGGCAACGCCCTAGGGTGTGACGTCATTCCCACCACCGCCTATGACTTTGCTAACGGGGAAATCTACTTCCGTTTCAATGAGTCGGTGCGCGGCGCGGATGTCTTTATTGTCCAGTCCATGACAGCTCCCATAAACAAGTGGCTGATGGAACAGTTGATCATGATTGATGCGGCTAAGCGGGCCTCCGCGAAGCGTATTACAGTCGTGGCGCCGTTCTACCCCTACGCTCGCCAAGACAAGAAGCACAAGGGTCGTGAACCTGTCTCAGCCAAGCTGGTTTCGGACATGTACCAGGCTGCCGGTGCTGACCGTGTTATGAGTGTTGATCTGCACGCCGCCCAGGCTCAGGGCTTCTTCGACGGCCCCGTCGACCACCTTTGGGCTATGCCCGTCCTCGTCGACTACGTGCGTCAACGTATCGATCTTGAAAAGGTTGCAGTTGTCTCCCCGGACGCTGGACGGATCCGTGTGGCAGAGAAGTGGGCCGCGAAACTTGGGAACTGTCCGCTGGCTTTCATCCACAAGACCAGGGATACCTCTAGGCCCAACGTTGCGGTCGCCAACCGCGTTGTCGGTGATGTCCGAGGGCGACAGTGCGTCATTGTTGATGACCTCATCGATACCGCTGGCACAATCACCGAAGCGGTGCGTGTTCTCTTCCAGGAGGGCGCCGATGAGGTGATTGTGGCCGCCACGCACGGCGTTCTTTCGGCACCTGCATCGCAGCGGCTTGCGTCCTGCGGCGCCTCAGAAGTGATCATTACTGACACCCTGCCGGTTAGTCCAGAGCAGCAGTTTGATCAGCTCACCATTCTTTCGGTGGCGCCCCTTCTGGCGCGCGGCATTCACGAAGTGTTCGAGGACGGTTCGGTAACATCGATGTTTGATGGAGAAGCGTAGGGTGATTCACCCCGCACTCTGAGGGTTGATTGCGCGCGTGGTTCCTCGCTAGGCTGGTTTGGTTGCCTGGCGAGGGAGACATTGTGCTCCGTGATCGACAGGATTGAGCATCTCTTCGCAGGTGGTCGTCGGGCATTGCAAAGAAGCGGCCCGGGGACGTCAGCGCTCCCGCCGCCACACGAGAATGGGAAGTGAAGAGAAAATGGCTCCTGTAACTGAGAACAGCATCAAGGGCACAGTCCGCACAGAGGTCGGCAAGGGTTCGGCTCGCCGCGCACGCCGCGAAGGTTTGATCCCGGCGGTTCTGTACGGACATGGACACGAATCGGTTCACCTGGACCTGCCCGGCCACGAGGTATTCCTTCTGACGAAGGACTCCGCAAACGCAGTCGTGTCGGTCAACTATGGTACGAAGAGCCAGTTGGCCCTGGTCAAGGCCATTCAGCGTCACCCTGTGCGCCGCGATATTCTTCACGTCGATCTGCTCGCGGTTTCCGCGACCGAGCGCGTTGAGGTCGAGGTGCCGATCTCACTGGTTGGCGAGCCAGCCGCTGGAAACCAGCTGCAGCAGGAAGAGTTCACACTTCTTGTGTCCGCCCCGGCTATTTCCATCCCGGATGTCATCGAAGTTTCGGTTGAGGGCCTCGAAGAGGGTTCAGTCGTTCGCGTTGAGGATATTGCGTTGCCAAAGGGTGTTGAAGCCGGCGAAGAGCTCCTGACCCGCGACATCGTGTCGGTCGTGGCAATTACAGACACCGCTGAGGAAGAGGCCTCCGCACTGGCCGATGCAGAAGCTGAGGTTGAGGCAGCAGTCGAAAAGGGCTAAAGTCTGCGCGCCAGAGCTTTAGGAAGGAACTTCCATGCAAAGTGGCCAGAGCCAAGCAAGTGCCGATGCGGCGCTGCACTCCATCATTCCCGCCGGGGGTGCTGGAACCCGGCTCTGGCCGCTTTCGCGTCAAGGGGCGCCGAAGTTTCTTCTGGACCTGCTGGGGCAGGGTGTTTCGCTTCTCGAGGCAACGATCCTCCGTCTAGCTCCAATATCTGCTTCTGTGACCATCGTCACCGGACCTGCGCACACCGAAGCGGTGGACGGGCAGATCCGGCGGTTGAAGGATGCAGGCCTGCTGTCTTCCGACCTCGACGTCTCGGTGGTGACGGAGCCATCGGGCCGTGACTCAATGCCCGCGATTGGCTTGGCGACCGCCCTTGTCGCACAAAAGTATGGAACCGATGCCATAGTTGGCTCGTTTGCCGCGGATCACTCAATTGGGGACGAGGACGCCTTTCGCAGCGTTGTCCTTGACGCGGTCCTTGCGGCACGTCGCGGCTACATCACAACGATCGGTATAGAGCCAACCTCGCCCTCGACGGCATTTGGGTACATTGAGGCAACCGATCAGGTAGTGGCGCCCGGGGCGCAGCTGGTCTCCAAGTTTGTTGAGAAGCCCCCACGCAGTGTCGCAGAGAAGTATGTTGCATCCGGCTACCTGTGGAATGCGGGCATGTTCGTCATGGGTGCCGATACCGTCCTCAACCACCTTGGGAGGCTCCACCCGCGGATGGCCACAACTCTTGGGACACTGGCGTCGCTGTGGGGTGGTGTCGACGCTGAGGTCGCGTCGCAGATCGACATGGCGTGGAATGACCTGCCCAGAATCGCCATCGACCACGCCCTGGCAGAACCTGTGGCCGAGGACGGGGGAGTGGCTGTTGTGGCCGCGCCACCTGCGGTTGCATGGAGCGACGTCGGCGACTTCGCAGCACTTGCGGATATGCGTCGTGACGGCGCGTTACGAAGGGGAACGGGTGCGATTCCAGTTCTCATCGATTCGGACGGATCGTTCGTTAGCGGGCGTTCGGACAGGGTGATCGCGGTGGTCGGCATTGAGCGTGCAGTCGTCGTGGACTGCGAGGATGCACTACTGGTTACCACCAGAGAGCAGGCACAGAGGGTGAAGGAAGTCGTTGATGCTTTGCACTCGCGGGGGAACGAGAGATTCACGTAGGAGACTTTCGTCTCAAATAGTGATCCAGATTGCAAGGATCACAAAATTGTTGCGGTTCACGTCGATGACTGTCATTCGTTAGGTGAGCAACGACTCCGTGGTTAGGCTACGATCATGACCCCAAGCGATCGCGGTGTTTTACGCACCCCTGATCACGACGGGCATAGAAGAATCTCTACCAGGAGGAATACGTGAAGAAGACAATGCGATTCGGCGCTCTGGCCGCCGTTGCAGCACTGGGTCTTGCAGCCTGTGGCTCGGCCCCCGAAAGTGCACCAGCCGACCAGTCCGGCGAATCCGGAGGCACGGCTGCTGAAACCACCACCGACGTCAAGGCCTGCATGGTCTCTGACTCCGGTGGCTTTGATGACAAGTCCTTCAACCAGTCGGGCCACGACGGCCTGATGCGTGCGAAGGAAGAACTCGGTGTCCAGGTTGACCAGGCTGAGTCCTCGTCCGACGCCGACTTCATCCCCAACATTGAGAACATGGTTCAGGGCGGGTGCGACATCATCATTGGTGTTGGCTTCCTGATGGCTGATGCAATGGATGAGGCTGCTGCTGCTTACCCAGAGACCAAGTTCGCTCTGGTTGACTCCGGCTTCAACGCTGAGCACGACAACGCCAAGCCGCTGTTGTTCAACACGGCTGAAGCTTCGTACCTGGCTGGCTACGCCTCAGCTGCCATGTCCACCACGGGCAAGGTTGGCACATTCCTTGGCATGAACCTCCCCTCGACCGCTATCTTTGCTGATGGTTACGTCGATGGTGTTGCGAAGTACAACGAAGTTCACTCCGAGGCCGTTGAGGTCCTCGGGTGGGACAAGGCTGCACAGGACGGCATGGCCACTGGCAACTTTGACGATGTTTCTAAGGGCAAGCAGTTCTCTGAGCAGCTTATTCAGCAGGGCGCAGACGTAATCATGCCTGTTGCAGGTCCGGTTGGCGCCGGCACACTTGCAGCTGCCAAGGAAAACGCAGGCAGCATGGTTGTGTGGGTTGACGCCGATGGCGCTCTCACCAACCCGGATGATGCTTCCGTGATCCTCACCTCAGTGATGAAGCAGATCTCCGCTGCTGTCTTCGATGCCATTCAGTCAGTTGTTGATGATTCCTTTACCTCAGCTGCATACGTTGGAACCCTTGAAAACGGTGGCGTGGGTATTGCCCCGTGGCACGATTTCGAGGACAAGGTTTCACCAGAGCTGAACGAGGAGCTTGAGGGACTCAAGGCCGACATCATCTCCGGCACCATTGTTGTTGAGTCTGTCAACACACCTTCATAAGTCAGGATGCACGACAGTGCCCTAACT
>WPCK01413787.1_pt1 | contig 15072 bp, 12 predicted proteins | sample 5399851 | NCBI WGS metagenome assembly WPCK01 (sample SAMN12869471, study PRJNA574797) | sludge metagenome | isolation source: wastewater treatment of pH11 | place: China:Beijing | collected 2019-05-20
TGGACGGCAACGAGCTGTGGTGGCTCAAAGGCAATCGCGCGGGGCCGGCCGCTAGTCCGATTGCCGTTGGCGATCAACTGCTAGTCAATTGCGGCAGCCGAGCACCTCTGTATTCGATTCGTCCTGGTGCATCGGGCGACATCACGCCCGCGAGTGGCGAACAACTCGGTGAATTCATCGCTTGGTCTTATCCTCGTTCGGTTGCTTACATCCCGACGCCGCTGGCTTACGAAGGCGGTTTGTATATCCTTGGGGATAGCGGCGTGCTCGTTCGGCTTTCGCTGGAGACTGGCAAGGAGTCGTACAAGACGCGAGTCAAAGGAGGAACGAACTTCACGACATCGCCTTGGGCCTACAATCACAAGGTATTTTTAGCCAGCGAGCAAGGCGAGATTTTTGTCCTCGAAGGTGGCGAAGAGTTCAAGCAATTGCACGTCAATCAGACTGGTGAAATGGCCATGGCCTCGCCCGCCATTGTAGGTGACCGGTTGCTGCTACGAACCGAGCAACGCATTTTATCGATTCGCGGGACACAAGCTTCCGCATTCAAACCGACGTAGATGATTGGTCACATCGATCGACTCGGGGCAAGGATGAGGATTCAGAAAGTTGGTCTGACGCTGTCCTTGGCACGGATCACACCTAGCTTGGCTGCTTTCATCTTGATCTGCGTCAGCGGTGGCCGTTTAATTGCCCAAGGGCCTGAAGACACAAACCTGCAGTCGATGATGAGCCATGGCCTGCTGGATGCAGCCCTCCGATACATACAAGCCCGAAGTCATATCGAACGCAATTCGGACGCCAACGCCTGGTGGGCCATGCGAGAAATGGAATGCCAAGCTCAATTGGCTTTGAACCGGCAGACTAAGTCGAGCGATCCGTGGAGGGCCTGTCGCGAAGTCGCGGACCAATATCGACAATCGCATGTTGAATCCGGCGACGTGAACACCAATGCGCGTTGGCCATGGATTCAATGGCAGATGGCTCGCTGCAATTTGCTGGAAGCCCAGTCGCAATTGGCAAAATGCCTTGCCAGTCCTGGCAATCCAAGTCACCGCGAGGCGGCGCTCGAGTTGGTTCGAAGCGTTGTGCAGCAAGTGGCTGAACTGGAAAGCGACATTCGTCGCCGCCAGCCGCTGGCCGCTCGGCAAAATCCATCGGCTGATAAGCAATCGGCTATCGGCGAAGCCCCCTCAGAACAGCTTCGCAATTTAGCCGCCGACACCCAGCTTTTGCACGGCGAAGCACTAATGATCCGTTCGCAGTTGTATCCCGAAGGTTCGTCAGACCGATCAGGCGCCCTGACTCAAGCTCGATCGCTGGTGACCGACGTTCTCGGCCGCACTGGCGATGAATGGCCGCTGCGCCCCGCGATGGAACTTGTTCAAGCTGCGGCGGATCTCGAACTGGGCGACGAGGCCGCGCTGGAAAAACTCGAACGACTGGCGCTAAGCGCCGATGATTCCCAAGTTCGTATGATGGCCGGCGCCCGGGCAGCTCGAGAATTTGCAAGGCGAGGCCAAGAGAATCGAGCCGCAATGGCACTCGAAACGCTGCAACACCTTGTTAACCGTGATGCAAATTTGGCACCGCATTGGATCTTAACAAGAATTGAAGTTGCACTTACCGGTCTCGAACGTCAAGACGAACAGACCAGAGTCTCGACGCTCAAAGATTTGGCGGAGCTGTCAAAACAATTGGGGGATCGCTATGGTGATTACTGGCGGACGCGGGCTGAAGCATTGCTCGTCGGTAAGCTGTCGAGCCAAGGAACATCCGACTCTCGGCTCGCGATGGACCTGTTGCTGGCCGAAGTACGGCAACTGGTGGCTGCTGAGAAAATTGACGAAGCGGTACGAAAGTTACTGCTGGCGCGGGACTTGAAAGTCCAGAATGGTGATGGCGTATCGGCGGTCGATTTAGCGTCCAAAGCGGCGGCGCTCCTTCGGCATGTTCGCAAATGGGATGATGCGGCTTTGGAAGCTCAGTCGACATCCATCCGGTTTGCGCAGGTCGATGGAGCCTCAGAGGTTCATTTGTGGTCCATTCGATCGTATGCGGAGTCGATGCGGAGTCAGCCAGACGATAAGAAACGCCTGGAGGCTTACGAAAAATGCCTATCCGAGCATTTGCGGCATTGGCCGGACGATGCGGCGACAGGCCAGATTGTCCAGTGGCTGAATCAGTGGTACGTGGGGCGAAGCAAACGAACCCAGTTGGTTGAACTATTCGCCGAGTATTTGCCACGAACAACTCAGATCGATTCAGCCAATAGGCTGCTCAGTGAGTGGTTTGAACAGGTGATGCTCCTTCCTCTCAGTCAGCGATCCCGATTACTAGCGCTCTGGCAGAATTCGAAGATTCCGTTTGCCAACAAAGATTTTGCCTCGGCCTTTCAAGCAGGGGTGCAAGCTGGGCAGTCGCTGAGCGATGGTGTTGGCACGGCGGCTTGGTCCGAACCTGAAACGCTTCAGGTTCGGGCGAACTCCTTCAAACACTGGCTGACTCAAGCCTCATCTGAACAATTTGCGATTCGCGATGCAATCGCAGTGGCCAATGTGATCGAAGCCCTGCGGCTTGGCAGCTTGGGAGAACCGAAACTGGAAGGTCTACCCCAACCAGCCGCAAAGGCAATAAAATTCGGCCAACTCTCATTTCCGTTGCGAGCCGCGATCATCCCTGCCTTGGCCGATGCGCTGGACTCGCTGGACAACTCATCGCGACGCGATGTTTGGCGTCAACTCGATTTGCCGCACGATTGGACGTCGATTGATGTGGTCGATCTGCCACCATCAGTTCAATCGGCAATTGCCCGCGTGAGCATCTGGCTTGGAAGTAACGGTGCAATAGAACGCCTGAAGCAACTGGCCGACACAAATCCCAACGACGGACCAATTCAATTGTTGGTAGCCTATTACTGGTTGGACCATGGTGACGCCGTGGCCGCGTTGCGATTAGCAACAAAAGTGGCTGCTTTTTCCAAGGACGATTCGTCTCTCCATTTAGCAGCTCGATGGTGCATGATGCGCAGCCAGGTTCAAACGGGCCATGCGGCTGACGCCAAGAGTGCGGCGGAGCTAGTTTTGGCAACTCATGGTGACATGGGGCAATGGTGGGAACGGCGGTTCCGACAGATCGCCCAACGGCCTTAGCGCGAGAATTGCCAACGTAGGCTCAAAGCCGCCAAACGGTCAGCAATACGATGACGGCCAGCGAAATCAAATCGAGCCAGAAACCGGCCCAGACCATTTCTCGGATAGTGACCTGACCGGATGCGAAGACGATCGCATTGGGAGGAGTGGCCATAGGCAACATGAACCCACAACTTGCCGCCAATGTCACAGGAAACGCCAAGACGATGGGATCGATTCCCATTCCGATTGCGATGCTGCAAATGATCGGGATGAGCACATTGACCAACGCGACATTGCTCATGACTTCACTCACGTATACAGTCAACCCCGCCAGCAGAATTAGCGTCAACCAGCCCTGACCCTGGCCCATGAGTTTGAATTGATTGACGAGGATGGACAGCACTCCAGTCCGATCAAAGGCATCGGCTAAGCAAAACCCTCCGCCAAACAGGAGCAAAATTCCCCACGGGAGCCGTTTAGTAGCCTCCCAGGAGAGGAGTGGCTTGTACGGCCTCAAGCTGTATGGCAACGTGAATACAGCGATGGCTGCAATCAAGGCAACGGTTTCATCGGACAGCGTGGCATGCAGAAAAAATCGCATCACGAGATCCCGGAACATCCAAGCGATTGCCGTCGCTAGAAAAATCAACATCATCATCGACTGCGGAAGCGTCAGTGGCCCTAGCTTCTCCCGCTCCGCGACCATCAACGCGGCAGCGCTTTGGAGCTTGAGCCCCTTTGTGGGGAAAAGCACATAGACGAATAGCACGTAATTCAACGCCAACAAGACCACCACAATGGGCATTGCCCACATCATCCAGGTGAAAAACGGCACCTCAATTCCGAGTGACCCTTCAAAATATCCTCGCATGACGATATTCGGCGGGGTACCGATGACCGTTCCCATCCCGCCAATCGTTGCTCCGTAAGCGATGGACAGAATCAGTGCAATTGAGAATCGCTTGCGTAATTTGGCGTTCCCTGTCGCGCCGTTGCCCAATTCGGGCTGGTCCTCATTTTCTCGATTGACAACAGCCAAGACGGAGAGGGCCATCGGCAGCATCATGACCGTGGTGGCGGTATTGCTGATCCACATGCTGATGGCCGCGGTCGACAGCAAGAATCCAAGGATCAATCGATTGGGCGACAGTCCCGTAATGCCAACTATTTTCAGAGCGATTCGTTTGTGAAGATTGTGTTCTTCAAGCCCCAGCGCTAGCACGAATCCGCCAAAGAACAAGTAAATGACCTTGTTGCTGTACGGCGCGACCGCTTCATCGAGCGTCATGACGCCGGTCGAACTAAATAGCACGATCGGTAGCAGTGCGGTAACTGCTAGGGGAACTGTTTCGGTGATCCACCAGACGAGCATCCAGGCAAAGGCCGCGACAACTTTGCTCGCTCCGTCGTCGAGCGCCCATGGGTTCAATAGAATCAGAATGGTGAACAGCAACGGCCCGGAGATCAGCCAGATCAACTTGGCGATCTCAAAGGCGGGAGGATCTTGGGCGGATTCGAGTTGAGACTCAAGTTTCACGGCCTTCGACACGTCCAATTTTCGCTGGGACCTATGTAGAATGGATCGGGATTCCTTCTACACGGAAAGTCTACCCGATTATCGGATGGCTCGCTGCGTGCCGGCCGTGAGCGGTTCGTTTTTACGGCTGGCATCGGAGATGGCCAATCCAAGCCAACCATCGCGTAGTTCAAATTGCGAAACGGCCAGTCCAGTCGCTTTGGGATCGTCGAGCCACTTCTGAGCGATCAGCGGAATTTGCGAATTGCCTACGAAGACCTTTGAAAAAATAACCCTCAGGGCCAGCCGATCTCTCATCGAAAGGTGTTTGCCTTGAATTTCAACCGTCGTCTCCGGATCGCGAACCAACCCAGCTCTCAAGCCTTCCGTCATCGGCATGTAGGTCGAGGTAATGACAAAGTTTCTAGCGCTCAACCCTTCTTGACGTTTGAACTCTGCGATTCGCAAATGAATCCGCATGCGATCCTCGCGCAGCTCGACCACGATCGGATTGAGTTGTGCGAAACGAATCGTGATATCGTCAGGCACGTCGTCGGGAGGGGTGAGCGACGTTTGTGCTAGATCGCCCACATGTCTGTATAACTCAGGCAAGGTCCATTGTCGCCCACCAAGCCCTATCTGCTGGACCGTGTTGTTGATAGCCGACTGATGAACTTGAAGGCTAGCCAAAGCTCCCACGGGAGCGCGCGGCCGCGGTGTGTGTACTGTCAATTGCGACTGATGCGCCAAGCGATATCGCAAGGTAAGCCGATCTTCAGTTGTGCTCATAGCGACCACAGTTGGATCGAGCGACAGTTCATTGAGCGGTCCAAGGATGCGATCTTGCAGTCCCTTTTGAACCTTCGCAAGATTTTCATCTAACCGCCGGTCGAGTTCAGTGTCTGCTTCGCTGGCGATTTTTTGCCGAGTGATGAAGCCGGCAATTCCCCTTTTCTGATTGAATTGTTCGCGAACCATCCATCGAGCAAAATCTCGCAAGATGGGCAAACCGTCGAAGTCTGTCCTCATCCCGTTCAAATAGCTTTGCGATGACACTTGTGTCGGAACAGCGGCGATTTGCACTCCGTTGGAATCGACTCGCAAGAGCCGCTGGGTATTTACTTGTGCAACTGCCGTATTGTGCAGCGTGGCAGGCCCTTTTGAGCTTTGGGTATTGCTCAACACATCGCCAGTAACTCCGAGCTCGATGTTCCATGCATGTGGATCTGGACGCAAACGAACTGCGATCTTCGTGTGGACACCACTATCTCCGTAGGTAAAGGCTCCCAGGATCGTTTGCCGCACCGGGCGGACTTCGTATTGTCCTTCTGGCAAGAACCGTTCCACCAACTGCCGCGAAAGCGTAAGCCGCAGATTCGCGTTTCTGTAATGGTCGTTCAGCGTTTGTGCCAAAGCGTGCTTGGTCGGTGCCTCTGAATAGCTAAACCTGTGGATCGTTTGCGAAATCGTACTGGCCAGTCGCGAATGCTGAGAGCCTTCAACTTGCTCAACGGCCGAGAGCAGCTGCCGGTAATCGATGGGCTCTTGATTCCAATTGGACAAACGCGCCGCGAGTTGGCGTATCGCAGGTTTGTCCAAGAACTCGAGTTGAAATTTCGTCAGATCTGACGTTTCGAGTCGCATCGAGAAATCACGGGCAAGCTGGTTGCCCACATGGGAATCTGGCTCGCGCGAGCGAATCCACCGAGTCAACTCATCCAGCATCAAATAACTTCGCCAAGCCTTTCGCTGCGACGGGTCCCATTGCGGTGAAGGCGCCATCAGCTTTTCGACATCGGCCAAGGCTTGTTCCAGTCCATGGCGAACCGATTCGTTGATTTGGGGCTGCTCTTTCGGGGTAGTATGATCGTTTAGGCACTGGCTGACGGCATTCCACACGGCGACTCGGCGTTGAAGTGAATAGCCTGTCCGGATGACCGCAGTCGCGACTTGGTAGTCTTCGATACCTTCGCCCATCGATGTGCTTTGCTGACCAAGCACTGCCAGTCGATCAAGGATGGGGCGACTCTGCAAATCATCCAGGCCGTACTGCGACAAGAGTTGGTCGATTAGTTGATGGGATTGATTAATCCACTCTTGAACTATCGATAGTTTGCTCGCATCTGCCGTAGGGGTGGCGACATAGCGCTGACCGTCGTTCAAATTGTGTTGCGTTACCAGTTTCGTACCGCAGGATGCAACTAGGTCTCTCAGATTATTCAGTTCATGGAATAATTGGGTTGGTGCTGGAATTCGGCTTACGAGTGACTCACCAAGGCCTTGCATGCTGGCAAAGTCTTCCTCAGGAGACTCATTGGTATCTCGCGAGACTTCATCCAGGATGGGCTCAATGGCAGGTTCATCGACCGGTTCATGGATGGGTTCACTAGTCGTGCTATCTGTACTGACCATCTGCATCGGGCTGTCGAGCGCCGCGTCCATGTTTTGCATGAGCTGCTCGACGTTGGATACGCTTTTTGAAAGCGGTAAGCTCACAAAATCTTCTGCTGAGAGTGGTTCATGCAAGACCGCGTTCGAAGCGGGCTCTGGTGGGCGTCGCAGCAAGTCATTCGCACCCGTGCGATGACCGTTCGAACGCTGATCGGACGATGGCAACATCGACAGAAAGCTTGGAACATAGCGACTAGCATCCGCCAAGGTTGTATCCGTCTCGAGCACGATGCCGCGGCTGGGCAGTGGTAGCTTTTTCGAAGTTTGTTCGACGATTTCCCACAAGCTGGCCCCTGGTTTAACGTTGTATCGATCTAGAACCAACAGGGTCACACTCAATGTGATCGTCAATGTCCAGGCCGCCAGCCAGCCTCGATAATTTCGCACTGAATTCATAAGAAAAGTTGTAAGTCGTCCGTTGGTGATTCGCTTACTCAGATTGTGGTTCGTCTCTCGCACCTTGCTCGATCGCTAAATTCGGCAAACTCAACCACAACCCAAGAATTTTGTACTCGATTGGTAGCATCGGCATTCGGCGCGTCGATGCGCTAACGACTTTGGTTGAGAACGGTACTAGCATTGAGACTCGATTCGGAGGGGCCAGGATGGGCAAACTTTACGGATAGCCGTATGCAATGGGATAGGGCCGCGAAAAAACTCACATTTTCCATTTTGCGGTCGGCAGCACGTTTGACACATGGACATCCCGAATGGGGGCAATCTTTGTGAATCGCGAAGCTAACAACGCAGCCCGACCTCAGATGATGCGTCTGAACGCGACTTGCTACCTATCGGCATTTTCCTACTTGGTTCCGACCGCAATCAAGAAGACCGTACTCGCTACCCGAATCGGTAGAATCGCACGGACTGAACAAAGGGACACCGAATGCACAGCCAATTTGACCTGTTGAATCCTGGATGCATTGGGGGAAAGTCCAGCGTTAGAAAATGCCAATTGCGGCAAGTGCAGGTCCAAGAACTGGTGCTGGTTCAAGAACTCGACTTAGATCGCATCCGCTTTCGGATGCATGCCTTTGTTGCGTCGTAAGGATGCCCTTTCAACGCGGGCTACGGTAATACACCCAACATGATTCGAACATGTAACCTTCGGTTCCGTAGCGGGTCAGAAAACCATCGAAAAAACGTCGTTTTCTCTAGGGAAAAGTGCATTTTTTGCCTCTTTTTCCCGTTTGCAAAGTCTAGCAAGAAATATCGCTAATTGCAAGGGAAAAGCGTACTTCGCGTTTTTCAAGCGCGTAGTCTACGCGCTTCGCTTTTTGCCGATCGGCACCTGCTCACCAGTCTTGCCGATGCTTTCGCGTTGCGTTCCGGGGCGATGAACCCAGTGCTTGTACACTTTGCACAACCACTGGCTAACAACTTACCTGACTCGTCGCGTTCGCGTTCCTTATTGGCTTCGGTCGCAATGCGTGCACGTCGGACTATATGCACAACGTGTGCACCTCTTCTTTACCGCATGAAATAACGCACCCTTGGAAGGACCCAAGCGCCGGGGGGTGATCACTGCTTACGTGACGGCTTCGGAAAACGCCGTTCGCAGCTCTTGGAATCGCCGGCGCGCCACTGTGAATAGTATTCGGCCAACATGCCGTCCAGCTCGCTCATGGTCGCCTACGAGGTGCACGGACAATCCTTTGGCCTGCCAGCCAAGCAAAGACCCGATGCCGGCCTGTGACCGTAGGGACGAATCATCCAAGGGTTGCTGCTCGCGCGTACCCTCGTCAATTTCGTTTGGTGTCATGCTTGTACCCTCTCAGGTTTTACCCTTTTGCACGTCGCGCAGTCCCAGTTCACCCAGCCGGTTTCGGCAGGTGTTTGGGTCATTTGACCGCCGCACTCGCAACGCCTTGTAGGACCACTTGGGCATAGTTGCCCATAGTCTTGCGCGTTGTTTCTCGCGATAGGGTTTTCTAGGGAAATAATGGGGGAACTATGGGCAACTGTGGGCAACCCTTGTTTTTCTTGGGTTTCCTCGCCTTGCCGCAAAAGTCGAACGCCGCTGTAAACGGTCATTTTTCTGTGCTTGCCGGAGGTTGGCCGGTCCTTCTCAAAGCGTTCCGCCATTGCGTTACCAAAAGCGGTTCGCGACTCTTTCCCGCCGGTCCGCTGGTAGCACTCGAATAGCTCTTTGGCAGTCGCCACCGCGCCCGCTTCGATAAAGCAGTTCGCCGCTATCCATTCCCCTAATGCGTCGGAATCTGACCGGTAGTTGTTGGTGGCCATCCTGACCGCTTCCGGCTCGCTGAATCGCCGATCGGCCTGATACCGCGCCCAACCTTCGAGCAGCCAATTGAGAATTCCGGGTCCCTCGTTGCGAACAAGCCAGCCGCTGAAATCGGGAATGACTTGTTGCACCCTCTGCGAAATATCCACGCTGAACGGAATCAGCTTGATACGTCGCCAAATACCTGCATCGGTCCCTGTCACTTCCGGGAGGTGGTTTGTCGAAAGCAAAAAGGTATGCGTTCGGTTGAACGTCCAAAAGTCTTCGTGCATCCGCCTGGCTGTGATCGAAGTATCTCCCGTCAACTCCTTGACTCGCGATTCCCGCAACCGTGATCCGCGTTCCGGTTCGCTGATAGGAACGAACCGCAATTGGTACAGCATGGCCTTATCCGTCGGGTGGCCTTCGCGGTCGCCAAGTAGGAGTGATTCATTCGCGGGTTGCGCGTAATCGCCTAGCAACGCAACGATCGTATTCCACAACGTAGACTTACCGTTGTTTCCACTTCCAAAACAAATTGGAAGGATAGCTTCGCCCACGTCGCCGGAAATTGAGTAGCCCAAAATTTCCTGAACGTAGTCAATCAACGGCTCATCGTCGTTGAATATCATCCTCAGAGTTTGAAGCCACTTCGGACACTGTGCGCCGGCTTCAAACGAGACTGCCGCTAACTGTGTGATACGATCATCAGGGGAATGCTTCCGCAATTGGCCGGTTCTCAGGTCGATCGTGCCATTGTGGACATTGAGTAAGAACGGATCGCTATTGAGAGTTTCGACGGGACATACAACCCGCTCATCCGATTCGGCCAGTCGCATAAATGCGGCAATCTTCGCGTTCTGACTAGTCGCCCGTATGAAGCTAGTCACCGCTGCCAGCTCCGACTTGCTCAATTGTGGCGCAAGTTTTCCCATTTCAAACCAAAGGCTATCGGCGTATTTCTTGGCTCGTTGCGCCGCACCGGTCCCGTTGTCGTCATGCCACCGCCGACCATCCCACGATAGCCATTTGCCCCACGGAGGAACGAACAACAATTGCCCCACGAATCGATCGACGAACCGGAATGAATTGGCAATATCCGTTTGCCCTGAAATATCATCGAGCGAATAGAGAAGCTTTTCACTGGCTTGGCTCTGCTTTGGTGGTTGGGTGTAGTCCACGTCGGTTGCCGCTTCCACCAACGCAATGAGTTCGCTTCGAGTTCCACCAGCCGCAAGCCAATCACTTACGTCGCCTTTGGCCCGCAGCTCCGGCAACTCCACCAGCCGGACCGATTCGGCAATGCTACGCAAAGACTCAATGACTTGCCGCGCATGCTTCCGGCCTGGCTCGTCGTTATCCGGCAAGACGGCAACCCGTTTGCCATGCAAATACTCGGCGTGACAGTCCCGCCATTTGCCCGCACCACCTGCGTTGCACGTCGCGACTACCCCAACGCGCTCGAGTGACTCCACGTCCTTTTCCCCTTCGACGACGAAAACCCATTCATCGCATTTGAGAACCGCCGGGAGGTGATAGGGCATCTGCTTTATCCCTTTGATCGACCATTCCCAGCCACCGCTACCGCTCGGCCTGCGTTGCCGAAAATCCTTTGGGTCGAACCGCACAACTTGGAATTCGACCGCGCCGGCTTCGTTGTGATAATCGTAGGTCGCAGCTATTCGCCGTTCATGCTTTGTATGGGGCATAAGGTCCGATACTTTCAGACTCAATGAATCGCAAACCTGCGTAGTTGTGCAACCAGCATGGCAATGAACCAACGCCTTGCCGTCATCGCCGGTATTGATCGATAGGCTTGGGGCGCGGTCATCATGGGCAGGGCAGCGCGAAATCCAACCTTTGCCGTTTTTCTTTGGCTCCAGTCCCTTTGCTGTAAGTCTCTCGACGATTACATCCGTGCTAGTCATGTCCCCGCCCCTTTTTCGTCGATCGCGCCGATACGCCTTAGGATGGCCATGACTTCGGCCCGTCGAATATCGGCGGCCCGCGTCGCCGCTTGGCACAATGAGCAATGGCAGGGTGGGGTGGGGCTGTGCTGATCGTCCCGCAGATCGTTGATCCTTGGCGGTAGATAGGTCGATACAACCATGTTAGAATAGACTCCGTTCGATGGTGAAAAAAACGAACACTGCGACGCCGGGGGCAACACCTCGGCGTTTCGCTTTTCTTGGTCATCGCAATCTCTCAGCCAGCTCTCTAGCTGCTCGATCGACTCGCCGGCGTGTAGCTGCTGGCGATTCAGCCGGCAGTGCAATACCGCCCACCGATGCCGCTGTCACTGCGTCCATGTAGCGATGGACTGCATCGACGGTGGTCAAACGCCGGCCACCTAAGACGCGGCTATCTAGCCGGATACCACGGCTCCCACGGATGCACCAGCGCAGCACGGTCGATAAATGTGGGCGCCGGCCAGTGGCTAACTCGACGGCGCGGACGATGGGCAGATATTCAGATTGCGATGAGGACATATCGAGACTCCTAGTACGACGGATTGGCATATACGAAGTCTAGTAGTCGCGCCTGATATGTCGGTGGCGCTAAGATGGCGCTAAGAGCGCACTACTTTGCGCCCATTCTGCGTGCCGCCGATGCGATGGGGCTACGAGCGGTTACTACTCCGATCGCTCAGCCGGCGTGCTGCTTCTATCCCCAGCGTCGAAAGATAGTAGCCTCTAGCGTTGTCACCTTTGAGAATTAGCCCCAGCGCTTCCAGTTTCCTGAATACTCGGCGGTTGTCGTTTGCATAGCCCGCGAATGCCTTGTCCAAAATAGACTGCTGGCTCAGTCGTTTCGATGGGTCCACCGCTCCCAGCTCTTGCATTGCGATGAGGATCAACGATTCTCGACCATCGGGGTTGAACTGCCCCAGTACCGTTTCGACATTTGGCAAATCGCTTGATGGCTGGGTCGTAGCTGCTGGCCGACTTCCTGGCAGCGAATCCATTTCCACGCAATACAATTCCGTTATTCGTTCCAGCTCAGCCCGGTTGACGTTATGGCCTGCTGCATTCGAGATTTTGGCGTGCGGTAGTTTTCGCAGTCTTTGTATATCCGCTTCCAGTATGTCGCGGCAGTATCGGTCATAGGTCACTGGCTGTTGGCTCACCAAAGAGAGAACCCGCTCAATTGCCGTCCAGCTCAATTCACATATCAAACGCCCGTAGCTGCTGGCGATGACTCCGTTGGATTCGATAGGTGATCTCGCATACGGATCGCCGTCCACGTCCATGAAACCAAAGCTCACCAGCTTAGAGTACGCTTGATCCAACTCAACTAGGCTCACCACCTTGTCGGATTTCAACATGTGGTCTTTAGGACCTGGCAGAAGGTTGTTTAGCGCGATACTGCAATCCATGATCGCATCGAAACACCTGTCAACATATTCGCGCCGTTGCTCGGTCATCGGTCGTTTCCCTTTTGTGGCTCAGGCTGACCACCGGCACCACTGGCGAAAACGATTTCCAGCAGTGCCGATGATCGTGCGGTAGCTACTCCGCGCCCGATGTTGTCAATCTAGCCTGTCAGTCTCGTTACTTCGATGGCTCGCCGCAAGTCGGCTTCCGCGTAGACTTGTGTGACGCCAATTTCAGCATGCCCTAAAATGGCAGCCGTTGCCTCTAGTCCGAACTGCGCCCGGATTTCTGTTGCCCTTGTGTGCCGCAACTGGTTCGCGGTCCAGACTTCCACGCCAGCCGCCTTTGCCGCCGTCGAAATTGCCTTGGAATAACTCTCGGTCGTATAAGCTCTGCCGGGTTTTTTCTTTGGCTTGGTCTTGAGGTTTTTTCCCGGTCGATTGCCGCAGCTCATCGGCGTTTTTCTGTTGGCGTGTTTCTGCTCACGATGCTGTCTCATGGCTTCCGATGGGCTGAATAGTTGATCGTCGCCACCGCGTAGCAAATACTTCGCCAAGATGGCTTGCGCTTTCGGGCCCACGTAGATGATTCGCCGGCGACCTCGATACGCGGTCTTGTGTTCTTCCAGGTCGATTGCCCAAACATCCTTGGATCGGTCGATCATGTTGGGAGTGATCCGCACCAATTCCCCTGGCCGGCACCCTAGCAGTAGCTGGCCCTCGATCATATCTTGGAGCACCGGGACTAGCTTAGCCTTGGTCGCATCGATGGTGGCACGGTCCACCGGTTTGATAGGCACCTTTTCCGGCGCGTCACAACGGCCCTTCTTGAGCGGCTCGACGCATTTGATCGTTTGGTAGACACTCGCCTTGACCATGCCCTTGGCAACGCCCCACTTGATGATCCGTATTAGCCGCTTCATTTGAGCGTTGACGTACCATCGGCTCATGGTGCGGCTCGTACCACTTGCTCCCGCTGGCTTCCTGCCCGCTGGCTGTTTGATCCACCAATCGCGGACAGTCTCGAATTGCACCGGGCCGAAGTCGTCAACATTCAGCTTGGCGTAAAGCTTGCTCACCGGCACTAGGCACCGCTTGGCGTGCTTCCGTTCGTTGCTCGCCTTGTAGTAGACTTCCGCGAATTTTAGATAGGCCAAGGCCAATTCAGCCATCGTGACGTAGCCTGCCGCGCTGAACTGGACAGCGTGACGATTGACTAGCCACTCCGATTTCAAGCGGTTGTAGGCTTCCCTAGATGCCTTGGTTCCATGCTTGCCTAGGTAATAGCATTTGCCGCCCAAACGAACGTAAGCCTGACCTGTTTTTTTATGCTTCCGATACCCTGACTCTCTTGACATTTGCGCACCACTTTCGGTTTTTAGCGCGTAGACTACGCGCTATTCGACCACGAAAACGACGCGCTTGACACGATGTCAAGGTAATGAGAATTCTCAAAATCGCCTGGGAAAATGAAGGTTTTTTAGAAGTACACCCAACATGATTCGAACATGTAACCTTCGGTTCCGTAGACCGATGCTCTATCCAATTGAGCTATGGGTGCATTGTCTCGATGTGAATTGCCCATGCGAGACTTCATGTTATATCCAATTTTCCGAGGGTGGTCAATCAATGGGCTTGATGTTCGAACTTTGCCAATTCATGGACACCAACTCGTGCGCAAAAATCACCCAGACTCTCACCAGGGCGGCGGCAGGCTTTGAATTCTGCTAGAACTGGGACGAGTGCGGGCACGATTTCGTCCAAGGGAACTAAATCCTTGTAAATAGCACCAAGGCGAGTGCCCAGGAGCTGACCGCCCAGATAGATCGTGTATTTGCCTACGCTTTTGCCGACCAGACCGATGTCCGCGTTGAATGGACGGGCGCATCCGTTGGGGCAACCGGTGATGCGGACCGTGAACGCTTCGCGCTCCAGACCGAGTCTAGCGAGTTCCTGTTCGAGAAGTTCCAGCAAGTCAGGCAGCACTCGCTCGCTCTCGGTGACGGCCAAACCACAGGTTGGAAGGGCGACACAAGACATGGACCATTTTCGAACTGTCGAAACAACCTCCGAACGAGGTACATTGTTCTCTTTGAGTATGGATAAGATACTCGGGAGCGCCGTTTCATTCAGATCGGTCAATAGAACGTTCTGATTACCTGTCAGCCGAATGTTCGGCTGATGTTCGCGACAAATTTGGCGCATTGCGGTCTTCCAGCGTCGATCTTGGCTATCGTACAATCGACCGCTGTCGACGTGGAGTCCGTAAAAGAACTTACCATCGCCCTGAGCATGCCAACCCATGTGCAAATCGACTCCCGTAACATCGTCCGGCGTGCAATCGGCCAACTTGGAGCCAAAGTACAACTGGACC
>WPCK01375695.1_pt1 | contig 15069 bp, 17 predicted proteins | sample 5399851 | NCBI WGS metagenome assembly WPCK01 (sample SAMN12869471, study PRJNA574797) | sludge metagenome | isolation source: wastewater treatment of pH11 | place: China:Beijing | collected 2019-05-20
TCATTCTTAAAGGTGAATCAATGCGGTCAAAAGTAGATTAATATGTATAGTTTGAGCCATCCTCTACAGGGTGGCTCTCTGATTGCGACGCAGTGGCTCCCATAGTCCGACGCACTGGCACTTTTTAGGCGACGTAATCAATTTTCTTCATGTTCATCGATGCAAAAAGCAGATACATATAGTCCTGTACCTTACTTATCCCACGATACCTAGTATATCGTAATCCCTGCTTCTCTTTACCATCCCCAAACACTCGCTCAATGGTTTGCGTTCTTAGAGGATAGTACTGTTTGATATAACTCGTCTTGCGAATCAGCTCAGCTTCATCCAAGTACCTTTGCCAAATGGATCGATGAACCGTACGAGTTTTACTACTTTTTGTTAAGCACTGATCTTTCAATGGACATTTCTTACAATCAGATAACGTGGATCGATAGATAACATATCCATTTTCTTTATCCACACTTCGAGGTGTTAAAATCTTGCCATTTGGACAACGATATACATCTGCACTTACATCATATACAAATTCCTTTTTGACAATCTTTAATGTCTCTTCATTGAATTTTCTTCCCTTAGGTCGACTTTAAGGCATTAAAGGCGTTATCTTCCGTTCAATCAGTTCTCGTGCAATTGAAGGAACTTTATAGCCGGCATCACATCCAATACTTCTCAACATTCTGCCAAACACTTGATGTACTTCATCAAATACTGAGTCAAATGTTCGACTATCATGAAGATTACCTGGATGAATCTTGACTCCAACCACATATCCATTCTGATCGCACATGGTCTGTGCTAAATATGCAAATTGATTTTCATGCTCTCCTTTATTAAAATTTCCACTTTCAGGATCGATAATGCTTTGCTTAATTCGTTTTGTTTTTTGCTTAACTGCTCTAGCTGGTTTCAATCCCTTCTCTTCACAATACGCATCACATTCCTGATCCAGTGCGTCCTGATAGAACTTTCTTTCTTCAATGATATATCTCTCTTCCGACTTGCGTTTATTGGCATTCGCTTTAATATGTGTCGAATCCATGTACATGTGTGCTGGATTCAAGTATCCCTTCGCATCTGCTTGATATAGAATCCGATCAAACACAGCTGCGAACACGGTCTTTGTTTCCAGTACTCCTGTGATTGGGTGAGTTACTTCAATGGTCTTACTGAATTTTCGTGTGTAGTTTTTGGAGAAATCCGAAAAGTGAGGAACTTTTTCTTCCACTCCAATACCTGTAAATCAACGATAGGCTAGATTCACCTTAGTTTCTTCGATGGTTCGACGCATACTGTTGTATCCATACAAATGATTGATAAACAACAGTTTAAATAGAATGATTGGATCTATGCTTGGGAGACCGATCGATGAATACAATGGTTCTACCAGTTCATAAATAAAACAGAAGTCAACCGCTTGATCTATCTTCCGTAGTAGGTGATTTTCTGGGACATATGTCTCTAAGATGATAATACTCATTTCGTATGATTTTTGGTTCTCTTTTGTTATCATTGGCAGTTCCTCTTACTGCCTATATTTTACCATATTGCTACATTGTCAAAAACAAAAAAAAGACTATCGACTTATTTGTCGACAGTCTGAAACGACTGTTACGTCGTTTTACTCACTGAATGGTTTTTAGTGGTTCTACCTGGATGACTTTGACGCCTTTTGCAATCATACGATCGAGACATTCTTTATCTGCCAACGTATCTGTAATCAGAATAGTTACATGGTCAATCGAACCACTAACAAAGCTATGATCACGACCAATCTTCGTGTGATCAGCTAGAATAATGCGTGGACCTGCCACACGGTGAAGCATGATTTCATTGATTGCAACCTCCTGTAGAACAGCGGTTGTAATCCCGGACTGCGATGTAATACCACTACATCCCAAAACACTTTTTGATGCAGTGACTTTACTTAGATTATTGATGGCAAATTCACCAACCATGGATTCTTTAGGTTCACGTAATTCTCCACCAGATAGAACAATGGAAATGCCTGGATCTTTCTCTGCGAAGATGGCTTTACCATTGTTTGTGATGCAGGTGACACGTTTATTCGGGAGTGCGGACAAGATACTAGACCTGTTATAGGTGAGGAGAATTTGCGTGTTTTTATTGTAAAAAAAACGAAACACTTATTTCATGCTAAACCACATTTAAAACTGGATCAGAATAGTAAAGTTCCAGTCGAAAATTAAAGTTTCAGTAGCATTAAAGGTAATCACATAAATAAAGTTTAAATCTACAACAATAGAGAGATAAATGTTTGATGATTCGTAAGTTAACAACCCTTGTTGCTTTGCATATAACTCCAAATATCCTTCTCAATACATACATTCAATCCGCATCCACCTGCAGGATTCAGATCGTAAACTTGATAAAGATAGCTGAAGTACTGTTTTATTTCCTTAAAGTATTCGATATCCGCTGATTTCATCGAATTGTTTACCGGTCTGCCCATTGGCATCCACACGGATGCAGTTGGTATTATTCCCCGTGATGCCAAAAATCTTGCACCCTCCTTTAATGATGATATCGGCTCTACTCCAATAAGAAAGTTAGAGAATGCTTTTCCTTTACCAAATTTTTCAGTAATGTAACATAAGGCTTCTAGATATCTCTTTCTTGTTGCAAATTGCATCTTTCCTGGAGTAATAATTCTTGCTAGTCGCTCGTCCCAAACCTCTAAACTACAGGCAATACGACTAACACCTAAGCGAAAGTACTCATCAATGATTGATAAATCTTCAGGAGGGGTTATATATAGTAGAATCTCACCCTTTATGTTCTCTCTACCCACAATGCTATTGATTGTCTCAAGATATGAGACGATTAGATTACTTTCTTCTTTATTATTAAACATTGAACCACCAGTAATCTGAACACTGTCACACCCTTCAATTTCTATTGCATACTTAACTATATCAGCAACATCATATTTTGAAAGCGTTTTTCTACATTTCTTCCCAACATTATTTTTTTGCTCATCATCTGCACCAGAGAAGCAAAACTGACAAGGTTTAGAGGCTTTGGCATAATCACATGGCCAAAGACATTGAAATGAAACCCAGTTCTTTCCTTGCAGAACTGCATTACCTAAGTAGGGTAAACCAGATGTTGTTTTTGATTATAGAAACCCGACTTAGGAAAGAACGTAATGTAGTCAATCAATTGTTTTTTGTAGAAGAGTGCTGGTTTTTCATCTATAACATCAATTATCCATGGGGTTTGCAATTGAGATGCATATCTCAGCAGTTTAAGCTGACTCCAAGATAAAACACCTGTCAAATATGAGAGATGGAAACTCAAGTCCGTAAGTTGAACAATGGTTTGATCTGAGAGCATGAAACTATTACATGCCAACGGATTTTTGCTTAATCTCTTAGAATTTGAAAAACATTTATAAACTTGTGGTTGTACTTTTACTCCTTTCGTAACTACCCAACTCTTTAAATCCACTGAATCAACCTCAGTGCTTTCTATTTGCCACTTTCTCATGGTTCCTCCTTTTATAATGTGAGATAAAATATTTGATACATCTATAGTTAAACTATAAGCTTAGTAAACTAGCAATTTACGTTTAAATACTAGATAAGCCTTTTCTGATTTAAGCGTTTACAATGAACTGAAGGTTGATTGATAGGCATAAAAGGATTCAATCAACTATTATGACTCTTACTCCATTGTTTCTTATTTTATTCACACACTCTTTGTCAGCACTACTATCAGTTATTAGGATGTCGATTTTCCCAATTGCTCCACTTATAAAGCTGTTATTGTGACCAACCTTACTTCCATCTGCTACAATTATTTTTGGTCCAGTTACTCTTTTAAGCATTATTTCATTTATTGCTACCTCTTGAAGTATTGCGGTTGTAATTCCTGATTCTGAAGTTATCCCACTACATCCGAGAATGCTCTTTGAAGCTGTAACCATGTTTAGATTATTAATTGCAAACTCACCTACCATTGCTTCCTTAGGTTCTCTGAGTTCACCACCTGTAAGAATGATAGATATGTTAGAATCTTTTTCGATAAATATTGCTTTTCCATTATTTGTAATTACTGTTATACGTTTATTTTTAACATATTTAAGAGTCAATAAGGCAGTCGAACTTGTGTTAATAAATAGTGTATCTCCTTCTACGATGAATTCCGCTGCTTTCTTTGCAAGGGCATGATAGATTTCGTTGACTTCATCGGAAGAACTGTATAAACTGTTTCGATTAATTATCTTAGCTCCACCATAAAACCGCTCGATAAGTTCATTATTTTCAAGGAAGTCTAAATCTCTTCGAATAGTTAATAAAGATACATTAGTGGCTTCTGCTAGTTTTTCAACACTCATTGATGAATTAGCTTTAATTAGTTCATATATTTTCTTTCTTCGCGAATCCACGATTGATTTATGCATTTTCATATTATTACTCCTTATTTTGTTCGAATGTCATTGAATTGATGAATATATCGTTAAAATCATTTAATTCAGCTAAACTTATATTTTTAATTTTACTTTGAGCATTGATAAATCGGTTAAAGTCATTGGTTAAAGCTAAATAAACAGCGCCTGAAAGTGATGAGTTGTTTATGGTTTCACACTTATCTAAAAGAGACCTGGGAATTATACCGAGTAATGAGAGGTCTTCAGCTCTTATACTGGATCCAAATCCACCAGAAATATAGATTTTGTGAATTCCATTACTGTTAATAATACCGTTTTTAAGAATTGCCATAAATCCAGTTTGAATGGCTGCCTTAGCCAGTTGAAGCTCACGGATATCTTTTTGTGATAAATAAACATGGTTGTCTTCTGTAAAATAGTATTTATCTACTGCGCTTAAAAATGCGCCGGTTTCATCTATTATATCACTTTCAAGAAATGAAGTGATTGATTGTATTAAACCGGAGCCACAAATACCTTTTGCAGAAACATTACCAATTGTTTTGAATGATAACTTTTGATTGATTATTTTCACATTTGAAATTGCTCCAGAGATACTAGGCATACCACATTCGATGTTACCACCCTCAAATGCTGGTCCTGCAGCAGTTGAAACAGAAATCATCTTCTCATTGTTTCCGATAATCATTTCACCATTAGTTCCTAAATCAATCAAAACTATGGTATTGTTCGACACATCGATGTCACATGCTACTATACCACTAACTATATCACCACCAATGAAAGCAGATGAGTAGGGGACAATAAATAGCTGCCCAGTAAAAAAAGTTAACTTTGGAAATATATCTGTAACTTTATTAATGAAGGATATTTCGTTACTTACATTAAAAGGAAATTCTCCTAATGACCTTGGATCTTTACATAATAATAAATATGTCATTGTTGTGTTACAAGAAATAACAATGTTTTCAAAGTGCATTTTCAGTAAATTGAATTTTTCACATAAATTTAATATTGTTGACTCAATTGAAGAAACAATGCCTAGGTGCATAGTTTTTAAATGTCCTTCATTAGCTGCTTTGATTCGATTTATGACATCAGATCCAAATGCTCTTTGAGGGTTAAAAAACGAATCGGTAAATGACTCATGACTTCCATTTGCATTGATTATTTTAACTACAACTGTTGTTGTTCCAATATCTATTGCGATAGATAGTTTTTCTCTTTTGATATATGAGATTTTTGTATAACTAAAAATTGACGAGTTAATTAGACCGTCATCTTTTTCTAAGATATCTATATTATATGACTCATCAAATTGGTGATCACAGGCCAATCTATATCCCATTTCAAGTAAAGCAGGTTGAATAAGATTTCGATCACTGAAAGATACGTCTAGAGTAGGTGTGATTTTTACAATACACTTTCCACATGTTTTGTTTCCATTGCAATCTGAACTTATATATTTCCCTTGCTTTCTAATCTCATCTAAAATAGTTTTAAATTTATCCATGTCTACTTAATCTTTCCGATAAGTCTATCATGAATCTTAATGTCAGATACATTTGATGAGCAAATATCAATTGCTTTTTTTACATTAATGAAGTTGAATAATAGCTTCCAATTTCCCCTTTTTGTTACAAATTTTAAAGCAACTCGATTATTGCTGTAAGATTCTACGTATATACTAGTTATCTGATTCCAAGGAACTATAAAGAAAACCTTGTAAACTCCTTTTGCTCCTACTCCACGTTTAATTGCAAAAGAAGAAAATAAGGATATGTATATCATAACATTTCTAAATGCGGTAATTACTGAGTCTGATGTAGTGATTGGGAAAGTTATCATAGCTAAAAAAAGTAATAGCATAATAGTAAGAAAATCATCATAACCACGTACTAATATCCTGTCTTTTCTTACATATATTAAATAAGCAGAATAAATGACTAAGACAACCAACAGCAAACTAAATGCAATGTTCAAATAAATCATATAAATTTCACCTCACAACTACTTTAACACTAAAAAATTCATAAAACAAGTAAAAAGTTACGATAAATAACTTTAAATTAAATTTTATATTGTTTTATTGATTGTTTGAAGGTACAATTTGTAAATCAAGGAGGTTTCTATGATGAAAATAAAGATAAAATTGGCTGTATTTGATTTGGACGGAACATTACTAAACCATAATGGAGAACTAACACAACAAAGTGTAAAAGCTTTAAGTCTTATTAAAGCACAAGGGGTTAAGATTTGTATTGCTAGTGGTAGACATACATACATGATTCAACATTTTAAAGACTTGATTGACTTAACTGACTTTATAATTTCTAGTAATGGATCAACTCTAATGTCAAAATCATTTGAAATGATTCATGGACATTTTATTCATGAATCAGAACTGACTTCAATAGTTGATTTATTAAATACTTGTACTTGCAGTTATATTGTTTATGCGTATAATAAAATCTATTTTAAGGAAGAGGGAGATCTTATTAGAAACAAACTAGGAAAGCAAGAAGAGTTAATGAAAAAATATGAGATTAAGAACTGTATAAAAATAGTTTCATTATTTCATGAAATTAAGAACCAACCTATTGAGAAAATTGTTTTATATTATGCCACTAATCTTCAAGTAGAACGGATTCAAAAATGGATTAGCATTAACTCTATTAATCTTAGCTTGGAAAAAACAGGAGATAGCTTTTACTCAATTGTCAACGAAAAGAGTTCTAAAGGAAATAGTGTTAGATTTTTGTCTGAAAGATTGGGCATAACTTCAAATGATATTGTGGTTTTTGGTGACTATTATAATGATATATCTATGTTTGAATATGCGAAATATAGAATTGTACCAGAAAATGGAATTGAGGAACTTAAAATGATATCTACAAATATATGTGGGCCTAATTCAAAGGATGGAGTTGCTAAGATATTAATGGAAAAATTTGTATAATCATTCAAAAAAGTCAATTAAGTCACTAATATTGATGAATATAACTTATATATGATTCATAATTATTGAAACGAACATTTAAAACGTACAATGATCATAAAATGATATTGACTTATTAGTTTATGAATGGAATAATGTCATTGTAGAAATTAGCTCTCAATAAATCAAGAGAGGAAAGGGGTTACACATGGATTTTACTTATATTTTAGATTTATTATTAAAACAAATCTTCGGTCAGCCATTTATGCTTCTTGCACTAGTAGTGTTAATTGGTTATTTGGCAATGAAGGAAAAATTCTCCAAAGCACTTATGGGTGCTGCTAAAGCGTCGATTGGTGTTATCGTAATGGGCATGGGATCCGGAGCTCTTATTGGTAACTTTAACAAATTGATTGATGCACTACGTGTTGCAACTGGCATTGAAGGTGCAGGTTTGAACACATATCCTACCATGACTGCTGGATTTGCGAAAATGGATGCAATCCTTGGAGGTGGACAAGGAGCTACCTGGGGGATATACACATTATTAGCTGCATTTGTCATGAACTTGATTTTAGTTGCTTTAAGAAAGTATACTCGAATTAAAGCTGTATTCTTAACAGGTAATGTAATGCTTGTTCAGGCTGGTATTTCAACCTATATCGTTTGGCGCTTTCTAGGGACAGGAATGATTCCAACAGTACTTATTGCTGCAGCGGTTACAGCAGTGTACTGGGGAGTAATGTCAACTCTTTTAATCAAACCTACAAGAGAAATTACAGGTGCTGATTTTACAGTTGCTCACCAACAAATGTTAATGAACTATGTTGCGTACAAGGTTTCTCCAAAACTTGGTAATCCTGATACGGATGATATTGAGAAAAAGCAATTGCCAGAAGGCTTAAGTATTTTCCAAGATAGCTTAATTGCAACGCTACTCGTTATGTTTGCATCTGTTGGAGTAATCTTCTTGTTTTTGGGATCAGTAAATATCGACTTGCTAAGAAGTCCACAAGGGTTAAATCAAGGTGGTTTATCCAATAACTTTATATTCCTAATGTGGTTAACAGTGACATTAACAGCAAATATTTATGTCCTTTTGGCTGGTGTAAGAATGTTCGTCGGTGAAATTATGATGTCATTTAAAGGTATTTCAGAAAGAATTCTACCAGGTGCAGTTGCTGGAGTTGACTGTGCTGCAATCTTTGCATATGCTCCTAAGTCTGTCGTACTTGGACTCTTATTTGGAACTATAGGTCAATTATTAGGTTTGGGTGCTCTAGTAGTATTTAAATCACCAATATTTATTATTCCAGGTTTTATTCCATTGTTCTTCGATAATGCAACAATTTCTGTATTCGCTAATAAGTTTGGTGGATGGAAAGCTTCTGCGATTCTAGTTACATTGTCTGGTTTCATTCAAATCCTTGGTTCAATGATTGCCATAAATCTAATGGAACTAACATGGTGGCAAGGTAGCTTTGACTATGCTACAATTTGGGTAGGTATTATTTGGTTTTTCAAGGCATTAGGTAGTTTATTAGGACTTCCAATAGCAGGATAGTAAAAAAGCCTTGGGAAACCAAGGCTAAAAAAATAGGAGGAAAACTATGAATATTTTATGTGTATGTGGTAATGGTATGGGGACAAGCACAATGCTAAAAATCACTCTTAAGAAATTGTGTAGTCAGCACGGGATTATTGCTGATATTGAGTCTTGCGCTTTTAGTGAGGCGGCATCGCATTTGATGACTACAGATCTAGTAATAACAAGCCCTGAATGGGCAAACATGATTCCTAACTTAGGTAAGGCAAAAATCGCAGTAACTAAAAATCTTATTGATGTAAAAGGTGTAGAAAAAACACTTATTGATGCTGTAACAGAATACTTTCCAGAATCGATTAAAAAATAAAGGGGTGATAATCATGACCGGGTATGAAATTATTAAAGCAAATGTGGAGTTTACAAGCCCTGAGAGAATTGGGTTAAGATTTGATAGAATTGGAAATGTAAGTGACGTATATCGGATATTTGTATTACCGCCCGTTGGTAAACGTGATGATACACTTACATACTCAGTTAAGAAAAAAGTACGACCAAAAAATAATGAACTTGATGAATGGGGGTGTAAATGGGAAACAACAGATGATTCTGGTGCGGATATGGGTCAAGTGACAAATGTTCCGATCGATGATTGGGACACATTTGATTCCTACCAATTTCCTGATCCAAAAGCTAATGGTAGATTTGATGGTCTTGATGATGCACTTGATGAAGCTGAAGCTAAAGGACTATATGTACAATTGAATAGTCCTCAGTGTATATTTGAACGTATGCACTTTTTAAGAGGTTTTGAAGACACATTGGTTGATTGCATGCTTGAGCCAGAAAGCATCTCATTATTGGCTGAGAAACTTGCTGATTATCAGATCGGTATTATTGAAGAAGCCTTTAGATTAGGAAAAGGGAGAATCCATTGCTATGATACTACTGATGACTGGGGGACTCAAACTAATCTAATGATTTCCCCTGAAATCTGGAGAGATATCTTTAAACCTCAATATAAAAGAATCTTTGATAAAGCACATGAATGTCAAATGCATATTAGGTTTCACACTGATGGTAGGATTAACGAGATACTTGAGGATCTTATTGAATTAGGTGTTGATATCATCAATATCCATCAACCGAGACTAGTAGATATAGATGAGGTGTCCAAAATTGCACAGGGAAGGATTTGCTTTGAAGCAGCCGTGGATGTACAATCAACTTTACCAACCGGTGATAAAAATCTTATTTTATCTGAAGTAAAAGAACTGATTGATAAGTGGTCGACTCCAAAAGGCGGATTTATTGGAGTTGAGTATGGTTATTTATCTGCGATAGGAACCACAAAAGATTCAATGCTATATGCTCTTGAATGTTTTCAAAAGTATGGACAGCTTAAGAAGGGAGAGTAAAATGAATTTTGAAGAGATGAGTTTACAAGTTCAAAAAGGAAAAGCAAAGATTGTTAAAGAGTTAGTTCAAGAAGCTCTTGATGATGGTATATTACCGCAAACCATTCTAGATAAAGGACTTCTATCCGCAATGGGTATAGTTGGTCAGAAATTTAAGAACAATTTAGTATTTGTTCCTGAAGTTTTGATTGCTGCACGTGCATTAAATACAGGATTAGAAGTTTTAAAACCTCATATGGTACAAGATGCATCAACGGACAAAGGCACGATTATTCTAGGTACTGTAAAAGGTGATTTGCACGACATTGGTAAGAACCTGGTTAAAATAATGATGGAAGGTAAGGGGATAAAAGTTATTGATTTAGGTGTGGATGTGCCTGCAGAAAAGTTCATTATCGCGGCTGAAGAGCATAATGCCAAGTTAATTTGCTGTTCTGCGCTGCTTACTACGACAATGGGGCAAATGGAAGGGATCGTTGAAGCAAGAAAAGAAAGCTCACTTCCAGATTATGTTAAAGTAATGATCGGTGGAGCACCTGTAACTCAGGATTATTGCGATAAAATCTCTGCTGATTTCTATTCACAAGACGCAGCAAGTGCTGCAGAATTAGCTTATAAATACTTAAATTCATAAAAATAGGAGGAATTATGTCAAAACAGATTTTATTTGACTCTTTGAGCCATAGAAAAGTTAACCGTGCGCCTTGGGTACCATTTAGTGGTGTCCATTCAGGTAAATTGAAAGGTTACACGGCTGATGAAGTATTGCAAAACGGTGATAAGCTTTTTGAAAGTCTATTGGAAGTTAAAAAGCTTTACTCACCTGATGGAATGCCAATTATTTTCGACCTTCAAGTTGAAGCGGAAATATTGGGTTGCGAGTTGACGTGGGTTAAAGATAGTCCCCCAATGGTAACTTCACATCCACTTATAAATGATGAGAAGATACCATGTGATTGCACTTTACCAACTAAACAAGATGGAAGACTTCCAATGATATTAGATGTAATGAAAAAAGCGAAAGTATCATTTGGTGATGACACAGCTCTTTATGGACTAATTTGCGGACCATTTACACTTGCCTCTCATTTAAGAGGTACAAACATCTTTATGGATATGTATGATGACCCTAACTATGTTATTGATTTAATTAATTATGCAAACAAAGTATGCAAGCGTATTTCGGAATTCTATATAGAAGCAGGAATGGACATCATTGGATATGTTGACCCACTGGTATCACAGATTTCAAGTGATCATTTTGAAGAGTTTCTAACAAAACCATATACTGAATTGTTTGAAAATTTAAGAGAAAAACAAGTATACTCATCGCTATTTGTTTGCGGAGACGCTACTAAAAACATTGAAGTTATGTGTCAAACAAAACCAGATAACATCTCAATTGATGAAAATATTGATATTGCTCAAGCTAAGAAGATAACAGATGCATATAATGTTACGATAGGTGGAAATATTCAACTTACCGTGACAATGCTTCATGGATCTCAGCAAGCTAACATGAAAGCTGTTATTGACATAATTGACTCTTGTAGTGATCAGAATATTATTATTTCACCTGGTTGTGATATGCCGTATGACACACCAATTGAAAATGTAATTGCTGTAGCTCAGGCTGTTAGAAATTACGAGCAAACAAAAGAAGCAGTAAAAGATTTTGATGTTAGCCTTGATTTAGAAGGTGTTGAAGTAGAACTGCCTGATTATGCAAATCTTGTTAAACCGCTAGTTGAAGCATTTACATTAGACTCAGCGAGTTGTGCTGCTTGCGGTTATATGATGAATGTTTTAAATGAGCTACATTCTGAGTATAGTGACTTGTTTGATCGAGTAGAATATAAGTTTACAAAAAAAGAGAATATTTTAAGATGTATCAAAGTTGGTGTCAAGAATCTCCCGTCATTGTATATTAACGGAAAGCTTGTTTATTCATCCATTATACCAAGTAAACAAGAACTATTATTGAAAATAAAAGAACAGATTTAACCTGTTCTTTTTAACCTTATGAATATAATAGTAATAAACGGATTTCTTGGGAGTGGAAAAACCACAACATTGAAAAATTTAATCAATCAACTTCAATCAGAAAAGGTTGCTCTAATTATAAATGAGTTTGGTAATAGTTCGTTTGACTCGAATGTGTTAAGTGAGTTTAAAGTAAAAATAGAAGAAATTAAGAACGGATCGATATTCTGTTCATGCAAAAGTGATGAATTTGTCATGAAATTTCAAGAACTATTAAACAAGAATCTTGATTTTGTATTAATTGAATCAAGCGGTTTTTCAAATCCTGTATCATTGGACAAAATGATAAATTTTTCTTTAAAAAGTATCAATACTTCAAATCTAGAAGTTTTCTATGTTACAATAGTTGATCCGATTATGTTTCCAAAGTTGAGTGTTACACTAAACTCATATAAAAATCAAATTGACATGGCGGACGTCATTATCTTAAATAAACAAGATACAGTAGAAAAAAATGAACTTGAAGTGATTAAACGTTCGATTATTGAGCTGAATTCTAAAGCTAAGTTGATTGAAACGACCTATGGTGAAGTAAAATTTAATCATTTACTAGTTTCTAAGAGTGATCGAACCTTCAATCAGCAAATTCACAAAAAATCATTAACAGATTCAAGTATTAGTTTTCTTATGCCTAAATCAACTCAAAAAGCTGATCTGGAAAAACTTCTGTTAAGCCTTTCGCAGAAAGTATACAGAATGAAAGGTAATTGTATGATTGAGAATCAGGCATATACTTTTGAAATTGCTTCACAAAGAATTGTCATGGGAAAAACTAGATTGATTAATTTTGAAGCAACAGTTCTTTTTTCATCAAATGACATTTCGTCAAAGAAAGTGAAAGAAATTCTAATTAGACATCTGGGTGAAATAGAAATTTATGGAGTTAAATAGCATGAAAAAAATAATTAGTTGCAAAATTTATGAACCTTACTATAAATTATTAGAGGAAAGGCATAATCTGAGCTATGATATTACTTGGATAGAGGTAAAAAAACATAATAACCCAAACTTGCTAGGTAAAGAAATCCAAGATGAAATCGATCGATCGACAGGATATGAACTAATAATCATACTGTATGGGATTTGTGGAAATGCTTTAATAAATATTAGAAGTAAAGGGATACCTCTATTACTACTCAAAGTTCATGATTGCTCTAGCGTTCTCTTAGGATCAAAAGACCGACACATGAAAATCTTTGGAAAAACACTAAGCCGTCGTTGGGGTTCTGAATCGTATAGCTTAGAGGAATCTTCGGAATATAGTAGAAAATCACCAGAATACTTGAAATTAGTAGAGGAGTTTGGAATAGAAAATGCAGATTATGCATATGAAGTAATGTATAGTTCAAGTGCTGAAAAGCCAATCTATATTACATTTAATAGTAGTAAAGATAAAGATTTTATCGCCAAGCATGCCTCAGAGATTGAAGTTATTACTGGGGATTTGTCTATGATTGAAGACGTATTGCTAGGTGATTATTCTAGTTTGGATATTGCTATAATGATGGACAAGGAAGTCATTGAACCGTTATATGATATGAAGGAAGTGTTTGTAATCAAGAAACCTTGATAATTTGTGCACCTTCTAACTTTAACTCTTCTTCAAAGTCAGCACGGAGTAGTTTATCAGTTATTATTGTATCTACAGCGTTTATTAAACTACTTTGGAAGTTACTTTCTATGCCTATTTTGAAACTCTCTACAAGTAGAAAGTTTTGCTCTGAGACTCTTTGAAGCATTAAACTATTAATTGTAGCTTCTTGAAGCACTGATGTTGATACACCTCCTTTAATTGACAAACCATCACAACCTATAAAGGCTTTATTGGCTGTTACTTTTTGAATGTTTGAGATGGCAAAATCACCAACCATTGATTCCTTGGGATGTCGTATTTCGCCACCAGTTAAAAACAGAGAAATACTTTGATCCTTATCAATGAATATTGCGTTTGCATTATTTGTTATTACTGTTACTTTTTTATTCTTGATATAATGAAGAACAAGCAAAGCAGTAGAACTCGTGTTTATAAAAATTGTGTCTCCATTGTTGACGTATGTTGCTGCTTCTTTTGCAATAGAATGCTTATTGTCAAGGTTATTTCTTTCTTCAGTTAGGTTGATTAATCTTACCCCACCATAAAATCTTTCGACAACACCTGTATGCACAAGATATTCAAGATCTCTTCTAATTGTAAGTGTAGAAACGTCCAAGTAATCAGACAAAAAATCGGTTTGTACCTCACTTCTATTTTTTAATAGCTCAATAATTTTTTCTCTTCTTGAATTAATAACTTGTTTAGATTTTTTCATAATTTACCTCAAAAACTTTTACTATATTATAATCGAATATTAGAGATAAAACAAATAAAAAATGATTTAAAATCGTTCATATAATGTTTACGAAAGTTCGTATAAATGATTGTAAAACACATAAAAATATTGTAAAATACAAGAGTAAGCATTTAATGTTTCGATAAACGAACTATATGAATGTTCAGGAGGCAGAAATGAATAACATTAACAAAATTACAAGAGAATCGTGGATTCTTGGAGCTTTCCCTGAGTGGGGAACATGGCTTAATGAAGAGATTGACGCAGAAGTTGTTCAACCCAATACCTTCGCTATGTGGTGGATTGGATGTACAGGTTTGTGGATTAAATCCGAGAACCAAACAAACATCGCTATTGACCTTTGGTTTGGTAATGGTAAGCGT